>Ga0209048_10006377_pt1 | contig 11048 bp, 10 predicted proteins | sample FrelakmetCRP12CR_FD_187146 | JGI IMG/M metagenome (GOLD analysis project Ga0209048, IMG submission 187146) | Freshwater lake sediment microbial communities from the University of Notre Dame, USA, for methane emissions studies - CRP12 CR (SPAdes)... | ecosystem: Environmental > Aquatic >... | reverse complement strand
CGAAAGAATCCATTGACAGGACAGGCTTAATGTGGTATTTTCCCAGCCTGATTTCCTACCAAATATCAATTATTCCCGGATAGCTCAGCTGGTAGAGCGGGTGGCTGTTAACCACCATGCCGCAGGTTCGAGTCCTGCTCCGGGAGCCAAATTAACAAAAAGCCAGAATTTAATTCTGGCTTTTTTCGTTAAAAGGACTTCAGAAGCAGATCGACTGCCTGGCGTGTCATGCAGCGGGTTTTAATCAAGGTCAATGGAGAATGATCGGAATAAACAGTTGTCCACTCGTATTTGATAATTCGAGTCTATCATGGGCGCTATGCAGTATGACCGGTAAGGGCAGACCCCGGCACAAGGAGATCATATGAAAAAGAGATCATTTGCTGTCGTTGCATTGTTGGTCATCATTGTTTCGGCGGAAGCTGGTCATGCGGCCTCTGACCCGTGCTATGATGCCGTGAAACAGGGAAAGTTCCGCGATGCCATCACCCTTTGCACGAAGCAGATCGAGCGCGGTGCCGATGAGAAGAATATCAACGATGCCTATCGATACCGGGGAATTGCCTATCTCAAGACAGGAAAGCCCGATCTTGCTATCGCCGATTTCGACATCGCCATTAAGCGGAACGAAGGCGATGCCGCTGCGTATAGCAATCGCGGCACTGCATATATGTCAAATAAAATGTTCCTCCTGGCCATTGCCGATTTCGATAAAGTAATCAAGCTGAATCCTCGAGACGACATAGCCTACAAGAACCGCGGCGTCGCCTATATTAGCATGAAACATCCTGACCTGGCCATTGCCGACTTCGACAAGGCCCTTGAGATCAATCCTAATGATGACCAGACGTATAACGATCGCGGCGCGGCCTACCTGGAAAAGGGCAAGAGCGATCTCGCCATTGCCGATTACAATAAGTCCATTCAGCTTAATCCGATTAACGACGAGCCGTACAGGAACCGCGGTGCCGCCAACGCGGCTGCCGGGCGGTTCGATGCTGCCAGAGCCGATTACAGTAAAGCACTAGAACTCGATCCTGCTGACAGCCGGGGATACTATAATATGGCATGCCTGCATTCACTGCAGAAGAACACGAAGGAGGCTTGTTCATGGCTGCAGAAGGCCATTGATCATGGCTACAGCAACTGGGAACATATAAAAGAGGATTCGGACTTAGAAAATGTCCGGGCAGCAGAATGTTATCAGAAGATCATGAAAGGCAAATGAACCGGCTGGGTTTCTATAGGCGCGCGGGTTGGTTATCTGAGTAACTTGCTTTTCTATGCACTTTTCGCGATAAGGGCCTATATGCAATAATGACGTAGAATACAGCACAAGCCCAACCATCTTGTCACCATTCGGCCAGTCGGCAATATTGACATATCGCTCAATCCGGCCTATGCCCCGATTTATTGGGCAGCCGTTTCGATGCGCCTACCTCGTAACAAGAGGCAGGGCTTATACATGGTTGGCCAGTTATACGCGAAGGGGCCATTCGAAAAAACGATTACCTCTTTTATCATTCGGTAGTCGCAGCGCTGTTGATATCCCGGGCTTCGAGTATCTGTTTCGGGTAGCCCCGCATCGAAACATTGATCATCGCGTGTCCAATTTTCTCGGTGGTAGTCAGATAGTTTGGAAAGATCGCATTCAACACTGGAAAGAGAGGCGCGGAGAGAGCATACATCATACGATAGATCTTTGTTCGCGACTTGATACCATTCAGAGGCTGAATGAATGCAGGGCGGAACAGGTAAACCGCCTTGAATGGCAGGCGTAGCAGCGCATTTTCGGTTTTGCCCTTCACCCGCGCCCACATGATGCGGCCTTGTTCGGTGCTGTCTGTTCCCATGCCTGATACATAGATGAAAGTCATATTTGGATTGAGCTGTGCCAGTATCTTTGCCGCAGCAAGGGTGATCCCAAACGTAACCTGCTCATAATCCTCTTCCTTCATGCCTGCTGACGAAACACCCAGACAGAAGAAGCAGGCGTCAAAACCAATGAGATCATCAGCGATGTCCGAATAATCGAACAGGTTCACGCGGACGATCTCGCAGAGCTTCTGATACCCCCTGCCGGTAGCACTTCTCCCGATCGCTTGCACCAGTTGGACACCGGGGCTCAGAAGACACTCTCGCAGAACGCCCTGTCCGACCATACCCGTCGCACCAAAAAGAATAACCTTCATCTGGTCAAACCTCTTATCCTAAGTACGTTTCCTATTTTCCCCACTCAATCAACGATCAGATTCTATCGATTTTCTCATACACTACCATCTCGTCCTTGGTGTGAAGGTCATTGGGATGGTATTGCGGAATAGGATATTCCATTTGTTTGAACTGGACCGGCGCAGTCTTTTTATCCACGAGACCGAGCGCCACTGCTACACCATAAATAATGGCCTCGGGGCGCGGGGGGCAGCCGGGGATGTAATAGTTCACGGGAAGTATTTTTTCGACCGGCCCGATGACGGGGTACGAGTCATGCCACATACCGCCCCCGCAGGCGCAGGAACCGATGGCGAACACCAACTTGGGGGCAGGCATGGCCTCATAAGCACGCTTGAGCGCCTTTGCTGTGGAACGCATGGCCGGGCCCTGGCAAAGCATCACGTCCGCGTGGCGCGGCGACCCGACCAGCTTGATGCCGAAGCGCTCCGCGTCATAATAGGGCGTGAGCACGTTCAACACCTCGATGTCGCAGCCATTGCAGCCACCGCTGTTCGCGTGGTAGACCCATAACGAGCGGCCGAACATTTTTTTGCAGAGATTTCTGAGCATATTTTTCATTCCAAATCCAGCTTGATATCATCCACAACCGGTTGATCTCCAAGATAGCTTTGTGACTTGAAGATCCACCGGTCGTTCTTCAGATCATCAAACCGGTACCCTTTCATCTTCAACTGTTCCAGCGGAGATGACTCCTTGAAGCAGCGACCACACCGCTGACAGGTGCTCATGAACAGTTCCAGCGTCTGGCTGATGTCGCCGATGCTGTTTGTGGCATTCTCGAATTCAAGGCTCATGGTGATGGCCTTCTCGGGGCAAACATCGGCGCAGCGGCCGCAGTAGGCGCAGCGACGTCCGAGGTATTTCAGGATGCGGATCTCCTGGCAGACATCAAGAACCAGGATCTCGCGCGCCGGGCAATTGCTAGCGCAGCCTCCACAGCCGATACACTTCGTTGCGTCGAAGATGGGCCGGCCCCTGAATTGCGGCGGCGCCGGCCGTGGCTGCGCTGGATAGGGCAGGGTCACCCGTCCCGCTTTCAGGCAGACGATCGCCTCTTTCAATTTGCTCAGCACAGACATGCCGTCACCTCAATCAGAATCCATAGCCCGCAAGGACCAGCGCAGACAGCGCCACCAGCATAAGTGAAGCGAAAAATCGGATCGCCTGGTCAATACGATAGCGCGCGTGTGTCGCCGCCACCAGCGTGACCAGCAGTACCAGCACAAACACCTTTGCCCAGAACAGCAGCCATCCCAACGGGAACATGAGCCCCGATCCCCAGGGCGCAAACATCGCCACGAACAGCGCGCTGTAGATGATCAGCTTCACCATCGAGGCATACTTGAACAGCGCCAGCTTAGGACCGGAATACTCCATGAGCGGGCCTTCCATGATCTCCGTTTCCGCCTCGCCGATATCGAAGGGAACGCGTTCCACGAACGCCTGGAACGACAACAGCATCACGGCCAGCATGATAAGCCCCGACCAAGGGAAGCCTTCGTTGGCGTATACTGAACCATTCAGCACGGTATCCAGCCGGAAAGACCGCGTATGGATCGCGCCGATGATGATGGCCACGGCGAACAACGGTTCCAGCGCGATCATGATCATCATCTGGCGGCTGATGCCGACAAGAGAATAGGTGGAGCCTGCCGACAGCCCCGCCAGCAGCGTGCAGATGCCCGACAGGGTCAGCAGATAGATCAGCAGAATGACGTCCCCCTGACCGTTCATCGGGGCAGGGAACCCCATTGGTACAAGGCAGGCCACCGTAAGCACGGTCGCCAGTGACAGATATGCCGCGAAGCGCTGCATGACCGGTGAATCGCCCGATTCAAGGTCTTCCTTGCCGAGCAGTTTCAGCAGGTCGTAGTAAGGCTGCAAGATCGGCGGGCCCTGACGGGACTGGATGATTGCCGTGACCTTGCGCAGCATGCCCTGGCACAAGGGAGCAACCAGCAGCACCATGCACACGTTCGCCACTACGGCCATTATTGTTCGTATGAGCATTTTTTCCATAACACGGCCTCCAGCCCCGATCGGAGCCAGAAGGGAACCGGACACCTTGCAACCGCTAAGGCGCGAAGGATGCCAAGTTTACAGCCTTTAAAACGGAAGGACATCTTTTTTCTTCGCGCTCTTTGTGCCTTCGCGGTAATTCGCGTATCTACATCTTCCTCACCACTAGCGCCAGTTCCTCCAGTTCCCTCTGAGACCACACCCTGGTGATACCCGACTTCAAATCGATCGTCTCCAGCCGATCCGTGCAGGAAAAACACGGATCGATGCTCCCGAGTGAGATCGTCATGTCGGCGATCTGCTGGTCCTTGATCATCATTGGTATTGCCTGGAGGTTCTGGTAGGTCGGCGCGCGGACCCGCCAGCGGCGCGGGCGGTTGTTCTCGCCGGTGATGACAAAATGATGGCTCTCGCCGCGCGGGGCTTCAACTGACGACAACCCCATGCGGCCAACAGGTAGTTCATCTTTGATGGCCACATAAAGCGGCCCCTCTTCCATTTTTTCCAGGCACTGGCGGATGATCCTGATGGACTCGAACACCTCCCGGGCCCGGACCAGGATGCGCGACCAGACATCGCCGTCCTGTTCAACGATCACGTTGAAATCAACACGGTCGTACGCCGCGTAGGGATGATCGCGGCGGCAGTCAATATCAACGCCGGCGGAGCGGGCAACTGGTCCGAGCAGACCAAGGTCCTTTACCGCGCGATTGTCGGCAACACCAACGCCCCGGGTGCGCTTTTGAATGTTCTTGTCCTTGCTCACGGCGTCAACGACGGCCGTCCATTCGGCTTCGAGCTTATCGAGCACGTGACGAAGTTCGGTCTTCAGGTCCGGGCCGATGTCCCAGCGCACACCGCCGATGAGGCAGAGCGCATAGGTCTTGCGGTTTCCGGTGATCTTTTCAGCGATCCACATGATCGGTTCGCGGATGCGGAAGCTCTGCATGAACAGGGTATCGAAACCGACAATGTGACAGGCCAGGCCCACCCACAGCAGGTGGCTGTGCAACCGCTCGATCTCGAGCATGATGGTGCGCATGTATTCCGCGCGCGGCGGTGGCGCGATGGCCGCGGCGGCCTCGACGGATTGCGAGTAGGCAACGCTGTGCACGCAGCCGCAGATGCCGCAGATGCGTTCGGCAAGCATATTGATGTCATTGTACGACATCACCGATTCGGCGAGCTTCTCGATGCCGCGGTGCACCATGAACCCGCGGTATTCGCAGCCGCGCACCATCTCGCCTTCGACATACAGGCGGAAATGCGAAGGCTCGTCGAGTGTCGGATGGAACGGGCCGAACGGCACGACCATGCAGCCTTCCGGCGGGTCGTCGAACAGGAACTCCCGGTCCTCATCGAAGTTTTCCGGTACGTGGTCCCAGGACATGTCTTTGCGGAGCGGATGCAAACCGTCGGGCCAGCCGTCCGGCAGTACGAGTCGTTTGGGATAGCGGTGTCCTATTGGTTCAATGCCCAGCATGTCACGCATTTCACGCTCCGCCCAGCTCGCGGCTGGCACCACGTCGGTAATGCTGTCCACCTGCGGGATGTCCGCAGACACGTGAACAAGCACGCTGCAAAGCAGATGGTCTTTGGTAAAAGCAAAGTTGTGCGCAACGAGGTACGTGCCGGAGAACGGCCGGTCGTCTACTCCGATGCTGGTTATATAGCGTGCATCGAGATCGCGGAAAATATACTTACAGACAGCCTTCAACGCGCCGGGTTCGACAAAGGCGAACAAATTCCGGTCACCAGGCAGGTCGGCGCGCAGCAGGGCAGGGCCGAACTTTTCTTTTAAGAGATTAAGCTTTTCGCGTGCGATCATGATGACTGTCCCTTCACATCGTCTTGCTTGCCCGGTACCGGATTAGGCGCGCCGCCCAGCCAGCGGAACCACCGTTTGATCTCACCGTAGAAATTGTGGGCAGTGTACCGGTGGCAATCCGCCTCGCGAACATAACCGCAGAGCCAGGGCGCCGCACTACGGCGTTGGGCCCCTCCCAGTTTTGAGATGGCCCTGGTCATCAGGAACATCGCGCCGATTAGCACGGCGAGCGCAAGCGGCGCGAACAGGGCGACGCCTTGGAGTACCTGTATCCCTGCCAGCGGCCCGCCCGTCATCGGCGCGGTGTCGGCTAGCGCGATGCCGAAGCCCTGGCGGCTGGCGTCCAGCACCTTTTGCAGGTAATGGAACACGACAGCGGGCATGACGCCGAGCCCCAGGCACATTGCTGCGAGCAGCACCTGTGGCAGTTGCATCATCCAGGGGACCTCGAGCCTGCCGCGCTGCGCAAACTGCATTGTCACCAGGGTGCTCGGTCTCGAGGCAAAGCTCGCGCCGAAAAATTTGATGAATGAGGCCAGGGTGAGGACGCTGGTCAGCATAGCGACGATCGCACAGAGGGCAAGATATCCGGACCCGGAGGTCCCGCTGCCTTGAACAGCGGCCACGTAGATGCTCCACTTGCTTACGAAGCCGTTAAAGAGCGGAACGCCCGAGATGGAGAACGAAGCAACAAGCGCTGTGCCCGCCGTCAGGGGCATGAATTTCATCAGACCACCCAGTTTGTTGAGGTCCTGCGTCCCCGTTGCATACCGTATCGAGCCTGCGTTCAGGAACAACAGGCTCTTGAAGATTCCATGGTTGATCACGTGATAGAGCGCGCCGAACAGGCCGATGGCGGCAAGCGCTGCGAGCCTGTGGTCCCCGCCCGGAAGCAGGGCCATGCACACGCCGAGACCCAGCAGGATATACCCGATTTGGCCGATGCTGTGGAAGGCGAGCAGGCGTTTCGACTGCTCCTGCCGGAGCGCCTGCATCGTGCCCGTAAACAAAGTGACGGTACCCAGAAGGGCAATGACCATGCCCCATTCGGTAAGCGGGAAGAGGGACCATCCGGAGGGCGGCACGAGCCAGAGAAAATACCGCATGAGGCCATACACACCGGTCTTGATCATAACGCCGGAGAGCATGGCGCTCACAGGCGACGGCGCGGCAGGGTGGGCGTCGGGCAGCCAGACCTGGCCAAAGGGCCACATGCCCATTTTGATGCCGAATCCGACAAGGAAGAGTGCGAAGGCCAGCATGGCTATGCCGGAGTGCGCGTTCAGGAGCGCAGGCAGGTTGGCGCTCACTGAGTCAAAATCATACTTCAGTGCGACGCTGCCTGCTTTCGCGCCGGTCGCGGCGAGCAGCTCCGCGCCGAGCATGGTCGTGGCGCAGGCGATCTCCATCATGAAAAGATATTTGTTCGCGGCGCGGATATTTTCCGGTTTCCTGTTCTCGTAGCGGATCAGGGCATATCCGGGCAGCGTCATCAGTTGCCAGAATATAAAGAAGAACCACATCATGTCCGTAGTGCTCAAAAGACCATACATGGCCGCGAGAAAGAGAAGAAATTGGGGGTAGTATCGCGCAGCCCCGTACTCTCCGTACGAACGCATATACACGATGGAATAGAACGATGCTGGCACGGCGATGAAGGCGGCCAGCATCAGAAAGATCGCCGACAGGCCGTCCACATGGATGCGCAGGGCGAAGCCGAACATGGGTAGGGACCAGAATTCAGCAGGGTGAGGCGAAGGCCCGGATGTCAGCACCGTTGCGACTGCCGAGAAGATCAGGACAGCCGTTATCGAGGTGACGATGAAGGCAAACCAGCCCGCCACGGTCTTGTTCCGTGAAACGACGAGCGTCAGCAGCGCACCGGCGATACAGACAAGGATGGAGATCAGGACCGATAATTCAGGGGTCATCATGCATTCACCTTCATTGAGAGAAGAAAAGAATCTCGCCAAGAAAATTAATCATCTTGAATTATAAAACTGTGCACATGATGCGTCGCTGCGCGAGACACTTTTTGTTTAGGCTCTCATAAGATCACTATGCGATATCGTGTTACCTGCTTCAATAATTGACAGCCAGAACGTAGACAGCATCTCATCTAGCATTTCCATTGTCCTCTGTACAGATGGCGAAAGCCCGTGCGAAAGTTTAAGCGATCCCGGCTGAACACCGAGCAGCCATACGTCTGTTCCTTCACCTGTTTTGATATACCGCGCCAGCAGACCGATTGACATCTTGTGTGTCGATATTTGCGGGAACCGGGCCGCTGTCTCGTCCGCGTTCAGCAGGAGAACGGAACCGGGTTCCCCGCCGAATTCGACCGCGTCCAGGAACAACAGATGATCATAGCCTTTTCCCTTCACGGATCCGATCATGCGCTCCGGTGTTGTGCCTGCGTTGATCACATTATGAGCGAGTGCGATATTGCCTGACCCGGCCAAACGCGATGCAATCGACTTTGCCAGATATACGCCGAAGCCGTCATCGCCATAGTCGATATTGCCGAGTCCCATCACGCAGACGCGGCCCCGGAAGCAGTGCTGGAGCTGTTCACGCAGGTCGGGCATCAGATATCCTCTCCCAGTTTTTTGATCTGTTCATACGTGAAGACCGGGCCATCCGTGCACACGTACGCCACGCCGATGCAGCAATGGCCGCACTTGCCGACGCCGCATTTCATGTACCGTTCCAGTGTTGAGACGATGTTCCGCTCCTCGAAGCCCAGATCGATTAAATCCTTGATCACGAACCGGAACATGACTGGTGGCCCGCATACAAAGGCGATGGTGTTGGCAACGGGGATCTGCACGCCCGGTTTTTTGAACAGGCTGCCCACGACGCCGATATTGCCGGTCCAGACATCGGTGGGGCATGTCCTGTCCACGGTGAGCCGGCATTCGACGCCCGCGGCCTGTTCCCATTCGCGGAGGTTGGCCGTATACATCAGCTCTTGCGGCGTTTTTGAACCGCAATAGATCTGGATGCGTCCGTACTTGTCGCGGTTCTTGAGCGCGTACACGATACAGGAGCGAAGCGGTATCAACCCAATGCCGCCGGCAACGAATACAAGGTTCTTCCCGTAATACTCCTCCATCGGGAACCCGTTGCCATAGGGTCCGCGCACCCCGAACCTGTCTCCCGGTTTCAGCAGGTGGAGCGCCGAGGTGCAACTGCCGACGGACCGGACAGTGAAAAAGGTCTGGTCCTCCGTGGGACTCGGCGGTAACGACGTCGGAAACTCGCCCACACCGAAGAGGGAGACCTGTGCGAACTGGCCGGGCCGGAACTTCTTGAAGGCCCTCTGCGCTGTCTCGTCTTCGAAGTGCCAGTAGAACGTCTTGACCTCGGCGATCTCGTCCGTCACCCGGTCCAGGATGGCGGTCTTCGGCAGATAGATGTTCTCAGTCTGCATGGCTCTCTGACTCCGTTGTTGCCTGGCGGATTATCTCGACCACGCTTGGCATCCCTATGTCCCCGTGGCACACTGCAGCGCACCGCCCGCATCCGACGCATGCCATGGAGAGCTCCCGCTGGATGAAATAGTGAGCCAGCTTCCGGAAGAACCGGCGGTTGCGGCGGTCATGCACGGCGCGGCGGGGATTGTGGCCGCCCGCCATGCGGGTGAATCCGGCAAGGGCGCAGGCATCCCAGATGCGAACGCGTTCGATCTCATCGGGCCCTGTCTGGTGATCGGAGACCGTGAAACAGGTGCATGCGGGGCAGACATACGTGCAGCCTCCGCACTCGAGGCACCGATTGCCGATTTCCTCCCACGTCTTTTCAAGGACCTTGCCCTGCGACACATACCGCACCGCTGCCGAGAACCAGCTGGTCGTGTTTTTAAAATGCCTTCTCACATCGTTCAGGATGGCGGTGCGCTTCTCCTGATGGGAGTGAGTGCCTTTCTTGAACATCCCGTGAGCGAACAGTGCTTCGCCGGCCGCTGTTCCCGCGACAGCCATGACCTCATCACCAAGATCCATGAGCTGCAGATCAAAGTGGTTTCGCGCAGCCGGACCCGTGTCCGCGCACATGCAGAAGCATTCGTTGTTGATGTCCTCCCCCGGATGAGTGCACACGACGTTCACGAGGAACAGGTTCCTGCGGCGCTTCTCATAATAAATATCGCGAAAATCACGGCCCAGATAGAACCGGTCAAGGTGGTAGATTCCCGCCACGTCGCAGGAACGGATCCCGAAGAGGGCGCGTTTTGTCTCCTTGTATATCGGCTCTATCAGGAGATCGCCGTTCTCTTTGTGCACGGTAAGCAGGCGCTCCATATGGGGGAATACGAAGCGCTTCGGCGGGTAATAGGGATTTGGCAGGTGCAGGTGAAAGTGTTCACGGTTTTGTTCTGTTATGGTTTCAAAGAAGGTGTCGCGCCCGCGTCCGCGGAACGGGGCAATCACCTCCCACCCCTGCTCATTGAGCAGGTCCGCAATCGTCAGCACATCGGCGTGATCGAGTATGCGGGCCTTCATGCGGCATCCCTTTCCACGCGGACCGGAAGCAACTGGACGTCTTTTTCCGGAATACCCTGAAGCTGCTGCATGACCTGGCTTACGAAGTACGGTACATACACCGTGCCGCTCAGCACTTCCCGGGTGACCCGCACCGCCGTTGTCGAAGTGCCCCTGGTTGTGCGCAGGCGGATCTTCTCTCCGTCGCGGATATTGAACCTCTCTGCATCGTCTGTGTTGATCTCGACGAACCCCTCCGGGTAGTCGAGCAGCAGCATGCGGTACTCGCGCTTGAGCGTCTCACTGTGCTTGATCAGCACGTTCTGATGCCAGTAATAGAGAGAGTGGCCGAAGACCAGTATGAACGGGTACTCCTCGCTCGTTATCACGGGTTGGGGGCCCTTCTCGATGGGAACAAACGTGAAGGTCTGGAGGGGATGGCCCGGCGCGAACAGGAACTGCGTGCCCATGGGATGCTCACGGGT
>Ga0209048_10006376_pt1 | contig 11049 bp, 9 predicted proteins | sample FrelakmetCRP12CR_FD_187146 | JGI IMG/M metagenome (GOLD analysis project Ga0209048, IMG submission 187146) | Freshwater lake sediment microbial communities from the University of Notre Dame, USA, for methane emissions studies - CRP12 CR (SPAdes)... | ecosystem: Environmental > Aquatic >... | reverse complement strand
TTCATGTCGAACCACATGGCGAACACCAGCGACTGGAAGGCGAATATCCAGATGGTGGTCAGCAACGTCAGGTGGGCGAGCATGATTTCGCCGCGGGCGATATAGGCGTGGAGAAACCGGTATACCAGCGGAATGTCCACCAGGAACGCGAGGAAGGAAACGAGGTACAGCAGAAACAGCGGATGGAAGCTCTGGTAGAGGTATTTTTTGAACAGCCGCTGGACGAACAGCCGGAGCAGCAGGCCGGAGATCTGCGGGATCACGACCGGGATCTTCATCTTGGACTGCTCGCCGACGACGTAATGCGGCGTGATGGGCACCTCGGTGATGGTAAAGTTGCCGATGTTCAATTTCTGCAGCAGATCGTTGTACACGCCGTAGCGCGGATAAAGCGTGTGCAACTCGAGGCTCTCCAGCGCCTCGCGGCTGATCGCCGTGAAGCCCGTCTGTGCGTCCGAGACGCGCCAGTAGCCGGTGGCGATCTTGGTGAGGATGGACAGCAGGCCATTGCCGAAATAGCGCACGGGCGGGATGGCCCGCCGTGCTGAGCGGTGCTTGAAGCGGTTGCCCTTGCAGTAATCCGCGCGGCCCTCGACCACGGGCAGGCAGACGCGCTCCAATTCCGCCGGATCCATCTGGCCGTCGCCGTCCATGATCGCGGTGCAATCCGCGCCATGATTGCGGGCGCACTTGTAGCCCGTGGCGACGCTGGCGCCCTTGCCGCTGTTGCGCGCGTGCGTCAACAGCACCACGCGGCTGTGCTCGCGGCGGAACTCCGTGCAGGGGCTGAAGCGTTTCTCCGCCTCGCGGTCTATGTCCAGCGCGAGATTGTCGGCGCGGTCGTACACGCCCGGGCCGGCCTGCGCGAGCCGGCGCGTCAGCGGCGTGCCCGGCGCGCGGTCGCGTTCGATACAGCGCTGAACGACGGCGGCCGTGCCGTCGGTGGAGGCATCGTTGACCACGATGACGAGATCCACGAAGCCCGGCAGAGTGTCCAGTACGCGTTCGACCTGCCGCTCCTCGTTGAAGCACGGTACGACGACCGCGATGGATTTGTTCTGCAGCATGACGATACGCCCGCGGCATGGTTGAAAACCCCGGGGGAAATGTCAAGGCTGCGTCCCGGCCAGGGATCAGAATGTCCCCGCTTCTCGTTGCGGTGCCATTTCTATTTGACACAACGCCGGCACGGCGTCCTGAGCGGTCGGCCGGCTGCTTCGCTTGTCCCCGGCTCCCCCCCCGGGACCCTCACATTTCCCTATCCGGCCTGATAGTCCAGTGTGAGGCTATAGCGGCGTGTGGTAAGCAGTTTCTCTGGCTGTTCAGCGCCCGTGCGCCGCAGGCAGACGCGGTGGCGAGAATGCACGGGCCTGTTATCCCGGGCCGGGGGCACCTCACATTTTATGATCGGCCGGATTATAAAATGTGAGGTCGTAGAGGCGCTGGTGGGCGTTATTTTCCGAATGATTAATGGTCTTGGGCTTCAGGCGGAGGTGGCTGCGGGGACGCCGTGCCAATTTATCCCCGCCCGGGGGACATCACACTGGACTATCCGGCCGGATAGTCCAGTGTGATGTCAGGGAGGATGTGGTCAGCCTTTTCCCTGACGGTTCAATGGTCGTGAGCCACGGGTGGGGGCGGCGCGGCGGGCCGCCGCAGGACATCGCGCAGCACGAAAACCGCGCCCGGCAGCATGGCGGCGACGATCAGCGGATAGGTGATCAGCGACACGGCCAGGCTGACCGGATTGGGCACGCCGGCGCGGCCGAAGAAATAGAAAAAGGTGTTCTCCTTGACGCCAAGGCCGAAGTAGGAAATGGGCAGCATGGCCATCAGGACGATCATCGGCACGAACGCGGCGGCCTCCGTCCACGGCACCGGATGGTGCACCGCCTGGAACAAGAACACGATCTGGAGCACTCGCAGGCCCTGGGCGGAGAAGTTCAGCAGAAACACCTGCGCCAGCCGGGCGCGATGGTCGCCGAAGGAGCGCAGCGAGTTGTGAATCGCCTCGGCCTGGTCAACCGCCTTGAGCAGCCATTGGAGCGCGGTGGGAGGCGGCCGGCCGCCCGCCCGCCGGGCGGCCCACCGGCGCAGCCGGGGCACCCATCGCACCGGCAGCCGTGAAATCAAAACACCGGCGATGGCGAGTACCAGTAACGCGACCGTCAGGATCGAGATCAGCGAGCGGAAATCCAGCGTCCGGCGGCCCACCAGGCCTACCCCGACCAGCGACAGGGTGACAATCGCCAGAGCGCCCAGCAGGCGGTCGGCCATCAGCGAACCGGCGGCGTGGGTCAGGCTCTGCTGTTCGCCCTTCACCATCAGGAGGCGCAGCGCGTCCGCGCCGAGGCTCGTCGGCAGGGTGACACTGAGGAAGTTGCTGGAAAAAATGATCCGCAGGAGCCGGGCCACGCCGAGATTGATTCCTTTTTCCCGCAGCAGTATGTTCCACTTGACAGCCATCAACAGCGGCTCGAGCAGAATGGTCAGCCCGGCGGCGCCCACCAGGGACAGGGACACGCCAGCCAGGTTGGTTGCGATTTCGTGGAGTTGGATCTTGCGCGCGATGAGGCCGAAGCACAGGGCGACGACCGCCAATTTGATGAGATTAATCAGGGTTCTTTTCATTGCGAACCAGCCCGCGCGCCGTGGGCAACTTAACAGCGGAGACATGCTTTGAACAGCGACAAATGGCCGATGGCCTCCCGTGCGTCCGCGCGGCGGCTGGTGCTTGCTGCTGGGGCGGCGGCGATGCTGGCGCTGGCTGGCTGCCGGCCGCCCCCGCCGCTCCAGCCTTTCTCCGCCCCGCCGGGTTCCCTGGCCTATTTCGTCCCGGTCGCCGAAAAGCTGGTGGCGTTGTCCTTCGACGACGGCCCCAATGTGCCCTGCACGCCGGAGTTGTTGGACATCCTGGACCGGGAAAAAGTGCCGGCGTCCTTCTTCCTCATCGGCGCCAACGCCGAGCGGCATCCGGACATCGTCCGCCGCATGGCACAGGCCGGGCACGCCATCGGCAACCATTCCTGGGGGCATCCGCGGTTCGACCAGCTTGCGGCCGACGATATCCGGCAGCAGCTCCGCAAAACGGATGACCTGCTTGAAAAACTGACCGGCGCGAAACCGCTGCTGGCCCGGCCCCCTTACGGCCTGTACGGCCCCGGCTTCTTCGACACCTGCCGCGCGGAAGGCCTGGTGATCGGCGGCTGGTCCGCGGAGGCGCATGACTGGAATCCCCATACTCCGGAACAACTGGTCGAATTGCTGCTCAACCAGACCGCGCCGGGCGTCATCTACCTGCTGCACGACGGCAAGGAAACCAACGACGGCCCGCATCGGGTGGCGAGCGTGAAGGCCGTATCGCTGCTGGTGCCGGAGCTCAAGCGGCGCGGGTACCGGCTGGTCACTATTCCGGAACTGCTCCGCCAAGCCACGGTGCCGGCCGTCCGGTTTTCCAACGGCGCGGAGTTGCTTGGCTTGCACCTGCCCGAGGGTCCGGTCATGCCCGGCCGGCCCATGACCGCCCAGTTTTACTGGCGGTTGCCCGCCGGCATGCATCGGGGGGACTTTCAGGTCGGTTTGCTTATCGGGGCGGAGCAGCATACGCTGGGCTGGCTGCTCAGCAACCGGGCCGACGCGCGCAATTCCCCTCTGCCGGCGGGTGGCGACGTCTGGAAAGAGACGGCCACGTGGACCGTGAATCTGCCGCCGGGACTGCCGCCCGGCCGGCACCCGGTCTCGCTGACCCTGTGCTGCGGCAGCTACCGCTGGAAGGACCGACTACCGTTGCAAAGCGACTGGCCCAGCCGGCGGCGCCGCGTCGTGCTCCCGATGACGCTGGATGTCCAGCCGGCGCCGGCCGGAGCCAAGCCCTGATTTGGATCCGCCATGCGTCGCATTTCCTTCGGCATCATCAACTATAACGGCGAGCCTTCGCTCGTGCCCGTCATCGAATCCGTGCTCGGCCAGCAGGGTGTGCACGTGCAGGAAGTCCTGCTGGTCAACAACGCGTCCACGGATGGTTCCCTCGAACTCGTCCGGCGGCATTTCGCCGGTCGCGTGCGGATCATCGAACTGGTGGAAAACCACGGGCCCAACCCCGCGCGTAACGCCGCGCTGCGCCAGGCCGCGGCGGACCTCGTCCTGATCATGGACAACGACGTCGTGCTGGCGCCGGACTACACCGCGCGCCTGGCCGCCGTCTGCGATGCCCATCCCGAGGCCGGCGCGGTCACCGGGCAGATCCGTTTTCACGCCCAACCCGACCGCATTCAATACAACGGCGCCGGGCTGCACTATGCCGGCGAGGTCGTGGTCAACCGCGTGGCGCACGACCAGCCGTTCGTCGTGGCCACCGTCTCCGCCGGCGCGACGCTCTTCGACCGCGCGGCCGCGCTGGACCTCGGTCCCTTTGACGAGACGCTGTTCTTCGGCTGGGAGGATGGCGATCTGACCTTCCGCCTGACCATCTGCGGCCGGCCCTGTTACGCCGTCAGTCAGGCGGTCTGCTGGCACATGGCCGACGGCCGCAGTTCGCGTTGGGTGCGCCTGCAAGTCCGCAACCGCTGGCAGTTCCTGATGAAGTACTACGACGCCCGGACCTTCCTGCTCGCCCTGCCCGGCATCCTGTTTTATCAGGGCTGTGCCGGCCTGTTTTTCCTGCTCAAGGGACAGGGTGGCGCGGCGGCGCTGGGGTGGTGGGATGCGGCGCGATCCATCCCGGCCGTGCGCGCGCAGCGGCGGGCGGTGTTTCGGCGCAAATGTGTGCCCGACAGCCGCACGCTCAGCGGCGGAGCGTTGGAACTGCCCGGCGCCGTACAGGACAAGCCGGCGCTGCGGCTGGCCGGCCGCTGTCTTGGTGCCGTGCTCGGCGGCTACTGGCGGCTGATCCGCCCGTTCATCCGCTGAGGAGGTGTGAAAGAACGGCGCACTACACTAAAAGCTGTAGCGAATGCCCAAGCCGGCGGCCACGTTGGACAGCGGGAAACTGGGCGAGCCGTTATAGTCTGACCCGTCTGGGCCGCCCCAGTGAGTGCCTTCCGCGTCCTGCAGCTTGGTGTAGCGGACATAGAGATCGGCCGACCAGTGGTCGGCAAAAGTCCAGAGCAGACCGCCATAGCAGAACAGCCCGTAGGTGTGATCGAAATCCATGGTCTGGATTTCGGGCCGGCCCGGCGGCGCGTGCCAGTCGGGGTTTTCATCAAAATTTACCCGGTAGTAAGCCACGCCCAAGCCGGCATACGGGGTGAGGGGGGTGCTGTTGGGACAACGCACAAAGACGCTCAGCATGGGTCCCATCAGGTTGAGGTCGCCGTCGGTATGCCCGTCAACTTGCGTGATCGTGCGCACGGAGAAATAGTCCCAGGCCAGTTCGATGCCGCCATAGGGGCAGAATTTATAATCCACGAACAGCTTGAGCGGCAGGTAGTTTTGAACGGTATCCAACTGGTTGATGCTGCCATAGAAGCTGCCGGGCGCGCCGTCAATGCCGGACAAGGGGTCGCGCTTGTCGTCACGCAGCGAGAACCAGGTGATGCGGGTGCCGATTTCCAGGTGGTCCCTGATCCAGGCCGGCAGGGTGGATTCCGATTCGGCGGCGCGGCTGGACAGGACGGCCGGCAGCGCCAGCAGTGCGGCGGCCAGGCGGATGTAATTTTTTGCTTTCATTTTGCCCTCCATTTCGGCGAAAGATAGTCAGATGACCACTGAACGTCAAGCAGGGAGCGCCGGGCTTCAACGCCGGCGGGAGCGGCGGGCTGGGCGATGGCTGGCGGGCGCCCTAGCGGGGCTGCTGCTGACGGCGGCCACGGATCAGGGGCGCGTGGCGGAACAGGTGCCGCTGGAAAAGATGCTGGAACCGGCGGAGTTCTGGGCCCAGACGCCGGATGAATTCATGAGCGGGGCGCAGCGTTTTGGCTTTCGCTGGCTGAGCGGCAAGGAGACGGCGCGCGCCGCTTACAACAACATGGAATTCTCCGGGCTGAAAGTCTGGGAAGTGCAGGCCCGGTGCGAGAGCAACCGGGTCAGCCAGATCACGTACTCGTTGTACAATCGCGGCGATGCCGGTGAGTTGAGCGCGAAAAGCTTTGAGGCGCTGCTGGCCCAGGTGCAGCAAACCCTGTCGCAATGGGCCGGCGTCACGAACCAGCCGCTGCCGGAGGTCTTGGGGCCGGCGCGGATGAAGATCCAGCGCGCGGGGTGGACCAAACCGCCGCACCGGCTGGAACTGGAATGGAGCGTCACGAAGGCGCACATCGAGAACGGCCGGTCCGTGGGCTTCCGCGCCGAATTCATCCGGCTGAAACTGCTGTCGGCCGTCGCGCATGCCGCGCCCCGCGCCCCGCCGCCCGTCGTCAGCATGACGACCGCGCGCACCAAGCTGATCAAGGATTTGCGCGCGCACCTCCGGCGCGAGGCGAACGGCGACGTGTACCTGGCGGATGTGCCGATGGTGGACCAGGGGCCGAAGGGCTATTGCGCCGCCGCCGTGACCGAGCGGGTCATGCGCTATTACGGGCTGGAATTCGATCAGCACCAAGTGGCCCAGGTCGCCGGCACGACCGCCAGCGGCGGCACCAGCGGCCAGGGCCTGCGCGAAGCGCTGAAGCGCATCGCCGTCCGGAACAACCTGCGCGTGAGCACCCTGCAGGAAATGAAGGTACAGGATTATCAACGGTTGATCACGGACTACAACCGTCTGGCCGCACAGGCCAAGCAACCCAAGCTGGAGATAGACCAGCACATGCTCGACGTGAACAGCCTCTATCAGCAGGCGGACGGCGAACTGCTGCGCAAGGTGCGGCTCAAGCGGACGACCGACATGAACCAGTTCAAGGTCGAACTGATCAAGCAAATTGAGGCCGGCATCCCGGTGATCTGGGATGTCATGCTGGGGAAAGTCGCGGAACAGGGCGTGAATCCCCAGGCCGGCGGCGGACATCTGCGCTTGCTCATCGGGTATAACACCAAAACCGGCGAGGTGCTCTACAGCGACACCTGGGGCCCGGGCCACGAACTCAAGCGCCTGCCGCTGGCGGACGCCTGGACCATGACCACGGCCACGCAGACCATGAAGCCCGTCAGCATGTGAGCCCGTAGATCATCATCTTAATCGTAATCTTAATCCGCCCCTTAAGCCTTCTTCGCACGCCCCCGCCTTCATCCGCACAGGCGGTGTGATCCGTGGTTAAAGCTCGGTCTTCTGTCGGCCACGGGGGAGCGGGCGGGTCATTCAAAATGGCCGAGCAGGCGGACTTCCCGCTCCAGTGCCAGGCCGAACTTCCGCTGCACGGCCGCGGCCATCTGCCGCGCCAGGTCGAGGACATCTTGTGCGGCACATTCGCCGTCCCGCACGACGATGTTCGCGTGCTTTTCGAAGGGATGCGCGCCGCGGACGCGCAAGGTTTGCGCACCGGCCTGTTCCAGGAACCATCCCGCCGCCTGCCGGCGTCCGGCCGCGGACGTGGGCGCGACGTTCTTGAAGAAACTACCCGCTGTGGGCAGCACGCGCCAGTCCGGATGCTTGTGCCGGCGAATATCCAGGAATTCCGCCCGCTGATGCCGCAGGGCGGCCCGATCGCCCGGGGGCAAGTGCAAGCGGACCGCGGCGACGATCTCGCCGGTGGCCTGAAGGCGTGAGCGGCGATAAGCAAAACCCAACTCCCCGGCCGGAACAATTTGGGTTTGTCCCGCCGGATCTAGGATCACGGCCGTCTCGATAACGTCGCCGATCTGCCGGCCGAAGGCCCCGGCGTTGCCGGCCACCGCGCCGCCGACCGTCCCGGGTATGCCGCTGGCATACACCAAACCGTCCAAACCTTCCTCGACCGTCCAGGCGATCAAGTCGTCGAACAGGGTGCTGCCGCTGACGCTGACGATGTTGCCTTCCCGGCGGATGTGCGGTTGGTCGCTGACGTAACGGACCACGACGTGCGTCAGGCCCTGATCGGAGACCAGCAGATTCGAACCGCCGCCGATGAGCACAAAATCCTGCTGCGCGGCATGCAAGGCGCCCACGGCCAGCGTCAGTTGTTCCAGCGTGGCACAGGCGACGAGGGCCGGACAGGGCCCGCCGAGGCGGAAGGTGGTGTAGTCGGCCAGCGGCGCGTTCAGCCGCACGGCGCAACCCGCGGCGCGCAGTGCGTCCCAGTTCATGCTCCGGAACTCCGGGGTCGGGCCGGTCGCGGCGCGCGCCGCCGGGCGGCCTCCACCGGCCGGGCGAGCAACCAGAGCACGTACGAAAACCGGTTCAGCCAGGCGAGCAGATGCGGATTGGTCATTTCGTTCCGGCGGGCCAGCGCCACGACACGGCACTCGCAGCGCCGCGCCACGGCGCGCGCGAGGTGGAGATAAGCCTCGGCCAGCGTGTCGCCCGGCAGGACGAAACCGTGCGACGGCCGGTGCTTTTCCAGCGCGCGGCGCCGCGCCTCCAGCGCCCGGACCATCCGCACATCCACCCGGCGCCGCAACCGCCGGCGGCCGGCCGGCGTGGCGGAAAGTTCCGCGCCCACGATAAATAGCGCCCGTTGCAGCGCCAGCAGCTCGCGTTGCACGGCCGGCGCTGGCGCCGCGGCGCGCGCGACGCCGAGAGTGGCGACGAGTTCATCCAGGTGTCCGCAGGCCTCGATGCGCAGGCAGTCCTTGGTAACCCGCTCGCCGGAGAGCAGAAACGTGTCGCCGCCGTCGCCCGCGCCCGTGGTCCTGGACCAGCCCCGTTGCATCGCCGCCTACGGTGACGCAACCCGCGCGCGGTTTCAAGCCCGCTTTTGCAAGTGAACCCGCCCGCGCCGGCTCGCCTTCCGGCGCCGGCTTGAGTTATAGTCACGGCAACAACCGTGCTTTGTCGCTGTGCCGTGCCGGCTGGTGACGAATATGACAAAACGACGACCCGTCGGCGCACTTCACAACTAACGGAGGAAGCAAACGATGAAGTTGATCAAATTCGGGCTGGCGGCGTTACTGCTGGCCATGAGTGCAGTCGTGGTCACGGCTGAAAACAAACCCGCGTTCAAACTCTGGCCCGAGGGTGCGCCGGGCGCGCTCGGCGCGGCGGACAAGGACATCCCGACGCTGACGCCCTATCTGCCGGACGAGGGCCAGGCGACGGGGGCGGCGATGGTGATCTGTCCGGGCGGCGGTTACGGTATGCTGGCCGGGCACGAAGGGCACGATTACGCGCTGTTCCTGAACCAGCACGGCGTGCCGTTCGCCCATGCGCACCCCTGGGCGCAGGATCTCGTGTTCTGGCTCAAGGGCCGGGGTTGTGCGCGGTGAACGGAGGGCTGGGCGTCGACTGGCCGGAAAACCGCACTCCCGGTGGCTGACAAGCGGGCCGGGGAGATTAAAAGGAGATCGCCGACAAGCGGCGCGAGGACGCCTCCAAGTGAGGCCGCACTCGCCCTCCGGAGAGAGGATGAAAGAACCAGAACGAGAATCTCCGAAGTAGTCTTTTTACGGTTGCCGGTGGTCCTGTATAAAGACTACTTCGCCGTCAAGGTTTAAAAACGCATTGTTTTCACAACTGTAAAATATTTAACACGTTGTACTTGACTTGTATGACCTGTCGTATGCATATTAGCTGCCAGTAACGGGCACGATTTGCGCCGTGCATAGGTGGAATTGAAGTCCGTTCAATAAATACTGTTCGACAGACCTGGTCTTGGTGGCAGGGTTCGGATCTCTGGGACTGGAATTGTCACCTCGGCTGTGGAATTGGTTGAGGGCCGGATCTCAGACCGGTGATCGCAGGCGGAAGAGGCATCGCCAGCGGCGGTGGTCAAGCGACAGAAGCCACCGAAGGCGATCGCGATCTCTCACGTGCGGGCTTTGGCTTTCGAGGTGTCGAATCGGCGGTTTGCAGCGGACGATCCCGCCGCGAGAAATGGGAGTAACATCGGGGGATTGGGGCCAGGCGGGGCTCGCAGCTTATCGGTCAAGCGTTAGACCGAAACAGGAGGAAGAAATGAAGAAAGACACAACGTTCAAGTGGGACGACAAAGATTTTGTTGATTTCTACACAAATTCAGCAAACCTCATCGTGCTAGAAAGACAAAGGTCTATCCGAATCCTGCTTGAAATTGTGGCATTTCATTTTCCGAGCCTATCCGACCTTCACATTCTAGACCTAGGGTGCGGAGAAGGAATCATCACAAAACATATTTACGACAAATCGCCCAATAACAACTTCTACCTCGTTGACGCTTCCGAGGAAATGCTCAACAAGGCAAGAGCAAATTTGAGCAGCTGCAATGGCCACATATCTTTCGGCCATCTAACATTTGCGGACTATACCGCATCACAATCAGAAGACTCCAAATATGACTTGGTGATTTCTGCGAATGCCATTCATCATCTTGATTTTACGCAAAAGACAGCATTGTTCACCAAGATCTATAAGGAACTGAAGCCTGGCGGCCTATTTCTAAACATCGACGCCGTCCACCCAAGTTCATCCCACAGTGAGGAAATACAATTTACAATGTGGCGCAACTGGATAAATGAAACATTGGAGAAGAATGAAAAGGTGGGCGAAATTGGGAACTATGACAATATCCCATCTGTATACAAGAACACTCTTGAAGACAAACCAAGTGGTCTTTGGGACCAGCTACAGGCCTTAAGCAAATGCGGGTTCTGGGATGTGGATTGTTTCTACAAGTACAGCATCTTTGCGGTATTTGGCGGGACAAAATAGCAAGAGCGGCGAGTGTGCGCGGACCCACAGTCCGGCGCGGGCTGGCCTGAAGGTCGGCCATCGGTACACCGTCGAAGCCCCTTGGGATGTCCAGGAGTATCTCGTCAAGGAGACGGCGCTGATATGGGAAGAGCCTCCAGAGCCATGAGCCGCGCTCGGGCTGTCGAACAAGCCGTTGCAGCAGACAATCCCGCCGCAGGGACATCGGTGTAGAATCGAGAGGCCGACTCGGCGGCGGGCTTGCTGCTGAACGGCAAGGCGTTGGACCAGATATGAAAATAGTGGCAAATCAAATATCCTGGGCGAGGGTCCTATCAGTCGCGATCCCGACATGTGCGGCACTGATTTTCGGACTG
>Ga0209048_10006375_pt1 | contig 11049 bp, 21 predicted proteins | sample FrelakmetCRP12CR_FD_187146 | JGI IMG/M metagenome (GOLD analysis project Ga0209048, IMG submission 187146) | Freshwater lake sediment microbial communities from the University of Notre Dame, USA, for methane emissions studies - CRP12 CR (SPAdes)... | ecosystem: Environmental > Aquatic >... | reverse complement strand
GAGAAGAACCATGAGTCTTAGCAATCGCCTCGGATTGCTGGGCCGCAAGGTGGGCATGATGCGCATCTTCACCGACGACGGCGACGCCGTTCCGGTGACGGTGCTTGACGTGTCCAACAATCGCGTGACCCAGGTCAAGACCGAAGAGACCGACGGCTACAGCGCCCTGCAGGTGGCGTTCGGCAAGCGCAAGGCGTCCCGCGTCAACAAGCCAGAAGCCGGTCACCTTGCGAAGGCCGGTGTCGAAGCAGGCACTTTCCTCAGGGAGTTCCGCGTTTCGGCCGAGGTGGCCGCGGGTTACAAGCCCGGCGCGCAGGTTCCGGTGGGATTGTTCGCCGTGGGCCAGACGGTCGACGTGCAGGGCACATCGATCGGCAAGGGCTTCACCGGCACGATCAAGCGCCACAACTTCAGCTCGCAGCGCGCGTCGCACGGCAACAGCCGGTCGCACAACGTGCCGGGCTCGATCTCGATGGCGCAGGATCCCGGTCGCGTGTTCCCCGGCAAGAAGATGTCGGGGCAGCTTGGTGACGTCACGAAGACGATCCAGAATCTCGACATCGTGCGCATCGACGAGGCGCGTCAGCTGCTGCTGGTGCGTGGCGCGGTGCCGGGCGCGAAGAACGGCCACGTGATCGTCAGCCCTGCCGTCAAGACCAGCAAGGGAGCCCAGTGATGCAACTCGAGCTCCTCAACGATCAAGGCCAGGCAACTTCCAAGGTCGAAGCGCCCGATACGGTGTTCGCACGCGACTACAACGAGGCCTTGGTTCACCAGGTCGTCGTCGCCTTCCAGGCCAACGCCCGCCAGGGCACAAGGGCGCAGAAGGACCGCACGATGGTCAAGCATTCGACCAAGAAGCCCTGGCGCCAGAAGGGCACCGGACGCGCGCGCGCCGGCATGACGTCATCGCCGCTGTGGCGTGGAGGCGGCCGGATCTTCCCGAACAGCCCGGACGAGAACTTTACGCACAAGGTCAACAAGAAGATGTACCGCGCCGGAATGGCGGCCATCTTCTCGCAACTCGTGCGCGAGGGTCGATTGGCGGTTGTCGATTCGATCAGCGTCGATTCGCCCAAGACCAAGCAGTTGGCCGCCAAGTTCAGGGCCATGGGCCTGGACTCGGTACTGGTGATTTCCGACCAGGTGGACGAGAACCTGCTGCTGGCGTCGCGCAACCTGGCCAACGTGCTGGTCGTCGAACCGCGCTACGCCGATCCGCTGTCGCTCGTGCACTACAAGAAGGTGCTGGTCACGAAGGCCGCGATCGAGCAACTGAGGGAGATGTTGGCATGAGCGCGGTCCAATCCAGGAAGATCAACGAAGGCCGCCTGGCACAGGTGCTGGTTGCGCCGATCGTCAGCGAGAAGGGCACGAGGGTTGCCGAGAAGCACAACCAGGTGCTGTTCAAGGTGTTGCGCGATGCCACCAAGCCGGAGATCAAGGCCGCGGTAGAGCTGATGTTCAAGGTCGAGGTCGAGTCGGTGCAGACCGTGCAGCACAAGGGCAAGGTCAAGCGCTTTGGCAAGTCGATCGGCCGCCGCGACCATATCAAGAAGGCTTATGTCTCGCTGAAGGCGGGCCAGGAGATCAACCTTGCCGGGGAGGGCGCCTAAATGGCCGTCGTCAAAGTCAAGCCCACGTCACCCGGCCGCCGCGCCGTCGTGAAGCTGGTGCACCCTCATCTGCACAAGGGTCGGCCCGAGGCTTCGCTGCTCGAGCCGCAGATGCAGAATGCGGGCCGCAACAACAACGGCCACATCACGATTCGGCACAAGGGCGGCGGGCACAAGCACCACTATCGGGTGGTCGATTTCGTGCGCAACAAGGACGGCATTCCGGCGAAGGTCGAACGCATCGAGTACGACCCGAACCGCACCGCGCACATCGCGCTGCTGTGCTACGCCGACGGCGAGCGACGCTACGTCATTGCGCCCCGAGGGCTCGAAGTCGGCGCCACGCTGCTGTCGGGCGCCGAGGCGCCGATCAAGGCCGGCAACACGCTGCCGATCCGCAACATCCCGGTCGGCTCGACGATTCACTGCATCGAGATGCTTCCCGGCAAGGGTGCGCAGATCGCGCGCTCGGCGGGTACGTCGTGCACGCTGCTGGCGCGTGAAGGCACCTACGCGCAGGTGCGGATGCGCTCGGGCGAAGTGCGCAAGATCCACATCGATTGCCGGGCGACGATCGGCGAGGTCAGCAACGAAGAGAACAACCTGCGTCAGTACGGCAAGGCCGGCGTGAAGCGCTGGATGGGCATCCGCCCGACGGTACGTGGTGTTGCGATGAATCCCGTAGACCACCCGCACGGCGGCGGCGAAGGCCGCACCGGCGAGGGCCAGGTGCCTGTGTCGCCCTGGAACACGATGACCAAGGGCTATCGCACTCGCAACAACAAGCGCACGCAGACGATGATCGTCGCGCGGCGAAAGAAGTAGGGGGACGGCATGACTCGTTCACTCAAGAAGGGTCCGTTCGTCGACCACCACCTTCAAGCCAAAGTGGAGAAGGCGTCAGCGAGCAAGGACAAGAAGCCGATCAAGACCTGGTCGCGGCGCTCGACGATCCTGCCCGATTTCATCGGCATCACGATCGCGGTGCACAACGGCAAGCAGCACGTGCCTGTGTACGTGACCGATCAGATGGTCGGCCACAAGCTCGGTGAATTTGCGATGACACGCACGTTCAAGGGGCACCCTGCCGACAAGAAGGCCAACAAGAAGTGAGGAAGTGACGACGATGGAAACCCGTTCAATCGTCCGCGGCGTTCGCCTGTCCGCCGACAAGGGCCGGCTGGTGGCCGACCTGGTTCGCGGCAGATCGGTCGCCCAGGCGCTCGACATCCTGACGTTCACGCCGAAGAAGGCGGCCGGCATCATCAAGAAGTGCCTCGAGTCAGCGATCGCCAACGCCGAGCACAACGAAGGCGCCGACATCGACGAGCTCAAGGTCAAGACGATCTTCGTCGAGCAAGGCGCCACGCTGAAGCGTTTTTCGGCCCGGGCCAAGGGGCGCGGCAACCGCATCAGCAAGCCGACAGCCCACATCTACATCACCGTCGGCAACTGAGGCGCAAGGAACAACATGGGACAGAAAATCCACCCGACCGGGTTTAGGCTGCAGGTCACGCGCAACTGGGCCTCGCGTTGGTACGCGGGAAACAAGAACTTCGCGACGATGCTGGCCGAGGACCTCAAGGTGCGCGAGTTCCTCAAGGCGCGCCTCAAGAGCGCGGCGGTCTCGCGCATCCTGATCGAGCGCCCGGCCAAGAACGCACGCATCACGATCTACTCGGCCCGTCCCGGCGTCGTGATCGGCAAGAAGGGTGAGGATATCGAGAACCTCAAGGCAGAACTGACGCGGCGCCTGGGCGTACCGGTGGCGGTGAACATCGAAGAGGTGCGCAAGCCAGAAGTCGATGCCCAGCTGATCGCCGACAGCATCACGCAGCAGCTCGAGAAGCGCATCATGTTCCGCCGCGCAATGAAGCGCGCGATGCAGAACGCCATGCGCCTGGGCGCGCAGGGCATCAAGATCATGTCGTCGGGGCGGCTCAACGGCATCGAGATCGCACGCTGCGAGTGGTATCGCGAGGGCCGTGTGCCGCTTCACACCTTGAAGGCAGACATCGACTACGGCTTCTCCGAAGCCAAGACGACCTACGGCGTGATCGGCGTGAAGTGCTGGGTCTACCGTGGCGATCGCCTGGCGAACGGCGAATCGCCGGGTCTGGTGGCCCGGCCTGATGCGGGGGAAGACGATCGCCGCAACCGCCGCAACGCGCGCCCGGGTGCTCCCGCCGGAAGAGGCCGTCCGGCTGGCGCGACCGACCGCGGTGCGCCGCGGCTGGGCGCTGTTCCCGTTGAAGCCGGCGCCAAGCCGGTTGAGGGGCAGGATGCTCCGAAGACGGCAACCGTCAAGCGAGTGCGCAAGGTCGCCGGGCCGACAACGCCTGCGGCAGCCGAGCCGAAAGGGGAATAGGAATGCTGCAACCAGCACGTCGCAAGTTCCGCAAGGAACAAAAGGGCCGCAACACGGGCATCGCCACGCGTGGCGCCCTGGTGTCGTTCGGCGACTTCGGTCTCAAGGCCGTCGAGCGCGGACGCCTGACGGCGCGCCAGATCGAAGCCGCGCGCCGCGCAATTTCACGCCATGTCAAGCGTGGCGGTCGGATCTGGATTCGGATCTTCCCGGACAAGCCCATTTCGCAAAAGCCGGCCGAAGTGCGCATGGGCAACGGAAAGGGCAATCCAGAGTACTACGTGGCCGAGATCCAGCCGGGCAAGGTGCTCTACGAGATCAACGGCGTACCCGAAGAACTTGCGCGCGAAGCGTTCCAGCTGGCTTCGGCCAAGCTGCCGCTGCGCACGACTTTCGTGCAGCGCCAGGTGGGCGGCTGACGTCGGGAGCGGAGAGATTCCATGAAGACATCTGAACTGCGCGGCAAGGACGTTGCCGGTCTGCAAAAGGAAGTGGCCGACTTGCTCAAGGCCCACTTCGGCCTGCGCATGCAAAAGGCCACCCAGCAACTGAATAACCACGCGGCGCTTGGCAAGACGCGCCGCGACATCGCCCGCGCCAAGACCGTGCTGGCGGAGAAGAAGAAGGCCGTCAAATGACGCAGACGCAGCAACCCCAAGAGACGACCGCGGCGAAGAACCGGCGCACGCTGGTTGGCAAGGTGGTCAGCGACCAGCGCGCCAAGACCATCACCGTGCTGATCGAGCGCCGGACCAAGCACGAGCTGTACGGCAAGATCGTCGCTCGCACGAGCAAATATCATGCGCACGACGAGAACAACGAGTGCAAGCTCGGCGATGTGGTCGAGATCTCCGAGAGCCGCCCGATCTCCAAGACGAAGTCCTGGGTCGTGACTCGGCTGATCGAGAAGGCCGGCTCGGTTTGAGCGCCGGGTCCGCGGGTGTCCCTATTCATGATGGCATCCGCAAGGCCGGATTCGCAGGCGTCGGGGTGCCGCAGTCGCGGCTTCAGGCGGTTGCCTTTCGGCATCCATCTTCAATCCGGAGGTTCACATGATCAAGACTGGTGACAAGCTGCCCGCTGGAAGCCTGCAGGAGTTCATCGAAGTCGAGGGCGGCGGTTGCACGCTGGGACCGAATAGCTTCGACATCGAGAAGGAATGCGCCGGAAAGCGGATCGCCATATTCGGGCTGCCTGGCGCCTTCACGCCGACCTGCTCGGCGCAGCATGTGCCGGGATATGTCCAGCGTGCCGACGAACTCAGGGCCGCCGGCGTGGACGAGATCTGGTGCGTGTCGGTCAACGACGCGTTCGTGATGGGTGCCTGGGGCCGCGACCAGAAGACACAGGGCAAGGTGCGCATGATGGCCGACGGCAGCGCAGAGTTCGCCAAGGCGACCGGGCTGACACTGGACCTCACGTCGCGTGGCATGGGGCCGCGTTCGCAGCGCTATTCGATGCTGGTCGACCGCGGCGTGGTCAAGACGCTGAACATCGAGGCGCCGGGCAAGTTCGAAGTCAGCGACGCGGCGACGATGCTGGCGCAGGCCAGGCGTCTCGGCTGATCGGACACGGCCGCGCGGCGTGGGTGCCGCCTGAGCGTCGCCGCACATTTGCCTTGACCGATCAACCGGCGGTGAGGCATAATTTGTGGCTTCGCTGAAGCCTTGGCCGTACATGCCGTGCGGGTCCGAGGCGACAGTTCCGCCCAAACAGCCGTTGCGCGTCCCAATGTGGCGGCGGTTGACGGGCCCAAGACTGACCGCAGTGCCGCTTCCATGGTTTGCATGGCCGGCCGTGCGGGACAAGTTGGGGACAGATCATGATTCAAATGCAATCGCGCCTGGATGTTGCGGACAACACTGGCGCCAAGTCCGTCATGTGTATCAAGGTGCTGGGCGGCTCCAAGCGGCGCTATGCCGGCATCGGCGACGTCATCAAGGTCAGCATCAAGGAAGCTGCGCCGCGTGCTCGCGTCAAGAAGGGCGAGGTCTACAGCGCGGTTGTGGTGCGCACGGCCAAGGGCGTGCGTCGCCAGGATGGTTCGCTGGTGAAGTTCGACGGCAATGCCGCCGTGTTGCTCAACGCCAAGCTCGAGCCTATCGGTACCCGCATCTTCGGGCCGGTGACGCGAGAGCTGCGTACCGAGCGCTTCATGAAGATCGTGTCGCTGGCACCCGAAGTGCTCTGAGCTCGAAGGACAGACCATGAACAAGATTCGCAAGGGCGACGAGGTCATCGTGCTGGCGGGCCGTGACAAGGGCAGGCGCGGCAAGGTCGTCGCGCGCGTCGACGCGGAACACCTCAGCGTCGAAGGAATCAATGTCGTCAAGAAGCACGTCAAGCCCAACCCGATGAAGGGTGCGCCCGGGGGCATCGTCGACAAGACCTTGCCGATCCACCAGTCCAACGTGGCGATCTACAACGCGGCGACGGCCAAGGCCGACCGCGTCGGGATCAAGCTGCTCGCCGACGGCAAGAAGGTTCGTGTCTTCAAGTCCAGCGGCGAAGAAATCAAGGCATGAGAGGCTAGTCATGGCTCAACAACAAGCCCGTCTTCAGGCGATCTATCGCGAGAAGATCGCGCCGGAGCTGATGAAGAAGTTCGGCTACACGTCGGCGATGCAGGTGCCACGCCTTACCAAGATCACGCTCAACATGGGCGTCAGCGAAGCCGTCTCGGACAAGAAGGTGATGGATCACGCGGTGGCCGACCTCACGAAGATCGCCGGCCAGAAGCCCGTTGTCACGAAGTCGAGGAAGGCCATCGCGGCGTTCAAGATCCGCGACAACGTGCCGGTCGGATGCATGGTCACGCTGCGTGGTCTGCGGATGTACGAGTTTCTCGACCGTTTCGTCACCATCGCGCTGCCGCGCGTGCGCGACTTTCGCGGTATCTCCGGGCGCTCGTTCGATGGCCGAGGCAACTACAACGTCGGCGTCAAGGAACAGATCATCTTCCCCGAGATCGAGTACGACAAGATCGACGCGGTGCGCGGGCTGAATATCAGTATCACGACGACGGCGAAGAGCGACGACGAGTGCAGGGCGCTCCTCACGGCGTTCAAATTCCCGTTCAAGAACTGAAGGATTGTCCGTGGCCAAACTCTCCCTCATTCAGCGCGAGCTCAAGCGCGACGCACTGGTCGCCAAGTTCGCTAAGAAGTACGCCGAACTCAAGGCGGCCGCCAACGATGCCAGGAAGTCGGACGAAGATCGTTACGCCGCGCGGCTCGAACTGCAGAAGCTGCCGCGTAATGCCTACCCGACGCGCCAACGCAACCGCTGCGCGCTAACTGGGCGACCGCGCGGAACCTTCCGCAAGTTCGGACTGGGCCGCAACAAGCTGCGTGACCTCGCCTTCAAGGGCGACATCCCCGGTATCGTCAAGGCCAGCTGGTAATCGGGCCGATCAGGAGATATTCGCATGAGCATGAGTGATCCTATCGCCGATATGCTGACCCGCATTCGCAATGCGCAGGCGGTCGAAAAGTCGGTCGTGACGATGCCCGCGTCAAAGCTGAAGGCGGCGATCGCGCAAGTCCTGAAGGACGAGGGTTACATCGATGGTTTTGCCGTCCGTGGCGAGAAGGCCCAGCCGCAGCTCGAGATCGCGCTGAAGTACTACGCCGGTCGCCCTGTGATCGAGCGCATTGAGCGCGTCAGCCGTCCCGGCCTGCGCGTCTACAAGGGGCGGCACGACATACCGAACGTGATGAACGGACTCGGCGTGGCGATCGTGACTACGCCCAAGGGCGTGATGACGGATCGCAAAGCGCGCCAGGTAGGCATCGGCGGCGAAGTGCTGTGCTACGTCGCCTGACCGACGTGTGATCGAGGAGTATCTCTCATGTCCCGCGTAGGAAAACTGCCGATCGCCGTCCCGCAAGGCGTGGACGTGGCAATCACGCCCGAACAGATCGTCGTCAAGGGCGCTCTCGGCACGCTGGTGCGTGCCGCAAACCCGCTGGTGTCGGTGACCAAGGAAGGCGGCACACTCATGTTTGCCGCGGTCAATGACGCGCCCGGCGGCGATGCGATGTCGGGCACGATGCGCGCGCTGGTCGCCAACATGGTCAGCGGCGTCACCAAGGGCTTCGAGAAGAAGCTGACGCTGGTCGGCGTGGGCTTCCGGGCCCAGGCTCAGGGCGACAAGCTGAACCTGCAGATCGGCTTTTCGCATCCGGTGTCCAAGGGCATGCCGGCGGGCATCACGGTGACCACGCCGACGCAGACCGAAATCGTGATCAAGGGTGCGGACCGCCAGGTCGTGGGCCAGATTGCCGCTGAAGTGCGCGCCATTCGGCCGCCCGAGCCCTACAAGGGCAAGGGCATCCGTTATGTCGACGAGAAGGTCACGATCAAAGAGACCAAGAAGAAGTAGGGAGCGAGTCCATGTTGAACAAGAAAGAGCAGCGCGCGCGCCGGGCGCGCACCACGCGCAACCGCATTGCGAAGCAGAGCGTGGCTCGTCTGACGGTGTTCCGCTCCAACCTGCACATCTATGCCAGCGTGATCGCGGGCGACGGCGCGCGCGTGCTGGCCAGCGCTTCGACCTCGGAGGCCGAGGTGCGCAAGGCGCTTGGCGCCGCCGGCAAGGGTGGCAACGCTTTAGCCGCCGAGATCATCGGCAAGCGGATCGCCGAGCGCGCCAAGGCGGCGGGTATCGAGCGCGTCGCGTTCGACCGCGCAGGCTACGCCTATCACGGCCGCGTCAAGGCCCTGGCCGAGGCTGCTCGCGCAGCCGGGCTGCAGTTCTGAGCGACGAAGGAATTTGACCATGGCAAAGTTTCAACCCCGTGCGCCGACCGAAGCGAGCGAAGACGGCCTGAAGGAAAAGATGATCGCGGTCAACCGCGTCACCAAGGTCGTCAAGGGCGGCCGCATCCTCGGCTTCGCTGCGCTGACCGTCGTCGGCGACGGCGACGGCCGCATCGGCATGGGCAAGGGCAAGTCCAAGGAAGTGCCGGTGGCCGTGACCAAGGCGATGCAGGACGCGCGCCGCAACATGATCAAGGTTGCGCTTAAGGAAGGCTCGATCCACCACAAGGTGGTCGGCGAGCACGGCGCGGCGCACGTGCTGATGGCGCCGGCGCCCGCGGGTACCGGCATCATCGCCGGCGGCCCGATGCGAGCGGTATTTGAGGTGATGGGCGTGACCGACATCGTTGCCAAGAGCCTGGGCTCGACCAATCCCTACAACCTGGTTCGCGCCACGCTCGATGCGCTCAAGCGCACCAGCACCCCGGCCGAGATCGCCGCCAAGCGCGGCAAGACGGTGGAAGAGATCTTCGGCTGAAGACGACCGAGCGGAGAACAGTCATGAGCGACAAGAAGACCGTCAGAGTCAAGCTGGTTCGAAGCGTCGCCGGGACGCGCGAGTCGCATCGCGCGACGGTGCGCGGACTCGGGCTGCGCAAGCTCAACAGCGAGTCGGTGCTGGAAGACACGCCCGCGGTGCGCGGGATGATCAACAAGGTTTCCTATCTGGTGCAGGTCCTCTGAGCGCAGGCTCGCGATGTCACCAACGCAGGACACGAAGATGCAACTCAATTCCATCAAGCCGGCCTCCGGCGCCAAGCACGCCAGGCGCCGCGTCGGCCGCGGTATCGGTTCGGGCATCGGCAAGACGGCCGGGCGGGGCCACAAGGGCCAGAAGTCACGCGCTGGCGGCTACCACAAGGTCGGCTTCGAGGGCGGCCAGATGCCGCTGCAGCGCCGCTTGCCCAAACGGGGCTTCAAGTCGACGACACTGCGCTTCAATGCAGAGATCCGCTTGTCGGACCTCGAGCGCCTGACGACGAGCGACATCGATGTGCTGACCCTCAAGCAGGCCGGCCTCGTGCCCGAACTCGTCCGTTCGGTCAAGGTGATCGCCGCCGGCAAGCTGACGAAGAAGATTGCTCTGTCGGGTATCGCCGTGACGGCGGGCGCCAAAGCAGCCATCGAGGCCGCTGGCGGCTCGGTCGCCTGAGCACTGTCGACCAGTTCCTCGGACACTGAACAGTGGCAACCAACGCAAACCAGCTCGCCAAGAGCGGCAAGTTCGGCGACCTTCGTCGCCGGCTCACGTTCCTGCTGCTTGCGCTGGTGGTCTACCGCCTTGGCGCGCATATACCGGTGCCGGGTATCGACCCGGTCGCGTTGCAGCAGCTCTTCAAGGGCCAGCAGGGCGGCATCCTGAGCCTGTTCAACATGTTCTCGGGCGGCGCGCTGTCGCGCTTCACCGTCTTCGCTCTGGGCATCATGCCCTACATCTCGGCGTCGATCATCATGCAGCTGATGAGCTACGTCGTGCCGACGCTCGAAGCGCTGAAGAAGGAAGGCGAGTCGGGGCGGCGCAAGATCACGCAGTACACGCGCTACGGCACGCTGGGCCTGGCGCTGTTCCAGTCGCTGAGCATTTCAGTCGCGCTCGAGAGTTCGCCCGGCCTGGTGATCAGCCCGGGGTTCGGTTTTCGCATCACGGCGATGGTCAGCCTGACGGCGGGAACGATGTTCCTGATGTGGCTTGGCGAGCAGATCACCGAGCGCGGCCTCGGAAACGGCATCTCGATCCTGATCTTCGGGGGCATCGCCGCCGGTCTGCCCAACGCGATAGGCGGCCTGCTCGAGCTCGTGCGAACCGGCGCGATGAGCATCATCGTTGCGTTGTTCATCGTTCTGGTCGTTGCCGGCGTGACCTACTTCGTCGTGTTCGTCGAGCGCGGTCAGCGCAAGATCCTCGTCAACTACGCCAAGCGCCAGGTCGGCAACAAGGTCTATGGCGGCCAGTCGTCGCACCTGCCGCTCAAGCTCAACATGTCCGGCGTGATCCCGCCGATCTTCGCTTCGTCGATCATTCTGCTGCCCGCGACCGCCGTCGGCTGGTTCGCGACCGGCGAGAGCTTCCGTTGGCTCAAGGACGTGGCCGACCTTCTGCGTCCGGGTCAACCGATCTACGTGCTGCTCTACGCGGCAGCGATCGTGTTCTTCTGCTTCTTCTACACCGCGCTCGTCTTCAACAGCCGCGAGACGGCCGACAACCTGAAGAAGAGCGGCGCGTTCATTCCGGGAATCCGGCCG
>Ga0209048_10006374_pt1 | contig 11050 bp, 13 predicted proteins | sample FrelakmetCRP12CR_FD_187146 | JGI IMG/M metagenome (GOLD analysis project Ga0209048, IMG submission 187146) | Freshwater lake sediment microbial communities from the University of Notre Dame, USA, for methane emissions studies - CRP12 CR (SPAdes)... | ecosystem: Environmental > Aquatic >... | reverse complement strand
GAGCCGGGGAGCCGGGCCGCGCGGCAGGGCCGCGGCACGGCCAGCTACGGTGCGGACCGCGCCACGACGTAGCTGGTAGCCCAGTTCCCGAGCTGGTCGCTCGCCTTGACGGCCAGCGTGATGACCGAGCGCCGGCCGATGCCCGGCAGAATCAGGCTTCGCGCCGTGCTGAGCGGGGTCACGACCTGCCACGGCCCCGTCCCCACGCGGAGCTGGACCCGGTATCCGGCGACGCCCGCAGGGTCGACCCCGGCCGGCCAGCGCGCGCGCCAGGCGTTGGCCGTGGCGCTCCACCAGAGGGTCGGCGCGGCCGGGATCACGGGGCCGGTCCGGTCCAGCACCACCGTCGCGCTCCGCGGCAGGCTCCGCGTGCCGCCCTCGTCGATCGCCTGGACCCAGACCCGGTAGGTCCCATCCCGCGTGGCGGCCAGCGTCCAGCTCACCGGCGGCCGCAGCGCCATCGGGTCGATGCCGCCGACGAGGTCGGGCAGCGGCACCGGCAGGGCCCAGGTCTTCCCGTCGGCCGATAGCCGCACGCTCGTCAAGGGTCGAGAGCCGGGGCTGGCCCCGACGGCCACCGGGATGGTCAGCGAACGCGTGCGCTGCGGGACCGCGATGGCCAGCACCTTCGGCGGGCCGAACGCGGCCTTGAGGAGGTCCCAATATCCGGTCAGCCCGCGGTCGTAGCCCAGCGCCCAGATCCCGACTCCTGCCAGGCGTCGGTCGATCGCGAGCTGGTACTTCGGCCCCAGGCTCTGGGGCGTGTCGTAGAAGGTCTGCCTCCAGGCGCCGGTCGCGGGGTCCTGCCGGACGAACCAGCTGACCGACTCGCCCGGGTCGTACTGGAGCGTGGGGCCCGCGGCCGCCAGGGTGTCGACGTTCAGCTTCGGGGTGAAGGTGCCGCCGCCCGCGATCGCGGGATCTCCGAGCGCCGGCCCGGCGGTTGCCCACGTCATCCCGTAGTAGGGCAGGCCCAGGATGATCCGCCCGTTCGGTACGCCCTGCGCCGCGTAGAGGTCCAGCGACCCGGGCAGGTCCAGCTTGGGCGTGGAGCCCCGGTAGTGGAGCGGCGCGATCGCCCCCGGGTCGGAGCCGGCCGACCGGTACGAGTAGCCCATCAGGAAGACCCGGTCGGCGCCGTTGTCGACGGCCACCTTCGCCATCCGCGCGCCCGAGATGTTTCCGTTCGTGGCGACCGAGACGGAGGCGTTCGGGTTGTCCGCGGTGAGCGCCGCCCGCAACCCACCCACGAATTGCCCGTACGCGGGGAACCACGTCCCGGCGATGAGCTCCGCGTCGACGTTGACGCCATCGGCCCCGACATCCGCGACGAGGGCGCGCAGCTCAGCGATCGTGGTTGCCTGGGCCGACGCGGACGCGAAGAACGCCGCGTTCTTGGTGGACCCGAACGTCGTGAAGGTGATCTCGACGCGCACGCCGCGCGCCCGCGCGCTGGCCGCGATTCGCCGGCCCCGATCGGAAGTGATCGCCACGTAGCCGGCCGCCGAGTGGGTCAGGGCGCCCGTGCTGCCCTGCGTGACGGAGAAGAGCGAGATTGCCGACAGCGCGTTCCAGTCCAGGGAGGCCTCGATGCCGGCATCCATCTCCCAGTACGGCAGGTAGCCGTACACGTCCCCGGAGAGGTGCGCGCTCATCGGCGACGTGGGGCTGCCGATGACGGGTCCGGGCGTGGGCGTCGGCTCGGACGATGGCGTCGGCCCGGACGATGGCGTCGGCGACGGGCTCTCGCCGGGGGTGATGCCGTCCGAAGGAGACGGGGTGGCGTCGGCCAGCGCGACGCCGGCCCAGCCCGGCCCGGGTGCGACCGCCAGGCCCGCCGCTGCCGCGGTCCCGCCCACGAAGAACACGATGGCCGCGAAGGCGGCACCACGACTGGACAGGGTTGCCGTCATGCGTCCGCCAGCTCGCGCCCGATCGCGCGCAGGATGAAGCGCGCGGCCTCGGCGGACTTGCCACCCAGCCGCTCGCCGGCCGCCGTGTCGGCGTCCAGCGCGGCCGCCAGGTCACGCAGCATCGCGTCGAGCGCCGGCGTGCGCACGAGGATGCCGGCCGCGAAGGCGGCCTCGAGCCCGGCCTCCGCCGCGCGGGCGTTCTCCACGGCATGGCCCTTCGCGGCCGCCTGGTCGGCGAACGCGCTGCGGGCGGCCTCCGCGGCCGCTCCCGTGCTTCCCATCCTCATCCCCCTCTTCGGCGCCACTGCCGGTGACTCGTCGACGCGGCGCGCGCCGCGGACTCCGTGCCGCGGCTCAGCGGGCGTGCTCCACGGCGGGCGCCAGCCCGAGCGCCCGCTCGCGACGTTCCCGCCACTCATCCTCGAGGATGCTCATCTGGATCTCGTCCCAGAACCGGCCGCCCCGCCAGATGGCCTCGCGGGACCGGCCCTCCACGGAGAAGCCCACCTTCCGGTAGGCCCGGATGGCACGCTCGTTGTACTCGAAGACGGCCAGCGCCACGCGGTGGAGCCCCAGGGGACCGAAGGCATGCTCGAGCATCAGCGCCGTTGCCTCGGAGCCGTACCCGCGGCCCCAGCAATCCGGCTCGCCGATCGTGATGTGGAAGAGCGCCGACCCATTGTCCCCGTCGAGCTGGCTGAACGCGCACGTGCCGATCAGCCGGTCGGTGTCCACGAGGTGGATGGCGAGCGCCAGCGAGCCCACGCCGGCGACCCGCGCCTCGAAGAAGCGTTCCACCTCGTCCGCGCGCATCGGCCCTTCCTGGTAGCGCGTCAATCGGGCGACCTCCGGATCGCCGTACCAGCGCTTGAAGGCGGGCAGGTTGCGCCCGGTGTGCGGCCGCAGCACCACCGTTGGGCCGGGGATCGCGGCGGGAAACCAGTTCCGGGCTCGCATGCCGGGGAGCGTATACCATCCCGACCGTCCGCTGGCGGGGGGCCTCCCGATTTCCCCGGGATCGCGCCTTCCTGCCGACCGTGCCGACTGTGCCAACCCAGATTGCGGGTGCACCGTACGCGCGGCTTTCTCCTTACACTTCGCGCATGGCGTTCGAAGCCCTGATCCGGACGGTCCCGATGACGCTCTACACGGAGTTGTTCGTGGTGCGTGGCGCGATCCAGACGCGACAGCACCGCGTCACCGACATCCTCAACGGCGCGGACCAGTCATTCCTCATCCTCGAGGATGTCTCGCTGGAGGAGTTCGGCTCCAGCGACCTGCCAACGCGCGCGGAGTTCGCCCAGGTGAACCTCGGGGCGGTCCTGTTCGCGGTCTCCCTCCAGGCAATTGAGCCGGTCACGGAGCTCCGCAGGCCCAAGACCTCCGAGCGCGCCCTCGTCTCGATTCCCCCGTTCCGGGTCATCGGGAACGTCCACCTGCCGCCTGAACGCAGCCTGCGAGACTCGCTCACGGAGCTGCACGCGCCGTTTGTTCCGGTGACCGACGCCGTGTTCTGGTCGGACCGGCTGGGCGAGGGCCGCCGGAGCGCGGCCATGGTCGCGGTCAACCAGGCGCGGGCCCAGATCCTGGCGCCCTACCGCGAGGTCGATCCCCGGGTCGGCCCAGCCCGGCCCGGTCCGTCTGTCTCACCGACCCGGCTGCCCGGCGTCCCGGACGACCCCGAGCCGTCCGCGTCCGAGCCGGGCTAGCGGTCGACCGGAAGGTCCAGCCGGCTTCCCCAGTCGGCCCAGCCGCCGTCGTACACCGCCACGTCGTCGTGGCCCATGAGGGCCAGCACGAATGCAAGCTTCGCGGCGGCCACGCCCGACGCGTCGTAGCAGACCACGCGGCGGCCGGGTGTCGCCCCGGCCCGTTCGATCAGGGCCCGCAGCGAGCCGCCATCCACGAAGCGCCCGGTGCCCGGCTCGGTCGTCATGGCCACGGGGAGGTTGACGGCCCCGGGCACGTGGCCAAGGCGCCGGGCGTTGCCCTCGAAGCCGCGGTACTCAGCGGGCGCCCGCGCGTCCAGGATCAGCGCCTCTGGCGACCCGACGAGCGACCGCAGGTCGCTCGTCGTCAGGCGGGTCCGCAGCTGCGCCCGTGGCGTGAACGCCGCGGGATCGGGCTGGTGCGCCGCGTGGCTGACGGGACGCCCGGAGTCGACCCAGGCGCCGTACCCGCCGTCCAGGATGCGCACGGATTCGAGGCCGTAGGCGCGCAGGCTCCACCACGTCCGTGCCGCGTACAGGCTGGCCGTGTCGTCGTAGACCACCACCGCGCTCCCGTTGCCGATCCCGGCGCCGGACACGGCGGCGGCGGCCTGGTCGGGCGGAGCAAGGAGGAGCAGCGTCTCGGCATCCTCGGGATCGACGAATGCAGCGTGCCAGTCAACGTAGGTCGCGTTCGGGATGTGGCCGGCGGCGAAGACGAGCCGCCCGGTCCCGTCGGGACGCCAGCGAACGTCGAGAATCCGGACTTCCGGCCGGCCCAGGTTCTCGGCCAGCCAGTCGGGGGAAGCGAGGAGCTCGGGTCGAGCGTGGGCGCCGGCCATCGCCACCTATCATACGGACCCCATGCCAGATCCAACAGACGCGCTGCGCAGCGCCGGCCCCGACCGCACGTCGCCGGTCGTGTCCCAGGCTCCCGCTGAGAGTGACGTGCCGCGCGAGGGTGACGCGCCCGGCGCAAGTGGCGCGCCCGGCGAGAGTGACGCGCCCGGCGACCGCGACAAGCTCGCCGCGCTCCGCGCCGCGCTGCCCGCGACGCGGGCCGGGATCTACCTCAACACCGGCACCTGCGGGCCCATCCCCGCCGAGAGCGCGGCGGCAATGCGCCAGGCGGAGGAGCGGGAGCTCGCCATCGGCCGCGCCACCCGCGACGCCCACGAAGAGCTGCTGGACCGGATGGCGGAAGCGCGCGGGGCGCTCGCCGCGGTGCTCGGCACGGACATGGAGTGCGTCGCGCTGACGCACTCCACGACGGAAGGGATCGGCCTGGCCGTCGGGACGCTGGACTGGCGGCCGGGCGACCGCGCGCTCACCACGAACCACGAGCACCCGGGCGTGCTGGGCCCGCTGGCGGCCGCCCGGGACCGGCACGGGGTCGATGTGCGTATCGCGGAGATCGGCGACGGGGGTGACGACGATCGAACGCTCGCGGCGCTTGAGCTTGAGCTCGCCGCGGGGGGCGTGCGCCTCGTCGCGCTGTCCCATGTGCTGTGGACGACCGGGGCGGTCCTCCCCGTGGCCCAGATCGTGCGTCGAGCCCACGCGCACGGCGCGGTCGTGGCGCTGGATGGCGCGCAGGCCGGCGGCGCGATCCCGCTGCACGTGGACGACCTTGGCGCGGAGTTCTACGCGGTCCCCGGCCAGAAGTGGCTGCTGGGCCCGGAGGGCACCGGGGCGCTCATCGTTCGCCGGGACATCGCCACCTCCAGTCTGCCGGCGGCGCGCGGATATTTCAGCGCCGCCATCCCGTACGGTGTCGGCCGCGACGACCTCTGGTCGGATGCGCGTCGTTTCGAGGTGGCCGGCTTCCACGCGCCGTCGCTCGTCGGCCTTGCCCGAAGCGCGGGGTGGCTCGCCATGTATGTCGGGCTGCCCTGGGCGCACGCGCGCGCGGCACGCCTCGCCCACGGCGCGGCGATCCGCCTCCAGGGGACGCCGGGCGTGGTGGTCGTGACGCCCCCGGACCGGATGGCGACGCTCGTCACGTTCCGCCTCCCCGGCTGGCCCGCGGAGCGCGTCGCGGAGGAGCTGGCGCGCCGCGTGTTCGCGATCGTGCGACCCATTCGCGGCCTCGACGCCGTCCGCCTGTCGGTGGGCTTCTTCACCACGGACGAGGAGCTTCGCCGGGTGCTGGACGCCGTCGCCGAGCTGGCCCGCCACACACCCGAGTCGCTGCCCCGGCGCCCCGCGATCGAGTTCCTGGAGCGCCCGCGCGCGTGAGCGAGCCGCATCCCCGCCCGACCCGCCGGCGATCCTGGCTGGAGGTTCGCCAGCGCCAGCTCCGCAACGCGCCCCCTCCCGTGTTCCTCGCCGTCGTCAGCAGCCTTGCCGTCGCCGTCGTGCTGGGTGGGCTGTTCCTGGCCTACGACCTCGCGCTGGGCAACGGGGCCAGGCTTCCCGGTGGGGACCTGCGGACCCTGGCCGGTGTCGTGTTCGTCGTCGCCGTCGCAGGGCTGGGGGCGTGGATCACGTATCTCGTCGTGCCGCAGCCGGGCCGGCCCGGCGTTCGAAGCAGGTGGAGCGCGGCGCTCGGGCTCTTCGCCGCCCTGCCGATCGCCTACCTCGTGCTCGTTGTCATCTTCCAGGTGGTGAAGCCGCTTCTCGCGCGGTAGGCCGTCGGACGCCGGTTTGGGCACCTCGACTGGTGCGGCGACGCACCGCGACCGCTCCCCGGCCCATACACTGCCTGCGCGCCCACGCTCCGCGCCTCCATCCGCGCCGCAAGATGCGCTGGCACTATTGGCGTCGTCTGCAGTACCCTCGTCCGGCATTCTTTCGGGGTGCCCGGCACTATCGTCGGGCCAACCAGCCACAGCACGATCGGGAAGCTCAACGTGGCCGTCCAGCCGAACCCGTTCTTCGCGCTTCCGAGTCTCTACGGCGCGCCTGCGTACTCGCGCCCGCCGCGCCCGGCGGCCGTGGTCGCGCGCCCACTCGACCCGGACGACCTCCCGCTGACGACCCACCAGACGGACGAGGAGCGGCGCCTCGCCGAGGCACTCCTGGCGTCCCGTGCCTCCGCGCCCGTCGGCTCCGACATGGGACACGAGCTCCCCGGCGGCGGCCACCCCGGATACCAGGCGTCCGGGAACGGACACCACGATGTCGCGCCCGGGCTGCCTCCGCGGCGCCCGGGCCTGCGCGGGCTCACCGACCGAATCCGAACCCGCGGCTGACGAGCCGCCCGTGCCTGGCGGCCGTGCCCGCGGGCGTCAGCCGTGCCCGCGAGCGGCACGACGACACGACGCGGCACGACCCCATTCCTCGACACGTGGCTCGCCCGGTGTCATCATCCCGGACGATGAGCACGCCAACGATCCGGATCGGCCAGGCCGCGGAGCTGCTGAGTGTCGGCGTCGAGACGTTGCGCCGCTGGGAGCTGGAGGGCCGGCTGGCGACGACACGAACCGAGGGTGGACAGCGGCGGGTCCCGATTGCCGAGGTGACGCGGGTTCTCGCGGAGCGGCGCCGGGCCACGCGGGACCGGCTGATCGTGGCCCAGTCGGCGCGCAATCGATTCGCAGGGATCGTGACCCGGATCGAGCGGGACGGCGTGGCCGCGGTCGTCGAGGTCGTGGCGGGGCCGCATCGCCTGGTCAGCCTGCTGACCGCCGAAGCAGTTGAGGAGCTCAGGCTCGCGGTCGGCGACGAGGCGATCTGCGTCGTGAAAGCGACGAACGTGATCGTCGAGGTGCCGCGCTGATCCTGGAGAGAACGCAGCCCGGCTGAGGCGCGATCGGGCGGCCACTGGGCCATCGGCGTGCGCCTGGCGCGGCGCGGCAGTGCCAGCGAGCGCGGCTCGGCAGGCCAGCGAGCTCGGCGCCGCGGTCGCGCGCGCAAGCGGCGACGCGTCCGCCGGGGCAAGCTCGGTCGGTTGGCGGGTCGGATCAGCTCGGCGGGCCGGGGCAGGTCCAGCGGAACGTGCCGCGAACCTCGTTGATCTCGGACGAGCCCGCCGCGAGGTTCACCTGGAGCAGGTCGACCGCGATGGCACCGGTTCGGTCGCCCGCTCCGCGCGCCGTCTCGCCGGGTGGCGGCGCGACAGCCGCATCCCCGACCGCGAGCAGCGTCGAGGACGCCCCGTCGGCGAGCTGGACCTGGCGGCTGAGGAGGTTGGCGATCAGGAGGTGTGGCGTCGGGAGGCCGCCGATCGGGGTCGTCGTCGTGAGCGATCCAATCCGCCACCGGCCGTTGGCCCACTCGCAGGCGAGGGCGCCCTCGCTGGCCGGCGCGGCTGGCAGGGCGGGAGCGTACGTGTAGGTGCCCGCGACCGTCACGGCTGGAGCGACTGTCGGCCCGATTCCCAGGCCCAGCGTGGCGCCGCCCAGCACGAACCCCGCGACGATCACGACCCGGTCCACGTTGAAGCCCCGCAAGACGAGCAGGAGGACCAGGCCGATGACGAAGGTGAGTCCCGGGCCGACCTGCAAGAGGAAGAGGAGGAACCCGAAGTCGATCGGCAGGCTCCCGGCAAACCGCATCGCAGCCCCCCACGCGACCCCCGCCACGAAGAGGGCTCCGGCGATCGCGATATCGCGCCGGGTCGGTGGGAAGACGCCCCGGCGAGGCGCGGCTTCCGTGTCGGACCACCCCAGCGGGTCGATCGGCGGGATCGGGCGGCCTTGCCGGTCGCGCCGCACGATCGGCGGCGGTTCCCCGGGGCCGCGCGTCGGGGGCTGTCCGCGGGGGTTCAACGATGATCGCAGGGACGGCATGGGTCGGGATCGTCGCACATCCTGGCGTGGGCGGTGTACGCTCGAACGGCCCGGTGGGGGAGTAGCTCAACGGTTAGAGCACCCGCCTTATACGCGGTTCGTTGGAGGTTCGAATCCTCCCTCCCCTACCAAGACCTCCGCGGCATTGCGAGTTGCGGAAATGCTCCGGCGGGCGTCACCATCGGCGCGTGCGGAGCGCCGTCACTCCGTGAGCCACGCCGCGATGTCGCCCGCGGACGGGATCCGGCCGGTGCTGACCACCCTGCCATCGATGACGAGGCCGGGTGTCGCCAGGACCCCGCGGGCGGCGATCTCGCGGTAGTCGGTGACGTGGTGGATCTCCGCCTGCACGCCGGCGATTGCCAGCGCCTCGCGCGCATTCGCCTCGACGCGACGGCAGTTCGCACAACCCGGCCCCAGGACTTCGACAACTTTCATGGTGCGGACCTCCTCAGATCCCAAGCGCGTTGAACAGGAAGCCGACGGCGAGGATGCCGGCGACGACGACACCGCCGAATACGGCGATCAGGCGGAGCTGCATGACCCGGCGCAGGATCACGAACTCCGGCAGGCTGATCGCGACGATGGCCATCATGAAGGCGAGGGTTGTCCCCAGCGGCATGCCCTTGCCCAGGAGCGCCTCGACGATCGGGATCGTGCCTGCGGCGTTCGAGTAGAGCGGGATCGCGATCGCCACCACGATCGGGACCGCGAACGGATTGTCGCGCCCGCCGATCTGGGCCACCAGCTCGGTCGGGACGAAGCCGTGGATGAACGCCCCGATCCCGATCCCGATGATCACGTAGAGCAGGACCCTGCGGACAAGCTCCTGCGTGGACGTCCAGGCGTCGCGCATGCGCTGCTCGACCGACAGGCGGACGTCGAGCGATGTCGCGCCCCCGCCGGCGCGAACCGCGAGGACCCAGGGCTCGATCCACTTCTCGAGCGGCAGGCGGCCGAGAACGAGCCCGCCGACCACCGCCACGGTCAGCCCGGCGGCCATGTAGAGGAGCGCGATCCCGGGGCCGAAGAGGCCCCACAACAGGACCAGGGCGACCTCGTTGACCATCGGGCTGCTGATGAGGAACGCGAAGGTGACCCCGAGCGGGATCCCGGCCTCCACGAAGCCGATGAAGAGCGGCACCGCCGAGCATGAGCAGAACGGTGTGACGACCCCGAACGCGGCTGCCCCGACGGTCGCCGGGAGCGTGCCGCGACCGGCCAGGGCCGCGCGCATCCGCTCCGGCGGGAAGTAGCTCCGCAGAAACGAGACCACGGTCATGATCCCGAGCAGCAGGAGCAGGACCTTGGGGACATCGAGCAGGAAGAACGCGACGGCGTCGCCCAGGTGCGAACCCCGCTCGAGCCCAAGGAGGTCATAGGCCGCCCAGTTCGCCAGTGGCAGGTTGACGAACCACGCCGCCAGCCACGCGACGACCACCACCGGCGCAACGGCGCGGAACGGGACGTGCGTGCGGTGCACCGGGAGGGCGGTCATCCGAGGATCTCTGCGAGCGCAGCGAGGGCCCGGCGACCGGCCTCCGCGTCGCGTTCGTAGTAGGCCCGGCGCCCGTCGGCCGGAGCCCGGCTGACCCGTACGAGCCCTGCGTCACGCAGGCGCGCGAGGTGGTTGCTCACGTTGTTCTGGCGCTCGCCGAGGGCAGCGGCCAGCTCGCAGACGCAATGGGGACCGCCGCGGAGCATCGCCAGGATCCCCGCGCGCGTGGGATCGGCGATCAGCGCCGCGGTCGCCACCTCGTCCTGGACGTCGGGAGGGCGGAGGTCCATGCGCAGATCCTGCAGGACGGGCAGCTCAATCGGCACGAGGGTCCTCCTCCCGGGCGTGCGCGGGGCACAGTGGAGCGGGTGCGTGCCCGCGCTCCACGGCCCGAGTGTTGGTGGCGGTCATCCCCGAGAGGAAGCTGGGGCCGAAGAGGAGGGGCGTCAGGACCAGGACCAGTGGCATCTCACCGGGAACTGTATCAGTGCAGGATGATCTTTCAGCGCGCCGGAGGTCCCGAATGCGGCGGTCCATTCGGCCCAGGAACGACGCGCGCCCGCGCCCGCCGAGCTACGTCCGCTCTACGGGCACTGGATGAACCCCTGCGCCCAGAGACAGCCCCCGCAGGCCGGGGCCGGGCTGCCGAAGCAGTCCTCGAGGTTCTCGTCGGCCATGTCGCAGCTGTTGCAGATCGTGCAGGGGGCGAAGTCGAAGGCCAGGAGCCGTTCGCGCAGCCCGACGTAGCCGGGGTCGCTCCACGCCTCCGTGAGGCTCTGCTCGTTGACGTTCCCCACGGAGAAGGCGTGGCTCGTCCGGGGCCGGAAGTCCAGGTAGCCGCGATGCGTATGCAGGAGCGGCAGGCAGGGGCTGATCGCCCCGTCCCAGCGGACCGAGACGCTGCCCTTCTCGACGAAGGGGCACGTGTTCGCCCGCCCGGCCCCCGCCCGGGCCGGCAGCGAACGCGCGGTGCGCCCCGCCTCCACCCGGGCCAGTCGCTCGATAGTCAGCTCGCCGACGTCCATCCGGGCACGCGTGATCTCCGGAGCCCACGAGGAGGGCTCGACATCCTCGGCGTCGATGAACCGGGCGTAGAGCACCTGGTCCCGCATCTCCGGAGTGTGCGGCAGGACGTTGCTGACCGAGAAGCGGTCGGCGCCCAGCCTCTGCCCCAGGCGGATGACCTCCGGGAGGTCC
>Ga0209048_10006373_pt1 | contig 11052 bp, 4 predicted proteins | sample FrelakmetCRP12CR_FD_187146 | JGI IMG/M metagenome (GOLD analysis project Ga0209048, IMG submission 187146) | Freshwater lake sediment microbial communities from the University of Notre Dame, USA, for methane emissions studies - CRP12 CR (SPAdes)... | ecosystem: Environmental > Aquatic >... | reverse complement strand
ACCTGAATTTCCTTGTCCAGGATGGACTTAAAATCTTGGATTTTGGTTGCGGTAAAGGTGATCTCCTCGCCTCGCTCAAACCCTCATCCGGGATTGGGATCGATTTTAATCCACAGTTAATTGAAGAAGCAAAGAGAAAATATCCGAACCTCATGTTCCTCGTTGGTGATGTTGAGGATCAGAATGTTATCAGATCACTAAAAGGCCCTTTTGATATAATCATCCTGTCTGATATCATCGGCGAACTGGATGACATTCAGTCTTTCCTTGGAATGCTACACCAGCATTGCACGGTGGAGACCCGGATTATAATAACCTACTACAATGCGATTTGGGGGCCGCTCCTGAAACTGGCAGAAATATTCCGGCTGAAACGACCTCAGGTTGAGCAGAACTGGCTATCAGCATCCGATATAAGAAATATTGTCGAACTTGCCGGGTTTGAGGTGATAAAACAGGACTGGCGCCAGATAATCCCGTACCGACTATTAGGGATGGGCTCTTTCTTCAATCGTTATATCGCAACACTTCCGCTCATCAGATTAATCTGCCTGAGAAAATATGCTATCACACGTCCGGTTCAAACTGGAAAGAGAAAAACTGCTTCAACAACGATCCTGGTACCCTGCCGGAATGAGCGGGGAAATATCGAGAATGCACTTAAAAGAATTCCTCGTTTCTGCGATGATATGGAGATCATCTATGTTGAAGGACATAGTTCAGACGGGACACTAGATGAGATACACCGTGTTATTTCGATGTATCCAAATTATGATATCAAAGGTTTCTCCCAGCCGGCTATTGGCAAGGCGGATGCCGTTAGAGCTGGGTTTGAAGTTGCCCGTGGGGATATCCTTATGATTCTCGATGCCGATCTTACCATGCCACCAGAAGACCTTCCAAAATTTTATGAAGCCCTCATATCGGGGAAAGGTGAGTTCATCAACGGTTCCAGGCTCATTTACCCGATAGAAAAGGATGCGATGCGGTTCTTAAATCAGCTGGCCAATTGGATGTTTTCCCTTATGTTCACATATTTGCTGAATCAGAGGTTCACCGACACCCTATGCGGAACAAAGGCCCTCTATCGCAACCACTATCAGAAAATCGCATTAAATCGTTCATATTTTGGGGATTTCGACCCGTTTGGGGATTTTGATCTGATATTTGGTGCTTCGAAACTGAACCTCAAAGTCGTAGAAGTCCCTATAAGATATGCACGCCGGGAATATGGGACAAGTCAGATATCGAGAGTAAGCCACGGCATTCTTCTCGCGAAGATGGTTCTGTTTGCATTTAAAAAACTGAAGGCTTTTTAACCGGGGATCTCATGGATACAGGAAATGCCAGACTGGAACTCATCAACCACCGCGAACAGTGGAACCGGAAGCCGGTTCTCAGACATATTTATTATGAATACTTTTCCCTGATCCGAGAGGCATGTACCGAAGGAAGGACCCTTGAAGTAGGTGGAGGAAGCGGAAATTTCAAAGCGCTTTTTCCCGAAATCATCTCGCTCGACATTGTTCCGCTCCCATGGCTCGATATCGTAGCTGATGCTCAAATACTCCCTATAAAGGACGGTAGTATTGCAAATATCGTGATGATAGATGTTCTTCATCATTTTGAGCACCCCTCAAAATTTTTTACCGAAGTTGAGAGAGTTCTTCAGCCAGGGGGACGGATTATTTTTATCGAACCAGCGATAACTCCAGTAAGCCGGGTTGTTCTTGCACTTTTCCATCCCGAGCCGATTGATTTGAGGATAAACCCTCTCGATGAACTCCCCTGTGATCCAACAAGGGAACCGTTTGACGCAAATCAGGCAATCCCTACCCTGCTTTTTGGCAGGTACCGTCACAGTTTTGAGAAGAGATTCCCAAACTTAAAAATCAAAAAAATCCAATATCTGGATATCTTTTCCTATCCACTATCTGGAGGGTTTCGGGCATGGTGTCTTGTTCCGCATAATTGTCTGCGTCATATTCGTCGTATGGAGCGTTTCCTTCTTCCGGCGTTTGGACCGGTTATGGCGTTCAGGTATTACGGAATTATCGAAAAGACCGGGAAAAGAGCTGGAATGGAGAAAACCGATGGTTCATAATTTTCAGGAATTTCAAGTTGGAAAGCTCATATTGCAACTATTGATAGTCACTACAGCCGTGAGTGGGTTTATTTTAGTGTGCATAAATATCGGAGCCATTCATGCAATTCTTCCCATCTTCAAACCATTTGGTTTTTATCTCCTCTTCGCGGTTGTATTTTTTTCTTTTATATATGCATTATTCACATGGATTAACAGTGATCGACTGGATGAGTTCTTGAAGAGACTAACAATTTCTGATTCCACATACGTTGTCATATTTCTGGTCATTGCATTATGCCTCGCTTCTCTTCCGCTATTTATTTGCTGGAGCACTTCCAGTTACTACCAGAATAATATCGGGGGTCTGTATCCTATAATGGACGCTCAGATGTATTATGCGGGGGCCGAGAAGATTGCGCAGTCGGGAACGCTAGATGCCTGGAACCAACGGCGACCGATGCACGTGTTATTCCTTACATTCCGCCAACTGGTTACAGATTTTGACTATCGCTCGACATTAATTTTGCAGGCATTGCTTCTTGGCCTCTCTGCATCTCTTGCGGCTCTTGCTTTGCAGAGGACACATGGCAAGATTGCGGGAATTGTATTGTTTGGAGTAATTCTTGCGTTTTCCACTTTCTTTCTACCAGACAATTTAACTGAATCACTCGGTATCAGTTTTGGCTGTCTTTCTTTTGCCCTCGTGTGGTATGGGATAGCCAATAAACAGGAAATCCCATTCCAGGCTGGGGTCCTTTTTCTGACATTGGCTCTGATGGCAAGAGCTGGGCCGATGCTCATATTGCCTGCGATTATTGTATACGCAGGTTATGTATTCAGAAAGAATGGTATTTTTAATAGGATCGCATCAGTAATTTCCTTTCTCGTAATCTCCCTTGGGATTCTCTTCAACATGTTGCTTGTCTGGATATTTGGCGATGGGCAAGGGATGGCATTCGGGAATTATGCTCCTACGATATACGGACTTGCTGCGGGAGGGAAAGGCTGGCAACAATACATGATTGATTTCCCAATTCAGGTACAGAATTTGCCCGAAGGCCAGTTGGATTTGTTCCTGTACCAGAAATCATGGGAATTAATTTCGGGGAATCCCATTCAATTTGTTTTCACTGTTCTGAATGGTTTTATTACAGAACCGTTAAGAGGTATATATCAGTTATATTTTTTTCTAACTGAAAGGCAGAACCTTTCGTATTTTAATCCGACATTATTTTTCCTTATTGTTTTTTTAATACTGATAGGAGTTATATTCTATTTCAAGGACACAAAAAACAAATTGATAGGTTTCCTGCTCACAGCGATTATCGCGGGAACATACCTGACACTGCCATTTTATTTTGTTGACGGCGGAATACGGACTCTTGCTGCTATCTTTCCTTATATGGCATTAGTTGTCGTTCTCGGAACAATTGGATGGAGGCAGTCAGATTATATTGAAAAGTCGTTTAAATATACCTCACTTGGCTCATGGTTTGATGCAAAAGTCCCGTTATTGATTGGGATATTTCTTATCATTTCGATAATTGCAACACCCCTCATAGGACCGTTGGTATCGCCAGTTCTTCTGCACCCTCCTAAATCTACAGTGTCTGCAGTTTGCCCTTATGATGAGAAAGGTTTTTTAATGAGAGTCGATTCAGGGATCCCATATATTGAATTGCTGAACGACAGTGATACACGCCACACGTTTGCACCATATGTAAAAGCTGAGGATTTTACCGCTGACCCTACTTTCATGAACATGTATACTAAATATTTTGATCTTAATTTCCCCGGAGATAAAACGAAACCTCAACTCATATTGGGGTATGACTTGGTATCAAAAAGCAGTTATTATATCCTTGCTCCAAATGATTTTGTTGGAAATAATCGGAGATACGTATCTTTTTGTGCAATATATACAAATACAAGTGGTTTAGTAAATTCAGGGTTTGAGATCGACGCCCAAAGTGTTAAAATCATATCGGGTTGAGAATATGCGAATAAATACACTAAAAAAACTAGGATAATATGTTATTATAAGATGTATATCAAAGAAGGATTTGAGGATTGAAATCCAATTAGGAAAACTACGTAATGAATAAATTCTGTTTTATTGGATAATGGTACTATTGACCATTGCCGTTCCACTTATTGCAAATAGATGTATTCAATAAGAGGATTTTATAATATTTCGATAGAGTTTTCAACAAACCAGAAATATATTGAAGTGAAATTCAATAATTTGCCTGTGACACAACCATGATTAATTTCTTTTCAAAAATAAAAAAAATTCCCTATAAATTATCAGTAAAGGCAAACTTAGGATTTTGCCCTATCTGTGAGAAAAAAACCCTTTTTATTAAGCACGACCCATGGTTGCGGGACAATTACCAGTGCATATATTGCAAATCAATTCCCCGGCAGAGAGCGATTGTCAATGCTTTGAACATTTTTTGCCCGGACTGGCAGGCAATGACCATCCACGAATCCTCCCCGGGAGGAGTTAGCTCAGACTATATCAGAAAAAAATGTAAAAATTATAGTTCATCCTACTTTTTTCCTGATATTCTGCCCGGTTCATATCACAACGGCGCACGATGTGAAAATCTTGAAAAAATGACATTTGAAAACAATACCTTTGATATCTTTATCACCCAGGATGTTTTCGAACATGTGAACCATCCCGATGTTGCCTTCCGGGAGATTGCACGTGTTTTGAAACCAGGAGTCTTTCATATTTTTACGGTCCCTCTCTATCGGGAACTACAGGTAACCCGGCCAAGAATTGTTGAAAAAGAGGGAGAGATCCAGCACCAGCTTGAGCCGGAGTATCACGGGAATCCCATTAGCAGTGAAGGATCACTGGTAACTTTTGATTATGGTATGGATTTTACCGAACTGATATTCAGGAGCTCGGGAATGGATACAACAATTTATCTTCAAAAAGATTCCCGGATGGGATTGGATGGAGAATTCCTCGAAGTATTCATTTCAAGAAAATAAATTCTCTTTCAAAAATTCTCTTTGTTTATCCACTCCCAGGTCTTTCTAATCCCTTCCGATAGATCAGTTTTGGGAAACCATCCCGTTACCATCCTGATCTTTGAAATATCCAAAATAATCTTTTTGATATATATACCTTTATCATTTATGTAGATCGGGTTCAATTGGTGACCTGTAACCTCGGACATAATACCAACAAGATCATCGACGGTAACTCCCCTGCCGCTTCCTACGTTGAAAATTTTATCTGCACTGTTTTTTTCAGAGAGTAGGAGGGTTGCATTGACGGCGTCCTGAATATAGATATAATCCCGGATCGAACTCCCATCCCCGAAAATTGTCGGTGGTTCCCCTCTCCTGATTTTATCCAGAAATATGGGAATTATTCCCTGATTACCGAACGGGCTCTGCCGTTCACCGTACGGGTTTGAATAGCGCAGTATGAGAAAGTCCATACCATGATACTGAAAAAAATAATTGAGGTATTTTTCGATAGTCAATTTCGATATAGCGTACGGATTACCAGGGTTAGTTGGGGCATCTTCAGCGATGGGTACTGTTTTTGGTTCACCATAAATGGTTCCTCCCGATGAAGGGAAGACAATTTTTTTCACACCATAATCAGATGCAATTTGTAGCATCCGGACAGATCCAATTACATTTGTTTCCAGATCATATTGAGGATTATTTAACGACGTCACAGGATTTGTTGTCGAGATATAATGAAAGACAATATCCATATCTTCCATCGCATTTTTGAGATCGGGTTCGTGAAAAAAATCCCCCTTGAAGATCTCAATTTTTTCGGAGAATGAATCCAGGTTTTTCATACCATTTGTAAACCTGTCAAATACTCTCACATAATTGTTCTTTTTGGCAAGTGCTTCAGCGATATGCGAGCCAAGAAAACCATTTCCTCCGAGTACTAAGCAGTTTGCCATTAATATCTCTGAATTTTCTTTTGATTCTGTATCATATCAAACAATCTTATCCATTGTATCCTACAAAATCTGTGAAGAAAGATACGACTTTTCTCCTGAAAAAATCATCCCATCCCCGAACGGTGGATTTTTGTGTCTATTTCCCTATCGGTCCGAAAAAATGTTTTTTGACGAACTCCCTATACTGGAGTGCTTTTTTCACATTTTTTTCATCAATATCAAAGTGGCTGAAGATATACTCCTGTACGGCTACGATCTCGTTGAAATGGGATTGGGGATTTTCCTTCAGGGTAACGCTGTTCCTGTGTCGCCGGTGAATGTTAAGCGATTCTGAAACAAAATAAATATTTCCTTTCTCGAGGAGCCATACATAGAAATACCAGTCTCCTGCGTTTTTAAATTTTATCAGTTCATTCAGTACTTCGGTCATATCAATTTTTTTAAATACTGTCGCTGAAACGTTGGGAATAGAATTTTTTATGACAAGTGAATCACAGATTTCTGACGTTCCCTTCCTCATGTAGTTCTTCTTCCACTTTTCTTCATCAATTTCTGATGTATATTTCAGGTAATTGGGCCCGATTTCATTTCCTTCGTTATCAATCTGGCGAGATTGTGAATAACTCAATATAACGTCCGGGTCAAAAAATCCTTTGATCACTTCAGAAAGGAACCTTTCGCCGCTGAGATCATCTGCTTCAGCGATCCAGATATAGTCTCCACGAGCATCGGAAATTCCTTTTCCCCATTGCCGGAATACTGAACCGGAATTTGACTCATTTAATAATAATCTCACCGGTACCGGGGAAGAGTCAATATATCTTTTAATTTTTTCAACACTATCATCGGATGAACAGTCATCGAGAAAAATTATCTCATATATCGGATATTTTTGATTTATAATCGTATTAAACCGGTCATCAAGATATGATGCATAATTATAATTGGGGATGATTACACTTACTTTCTTGTAATCATGTCCTAATTGTTCCAGTAAAAAGTAGATATAATCAACAAAGGAAAATTGTTTATCAATTAAATCAGCTGCATTCCTTCCTAATTTACTCCTGATATCCTGGTTACGCAAAAAGAATGTCGTCCTCTCAGACATCTTCTCTCTATCGGAATGAGGGACAAGAACACCAGTTTCATCCGTAACAATGTCCTGGAATCCCCCGGCATCCTGAAATCCGATAACTGGCAGGCCAGCGTTCATAGCGTCAAGAACAACTGAAGGAAATGGATCTTCCCGGGAGGTTAAGAGAAAAATATCAGAACCTGAGTAAAAAACATCCAGGTCATCAGTACGGATACCGACGAAGAGAATTTTTTTCGATAAACCGGAATTTTCGATATCCGGATTAATATTTTTCATCAGATTGGTATCTTTTTGCCCAACCCAGACAAACACAGCGTCTTGATTATCCCTGATCACGTTTTTTGCAACCTGAACAAAGAGATCTGCCCCTTTTCGAAAATCTGCGCTCCCCACACCCAAAACTATCTTTGAATCTGCGGGAAGTGCTAATTTTTCTCGTAATAAACTTCGTGCTTCTTCCTTTCGATCCCTATACCTATTTTTTAAAAAGAGACCCTGCGGGCGTATTCTGCATTTTGCAGGATCTAATGATGTAACTGTAGAAAAATTTTTTTTAACATATTCTGCCGGAAACACAATTGTATCGGCAAATTTTGCTATTTTTTGAGCATTTTTTTCTTGTTTGTACTGCTGAATAACCCCGGGAAGTTCATGTACTAATGAAATTGTCCTGAAGTTATTTTTGACAAGGATCTCGAGGATATCACCGGTAACCACAGTATTGCATATCGCAATATTGACATTATTCTTATTGAGTGAAGCAAGTAATTTTTCAACAGAATCCTTGTCGGGGTAATCACGTTCCAGATTATACACAATTGAATATTTTTTAAAATCCTCTTCCAGACGCCCGCCGGATTTAAGGAGTAAATGAACTTCATAGCGGAAATTTTCCTTGAGGACTTTGGCAATATGAAGTGCAAGCATTTGGGCTCCCCAGAGGTGAGCATCGTGGGAGACAATAAGAATTTTTTTTATATGATCTTTTGGAAAAACAAAATCAGCTGCTGTACAAGAAACCTGACACTTGGTATTTTTAGCCAGATAGTCTTCAGATTTTATTTTTTTTTTCTGAAGAATAAATAATGCCTGGGGCAAAATTCTTTCATCATCAACAAAATCTACGGGTTCCAAAAATTTCGAATAGGTTTTCCGGATATATTTCTCTGGAATAATGGTTTCACCATAGAAGGTCTTATCACGATAGTCCCCGCCTCCTGTTGGAGAAAACAAGAAAGCACCATTCTCATAATCCTTCCTGCATCGATCGATATCAACAAAGGACGCCTTCAGCGAATCGTACCAACCACCGCTAAGTTGTTTATCACGCACTGATTGGCAAAAATCCAAAAACCGGCCGCTCTGGGTCGTTGCGAGTAAAATTCCTCCCGGTTTTAAAATTCTGGAAAATTCACGAATCCATTGCAACGCATAGTCTTCAGACAGGTGGGAAAAAACTGAATAAGCATAGATGATATCAAAGGTGTTATCAGCAAAATCTAATGGAGGAGATGCATTACATGGGATAAAGTTAATTCCATAAATGGTATCTTTACAAATGGAAATAATCTCGGGATCTACATCCACTCCGTAGATATTTTTAGGATGAAAATCCTTGACCAAAATCCGTGTGATTCTTCCCCAACCACAACCAAAATCCAATATTTTTGTCGTCGATTCTATGGAAATTCCATATTTTACTGCATACTTTTTTATTATCAAAAAGAAGTTGTATCCTTCTCTGATTGCATCTTCGTATGAAGACCCTACAAACTGTTTTTGTACGTTTTCAGGGGGGAATCCCGGCATTTTCATCCCATTAATTATGGGTTTTTGGACACTATCAACCAACAAATTAAGCCATTCATCGTCACTGATTTTCTTAATCTGGCTCATCGAGTCACGGTAATCATCGTTATTTTCACCTGATTTTTTTAATGCATTCCTCGTTTCCTCGAGATAACCATAACCATATTTTCTATCCGGTTCCAGATAGGCTCCCTCTGCCCATTCATTCCATGCATTTATAAAAATGAATCTTTTATCTTTATTGTGAACTTCCCGCGTCCAGGTTACCAAATCAGATAACCATTCTCCATACAGTTTCGGGGTTGCTCCATAAAAAATCGAAGGATTGATGGGTTTTCTCGCAGTATTATCCCAACCCGGGCATATACCTTTAAACAAAGTGTATGACACGTTTCCCAGGTATTTTTTCGATTTTACGAATTGTTCGAAATCCCATATCTGTCCTTTGAATTTTTTATTCAGAATAGTGAATTTTTTAGTGATATCGGGACATCCCGGCATAACGTGAGGAGGAAATTCTACGAGTGCATCAATTCCATAGGGTTTAGGATCTTCATTGAAACCAAACGTTGAGGCTGCTATAATGAATAAATCATCAATCCCTTTTCCGCGACAATAGTCTTTCCATTCTTCAATCATCTTTTTTATATCGGGCAACAACATTGGCCGATATATTATAATCAGAGGTTTTCCTTCAATTTTTATATACCGGGAATCCTGTAAAAGCGGAAACAAATCTTCGATAAATCTGATATTATTCACCGATGTATGTTTCTGCTCGATCAGGATCTCGTTTTCATAGCCATCCCACCGCCGGGTCCAATTCTCATTAGCCCAACAAATGCAGAAAGGGAAATCAAATTCTTTATGCTCCCGATACATATCAAGGGGTTTTTCGAGCAATCGTTTTCCATTAAACCAGTAATAGTGAAAACAAAAACCATACAAACCATATTGTTTTGCGAGTTCTGTTTGCCTTTTCATTACATCAGGATTAGTCAGGTTATAAAATCCCAGCTCATCGGGAAGCCTGGGTTGGTAATGTCCGGCGAATTGCGGAACCGCCTTTGTCACATTTGTCCATTCAGTAAAACCTTTGCCCCACCAAAGGTCATTTTCAGGGATAGGGTGAAACTGAGGTAGGTAAAAAGCGATTAGTTTGATATCCGTATCCCTTGTGCTAACCGGAAAATCAGACAAGGGAATATAATCGGGGCTTTTTTCTGGTATGGAAAAGAGTAAATTGATATATTTTTCCAAATCTGATACTTCTGTAACAGTTTTATCGTGGACTTTGTCCGCAGAATCCTGTCTAATCTCATGCATGGAGGACAGTTTTTTCCACTCACGGCGTTTTTTATATTCAGATACTACCTTTCCAAAACCATCATTGACGAAAATCCGGCAACCTTTTAGTCCGAGGTCGTACATTTTCCTTTGTTTTGAATTATGGGGAAAAATTGGTTCGATGATTTTTCTATGGAACTTATCAAGAAAACGATAAGAAATACTCGATTTCAATGAATTAATTTCTGATCTTAACTCTAATAAATTTAAATGAGCATCATCAAGTTCCTTTTGTTTCATCCCAAGTTCCTGATTCACTTTCAGGATCTGGTTTTCCTTTATGGTGATTGTGTTTTCCTTTACGGTGATGGCACTTTCAAGTGATTGGATTGCCATATTTTTTCTATCAATATCGTTGCACAAGAAAGCAATTTCAGCATTCGATTTATCGATTAAGTAACTTTTTTGAATTTGTTTTGGATCTAGTTTGATATTAGATGCGATTGCAACAAAGTATCTGGCCAGTTTCTCATCATAACCTGAAAAGGAGAAACGATTATCTTCACGTTCAATAACAAATTCATTCGATGATACTATTTCTTCCGACGTAACCGGATAAATTGCAGATCCGGATAAGACCTGTTGTCCTGATACATATATATTGGAAAAATTCTTTTTTAACAGGTCAAAAAATTCGGAAAAATACAGTTCTTTTTGGTGGTAAGGATTCTCGAATTTGCCATCATTGGAGTATGTTTCTTTATTTGGTGTTGAGATTATCAGGATCCCGTCATCCTTAAGCAATCGTGCAATCTCCTGGAGGA
>Ga0209048_10006372_pt1 | contig 11052 bp, 12 predicted proteins | sample FrelakmetCRP12CR_FD_187146 | JGI IMG/M metagenome (GOLD analysis project Ga0209048, IMG submission 187146) | Freshwater lake sediment microbial communities from the University of Notre Dame, USA, for methane emissions studies - CRP12 CR (SPAdes)... | ecosystem: Environmental > Aquatic >... | reverse complement strand
CGTGCCATTGAAACCGGCCTGGGCTTGGGACGATCAAGCTTGGTAGATAATTTATGTTTTTTCGTCTTCTGATTTTTCACTTCAACTTTGGGAGCAACAGCAAATTCGGTGCTGCGGATTCGGTGTACCAAAAAAATGCTCGTCACCACTGCAAAAAGCAATACAATAATAAATGCTTTAGATATCGGTCCATTATTTTTGCCGGTTTTTTTGTAATGTGATTTAGGGTAAAAATCCATATAAAATCAAGTCTATTTTCCAGACCCTATTGTATTACAAAGATTGTCATAAATCCATGCCAAATGAGACAAACGACTTATTAGCGTAAATTATAATCAGGCATTATCGCAACTAATTAAAACGAATAAGAGGCCGGAATAATTATCTTCTGGCTCTTCATTGATATTAATGGTCTATCAATGAACCAATTCCGAATTTCTATACAACATGCATTAATATTTATTAATATATTAGCTCTCTTATCCGCTTATAACTAGAATAAACATTGTGTTAAATTGTAGTATTGACAAGCCAAAATTTGCCATGATATAATTAATAGCCGGAAAAAACGAGAGGAGGACCAAAGATGAAAATATTCATAGGTATAGTATCGATTGGTATTGTCATCTTTATTTCTATCTTTTCTTATGGCTTGCATGGCTTGCAGGAGCCATCTTCGAAAAGTGAAGAAAACACCATCCGAGTCGAAGTGAAAATCAATAACGATCCTGAATTTTACAAAGAGTTTGTCGTAACCGGCTACTACAAACCCTTAAAAAGGCAAAAGAAGTACTATTTCGGTTCCTATCTCGAAGATATCCGGGTGAACGGAAAAGGAATAACGACGTTTACCGGATACGAACCAAGAATCGGCTTGATTGCGGCAGACCCGAATGTTTTGCCCCTTGGATCGATCGTGGAAATACCTGATTATGGAAGAGGGGAAGTCCAAGACATCGGATCTCAGATAAAAGGTAATCGAATCGATGTTTTTATGGGCTCCGGAGAACCGGCTTTAAAAAGAGCCAAGAATTGGGGGAAAAGAATAATGCCTGTCAAAATCGTTTGGCTGGCAAAAAGCTAGATATCAAAAAATGGGCAACCCCATCGCCGGCTGCCCATTTATTTATCGCTACTTTCTGATGTAGTAATCCGAGTTGTAGATGATGAAATAACTTAATAAATCGCTGAGTATTTTCTCAATAAAAATTCTCTGGTCTTGGGATAATTGTGATGATTTAATTATGCAAAAAGCCTTGATATTGGTATTTTCGATATTCGAATAGACGATTTGGAAATCTTTTCGGTTTTTGAAATTGTCCTCTTTTAATTCCTTGTTCCCTACTCTGGTTATTTCTCCACCATTGCCGGTCCTGTTTATAATGTCTTCTGTCAATGTCCTGAGTGTTACAAGATCGACAATCCGAATTAAAACCAATTGGCTGTTTACAATTCCAACTATCTTTTCCAGAATTGAATCATTGAGTTTTTTAAACTCGTTTCTGCTCTCCGGGAATTTATTTGGGCTGAGAAAAGCCTCTTTGAATCTTTCTACCTGAAGATTGATATTACCTATATGCTTCCAATTCTCCCTGATAGTGGCATTCTGCTTTTCCACTTCTTTTTCATAGAGGTAATATATTACAAACCCGATAATAAATAAAAAGGTGATAATAATAACTTCCAGGGTTTCTTCTTCGAAAACCGAAAAACCATCCTGGACCAATCGCGGTGTAAAGATAATAAGCATCGTAAGCGAGAACATACCGGCCAGATATAAATTTCTATAAACGAGAACTTCTTTTATTCTCATAAGTTTAATGCTTATCTTAATACTTACTGACATTTGCTTTATTTCAGTCCTAAATGAATAAAGACTTTCTGAAAGCCTTTATTGTCATTTGCAACATATTGATGAAGGTCTTATTTTTGCTTATTTCCTCTTGATCTCTGCCACCCTAACTTCCGCTTCGTCCATCCCAAAATGATGGGCAATTTCATGCCAGACCGTATTTTTCACTATTTTCCTGATATCTTCAATATTCTCGGCATGTTCTTCAATGGGTTTCTGAAATATTGTTATTTTATCAGGCAATACATTCGTGTAATGCCCGCCACGCGTTGTTTGAGGAATACCCTCATATAGACCGAATAATGTCCATCCTCGACGCATTTTTAGCTTGTCCAGCTGATCATGAGTGGGTTCTTTTTCCACGATTACAACTACATTATCCAACCTATTCAAGAATTTTTCTGGTATCGCTTTTATTCCCTCCTGCACCAATAGCTCGAATTTTTTTTGGTTCATTTTGACCATTTGATGTTTAAATTATTCTTCCGAAATTTTTAACAAACGCTTGATTTCTTTCGGTTCACTGATAAGATAATCGGGATTATTTATTTTTAAACTTTTTTCGTCATTGAAACCCCAGGTTACAGCGGCTATCTTGATACCCGCTTCCCTTGCCGCATCGATATCCCGTATTTCATCGCCAAAATAGATGACATTTTTTCTGTCTAACTTTTTGTATTTTATTATCTTTTCCAGCATCCGCTTTTTACCGAATAAATTACTACACACGTAGATATCTTCGAAATACAATAGATCATTTTTTTCCAAGAATTTTTCGACATTATCTTTCAAGTTGGATGTCAGGATATCCATTTGAAAACCCGCGTTTTTAATGCTTTTCAAGACAACGGGGATGTCTGGAAATGGTTCGACATTTTTCATGCTATTTTTCATTTCCAATTGAACTCTTCGGATGAAAAAGGGAATCCTTCTGAGCGGCAGCCCTGAATATTTTATCAGTTCCTTGCTGCTCATCGCCCTGATTGCTTTCAACTCGCCGGGGTCGATTTTTCTTAACTTATATTGTGGTCCGACATCGTTTATTATTTCCACGATAATCGAAAGGGTATCCGCCAGAGTACCGTCAAAATCGAACAGCAGAATTGGTTTTATTTGGTCTTCGGTCATATCTGATGTGATTAAATTTCAAATTAATAGAATCGGTTCTTTAAAAAAGATATTTATTGCCTTTTTGAGGCGACACGAGAAAGATATAGGCTGACCAGCATCATCGCCGCACCAATATAGAGGAACCATCCCAAATAGACTATCCATCCGGTAATAAATCCTATTATAACCAAGAAAAAAGAAACTATGCCGGCCAATAAGAAGGTCTTGGCTGTCTTTTTTATATCAATTGGAGAAAAATCTGGCATATTGTTGCTTATTAATAAATTATGAAGCTAATTATAAGGTTGTTATAGGTCTTGATTGCGTGATGTATATTTTTCCTTTTTCCAAAGCCCACTCGATATCTTGAGGCTTCTTGTAATGTTTTTCTATTGACTGGCAGATTGCGGCTAACTTCATTATTTGCGCATCAGGAATCTTTTGTTTTTCAGTTTTGGCAGCCGGTACAACAACTTCTTTCGTGCCCTTGGGACTTCTGATAATCATCATCTTCTGTTCGGAAATATTCTTATCGATTATTTTCTTTTTCTTTTTGTCGATGATATACGTATCCGGAGTAATCCGCCCGCCGACTATTGCTTCCCCCAGCCCGTATCCGGCCTCGATCACCATCTGGTCGCGATCTTCAGTGATAGGATTGGCGGTAAAAGCGATTCCGGAAATTTCCGACTGGACCATCTTCTGGACCACAACCGCGACTGAAACTTTTTGATCGCTCAATTTTTTCTCATAGCGATAAAAGATGGCGCGCGGAGTGAAAAGAGATGCCCAACATTTCTTCACTGATTCGAGAAGATTGCCTTTTGAAACATTGAGGTAGCTTTCAAGCTCCCCCGCCCAGGATGCGATAGACGAGTCCTCCGCTGTGGCGCTGGAACGCACAGCTACCAGCGGTTCTTTCAATTTCGAATACTCTGCCAGTATTTCTTTTCCCATCGATTCCGGAAATCGGCAATCATGCATCATATCCTGGATCTTTTTTGAAGCTTCTTCGACTGAACCTACATTTTTATGCCTGACCTTCTTGAGTACAGCCGGGATTTCCACACCGAGATCAGTTTCTTCCAAAAATTTATCGAAAGCGCTGGCCAGTACGACAAAACCGGACGGGACCGGAATATTATTCTTGGTCATTTCGCCAAGCGAAGCGCCCTTTCCACCGGCAATGTCAATATTCTTATTGGTAAGATTCTTGAAATTTTCCGTAAACATTTAATTTTATGAATTGATTATATCTTCCAACTCTTTTTTTTCCTTGATGATTTCTTGAAGCAATTCCCTTCTGATTTCTATTTTCTCAATCATATCCTTACTATCTTTATAGATAAGAAGAATGCTTTGTCCTTCACCCCGATTGACGATTTCAATTCTAAGGCCTTCGGTATATTCGAATCCTTTACCCAGATTTTCGATAAATTTATCTCTTTCTTCCAAACCCTTTGTCTTTTCTAAAACTTTTGCGATAAACATCTCAACTACTCCCTGATGGGTACCGAGATATCTTTCGAGTTGATTATTGAATTTTTTGATCTCTTCCGTTTTGGATGCGATTTTATTGAAATTATTTCCCGCTATGGCGTATCGTTTCACAATTTCGGCAATATTGCCTGCTGCCCTAGCGTAAGTCAGGGTATTATTGCCTGGATATTTTATTATTTCTTTGTCGCTCTCGTTGACCAGCCATTTGAGAAACTCTCCTTTTTCGTCCGCTTCCCACAACTGATCGCCGATTTCTCCCTCCGTGTCAAAATCCAACTTTTTGTCGATGATTAACTTTTTTCCAACCTTGATCTGTTCTGAAATCGCTTTTTCAATATCTTCCAATTCCGCTTCGGGATTAATGTTCTCATTGGCCAGCATTGTCCGATAAGCTGTTTCCGTCGTCCGGTTCCGCGGGCTGGACCAAGCCAAAGATGTCTTTGCCCGGGAATTTAACCTCCTGCCTTTATCATCGGCCTGCGACCGCCCTATTGGAGTCAAACGCCTGTTCCTATCATTATCTCCTTCTTCCGGTTCCGGTTCGGCATGCCTCATGAACTCAAGGATTATCTTCGTTTCAATTTCTTTCTCCCGTTCTGAATGACCAATTTTTTCCGATTTAAACATATTACTTATTATCATTTATAAATTTACCCGTCATCTTCCTAGCCGTAGTTCGGTGATAGCTTCCGGTTTTATTTTTTTTGATCGTTTATCTTTTTGCTCCGACACAGATGCTCTTTTCAATATTTTTAGCAAATTACTGTTGGCATCTACTTCGACTAAGTCACCATCGTGGATGACCTTGGTCGCGATTTTCGTTCCGATGAGACAAATTGTCTTGAGTTCTCTGGCAACTATCGATGCGTGACAGAGCAGTCCTCCTTCATCCGTAACGACAGCCGAGGCCTTTTTCATCAAGGCAATGTAATCGGGGGTAGTCATAGAAGTAATAAGAATGTCTCCTTTTTTGAATTTCCAATCTTCGCTCCCCGGACTGAAAATAATTTTTGCAATCCCTTTGACTTTGCCGCGAAAAGCGGCAACGCCTCTGATTTCGGATATTTTTTGGTCGACGTTATGCTCATGCCAATCCTCTTTCTTTATTCCGGTCCAAACTTTAATAGAGTTGCCGACTTGTTTAATGGTAAAACCTTTCTTTTTCCTAACGTCTGCAATTCTATTGGCGTTAATTTTGCCGCGAATAGATCCGGCTATTTCCTGCTTCGAAAGCAGCCAGAAATCGTTGGGATCTTTCAATTTTATCCGTCTGATGATCGCTTCGAAGAACGGCCAGCAATGCATCATATATATGTAGTAAAATTCTTCTTCTCGGTTGCGATAGCTCATCATGGTTCGAAGCCATTTGATGTGCGTGATTATTTCTGGATATTTTTCGAAAGTCTCAATACGCTTTTCAAAAATTTCTTCTTCCTTTTTCTCTTTTTTCTTGATTTCCTTGATTGCCTTTTGGGCATCCAGCCTGATGTGTCTCTTGAATCTTTTTTGATAATCTTCAAAGGTAAAATACAACCCTCCATGGCTGACACTGGAGCAGCCAAGTTGGTACCAATGGTCGAAGACCAGTTTTTGAATCGCATTATCCTGCCAATTGCGAGATTTCCTGTAAATCTTCTGCGTTTGTATCAACTTCTTCAGAAATTCTATCCTTTCAAATCTGACCAGCGAATCAATCCCATATGAAGAAAAGAAAGATACTTGTTTTTCAACGTTTTTTATCTTTAATTCCTCTGCAACTAGTTCAATATCATCTCTGACCATCCGAGGCAGAAGATTGACCAGATCATAGACAATATAATATCCCGCTAGCGCCCATCTGTGATATTGATTGAATTTATCGAAGATGGCAATTAATTCCTTCTGAGATAGATTATCGTAAGCTTTCGGTTTTTTTCGGTATAGTACGTCGGCAATTCTGCCAAACTTCGCATATGAATGCAAGAAATATTTCCTAAGTTTTTCGAAATAATTTCTATTATTAGCAAGTTCTTTCTTAAGTATTTCCAAGAAAATGTCTTCTGTCCGTGTATCCCAATAAATGAACATTTCGCGGGGATTGCTTGTTTTTGCCGAGACGTACTTTACCCAGCAGCTGAGGCTGTCCTTGATGGGATTGCCTTTCCAGTTAAGAAATGCGCTTTCCAACGTTTCCTGTTCCGACATTATATCCAGCTCACGCACCATTTTTTCGATATTTTTTGGATCAGAGAAAGGTTTATATGTATCTTTTTTCATACTATACAGATATCAATAAATTAATTGGACGTTATCTATATTATATACGATTGATGTATTAAGGCCATATAAAGCTTAGCAATCAAAAAAATCTTACGTCCGGTTTTTGGAATATTTTTCCTTCTTGACTCACTTTACTTCCTGTTCCGGTTTAGCAACGAAACAGAGCATTTTTTCGCCTATATATTCTTTGGATCATATATAAGCTAATTAAAACCAGACAACATAAAGGTTTTTTTATGTTCTCTTTGTAACTATATATTTTATGGCTTATAATTGGATAAAATGGAAACACCTAACAAAAAATATCTGATCTTGGCGCTTTTGATTTCAACCTTAGTACTGATTTTAGTCATTCAAAAGGATTGGTGGTTTGGATTTTTTTCAAAGAAGACAACCAAAGAATCGTCGGTTTATAAGTTTCTTATCGGAGATAACTTTCCCAAAATCATCCATGATTTTGCCATCATCTGGATAACCGATTTCAATCACAACCGGGTAATCGGGTTTGATCCTCAAGGTAAAGTAGTTTGGCAACAAAACATGTCCAGTGCACCAATTCCGCAATCGAGCTGGTATTATATCGGCGGAGTGGAAAATATCACGATTGCTCCAAACGGCAACTTAATCACAGTTCATGGCGATGGCATGATGGTCCAAGAAATTGACCGGAAAACGCATGCTTTGGTCTGGCAATACGGCACCGCGGGAATTCAGACCTATCGCGGTGGAGCACTGGACGAACCCGATAAATCCTACAAGATCAATGATCACGAGGTTGTCATAAATGACGGAAACGACCGGGAAGTGAAAGTTGTGGATCAAAGAACCAATCAAGCAGTTTGGCAATATGGGCAATATCACGTTATGAATTCCGCTCCGGGTTTTTTGCGGGGCAATACCAGCGTTCAGCCGATCGGAAAAGGCAAACAATTCCTAATAACTGACACCTTAGAGAAGAAAATAATACTGATAGACAGAGCGACAAAAAATATTGTCTGGCAATGGTCAAAACCGGATTCCCAGTGGTTACAAAACGTATTTGTTACCAGAAGCGGAACTTTTATCCTTGAAGATAGAATTAAAGGCGAAGTATTTGAAATCAATCGAGATGGAAAAGTTATCTGGCTGTTGGATAAATTATCTGACGGTAAAAACCTCATTAATCCCACCGATTCCGCCAAACTGGAAAATGGGGATGTATTAATCGCCGAAGCAGGAAGAAACAGAATTGTTGAAGTGGTTCCTGAAACCGGAAAGATAGTGAGACAATACCTGATCCACGGCCTGGCATCTTCCATGGCCATTGACTATCATAATTTGAATGGATCCTCATCGATTCAAATTGACAAAGCAACATCAGAACCCAAGACCGGATTGGAAGAGCCAAGAACATACGTAGTGAATGACGATTCCGTTAGCAGTAATGCTTCTCCGGGAGCTCAAACGGGTAGAGGACAGCAATTCTCAGGCAAGGTTGTTGACGTCAACGCGAGCACTTCCCGGGCTGGTTCGTTTTCGATGACTAATGGAAACATTTCCTACGGAGTACAGGTGTATAACTATTCAAAAATTGTTGACAATAACGGAACTGTAATGAATTTGGCGGCGATGCAAAAAAATGATAAGGTTTCTGTGAGTGGTACGATTTCAGGAACTTATATTCGAGCCACTTTTGTCCAGGATAATTCTCGATAAACATAACATCTAATTTCAAGATCAATGAAAAATTCCAAGAAAATATTGATTATATCCGGTCTTTTTGTGATTCTTTCTGGATTAATTGTTTATTTTGCCCTTCAAAAGCATCGATCATTTCAGCCAACTCCAAGTTTAAACGTGAACTCAGATGCGGCAGATGAAAATCCGCCAGTTATTCCTGCTTCTCCGGCAGATAATTCTGGCGAGTCTAGCCCAAAAAAACCGGATATAGTTTTTGTGGGGCCACGCCAAGGCATACCAGAAAATGCTCCAATTGCCTACGGTTTTTGGTCTTTTGCGATGCCAGTTTCCGGAATTCTTTCCCGCTCCGGCCAGCCACTGATTGGTGAGTTCCAATGGCTCAAGGATAATGGATGGAAAGGAGTAGTTGATCTCCGTGTTGATGGAGACCATAACGAAGTTTCCGATGACGCGAAGATTCCCGGCTTCAATGAATTGGGCTTAAATTATCTGAAGATTCAAATTGTCGATGGCGCCGCACCCACCGATGAACAAGGGCAGGAATTATTGTCCTTCGCTACCGATCCACAAAACCAGCCGCTTCATGTCCATTGTCGTGGTGGGATTGGTCGCGCTGGAACAATGATAGCGCTCTATCGCTACTCAGTGCAGGGCTGGCCGATGGAGAAGGCGATCGAGGAATCTAAATTATTCCAAGGAGGAGTTAGTGTTGCTCAAAAAAAATGGCTGGATAAATGGGCATCAGAAAATCCACCAGGAAGTTTTCACGAAAAAAGAGGCTAACAATAGCCTCTTTCGTTTAAAACATATAATTTCTCTAAGTACCATTCTTGACCAAGCTTACATGTCCCAGCGGTTTTGATTTTGATTGGCAGATTATCCAGACTTCATCATATTTAGAAATATCAAAACCCGAAGGAATTTCGTAGTTCTGGCTTTTTTCATTACTGGTCATGAGGCCAATTCTAGCCTCTGGGTCTGAAGCTCCTTTATTTCCCAAATATAGCGTGGCGTCGGAACAATCGGATATTTTATATTCTTCATTGAAACTGATAAAATTATGGTCTTGGAGACTGACAATCGAGACCAGGCCGGCTGCTTCGTTTCCGGAATCTCCCTCCACTTTTCCCAAATACAAAATATCCGGCGCTTTCATCGTATCTTGTTCTTCCTGTTTCTTTTTTTCTTCTTCGGCAATTCGGGCCGCTTCCTGGGCTTTGTTTTCACTGATCCTGTTTACCGTAAACCAGCTTACGATCACAAGAACTGTTATCGCCACAGAAATCAATATGACTTTTTTCATAATCTTTAGATTATTATTTAATTACTCCGTGGATTAATTATAACACATCACAAATTTAGTCTAAAAATAGTCAAGAATAGCCTTATAATCAGCCTTATTTTCGATAGTCTCGGAATCCTGAAAATTATGGAATAAATGGAATGCATCTCGGTATTACATTCGCAATATAATTGTTAATTTGTAAGCATATGAAAATGAAAAACGTTTTTACATGGGTAGACATTCCCACCAAAGATTTCGACAGGGCGGTAAAGTTCTACAGTGACCTTCTTGGCGAGGAGGTTAAAGTTGATGACTCTATGGGCATGAAGCTAGGATTCCTTCCCATGGAAGGAAAAGAGGGAGTTGGCGGAGACCTGATTCCGCCCAGTCACGACCACGAACCGTCATCGCATGGAACCAGAGTATATTTGAGCTGTGAAGGCATGCTTGATGAAGTTTTGGAAAGAGTCGAAAATATCGGCGGAAAAATTGTCCGAACCAAGTTCAAGTTGGAAGGTGCCGGCTGGATCGCGATGATCAACGACTCGGAAGGAAATATGATTGGTCTGCATAGTTTTGCATAAAACATCCGGAATCAAAAAAACACATTTTGCTATTGTGTTTTTTTTATCAAATTAGTTAATGAATTAAAAAGTTTTACCCACTGATCATCCACATACGGATGAAATATATTGCGGCTGCGATAAATGCAAAGACAACTACCCATGTCCACCACAGTGACATAGCCCAGGAAGGAACCTCCTCATCCATTTTGATAGGCTTTAATTCTTTGGCTTCAGCTGGATTAATTTGGGTACTTCTTAGAAGATCATTGATAATATTTGACGCGTCTTTCCCTCCTCCAAATAGATTTCCCGAATAGTAACTTGAAATAGTGCTACCAATACCTGCTTCGTCATTCTCATCATTACTATCATCCGAAGAATCCGACTTTTTTTCCACCTGTACCGTCCGGGTAACTTCTTCGGCTGAGTTTCCATTGGCATCGGTCACATTGTATGTGATCGTATAATCTCCGGCAACATTGACATTCATCGGATTGTTAACAATAATATTTGCCGTGATGTCGCCATCATAATTATCCTTTGCAGTCGCACCTTCGTCGGTGTAACTGTCTCCAACCTTTATTGAAACCACATTTGATCCTAAAAGAGTGATCACCGGCTTGGTCGTGTCCACAACAGAAACCTTTCTGGTGACTTCATCCGCCGCATTGCCATTGGCATCAGAAACATTGTAAGTTATGAGATAATCGCCGACTATATTAGTGTCAACCGGGTTGTATGTAGCAATACTTGCCGAGATATTACCATCATAGTTATCCGAAGCCTCCGCGCCCGCGTCG
>Ga0209048_10006371_pt1 | contig 11052 bp, 16 predicted proteins | sample FrelakmetCRP12CR_FD_187146 | JGI IMG/M metagenome (GOLD analysis project Ga0209048, IMG submission 187146) | Freshwater lake sediment microbial communities from the University of Notre Dame, USA, for methane emissions studies - CRP12 CR (SPAdes)... | ecosystem: Environmental > Aquatic >... | reverse complement strand
ATGTGAAGCCCGTCTTCAGGGAGGAAACGAAGGTTTCGAGCCTGCATCTTAAAAAGGACTGCCCGAATCTGACTGAAATCATCTTTCAAGGTGAAGTAAATGTGCCCAGAAGGTGGAACCCGGAGATTTGAAATCTCTCCCTCCACCCAGACCTCAGGAAATTTATCTTCAAGAATATCTTTGATCTCTTGGGTGAGTTCTGAGACAGTCAGGATGTATCGAAAAGGTAATTCCATTTATTCTTTAAACCCTTCTAAAATTTAGTTTACTTAATATAACAGAAAGGGGTTAAAGTGTAAAATTGGAGGGTTGACTAAGAAGGGGCATTAGAGTTATAAATTTCACATATTTAAACCTTGATTTAAACCCGAGGATGGAATGGTGGAAAAATTTTCTTTGGATGAGATAAAGAGAATGGCAAATGTCAAAGTTCAAGGTATAAGAAACTGAAATATTGGAATAATGTGGAGTAAAAGGTTAAGCATGAGGTGTCATCCTGAGCAAGGCGAAAGGTCTCTGAAATTCTCCACAGAGTTTACCCTGAACCGTCTCTTTAGATTCTTCACTGCGTTCAGAATGACATTCTCAACCTGACAGTATTCTACAACTTTTTGAGAAAGGAAAATGGCGATGTATGAGATTGCCGTCACTTCCCACTTCTCCGGTGCCCATCGATTACGTTATCTCCACGGAAAATGCGAAGAGCTACATGGCCACAACTGGAAGGTGGAGGTTTCTGTAGTGTCCAACCGATTGGGGAAGGAAGGAGTGGTCATTGATTTCGGAATCTTCAAACAGAAAGTCGAAAAAGTCTTGAGGTCTCTGGATCATACCTATCTCAACGATCTTCCGTATTTTTCAGGAATTGAACCCTCTTCTGAAAATATTGCAAAATATGTTTTTGATAGACTAAAAAGTGAGTTGAAGGGATACTCTGCGACCCTCAAAAAGGTAACCGCATGGGAGTCGGAGACTTCCTGTGCCACCTATTTCGGGAGATCACCATGAATGATATTCAGAATCAAAGGGATCATCGAAAAATCGAGATTAATAAAGTCGGGGTAAAAAATATCCGCTACCCAATCACTGTTTTGGATAAGGCAAAGGGGTTCCAACACACGGTCGCCAGCGTCAATATGTTTGTGGACCTCCCTCACCGCTTCAAGGGAACCCATATGAGTCGTTTTGTGGAGATCCTTAATAAATACAAGGGGGATATTGCCATTAAAAACCTCTCAAAAATTTTGACAGAAGTCAAACGAAAGCTAAAAGCCAAGACCGCTCACTTGGAAGTTGAATTCCCTTATTTCATCGAAAAAGAAGCTCCTGTCACTAAATCCAAGAGTTTGATGGAATATATCTGTCGATTCTGCGGTTCGAGCAATGAAAGAGAAGACTTTTACGTAGGGATCATCGTTCCGATTACCACTGTGTGCCCGTGTTCAAAAGAGATCAGTCAATTTGGGGCACACAACCAAAGATCCCTTGTCACGGTCAACCTTCGATTTAAAAAGTTCATCTGGATTGAAGACATCATCCAGTTGGTGGAGGAATGCGCCTCCTGCGATCTTTACTCCATCCTAAAAAGGCCGGATGAAAAATATGTTACAGAAAAGGCTTACGAAAACCCGATGTTTGTTGAAGATGTCGTCAGGGAGATAGCGAAACGTCTAAAAAGAGATCGAAACATCACTTGGTTTACAGTAGAATCTGAAAACTTCGAGTCGATTCACAACCACAGTGCCTATGCCTTTGTGGAAAGAGGGAACGAGGATTAATGAAGAAGTGATGGAGGGCCCTTTTTAGAGCTTCAAAATCCTTCTGGCGATGCTGAGTTTTTGAATTAAGGTTTTACTTTTTTCTTCCGGTTCTTGTCTGTGCGAGCTCCCAACAGTAGTCATAGATATGGAGTCCCTTGCTGGAGGCAATGATCTCTCCATCCTCTACCCCAATCTCCTTCCCCATATATTCCTTCAGCAATTGCAGACCCGCGAGATTGGATGGGAATCCAGCCCATAAGTCCCATGAGCGAAAGTATAGCATAAAATGGAGTTTTCCATAGCGAATGCGCGTATCAATACCCCGAAGGCACTGGGGGTCTTCGAGTAAGATCGAGCTTGCGTCGCCAACCGCCATATAAGCTTGATTGGTATTCAGCCCTTCTTCCCGATACATCCGGATGACTTCATCAATCTGTTTTTCGAGATCTTCCCCATACGTGTAGGTTTCATGAACATCTTTTCTCGACGTGATCAACTTTTCAAGATATTGTTCGACGTATTCCATGGAGGTGGGAGGGGGAACATTGACTCCCGGAGGGATATCAGGGATAAGAGGTCTTGTCCCTGGATGGGTGATCTGGACAACAACATAATCGTATTCAATCCTCTTTTGGCCTTTGAAGCTTCCCCTGTCGATCGTGTATTCATATCCTTTATCGAAGATGTTATAAACACACTGGAACCACGCATCCGGCAAATCTCTTGCCTGAATGAATTCGATCTTCATCATTCCCCTCAATTGCAGGCAAATTTTATTAAATTGATTTTTATTAACCCACCCATCCTGAAGTTGTCAACATCTCATGATAAAACAGGTTCAAAAGGCTGGACAATTCAGACTAAATCATGTATTTTGTAATTAATTCTTTTTTATGGACACGAAAACCGCACACGGTTATTTCAATTTATAGCTAGTTCGGGGAGTAGCGCAGCCTGGTAGCGCGCTTGGTTCGGGACCAAGAGGGCGCCGGTTCAATTCCGGTCTCCCCGACCATTATTATATGAGGGAATTCAGTCAGTTGCAATAATATTAGTTTGACCTTACCGGTTTAGATTTAATCGGTTTTACCTCTTTTCCTTGTTTGATTGATTCACTCGTTTTCTATAAACCCTTCTTTTCCTTTTCTTGATTTCTTTGATTGCCCCCATGTCGAACTCGACCTTCGGCATCTTGGAAATTACTTCTCCCTTCTTGCGTCCCGTATTTGCCCTTCTTCCACCTCTCATCTTTATTTTGGTCACCTCCTTTTTTTCCAGGGTCCAAATCCTTTCAGAACATCCCCTCATATGGTGAACAAGTGGGGGGAAAAGGTTAGAAAATTTTAATCTTTTTTTAATCTTCTTTTAATGTTGATTGTGTATAGTAATATCAAACAAAAGAAAATAACTCTTGTCCTCCTCAGCAGTACCTTTTTCCCCAAAGAATCCATCGGGCTCAATGAGCTCGGTGGATTCTTTTTTAAAGCCAGCATCCTAACACCGCTTCTTTGAGCTAAAGGCCATTATAAGATTAATCGGTTTCACCTCCTTTTCCATTTATTTGCATACGGCGTTGTATAGGCTCTCAGCAACAGCTTCACGAGAGATAGATTTCCAAGCCGAGGGGCGACTTTTATCTGGATTCATGTATAAAATACTTCCTTCTACGGAATATTCGGTAATCGATAAAATACGCTGCTTTTTTTTCACACAATCAATTTCCCATAATTCCAATGAATAACTCAAATTCTCATAATGTTTCCCAAACTCTTTTACAATCCCACTGATACCTTTCTCAGTATATTCTAATCTCGCCCAAACCCCCACAATGTTTTTTGATGAACGAGTGATATTTTCCGCATCATAGAAACATTTATACGAATCAGTCGAGCTGATCAATCTCCAATCCGCTCCCCACACTTCCGCACAGGCGAAGATCGAAAGTCCAACAATGAATAAGATAACTCCCGTATTAACTGATAATGATTTCATCCTGGTCGCCGCCCTTTCTTTTCCATCTCCTGATTTACCACTCTCACCAACCCCGAAACTCCTCCTCGGTGGAACTCCCTTTTTCAATCGTCCCCCAAAACGGACTTTCTTTGCCATATACCCCTTCATTATGGAATGGAGATGGGAGAACTTATTATTTTAGTCGGTTGTGTCTTCCCGTCTCGAATATACAGAACATAAGTTTCCAATACATACGAACCAGAAATCTTAGCACGGGGCTCCACGTTGATCGTTCCTGGGGACCCATATCTTACATCCAGTACCTTAAAACAGTTAGGCCCGTCACCAGACCAGTAAAAACAGGCTGTCCTAATCTCTGGTTTACCGTCTGCCTCAAAAATAATATTCACCGCAAAAGGCATATTTCTTTTGATGCTTCCTTCATACGGAACATCTATTCTTAATAATTTTACTTCACCTAGAGCAAGTGGCCCAGTTGGCACCGTGGCGCATGAAGAAATCAACAAAATCATTCCGCCCATTAAAACAGCTATTAATAAACTATTTACTCGTCCCATGGTCACCTTTACCTCCTTTCCAATTCACCCCCATGATCATCAATCGCACTTCTGATATGCTCTTAAACTGAAATTTTTGTCAAGTTATTTCTGTGTTATTTATTGGGCAAATGCTTGATACCCATTAATAAAAATGCATTTTTTAAATTCTTTTTGAAACCCTTATCTTAATTTAATACACTCCTATTGAAACTGCTGGATAGTCTAAGACCTGAACGAAGGAGGTAGAAATGGTTAAGGGGTTTTTACCCGTATTTCTCTCTGCATTGACAAGGATGGCAAACTAAGGATTTTTAGAGAAGGAGAAACGGGAAGTTAAAAAATCGCCTTATCAGGCCAACGTTACCTGTCTTCAAAAAATCTAATAAATTTTATGCAAAACACCCTATCGCTTTTTATAAATTATCTTTATTTACAAAAAGTTAAGTTTTCTCTCTTGAAGAGTTCGAGATCAAAGGGATCAGGCTACAAAGGTTCCCTTTTTATATTTCCAGATCACCAACTTCTCCTTCCGTAAACGAAGGAGTGCAATCTGGATAGGATTTCTGCTCACATTTAACCGATGGGCAAGTTTTTCCTCAACTAATCTTTGACCCTTCTTGAACTTCCCAGAAAGAATCATCTTCTTCAGTTGGCCATATACTTCCTCACTGAGTTTGGATCTTTTTACCAACCTTGGAAAAATCTCGTTTATGACACTATCTGGTATCTTATTTTTCATTCTTGAAACCCCCTATTCGAAATGATTTAGGATTTTTTTTGATAACAGCCTTTTAATTATTCCTTGCCGCCTTCAATAATGCAACTCCTTCATTGGTTATTTGCATACTTTTTTATATAAAGCATCCATGATGGTATCTGGGGAAATAGATTTCCAATCCGGGGGCAGCCAAACTTGAGGAACCGAAATCTCCACTTCCTTGGAAGTGTGGGAGGTTGATAATAAACACATCTTTTTGTCTTTGCAATCTATTTCCCATAAACCTATGGTTTGGCTTAAATGAGTCAAATCTTCCTCCTCCTTAAATTTTTCTGAATAAACTATTTTTAACCAAACTCCAACAATGTTTGCTGCCGAACGAGTAACATTTTCTGCATCGTAAAAAAAATCTCCTTCAACATTTGCCTTTAGAAACTTCCAATCCGCTCCATATACTCCTGTATCACTGAAGATTCCGAGAAGGCTAATCAAAAGTCCAAAAACTATTAAATTTATTTTCAACATATTCCATCCTTAAGCGTTTGGGTTAATCTTGATTCTTTGGTAAATTTCAGGATGTCTTTAGACAATGTGAAAGCCTACTAAAATAGCAGAACGAAGTCAACAAAGATTTGAGATGGAGCGATACTCCAAAAGGTTGAAAATCGATGGATATTGCAAAAACACCTATTTTAAGGTAAAAACCATCAGGAATGGAGAGCAAAGATTATTTAGACCTTAAAGCCGTTGTCATCCTGATCGTTGTGACTTTGTTTTGGGGTTTTAATTATCCTGCTATTAAAATTTCGAATCAAGGCGTTTCGCCAATTTTTGCATCAACCTTACGATCCGTCATCGCCTCAATTTGTGGATTGATCTACTGTCTCAGGAAAGAAGAGAGGTTATTCCACACGGATGTGATGCTTTTTCATGGGGTCATGGTAGGGCTACTGTTCGGAGCCGAATTTGCCTGCATCTATTTCGGACTCCTCTATACAGATGCTGCCCGCTCTGTGCTCTTTGTCTATCTGAGCCCCTTTGTCGTTGCCATTGGAGCCCATTTCTTTCTCAAGGGGGATCGGTTAACCTTCCTAAAAATTCTAGGCCTTGTCTTGGCTTTCACTGGCATCTTTGTCGTCTTTGGGGGCAGACCCAAAACAGCCAAAGCGACCATGGTCTTAGGAGATATTTTGCAAATCACGGCGGCGGTCTTGTGGGGAGCCACAACTCTTTACATCAAGAAATTTATGGCGAATAGGGTTGAACCGATACACACTTTCCTTTATCAGCTTGTCTTCTCGATTCCCATCCTCCTCATCGTTAGCATCATCCTTGAACCAAAGTGGATTTACAAAATTGATCCTTATATCGTCGCCTCTCTCTTCTACCAATCGGTCATCATTGCCTTTATCACTTATTTAGTATGGTTCAAACTCATCCACAACTATTCGGTCAGCAGGCTCTCTGCTTTCACCTTCTTCACCCCAGTCTTCGGTGTTCTTTTTGGCATCCTTTTTCTTCACGAGGAACTGACTGTCTCTTTAATGATCGGACTTCCCATGGTCTCCATGGGAATTTTTTTGGTGAATTGGAGAAGAAGGATAGCCATTTGATGTGAGGTCTTTCTATGCCTATCGGAATTTTCATTGCTCTCTTTGGTTACCTTCTAGGTTCGGTTCCCACCGGACTGATCCTCGCCAAACTCTTTTCCAAAGTTGATCCAAGAAAAATAGGAAGTAAAAATATCGGGGCGACCAATATCTTTCGAACAGCGGGGAAGGCTTTAGGGATCTTGACCTTGGTGGGAGATTTATTAAAGGGGGCTGCTCCAGTAGTGATTGCCATCCAATGGGGCGAATCTGATCTATGGATCGCCATCGCAGGGCTGACCCCATTTCTTGGCCATGTCTTTCCCATTTTTCTTGGGTTTAAAGGCGGGAAAGGGGTTGCCACCGCCCTGGGCGTCTACCTTGTGATATCACCCATTGCAGTCCTTATTGAAATTTTAATCTTTGCAGGGATGGTATGGAAATGGAGATTCATCTCTCTTGGGTCCATCACTTGCGGGACAACCATTCCAATCCTGATTGCCTTTTTCAGGAGTGATTCTCAGGCCTACTTCATTGTCAGTGTGATTATTGCCGCCCTGATTCTCTATCGACATCAGTCTAATATCTCCAGACTTTTGCAGGGAACAGAAAGTAAGTGGAAAAGGTAACGCAGCAAAAGATAATGTCGAAGTTCAAAATGCAAATCCAAAACTTCCCTCTCCCCATGGGAGAGAGATGGGGTGAGGGCTAAAGCTTTTTTGAGGCCGCTCTAGCTCTTTTCTCTCTTTTTGAAAGTCTTTTTGAAGGTCCCTTTTTCTTAAGTCCTTTTCCCTCTTCCTCACCTTCTTCAAAGATTTCTTCAAACTTGTCGGCAGACACTTCCAGCTTTTCTCGAAATTGTTCGGACGGAATTACGGCAACTTCCATTCGCTCAGCAAATCTTGAGACATCCCGATCTGAAGTGATAACAATCGCTCCAGAACCTTCCCCTTTCACCAGCCGTTTAATCACTTCATCCGCCTTTTCTCCAAGTTTGGAATAGATTAACTCAATTCCCTTTTTCCTCTCTCTCTTCTCTGTGTTCCAACCTCCCTGCCACCCATCGAAAACAATAGTGATTCCACAAGGCTTGAGTTTTTGATAAGCTGAAAGTTGATCAATGAGGCGGTCCCGCTCCCATTGAAGCTGAATGGCATTGAGGCGGATCAGGGAACGGTTAACATGGAGGAGGTTATAACCATCGATGATGAGATGCATGGAAATTCATGGTTCGTTGATCGTGAATCGTGATTCGTGAGAAAAAAACCCTTCCGGTGCTACGAGTCACGAACCACGAGTCACCAGCACGATTATAGGTAGTCCAACCACTCTTTATAGGCTGGGTTTTTCCCCTTTACAATATCAAAAAAGGCAGCTTGAAGTTCCTTGGTTATTGGCCCTGGTTTCCCATCACCGACGATTCGGTCATCGACTTCTCGAATGGGGGTCAGCTCAGCAGCCGTTCCTGTAAAAAAAGCTTCTTGGGCTGTGTAGAGTTCATCCCGGGTAAATCGCTCTTCCAATAGAGGGATCTTCTTCGCTTTGGCGATCTGAATCACAGCATCCCGGGTGATCCCAGGAAGAATCGAGGTAAGGGGAGTTGTTTTCAATACCTCATTTTTCACCATAAAGATATTCTCTCCGCTGGCCTCTGAAACATAGCCTTCGGTGTCGAGCATCAGGGCTTCATCATATCCCATCTTCATCACTTCTCTCTTGGCTAGAACCGAATTGACATAATTGCCGCAAATCTTCGCTTTGGTCATCATCACATTGACATGGTGTCGAGTGTAAGAGGAGACCTTTACCCGAATTCCCTTTTCCAAAGCCCCTTCTCCCAGATAAGCCCCCCACGACCAGGTGATAATTGCTACTTGGATCGGATTATCTCCAGGATAAACCCCCATGACCCCTTCCCCAATGAAGACGATAGGCCGGATATAACCTTCCTTCAATTGATTCACCCGCAGAGTCTCCTTACAGGCTTCGGAAATCTCCCTCTTTGAATAAGGGATTTTGATATCTCCGATCTGCGCAGAATCGAAGAGTCGGTTTACATGTTCCCTTAATCTGAAGACTGCGGATTTTCCATCATAACAGAGATAACATCGGATCCCTTCAAAGACAGCCAAACCATAATGAAGGCTATGCGTCAGGATGTGGACATTGGCCTCTTCCCAGGGAATCAACTTCCCATCCATCCAGATCTTCGATACTTTCTGAACCATACGTCGAATCCTCCAGAATAAATTCAATGATATACGGGTATCATTTTTTATCCTATTTTAGACCAATTGTCAAAAGAAAGTTTAAGGGTCTCAATGGAATGTTTACAATTTCTTCCTGCTATGATAATGGTTAAGTCTCCATCAAACCATCGGCAGGAGGAACAAAATGGAAAAAACCTTGATCACAGGAGGGGCGGGGTTTCTCGGTTCCCACCTCTGCGATTTTTTTATTGCTCAGGGGCATGAGGTTATTTGTATGGACAACTTAATGAAGAAAGAGAATATTGAAAATATTGATCACTTAATAGGGCACGAGAGGTTTAAATTCGTCAAATATGATGTGACGGAATACCTTCATGTCGATGGAACACTCGATAATATCCTCCACTTTGCATCCCTCGCCAGTCCAAAGGATTACCTGGACTATCCCATTCAAACATTAAAGGTGGGATCATTAGGCACCCATAAGGCACTCGGTTTAGCAAAGGAAAAGAAAACAAGGTTCCTTCTCGCTTCGACCTCAGAGGTCTATGGCGACCCCATGGTACATCCCCAGCCAGAATCGTACCCGGGAAATGTTGATCCCGTTGTTCCAAGAGGAGTGTATGACGAAGCAAAAAGATTTGGCGAAGCCATCACCATGGCTTACCATCGAACCCACGGTCTTCAAACTCGAATTGCACGAATCTTCAATACCTATGGTCCACGCATGAGGCTCGATGATGGAAGGGCCTTACCCAACTTTATGGTCCAGGCATTGAGGGGAGAAGATATCACCGTCTATGGAAACGGTACTCAAACCAGAAGTTTCTGCTACGTAGACGACTTAATCGAAGGAATCAAAAAACTTCTTTATTCCGATGAGGCTGAACCTGTCAATTTGGGAAACCCTGAGGAGATCACCATCTTAAACTTCGCAAAAGAGATCGTTGCCTTGACAGGGAGTAAAAGTCGGATCATCTTTAGCGCTTTACCCGAGAATGACCCTAAGGTGAGACAACCAGACATCACTAAGGCAAAAACGATATTAGAATGGGAACCTAAGGTAAGTCGTCAGGAAGGTCTGAGGAGAACGCTTCAATATTTTAAGAAGAAACTGTCAGGAGCTTAAGTTTAGATCCTAGAACTTGGAGTAGAAGGATCTTCTGAGGGGGAGAAAATTCTTATTTGAATTTGTTCTTCTAAAATAGACTTGGCGGTTTGGACTCCCAAGAGAATTTCAAAGAAATTCTCTTCTCCCTCGGCGAAATAAAGTCGAAGGTTCTTGATCCATTCTTCATTAAAAGGATATCCACTGAGATCTAAGCAATCCGCGATTCCTTCGATGAGAATCTCTGCCAATTTGCCACAATCGATATTGGTGCTCTCTTCATAGGGAAGGGAAAGGCAGACGTTTGAAGCGTCCAGTTTTTTGAGCGTCTCTAAGAGATGGAGAGAGAGTTCCCGCAGACGGGGATAACTGTATTCTTTCACCCCTCCCAGACCGAGGAGAAGGATCATTCGAGGCTTGATCCTTCCCTGTGAAGGAATTAAAGTCGTCTCCTCCCAATCACCGGTCAACTTCTTTTCCATTAAAAACCGAGAGAGCATTCCATTGAGCCTCCAATCGATCCAACCGCTCGATCCCTTAAGAGGCCTCTCGTCTTTAAAAAACCCGGTGACCAGGACATCGCACTCCTGAACATCAACCCTTTCTTTGGAGAGAATCACATCCATCATGGAATCTCGTGATGGTGACTCATGTTGGTGATTTGTATATTAGGTTCTTTAATCACTATCACCATTCACCATCACCCTCTTTGGCTCGAGAGGTTTTCGTACAACCTCGTTCTGGATTCGGTCTAAAATGCCATTGATGAAGCTTCCTGAATCCTCAGATCCATATCTTTTTCCGAGGTCAATGGCTTCGTTGATGGTAACCTTGGGAGGAATCTCTTCGCAGTAGATAAGTTCAAAGAGAGCCATGCGGAGGATATTACGGTCAATAATGTCGATACGATCTAAACGCCAATTTTCAGAATATTTCTCGATAAGCCGATCCAATTCAGGAAAGTGCTCTAAAACGCCCAGGACAAGACGTTTCAGAAATTCATCTGCCTCTCCATCGGATAAGAAATGTCCCTCAAATTGAGTAAGGGCCTGGATGGCGTCCTGCTTCGTAATATTCAATTGATAAAGAACCTGGAGGGCAAACTCCCTCGATTTTCTTCTTCTCCCCAAACTATCCTTTACCCTTTCCTATCT
>Ga0209048_10006370_pt1 | contig 11052 bp, 9 predicted proteins | sample FrelakmetCRP12CR_FD_187146 | JGI IMG/M metagenome (GOLD analysis project Ga0209048, IMG submission 187146) | Freshwater lake sediment microbial communities from the University of Notre Dame, USA, for methane emissions studies - CRP12 CR (SPAdes)... | ecosystem: Environmental > Aquatic >... | reverse complement strand
ACCGGTCCGTCACCCCCCGGCCCGGCGGCGCATCCTCGCCTCGACCTCCAGGGCGAGCCGCTCCACCACCCCCTCCAGAGTGAGACCGGACGAGTCGAGGACGACCGCGTCCTCGGCCGGCCGCAGAGGCGCGACCGCGCGGCTGCTGTCGTCCCGGTCGCGCTTCTCCTGATCCTGGAGCACCGCCTGGAACGTGGACGCGTCTCCCTTCGCCTCGAGCTCCCGGAAGCGGCGGAGCGCCCGGACCTCGGCGGACGCGGTGAGGAAGAACTTCGCGTCGGCGTCCGGGAACACCACCGTGCCGATGTCGCGCCCTTCCAGCACCGCCCCCTTGTTCCCCTCGGCCGTGGCGAGCCGCCGCTGCAGCTCGAGCAGCCCCGAGCGGACCACCGGCCGCGCCGAGACGGCGCTCGCTCCGAGAGACATGGGGGGGGTCCGGATGGCCCGGGACACGTCCTCGTCCGCGAGCAACACTCGTTGCCCCTTGTCCTCGCCGCCCGGCGGCGGGGGCTCGAAGCGGATGCGGAGCGCGGGCAGGATCTCCCCGAGACGCCGGTCGTCGTCGAACGCCACCCCGGCCCGGCTCGCGGCGAGCGCCACCGTCCGGTAGATGGCGCCGGTATCGACGAGCGCGAAGCCGAGGCGTGCCGCGAGCCTTCTCGAGGCGGTGCTCTTCCCCGCGCCGGCCGGCCCGTCCACCGCGACGATGAATGGGCGGCCCATCTAGCGGCCCAGGACCTTCTTCAGGGCGGCGAGCGCCTTCTCGTTCTCGGGCCGCGTGCCGACGGTGATCCGCTGGGCGGTCGGGAACCCGTAGCCCCCCACGGGGCGAACCACCACGCCCTGGTGCAGGAGGGCCTCGAAGAGCTCCTTTCCAGGGCGGCCGGGGAAGTCGACGAGCAGGAAGTTGCCCTGGGAGGGGACGACGGTCCCGCCGAGCGAGGCGAGGCGCTCCGCCAGGAAGGGGCGCTCGGTCCGGACGAGTTCGCGCGTCCGCGCGACGTGTGCGTCGTCCGAGAGCGCTCCCACGCCGGCCGCCTGTGCCACCAGGCTCACGTTGAAGGGAGCGCGCACCCGGTCGACGAACGCCGCCAGCTCCGGCGGGGCGAACCCGTAGCCGAGCCGGAGGCCGGCGAGCCCGTAGATCTTGGAGAAGGTTCGCAGGATCACCAGGTTCCCGAAGCGCTTGCGGATCGAGAGCGAATCCTGGAAGCCGCTTGCGTCGACGAACTCTAGGTACGCCTCGTCGAGCACCACGAGCGTCCCCTGCGGGACGGCCTCGAGGAAGGAGACGAGCTCCTTCTCGAGGAACCACGTTCCGGTGGGGTTGTCCGGGTTCGCGAGGAACACCACCTTCGTGCGCGGCGAGAGGCGCGCGTGGATGGCGTCGAGGTCGTAGTGGAAGCGGTTCTTCATGGGCGCTTCCAGGAGCCTGCGCCCGTGCGCCTCGGCCGCGAGCTTGTAGGCGATGAAGGTCTGGGCGCTCGTCAGCACCTCCTCGCCCTCGAGCACGAAGGTGCGGACGATGAGCTCGATGAGCTCGTTCGAGCCGTTGCCGACGATCACCTCGCCCGGCGTCACCCCGAACTTCTCTGCGATGGCGCCCTTCAGGTAGAAGGCGCTGCCGTCCGGGTAGAGGTGCATCTTGCCGCACGCTTCCCGCGCGGCGGCGAGCGCCTTCGGCGAGGGGCCGAGGGAGTTCTCGTTGGAGGCGAGCTTCGCGACGTCTCGGACGCCGTACTCTCGCTCCACCTCCTCGATGGGCTTCCCCGGAACGTAGGGATTCAGGGACGCGACGTAGGGCGGGACGATGGGCATGGGCCGCTCTCATACCACCGCTCGTCGCGGGCGGAGAAGCCCGCCGGGGACCGCTACTCCTCGGTGGTGAAGACCCCTATCGCCCGGAACTTCTGGTAGCGCTGCTTCACCAGCTGCTCGGGAGAGAGCTGCTTCAACTCCCCGAGCTGGCGGCGCAGCGCCGCGGCGACGTTCTCGGCGGTGAGCTTGGAGTCCCGGTGGGCGCCACCGGGCGCCTCCTTCACCAGCTCGTCGACGATTCCGAAGCCGGCGAGGTCCCGCGCGGTGAGCTTCAGGTTCTCGGCGGACTTCTGGGCCTTGGTCGCGTCGCGGTAAAGGATGGAGCTGCAACTCTCCGGGGAGATCACCGAGTAGGTCGAGTACTCGAGCATGAGGATGCGGCTCGTGACCCCGAGCGCCAGCGCTCCCCCCGAACCCCCCTCGCCGATGACCACGGAGATGGAGGGGATACCCAGGGAGGCCATCACTTCCAGGTTCACCGCGATCGCCTCGGCCTGGCCGCGCTCCTCGGCGCCGATGCCGGGGTAGGCGCCGGGGGTGTCGATGAAGGTGATGAGCGGGCGGCGAAAGCGATCCGCGAGCTCGTAGAGGCGGCAGGCCTTGCGGTACCCCTCCGGGCGCGGCATCCCGAAGTTCCGCAGCATGTTCTCCTTCGTTCCACGCCCCTTCTGCTCGCCGACGATCACCACCGGCTCGCCGTCGAACCGGGCGAGACCGCAGACGATGGCCCGGTCGGCGCCGAAGCGGCGGTCGCCCTCGATCTCGAACCAGTCAGTGAAGATCTGCTGGATGTAGTCGAGCGTGTAGGGGCGGTTCGGGTGGCGGGCCAGCTGCACGATCTGCCAGCGCGTCAGGTCCCGGAAGATCTCTGCCTGGAGCTTCTTCGCCTTCCGCTCGAGCTTCAGGATCTCGTCGGTGAAATCGACCCCGGCGCCCCCCGAGAGCTGCTTCAGCTCCTCGATCTTCGACTCCAGGGCGACGAGCGGCTTCTCGAACTCGGTGGTGTAGGCGACTCGGGCGGCCACGGGTCCGGCTTATAGCACGGGGCGACCGGATTTCACGGCGCAGTGCGCCACAGGTCGGCGACCTGCGCCGCGTCGAAGGGGGGGCGAAGCCACTCCAAGTCCTCCTCCCGCCGGAGCCAGATCAACTGCCGGCGCGCATACCGACGGTGCACGACGGCGATGGCGCGGGCGAGCGCCTCCGGGCTCATCTCGCCCCTCAGGCAGGCGGCGGCTTCGGCGTAGCCGATGGGGAGCTTGGGAAGGCGAGGGCCGAATCGATCGAGGAGAGCCCTCGCCTCCTCCAGGATCCCGCCCGCGACGATGGCGCGCGCCCGCTCGTCGATGCGGCGGTGCAGCTCCTCCCGCGGGACGTCGATGGCGAGCAGGCGGTAGCGGTAACGCCGCACGGCGAACCCGTGCTCCGCGAAGAGCTCGCTCTGCGTCCGCCCTCCGGCCGCGATCTCGAGAGCCCGGATGACGCGGACGAGGTCGTTCGGACGGATGCGGGCCGCAGCCAGGGGGTCGATCCCGGCGAGCCTCGCGTGGAGCGCCGCCCGGCCGAGGCGTTCTGCCTCCTCGGTGAGCCGCAGGCGCAGCTCCGGATCGCGCGCCGGCGCGTCCACCACCCCCCGCAGGAGTGCCCGGAGGTACAGCCCGGTCCCGCCGACGACGAGCGGGAGGCGTCCCCGTCCGGCGATATCGCGGATCGCGCCGTCCGCCAGGCCCGCCCAGCGCGCCGCGTCCATCCCGTCCCCCGGCTCGACGACGTCGACCACGTGGTGTGGCACCTCGGCCCGCTCCGCCGCCGTGGGCTTCGCCGTCCCCACGTCGAGACCCCGGTAGACCTGCTGGGAGTCGGCCGAGACGATCTCGGCGCCGAGACGCCGGGCCACGTCGATTCCGAGGCGCGTCTTGCCCGACGCGGTCGGACCCGAGAGGACGGCGATGGCGACGGGTTCCAAGGAGGGCCGCGCGGCCAGAGGGCTACCGGACCACCGGGCGGAGGCGCGCGACGAGCCCGGAGAGCTCCACCGGCGTCTCTTCTCGGGTCTGCATGTCCTTGAGCTTGGCCTGGCCGCTCGCCGCCTCGTTCCCGCCGAGGACGAGCGCGTAGCGGGCACCGACCCGCTCCGCCTGCTTGAACTGGCCCTTGAGCTTCCCGCCGCGGGCGTCGAGGTCGCAGGCGATCCCGGCGCGCCGGAGCTCGGCGGCGCGGCGCATCGCCTCGCGCCTTCCCTCCTCGTCGGCGGACACGAAGAACACCTCCGGCCGGGCCTCGGGCGCCGGCCGACCGCTCGCGTCGAGCACGAGGGCCAGCCTCTCCTCGCCGAGCGCGAAGCCGATCCCGGGCGTGGGCGGGCCCCCCAGCGTCTCGACGAGCCCGTCGTACCGGCCCCCGCCGGCCACCGCCGACTGAGACCCGAGCGCGTCGCTCGTGAACTCGTAGGCCGTGCGAACGTAGTAGTCGAGCCCGCGCACGAGGCGAGGGTTGAGCGCGTAGCTCACGCCCAGGTCGTCGAGACCGCGGCGCACGTCCTGGAAGTGGGTCCGGCAGGGATCACAGAGGCGATCGGCGAGCCGCGGCGCCGCCTCCAGCACTGGCTGGCAGCCCGGCTGCTTGCAATCGAGCACCCGCAGCGGATTCTTCTCGGTGCGCTCGCGGCAATCTGCACAGAGGAGCGAGCCGTTCTTCCTCAGGTACTCGCGCAGCTCCGCCAGGTAGGCGGGCCGGCAGGCGCCGTCCCCGACGCTGTTCAGCTGTATCGCCGGCGCCACCCCGAGGCGGCGGAACAGGTCGTCGAGCATCGCGATCTGCTCCACGTCGATCGATGGCTCGGCGACGCCGAACGACTCGACCCCGATCTGGTGGAACTGCCGGTATCGCCCCTTCTGCGGGCGCTCGCGGCGGAACATGGGGCCGAGGTAGAACCACTTCTGCGGCCCCTCGACGTGGGCCCCGTGCTCGATGAAGGCGCGCACGGTCCCGGCCGTGCCCTCGGGACGCAGGGCGAGGACCTCCTCGCCCTTGTCCTCGAAGACGTACATCTCCTTGTTGACGATGTCGGTGGTCTCCCCGACGCCGCGCGCGTAGAGGGCATAGGGCTCGACCACGGGAGTGCGCACCTCGCGGTAACCGTAGAGCGCGAACACGTCGCGCGCGGTGCGCTCGATCTCCTGCCAGCGACCCACCGCTGCCGGCAGGATGTCGTTCATCCCTTTGACGCCGGAGATCTTCACGCAGCGGTTTCTAGACGAACGACCCCTCGTGGTCAAACCGGAGGCGCTTCTACCGATCGCCCGGCCCCGGGAGAGGCGAGGCGCCCCGGCGCTCCCAGAGCGTGAAGCCCGCACCGTCCGCCACGCGTTCGGCGTGGTCCTCGAGGTGCGCAGCGTCCCCGATCGGGACCCCGCGGACGAGGAAGTAGTCGTAGTGCGGGCCCATCGGCTCCCAGCGGAAGTCCTGCGGCGCCCATTCTCCGGGATGGGGTGCCTGCGCACCGGGCCGGTATCGAACCGGGATGGAGGGCAGCCCTGCGAAGCTGAATCCCACGTCGCCACCCCGCAGCGCCTGGTAGTAGGCGGCGAAGTGGAGGAAGAGCGGGTGGCGGAGCGGCGAGCGCGGACGCCCGTCGAAGACGAGCCCGAGAACGCGGCGGCCGGGAGCCATCCGGCCGACGAGGCTCGCGAATCCGTCCAGCTCGCTCTGGAACGCGGCGACCTTCCAGGCGGCGTTCGCGTCCGCCCACAGCGCCAGGACCGCCGCGGCCACGGCGAGGAGCCTTCGCGGGCCGGCGGCGCGGGCGGCGAGGAAGGCCGGCGCCAAGAGCGCGGCGAAAACGAGGTAGCGGGCGTTCAGATACCACTGGCCGGCGACCTGCGCGGGAAGGAGGAGGTAGCTCGCGAGCGCCAGCACGGCGAGGAGCTCGCCCGGGCGGGCCCGGAAGGCCGCGCGCGCGCCGCCGCGGCCGGACGCGTCCCCCTCTCCGGGCGGAGCGAGGCCCTCGGCCGGCCCCCCGGGATCCGGCCAACCGGCGAGCGCCAGGGCGAGGGCGAAGAGAAGCACCCAGGAGGCGCCGAGGAGTTCCCCGCTCGCGTCCGCGTACATCCCCCAGAGCCGCTCCGACGCCCGGGCGAGCGTCTCCGCCTTGGGCTCGAAGACGGCGCCCAGATCGCCAAGCGACCCGAAGGCGCGGTAGTTCGCGGTGTGCGCGAGCGGCGACCGCGGGCTCCGGTTCCAGGCGAACGTCGGAAGGAACCAGGCCGCGAAGAGGCCCAGGGACGGGACCCAGGGCACCGCCCGTCGGAGGGCGAAGCGAAGGCCCCGCCACTCCACCGCTCCGAGCGCGAGCGCCGACAGGCAGAGCAGGAGGTAGGTCTGCACGTGCGAGAGGAACGCGGCCACGGCGGCGAGGGCGAGGAGGGCGGCTCGGATTCGATCGGGGCGCTCGGCCCGGAGGTCCCGGGCGAGAAGACCGACGGCGAGGAAGAAGAACGGCATCGACACGAGGAAGGTGGTGAAGCCGAAGAAGAGGTTCTCGTGCCAGACGAGGGGCAAGGCGAACGCCGCCCATCTCCAGTCGCGGCCGAGCGATCGCAGCGCGAAGCCGACCGACAGGGGGAGCGCGATCGCCCAGGCGGAGAGGAGCAGCTTGTTCGCGAGCTCGAGGGGGAGCGCGCGGGTGAAGAGCCACATGAGCGCGTAGTAGCCCCAGTAGGGGTTCACGCCTCCGTCGATCGCATAGAAGCTCGAGAACGCGGTCGCCGGCTCCGGGTAGCGGGCGAGCACGTTCGCGAGCCCGAGGTGCTGCGGCATGTCGAGGAAGGGCAAGAACCGGCCCGCCCAGAAGGGCGCGGCCCCGGCCAGCACCAGGGCGGTGGCGAGCGTTCGCTCGGCCCTCCGGCTCATGCGGCCGGAGGCACCGGTGCGGGGCCGCCGATCGCCTGCCCCACCCGGACCGGCATCCCCGGCGCCAGGGAGGGAAAGAGCTCGGCCCGACCTTCCTCGAAGAGGAGGATGACGGTGGACCCCATCTCGAAGACCGCGAGCTCCTGCCCCTTCCGGACGGGAATGGGATCCGCGTAGTCGCGCGCCTGCGGCTCGGCGCCCGCTCGATTCGTGTGCGGCACCGCGGGGTCGTAGCTCGCCCGCACGCGCCCCACGATGGTCGCTCCGACCGCCACGACGGCCACGAGGCCGAGCGGCGAGTCGAGCACGGTCACGAGGCGCTCGTTCGCGGCGAAGAGTCCTGGAACGTGGGCGACCGACGCCGGGTTCACCGGCCAGAGCTTGCCAGGCACGTAGCGCCAGCCGGTCACCTGGCCGGGCAGCGGGAAGTGGATCCGGTGGTAGTCCTTGGGGGAGAGGTAGAGGGTCGCGTACGCACCGCCCGCGAAGCGACGCCCCAGGGCGGCGTCGGCGACGAGAGCCGCGACGCCGTAGTCGATTCCCTTCGCCTGGATGAGGGTGCCCTCGTGGGCGACGCCGGCCTCGGAGACCACCGCGTCGACCGGAGACACGATGACCTCGTCGCCCGGGGCCACCGGCCGGAGGCCCGGCTTGAGCGGCCGTGCGAAGAACTCCGACAGGGTGGCGTAGCGGGAGAGCCCGTCGCATTCGCCGAGGTCGACGGCGTAGCGGCGAGCGAAGGCCGCCATGAGGCCGCGAGAGAGAGCGCCGGGGAGGCGCAGGCGGGCGGCCGCGCCGACGACGCGCGACAGTGCGTTCTTCGGGACGAGGCTCATCGCCGCGATGAATGTCCGGTCGCTCACGGCATCCCAGTCTAGTTCATCGAAGGCTCTTCGCGACTTCGGGGCCCGCCGCGGGGCCGCACGAGCGCCCCGGCGGGGTTGACGGCGAGCGGGGCCCGTCGCAGTCTGCCGCGCGGAGGATATCCGCATGGAAGCGATCCGCGCTCCCCGAGGGAATGGCCTCTCCTGCCGGGGCTGGGTGCAGGAGGCGGCGCTCCGCATGCTGATGAACAACCTCGACCCGGAGGTGGCGGAGCGGCCCGGCGACCTCGTGGTGTACGGAGGGACAGGCAAGGCCGCCCGCGACTGGGAGAGCTACCGCCGGATCGTGAAGGCCCTCGTGGACCTCTCGGACGAAGAGACCCTCCTCGTCCAGAGCGGCAAGCCGGTGGGGGTCGTGGGCACCCACCCGGACGCTCCGCGCGTCCTCATCGCCAACTCGAACCTCGTCCCCCGCTGGGCCACCTGGGAGCACTTCTGGGAGCTCGAGCGGCGCGGCCTCATGATGTACGGCCAGATGACCGCCGGCTCCTGGATCTACATCGGCTCCCAGGGGATCCTGCAGGGCACCTACGAGACCTTCGCCCAGGCGGGGCGAACCCACTTCGGCTCCGACGACCTCGCCGGGCGGCTCTTGCTCTCGGCCGGGCTGGGGGGCATGGGGGGAGCTCAGCCGCTGGCTGCCACGATGCTTGGAGCCGCCTTCCTCGGGGTGGAGGTGGACCCCGATCGCATTCGAAAGCGGCTCGCCACCGGGTACCTGGACGAGGCCTCGGACTCGCTCGACGATGCCTTGCACCGGCTCGACGCCGCGCGGCGGGAGCGCCGCCCCCTCTCGGTGGGACTCCTGGGAAACGCGGCGGATGTCTTCCCCGAGATCGCCCGCCGTGGCCTCCGCCCCGACCTCGTCACCGACCAGACCTCGGCACACGACCCTCTCCACGGCTACGTGCCGTCCGGCGTCGCCCTCGCCGATCTGCCCGAGATGCGGCGCCGCGACCCGGCCGGGGTCGTTCGACGGGCCAAGGAATCCATGGCGACCCAGGTCGCGGCCATGCTCGCCCTCATGCGGAACGGTAGTCACGTCTTCGACTACGGAAACAACCTGCGGGCGGGGGCGCAGGACGCGGGACTCGCGGGCGCCTTCGACTATCCGGGCTTCGTCCCCGCCTACATCCGTCCGCTGTTCTGCGAGGGGCAGGGCCCGTTCCGGTGGGTGGCGCTCTCGGGCGATCCCGCGGACATCCACCGGACGGACGAGGCCGTGGCCGCGCTGTTTCCCGAGAAGCGTGGACTCATCCGCTGGCTCGAGCTGGCGCGACGCAAGGTCCACTTCCAGGGGCTTCCCGCCCGCATCTGCTGGCTCGGCTACGGCGAACGCGACCGGGCCGGGCTCCGCTTCAACGAGCTGGTGAGGAGCGGCGAGCTCAAGGCGCCCATCGTCATCGGCCGGGACCACCTCGACTGTGGGTCGGTGGCCTCACCCAACCGCGAGACCGAGGCCATGAAGGACGGGTCGGACGCGGTGGCGGACTGGCCCATCCTGAACGCGCTCCTCAACAGCGCGAACGGCGCATCCTGGGTCAGCTTTCACCACGGCGGCGGCGTGGGCATCGGGTACTCGCTCCACGCCGGACAGGTCATCGTTGCCGACGGGACCGCGGCGGCTGCGCGCCGCCTCGAGCGCGTCCTCCGCGGCGACCCCGCGATGGGCATCTTCCGCCACGCCGACGCTGGCTACGACGAGGCTCACGCCGTGGCGCGAGAGCGCGGAGTGAAGATTCCATAGGTCCCCCATGTCCCCTTCGCGCGCCAAAGCCACCCTCGCGGTCCGCCGTGCGCTCGTCGCCACCTGCGCCGGCGGCGCCTCCGACGCGGGCCTCCTCCCCCACCACGCCATCGCGGTCGACGGCCGCAGGGTCGCCTGGATCGGCCCGGATTCGGAGATCGAGGAGTTCGCCGACCTCGACGAGGCCCGCCAGGTGGACGCCAGAGGCCGGCTGGTGACGCCGGGCCTCGTGGACAGCCACACCCACCTCGTCTTCGGGGACGACGGCGCTCGAGAGGCCGAGTTCGCGCTCCTCGCCGCCGGCGGGACCTACGAGCAGATCGCCCGGCAGGGGGGCGGAATCCTCGCCACGGCCCGGGCCACCGCGGACGCGAGCGAAGAAGCCCTCCTCTGGAGCGCCGTCGCGCGCGCCCGGCGCCTTCTCGCCGGCGGGGTCACGACCGTGGAGGTGAAGAGCGGCTACGGCCTGTCGGTTCCCGGCGAGCTCCGCCTGCTGCGCGTCATCCGGGAAGTCGCCCGTTCGCTTGCCGGCGAGATGACGGTCGTTCCCACCCTCCTCGCGGCCCACGCGGTTCCGCCGGAGCACGCCGGCGACCGCGGGCGCTGGCTCCGGCAGGTGACCGAGGAGCTCGTGCCCCAGGCCGCCGATGAGGGGCTGGCCGGCTACTGCGACGCCTTCGTCGCCTCCACGGCCTTCTCGCTGGAGGAGGCTCGGACCGTCCTCACCGCCGGCAAGGAGCGCGGGCTCGTGCCGCGGCTGCACGCGGACCAGCTCGGCGCCGACGGCGCCGCCGAGCTCGCGGCGGAGCTCGGCGCATCGTCCGCCGACCACCTCGAGCACGTGGACGAGGCAGGAGTCGCCGCGCTCGCCGGGTCGGGAACCGTGGCCGGCCTGCTCCCCGTCTCGACGCTCTTCACCCGGGGACGCCGTTACGCGCCGGGGCGGCGCCTGCTCGACGCGGGCGCCTCCGTGGCGCTCTCCACGAACGTGAACCCCGGCACCGCCATGAGCGAGAACGTGGGGCTCACCTTCTCGCTCGCCTGCCTCGAGAACGGGCTGACGCCCGCCGAGGCCCTCGTGGCCTTCACCCAAGGAGGGGCCCGGGCGCTCCGGCTCGCCGACGCCGGGCGGCTCGCCGTTGGGGAGGAGGCGGACCTGGTGGTGTGGGGCGCGAGGAGCCCCGACCACCTCGCCTGGCACATGGGGGTGAACCACGCCCTCCTCGTCGTGAAGGCTGGCCGGGTGGTCCATCAGGCCGAGGCCTGGACGGCAGCGGACTGCGCCAGCTGAATGGCGGCAACGCCCCGCGGACGGCTCCCTTCGGATACCATCCGGCCATGCGCCTCGGGCTCGTCGCCGACACGCACGGGCTGTTCGACCGGAAGCTTGCCGAGGTGTTCCGCGGCTGCGAGCTCGTTCTCCATGCAGGCGACGTCGACCGCCCGGAGGTGCTCGATGCGCTCGCGCGCATCGCGCCGGTCCGCGCCGTTCGAGGAAACAACGACCTCGGCCCGTTCGGCGAGTCGCTTCCCGAGGCGGAGCGGATCGAGATCGAGGGCCTCTCCGCTCTCCTCGTCCACGAGGCGACCCCAGGGCACCGTGCCCGGAGCCTGGAGCGGCTCCTCGACGAGCATCCGGTGGACCTTGTCGTGCACGGCCACTCCCACAGGCCCGGCTTCTCGAGGCGGGGG
>Ga0209048_10006369_pt1 | contig 11054 bp, 9 predicted proteins | sample FrelakmetCRP12CR_FD_187146 | JGI IMG/M metagenome (GOLD analysis project Ga0209048, IMG submission 187146) | Freshwater lake sediment microbial communities from the University of Notre Dame, USA, for methane emissions studies - CRP12 CR (SPAdes)... | ecosystem: Environmental > Aquatic >... | reverse complement strand
GTGAAATCGGGGCGCAGCGGTGCCGTCACACAGACGGGGCCACCGCTAGGCATAGCGCAACCCTAATAGGAGAAAAGAGATGCTTCACTACCTTTGGATGTTGATTGTCGGTATCGTGGTTGGTGCAATCGCCCGATTGATCATGCCTGGATCAGAGCACTTGGGCATCTTGATGACTGGCGTACTGGGTATCGCGGGTTCGTTCGTGGGTGGCTTCATCGCCCGGCTGTTTAGTAAGCCTGCCGACGGGGCCTTGGTTCATCCGGCTGGCTTGGTGCTATCCGTCGTTGGTGCGCTGGTGCTGCTCTATGCTTGGAATCTCGTTGCTCACTGATCGCTGTCCGGTTTGCTCAACCAGTGAAGACGCTGAAAAATGGTGACCTTCGATCTTGCGTTCCACTTCATCGATATAGGTACACAACTTCTCTTCGTCCGATCAGCTTCCGCGCTCAACCTCGAGGACATCGCTCCGCTAAATGCTCTGTGCTATCACGCTCTATGTCATCGCGGTTTCCAGTTCGCTCGGGCTCAGGTCGCTCTTTAGGCGGCCACTGCGCACCGCCTTGACAAAGCTAGCGTAGTCGCGCTCCACCTGGTCGGCATAGGCAATGGCGTAGTCTGCGATTGCCTGGTCAAATACATCATTGCTTCCCAGGTACCCCGAAATGATCGACGGATCCCCAGCTTTGGCGTGAGCCCGCGCCAGCACCAAACCGCAAAGGGTCGCATAGTCGTGCATCACCTTCGGGCTCTGGGATTCGATAAGGGGCGGCATCTTCATGTCGCGCAATTGACGGACATAGAAGTCGCGGCCTTCCCGTCCTTTCGCCCAGCCAAGGAAGATGTCGCTGGCAGATTGCATCAGCCGCTGCCCATCCACGACGCGTTCGCCGTTATTCTTGACGCGCTGCTTCGCGTATCGTGCTAGCACAGACGTCCTCGCTTCTTTGACCTGAAGGAAGAGAGGGTCGTTCGGGGCGGCAAGCAGAAGCACGATGTAGCACTGCGTACCGACACTTCCTACGCCCACGACCTTCACCGCGACGTCGACCGGTTGGAAGCGGTCGAGCAGTTCACGACGCTGTTGTTCAAGCGATTCGCGATACGACTTCAGGAAGTCTTTGACGACACCTTCTCTGAGATCCCCTTCCCTCGGGTGATAGAGGAGCGGGGGTTGGTCGACAATGCGCGGTAGGCCATTGATCGGGGTCGTGAGTTTGTGGAAGACGTGCTCGCTGGTTTGCTTGCTAGCTTGAGCGACCTCTTCCTTGAGAAGTGCCTCATATTTGGAGTCCTTGCCGAAAATCGCAAGCATATGTTCAACGGTAACTTTGTCGTACCAGGTTTCGAGGATTGGGGTCCCTGCTTGCGCTTTCATCGACTCCCGATAGGACTTGACAACTTCGCCTGCGAGTGCACGTTCCTTGTTGGCCGGGAAGCCGCGCCAGCGCGCGGCGACGATAAAGCTCGCGGCGAGCCGCTTAATATCCCATTCAAATGGTCCGGGCAGGGTCTCGTCGAAATCGTTTATGTCGAAAACGAGCGTACGCTCGGGCGTGGCGAAGCCGCCGAAATTCACCAAGTGGCAGTCGCCGCAGCACTGAACGTTTATCCCACTGGTTGGCGTTCCAGCGAGATCGTATGCGTGTATGTCGGCCGTTCCTCGAAAGTACGCAAACGCAGACTGGAGCATCCGCCCATGACGGACGGGGACCAGATTCTCAAGCCGGCCCTTGTTGGATTGCTCGATCAAAGCAACGAGGTCGCGCTTATCACCCTGCCCAAGAATGACCTTGCCGTGCGATGTTCGCGGGCACTTGTCCCGCAATAGCTTGCCCGCCTGCACGTGTTCTTCAGTAGTTGGAATAACTATCTTGGCCATGCTGCTCTCCGTCTGTGCCCTTCGAACTCTTGAATCAACTGCTAAAGATACTGCATTGTTGTCGAGTTCAGCGAACGTCGGGTCCGAAGGCCACAGCGGTTGCTCGCGGTGGCTACCGCGACGGTTCACTTGGGGTCGATCAGGATCCTTGACGGTTCCGTTTGGGGGCGTGCGGCGGATGGACTCATCGGGAGCGCTATCCATCACCGGGCACTGACCGCGCAAAACCGGCCAAAATGAGTTGGACACCAACAGTAGCTTTGAGGAGCCCTACGTGGAGTGATGTAGGTCGGGTTCAGTCGCAATAACAGCGTGAGCTTCGACGAAGCCAAGGGTCGCCAGTCGATCAAGAATGCCAGCTCATGGCTCGGCGCCTCAAGCCACGAGTAGCCGGTAACATGACGCAGGCTGTCGCGCAAGGCGCGATAGAAGCCTGGGAGCTTGGGCGGCAGAAGATCAATGCCGCGCAATTCCGTGATTTCGGGGGTCTTTGCCCCTTGGCAGCTTCGAGAAGATCAATGCTGCGCGATTCTGAGAGGTCGGACTTCCGATGGTCATTTCTGAATCCTTCTGCCGTCCAGCCTCCTAGCCGGGAGCCCCACCGCACGGAAAGAAGGGCACATCCTTGAGGTCATGTTGGCCCAGCATAATCTGAAACGGACGCGGCAACATCGGCGCTTGACGAGTCGTCAAGTGGACACCCTTGCGGTTGCTCGGGAGAGGGGTGTGGAAGGGTCGGTCTGCACGATGTCCTCCGCGGGCGATGCGACCTTGGCCGGCGCAACGCGGGCCGGCGCCCACCCCCGGGACAGTCGCTATTTCAATTCGGCGGCGCTGCGGCAGCATTGGGCGGTCCCGAACTTCCCCGGCGGTGCGGCTCGAACCGCGCTGACCGGCCCACGACGATGACACCGCCCCGCACCCGCACCCGCAAGGCCATTGCCCGCGCAGCGACGGCCCGGCCGGTCGATCCGCTGGTCGACCTCGGCGCCTGCATCGACCATCTCGACCAGGCCGGACACCTGGTGCGCGTGCGCTCGGAGGTCAATTCGGTGCACGAACTGGCCGGCATTGCCAAGCGCTTCGAGGGCGGCCCGTGCGTGCTGTTCGAACGCGTCGAGGGCAGTGAGCATCCGGTGCTGATTGGCTTGCTGTGGAATCGCGCAATCGCCGGCAGCCTGTTCGGCGTGCCCGAGCGCGAGGTGTCGTTCCGCATCGCAGCTGGGATCGCCCCGTGGCGCGCGCACCGCGACGCGATGCCACCCGCGCTGCTCGAGCAGGCGCCGTCCAACGAGGTGGTCGAGCCCGAGGTGGACCTGTACAAGTTGGCGGCCCCGGTGCATGCGCTGCTCGATGGCGGGCGCTATCTCGACGCGTCGGTCGTCGTCGTGCGCAACCCGGCCACGGGTGCGCCCAACACCTCGGTACACCGGATGATGATCACGGGCAAGGACCGGATGAGCTTTCTGATCGACCCGGGCCGCCACCTGGGCGAGTTCGTCGACATCGCCGAGAAGCGCAACGAGGTGCTGCCGGTGACGATCAACAACGGCCTCGGCCTGGCGCCCTGGATCGTCTCGACGCTGCCGAGGCTCGGCGACTTCAAACCCTTCATCGCCCACCACCTGGTCGGCCGGCCAATCGACTTCGTGCGTGCGCAAACGGTCGACGTGCCGGCCTATGCCGACGCGCAGTTCGTCATCGAGGCCGAGATCCTGCCAGGCGCGCGCGAGACCGAGGCGCCGTTTGCCGAGGTCACCGGTTATTACGGCCAGCAGGACCAGCGTTGGGTGATGCGTGTCAAGGCCATCACGCGCCGGCGCAGGCCGACGTTCCACACCATCCTGTCGGGCAGGGAGGTCTGGAACGCGGTCGGCTTCACCGCCGAGGCCGCCATCTTCAGCGCGTTGAAGGCGCGCGTCCCCGAGGTGCGCGCGGTGCACCTGCCGCCGGGCGGATGTGGCTTCTACGCCGCCGTGGTGCAGGTCGAGAACACGCGCGCCGGCCTCGGCCCCGAGGTGATCCGCCAGACCTTCGCCGCCTTCCGCTCGCTGCAGCGGGTGGTCGTCGTCGACACCGACGTCGATCTGTTCGACGCGGTGGACGTGGAATGGGCGACGACGACGCGCTTCGACCCCGCGACTGACCTGATCCTGATGCCCGACCAGGAAGGCCACATCCTGAATCCGATCGTGCGCGTCAACGCCGATGGCAGGAGCGGCACGGTGACTAAGTTCGGCATCGACGCGATGGCGCCGTTCCAGGGCGGCTTCAAGTTCGAACGCGTACGGTTCCAGGATGTCGACCTGGCGCGCCATGACATCATCCAACCCTGACCCCGAAGGAAACCCATGCCCATCAAGTCCACGCTACTCGCCACTGCCGTCGCGGCGGCTCTCTCGGCTGCGTTTGCTTTGCCGGCCCGGGCGGCCGACAAGGTGAAGATCGGTTTCATCAGCACGCTCTCGGGGCCCGGCGGCGTGCTCGGCGCAGCGATCCGCGATGGCTTCAATCTCGCGCTCGAGCACACCGGCAGCAAGTTCGGCGGGCTGCCGGTGGAAGTGCTGATCGAGGACGACATGCAGAAGCCCGAACTCGCGCGCCAGTACGCCGAGCGCATGATCAAGCGCGACAAGGTCGACGTGATGACGGGCATCGTGTTCCAGAACATCCTGCAGGCCGTCGAACAGCCGGTGTTCGCGGCGCAGACCTTCTACATCAGCACCAACACCGGCCCGTCGGACTTGGCCGGAGAGAAATGCAATCCGTACTTCTTCGCGGTCTCGTGGGTCAGTGACAGCTATTCCGAAGCCACCGGCAAGAACGTCAACGACAAGGGCTACAAGAACGTGTTCGTGATCGCGCCCAACTACCCCGGCGGCGTCGACGTGGTCAATGGCTTCAAGCGTTACTACAAAGGGGGCTATGCGGGCGAGGTGTACACCAAGCTCGGCCAGCTCGACTACGCGGTGGAACTGTCGCAGCTGCGCGCCGCCAAGCCCGACGCGGTGTTCTTCTTCCTGCCGGGTGGCATGGGCGTGAACTTCCTCAAGCAGTACCAGCAAGCCGGGCTGAACAAGGACTTTCCACTCTTCGGCACCGGGTGGTCATTCGACCAGGACACGCTGGCCGCGGTGGGCGACGCCACGCTGGGCGCCCTCAACGCCGCGCACTGGAACCTCGACCTCGACAACCCGCAAAACAAGCGCTTCGTCGCCGACTTCGAGAAGAAGTACAACCGCCTGCCCAACGAATACGCCTCGCAGGGCTACGACGCGGCGATGCTGATTGATGCCGCGGTACGCGACGTCAAGGGCAAGGTCGAGGACAAGGCAGCGTTCGGCAAGGCGCTGCAGGCGGCGAACTTCAAGTCGGTGCGCGGCGCGTTCCGCTTCAACAGCAACCACTTCCCTGTGCAAAACTACTACCTCCGCGAGGTGGTCAAGGACGACAAGGGGCGCCTAGTCAACAAGACGGTCGAGACGATCTTCACCGACCACGCCGATGCGTACGTGGCGTCGTGCAAGATGCCATGAGCCCGCCGGGCCGCCCCAACGGCGAATGCCTGAGCGCGCAGCACGAAGCTGCCCTGCTGAGCGGGGCCGCGAGATAGGTTTGCGCCACGCCGAGTCCAGCCCTGGCACGAGACAGACGATGTCGCAAAGGGTCTTGCAGGCCGAGCGCCGGGCCGCTCCCAAGCCGGCCCGCATCTCCGCGACGGATCGTCGGATGCACTTATGCGACCTGGGGCTCCATTGAGCGTTCTCTACGTCGTCGAACAGGGTCTGAACGGCCTGCAGTTCGGGCTGATGCTGTTCCTGCTGGCCGCCGGCCTGACGCTGGTGTTCGGCATCATGGACCTGATCAACCTGGCACACGGATCGCTCTACATGGTGGGTGCCTACCTCGCCGCCACATTGACTCAGGCCACCGGCTCGTTTGTGCTCGCGGTGCCGCTGGCCATCGTCGCCACGGCGGCGATCGGCATGGTGCTCGAGACAATGCTGCTGCGCCCGCTCTACAAGCGCGACCACATGAGCCAGGTCCTGGCCACCTTCGGCGTAATCCTGATCGCCAACGAGGTGACCCGCGCCATCTGGGGCGTGCAACCGCTCAGCCTCAACGTGCCGGCCGCGGTGTCGGGCTCGGTCGAGCTGCTGCCGGGCCTGCCCTACTCGGCGTTTCGGCTCTTCATCATCGGCGTCGGCCTGGCGGTGGCGGCGATGTTGTACGTCGTCGTGGCGCATACCCGCGTGGGAATGCTGGTGCGTGCCGGCGCCAGCAACCGCGCCATGGCGACCGCGATGGGCACCGACATCCGCCGACTGTTCACGCTCGTCTTCGGTTGCGGCGCGGCGCTGTGCGCGCTGGCCGGCGCGCTGCTTGGGCCGCTGCTGGCGGTGCAGGTCGGCATGGGCGAGAGCATTCTGATCCTGGCCTTCGTCGTTGTCGTCATCGGCGGCATCGGCTCGATCCGTGGCGCGCTGGTCGGTGCGTTGCTGGTCGGCACGGTAGATACCTTCGGCCGCGCCTTCGTCCCGACCGCGCTGCGCGCCTTCCTGCCGCCGTCGTTCGCGGACGCAGCAGGCCCGCCGCTGGCAGCGATCTCGATCTACATCCTGATGATCGCGGTGCTGTTCTGGAAGCCGCAGGGCCTGTTTCCTGCGCGAGGCTGACGATGGCGTGGCTGCGCCGGGCCTGGCCATGGATCGCGCTCGCGCTTGGCGTGCTGCTGCCACCGCTGGCCGCGGCGCTCGGCCAGGAGTTCTACATCTCGCTGGCCAGTCGCATCGGTGTGCTGGCGCTGCTGGCCACGAGCCTGAACCTCCTGGTCGGCCTGGGCGGCATGGTGAGCCTCGGCCATGCCGCCTTCTATGGTACCGGCGCCTACGCGGTGGCGATCGCGGCGGTCGAATGGCCGGGCAACGGTTGGCTCGCCGGCGAAAGCGCACTCCTCGCCTGGCCGCTGGCGATGGTCGCCAGCGCCTTGCTTGCACTTGTCGTCGGCGCGATCAGCATGCGCACGCGTGGCCAGTACTTCATCATGATCACATTGGCGTTCGCACAGATGGTGTACTACGTCTTCGTCTCGCTCAAACGCTACGGCGGCGACGACGGCCTGTCGCTTCCACGACGCTCGCATCTGCCGGGACTGGACCTGGCCAGCGACACCACCTTCTACTACGTCGTACTGGCCTTGCTGGCGCTGGCGCTGCTGCTGTTCACGCGCGTCGTCGCTTCGCGCTTCGGCAGGGTGCTGCGTGCGATCAAGGACAACGAAGCGCGCGCCGAATCGCTGGGTTATCCGTGCACGCGCTACAAGCTGATTGCCTTCGTGATCGCCGGCGCCTGGGCCGGCCTGGCAGGCGCACTGATGGCCAACCAGGGCAGCTTCGTCAGTCCGAACCTGATGCACTGGGAGCAGTCCGGTACCGCGCTGGTGATGGTGATCCTGGGCGGCATCGGTGATCCCTGGGGAGGGCTGGCGGGTGCGGCGGTGTTCATGCTGATCGAGGAGGTGTTGAGCGCCTACACGCAGCGTTGGCCGATCGGACTCGGGCTGGTCCTGCTGGCGGTCGTGTTCTTCGCCCCGCGCGGCATCGCCGGCGCGTTTCGCAAGCGCGAATGAACACCGCAGCGAAGCAGCCTTCGGGCGCACCGTTGCCCCGCGTCGCAGGCACGCCCGCGGACGACGTGCTGTTGCAAGTCTCGGCACTGAGCAAGCGCTTCGGCGGCATCGTCGCCACCGACGCGCTGACGCTGTCGGTGGAGCGCGGCGAGACGCAGGCGGTGATCGGACCGAACGGCGCCGGAAAGAGCACGCTGATCGCGCAGATCAGCGGATCGCTCGCGCCCGACCGCGGAGCGATCGTGTTCGACGGCGTGGACGTCACGCACCGTTCGGCGCACGAACGCGCGATGCGGGGCTTGGCGCGCTCGTTCCAGATCACCAGCATTTTCCCCAGCTTTAGCGTGGTCGACAACGTCGCACTCGCGGTGCAGGCCGGCATCGGATCGAGCCTACGCTTCTGGCGCGCGGTGCGCAGCGAGGCCACGATCGGCGACGCGGCACGCAAGATCGTCGCGCAGGTTGGCCTGGCGGATGTGGCGGACGCGAATGCCGGCGCGCTCTCGCATGGCGAGCACCGGCAGCTCGAGCTCGGCATCGCGCTGGCGACGCAGCCCAAGCTGCTGCTGCTCGACGAACCGATGGCCGGCATGGGGCGGGAAGAATCGGTGCGCATGGTCGCGCTGATCGAGCGGCTGAAAGACCGCTTCACGATCTTGCTCGTCGAGCACGACATGGACGCCGTGTTCCGGCTCGCCGACCGCATCTCAGTGCTGGTGGCGGGGCGCATCGTCGCCACCGGCTCCGTCGACGACGTGCGCGCCAACGAGGAGGTGCGAGCGGCCTACCTCGGCGACGACGAGGGCGCTGAATGAGCCGGATCCTCGAGGTGCGCGACCTGCAGACCTTTTACGGCCGCAGCCAGGCGCTGTTCGGCATGAACTTCGACGTCGGCGCCGGCGAGATGGTGACGCTGCTCGGCCGCAACGGCATGGGCAAGACGACCACCGTGAAGTCGATCATCGGCCTGCAACGGGCACACGCCGGCACCATCACCTTTCGCAGCGAGCCGATCGCCGGACTTCCCGCGCACCGCATCGCACGCGCGGGCATCGGTATCGTGCCCGAGGGCCGGCAGATCTTCCCCAACCTTACGGTGCACGAGCAGTTGGTGGCCTGGGCAGGCAACCGCAGCGACACACCTGAGCCGTGGACCATCGAGCGCGTCTACGCTCTTTTTCCGCGCTTGGCCAAGCGGCGCCAGAACCTGGGCAATCAGCTCTCGGGCGGCGAGCAGCAGATGCTGGCGATCGGTCGCGTGTTGATGACCAACCCGCACCTGTTGATCCTCGACGAGGCGACCGAAGGACTGGCACCGCTGGTGCGACGCGAGATCTGGGCCTGTCTGCGGCTGCTTAAGCGCAGCGGCCTGGCGATCCTGGTCATCGACAAGTACGTGCGAGCACTGCTCGAAATGGCCGACCGCCACGTCATCATCGAACGCGGCCGGGTGCAATGGCAAGGCAGTTCCGCCGAACTGGCGAGCCAGCGGGAGTTGTGGCAGCGCTACCTGGGCGTGTGACAAGGTTCTGTCGCAGTTCGGCCGCGAGGTCCAGCGAAACCGTGAAGTCGGATCAGGTATTCGACGATGGCGCCCGACTCGGCATCAAGGTTCCACGACGGGAAGTGCATGTGCCCTGGTTGTCGCTTCGGTGTGCGTGTCATCGCTCGCGGGTGTACGCTGTGCGCTCCAGGGAAGGCGGCGTGCAGTGTGATCGGTGTTTGCTAAGACGGTGACCGATCGACCGCCTGCAAGTGACCAGGAACGTGCAATGTCGGACCGTGATTACGAGCTTGTCGAACTCGTTGGCTCGTCGACATCCAGCACGGACGATGCAGTCCGCATTGCCGTCGAGACGGCCGCCATGACACCGCGCCACATCGACGGTTCGAGGTCATCGAAACGCGCGCCCACGTTTCGACGGCAAGGTTGCGAACCTTCAGGTCACATTGAAGGTGGGCTACCACCTCGAACAGTGAACGCGCTTCGGAGCTATTCATGACTCGTAGCGTTTGGCTCCTGTTCACGCTAGCGCTGCTGGCTGCGACGGCCAGTGCCGGCGAACTGAGCCGTGCTACCGCGCCGCCGGTGTTCGTCCTGCGGATCGACGGCGCCATCGGACCGGCCACTGCTGAATTTGTCGAGCGTTCGCTGGGGCGAGCTGCGCGCGAGCACGCGCAACTCGTCGTGCTGCAGATGGACACGCCGGGCGGGCTGGATAGCGCGATGCGCACCATCATCAAGGGCATCCTCGCGTCTTCGGTGCCGGTGGCCGCCTTCGTCTCTCCGCAAGGGGCGCGAGCGGCCAGCGCCGGCACCTACATTCTTTACGCGGCGCATGTCGCTGCGATGGCGCCGGCCACCAACATTGGCGCGGCGACGCCGATCGCCATCGGCCTGCCCATTCCTGGGGGCGGCGCCGAACCTGGTGGCCGGCCCGCCAGTGCCGCCTCGGCACCCGAGGGGAGCGCCGATGCGCTTGCGGCCAAGCGCGTCAATGACGCCACAGCCTACATCCGCAGCCTGGCACAGCTGCGCAGCCGCAACGTTACATGGGCCGAGCAAGCGGTGCGTGAGTCCGTCAGCCTGTCCGCGAGCGAAGCACTATCACGCAGGGTGATTGATCTCATCGCCGTCGACACGAATGACCTGCTACGCCAGCTCGACGGCCGTGTGCTGACATTGAGCGATCCCCGCGCTGAAAGCGTGAAGCTGGCCACGGCCCACGCTGGCGTCGTAACGCTCGAGCCGGATTGGCGCGGTCGGCTGCTTGCGGTGATCAGTGAACCGAGCCTGGTACTCATGCTGATGATGGTCGGCGTATGCGGCTTGCTGTTCGAGTTCATGAACCCAGGCTTCGTGGCGCCCGCAGTGGTAGGCGGCGTGTCTCTGCTGCTGGCGCTTTGGGGGCTCCAGATGTTGCCCATCAGCTACGCCGGCCTGGCGTTGATCCTGCTCGGAATCACGTTCTTAGTGGCTGAAGCGTTCGTGCCGAGCTACGGCGCGCTGGGCATTGGAGGGGTTGCAGCGTTCGCATTCGGTGCCCTGCTGTTGATCGACAGCGACGTGCCGGGCTTCGGCATTCCGCTGTCGTTGATTGGCGCCGTGACGCTGGTCTCGGCTGCCTTCATCATTGGAGTCGCCACCATGGCGGCGAGGGCGCGCCGCCGGCCAGTTGTGAGCGGAACGCCGCAGATGATCGGTGGTGCCGGTGAGGTCATCGAGTTCGGCGGCGGCGAAGGCTGGGCCACGGTCGACGGAGAGCGCTGGCACGTGCGCGCAAAACAGCCATTGCGCAGCGGACAGAGCGTTCGCATAACGCGTGTCGATGGCCTCACGCTCGAGGTGAGCCCGGTCACAGAAGCAGCAACGAAGGAAGGAGCTACTCGATGATCGACGTCTCTATCGGCATCTCGGCAGTCTTGGTCTTGCTCGCATTGCTTGCGGCCAGTTCGCTGCGCATCCTGCGCGAGTACCAGCGCGGCGTGGTGTTCCAACTCGGGCGCTTCTGGCGCGTCAAGGGTCCGGGCCTGGTGATCCTC
>Ga0209048_10006368_pt1 | contig 11055 bp, 10 predicted proteins | sample FrelakmetCRP12CR_FD_187146 | JGI IMG/M metagenome (GOLD analysis project Ga0209048, IMG submission 187146) | Freshwater lake sediment microbial communities from the University of Notre Dame, USA, for methane emissions studies - CRP12 CR (SPAdes)... | ecosystem: Environmental > Aquatic >... | reverse complement strand
CGCGGCGCGCAACGCCGGCGCCCGGGCGGCCCGAGGCGACATCCTGTTCTTCACCGACTCGGACGTGACCCTGCCCCGGGACATGGCCGCCCGCGTGCTCGCCGTGCTCGCGGCGCATCCGGAGTGCGACGCGGTGATCGGCTCGTACGACGATGCGCCCGCGGCTCCCAATTTCCTTTCCCAGTACAAGAACCTGGTCCACCACTTCATCCACCAGACGTCGCGCGAAGAAGCGTTCACGTTCTGGGGAGCCTGCGGCGCGGTGAAGCGCGACGCGTTCCTTCTCGCCGGGGGGTTCGACGAGCGCTACACCCGGTCGAGCATCGAGGACGTCGCACTCGGGTCCCGGCTGGTGGCAGCCGGCAGCCGCATCTTGATTACTGAGGCAGTGCGCGGCAATGGGGCAATCCTTGTGAATCGTGAGGGCAAGCGCTTTGTCAACGAGCTCACCACACGGGATAAAGCCTCCGCAGCCATACTTGCTCAGCCTGGCCAATCGGCTTTTCTCGTCTTTGACGAAGGCATACGGAAGAGCCTGAAGCAGATCGACGGCTACTTTGTTCTGAAGCTGGTGACCGAGGGTGATACCGTCAAAGATCTCGCTGTCAACCTGAAGGTACCACCGGACGCCCTGGAGGCGACGATAAACGCTTACAACAAGGCATTCGACGACAAGAATGATCCGGAGTTCAAGAGGCCCGATATGCCTCGGCCTGTGAAGACGCCCAAGTACTATGCGATCGAAATTAAGCCCGGCGTCCACTATACGATGGGCGGCCTGAAGATCAACACAAAAGCACAGGTAATCAGCAAGGACGGCAAGCCCATCCCAGGGCTTTACGCAGCGGGAGAGGTGACCGGTGGCGTGCACGGGGCGAACCGCCTGGGCGGCAACTCCATATCAGAAACCATTACTTTTGGACGGATAGCTGGCGAGAACGCCGCAAAGCTTGCGGGACAAAACAAGAAATAAGAAGTATGAACAATCTCATAGCAACTAGGCAGCAGCCAAGCATAAGTGATGAGATATGCTGGAAGTCAGCACGTTCCGTATTGCGGAAGTACAGTTATTCCAGTCGTTCGCACATTGAATGAAAAGTGGAGGAAAGAGCCATGAAAAAAACCATAGCAGTTTTAATGATTATTGGATTGTTCCTTTTCGCAGGTCTACTGCATGCTGCCGATTTAGACGATGCAAAGGCCCTGGTGGAGCAAGCGGCTGCGTATGTGAAAGAACAGGGAAAAGACAAGGCGCTTGCTGAGATCAGCAAGCCTCGGGGGATGTTTGACAAGGGCGAAAGTTATGTATTCGCATACGATCTTCAGGGCGTTGTGGTTGCTCACCCCCAAAATCCGGCACTGATCGGGCAAAATTTGATCGCCGTTCCGGACAGCAAAGGTAAGCTGTTTCGCAAGGAGATAGTGGAAAAGGCCAAGTCGGAGGGTTCCGGATGGGTCGATTATGTGTATCTGAATCCGGAAACACAAAAAGAAGAGAATAAGACAACTTATATTATTAAGGTGGGTGACATCATTTTATGCTGCGGGGTGTACCTTGGATTAAACCTTGAAGGAGATTAAACCAAAACTTTATCGGTGCAACAAACATCCAGAAGGAGCTGCCCGCCACTGATAGCTTAGTAGATGACATCGATAACCGACCATTGTGACGTTCTTATAATGAACAGCATTGGAACACAGCTCATGGTGCAAGCTTTCTTCCCGTAGTCTAGAACGGCGGTCTTCTCCTGAAAATATTGGCTCCGCCTGATTATGATCAACACCATGGCTGTTTAACCGAATATGTTGTTTTCTAGTACAAACCCGGCGTCCCGACTGTTTCCTGAGGCCCTTTCTTTTTCCGGGAATCAAGACCTGCAAGTGGAAGGCTTGCTGTGATAGTTTCTACACGAAACTCTTGACTAAATATAATATTGGTTGTATAGTACAACTATATGGCAAGGGCAAGCGCGAAGTACTCACTCGATGAATCGCTCGGCAATCTGTCGACTCTTTTCTCCCGGGCTATATTGAAAAGGATTAATCTGGAATTAAAGCGGCAGGGTTACATGATCACTTCCGAGCAGTGGGTGGTCTTGGTTCATGTTTGGGGTCACGACGGGCAGTCGCAACAGGTCCTTGCCGAGAAACTCTTCAAGGACAAGACTACTTTAGCCCGGCTGGTTGCGAGTATAGAATCCGAGGGGTTGGTCAGCCGCAAAGCCGGGCAGACTGACAATCGCGAAAAGATTGTTTTTCTTACCGAGCGCGGGAAAAAGGTCATGAACAGGGTGACTGTTGTGGTACAGCAGCTTCTTAATGAGGCAGGCAGAGGGATCTCCGAAGAAGAGATGAAGGTCTGTAAGAATGTCCTTAGGCGAGCCCACAAGAATATCAGCTAACTTTTTTTTGATTAATTAGTTGTAGTCTGCAACTAGTAAGACAGCTTAAAGGCAGGTGCTTTTGAATATCCGATATAAAATTTAAAGTAAGCGCACAATTATTCTCGAACTATCTATTCAAATTTAAAGCTTATTTGAGGACTTAAGAATCGCAGGAGACTGCGCGAGGGAAGGACCTGCGCCCCTATGATAAAGCTTAAGAACCACTTAACAACAATTAATCTCACTTCAAATAAGGAGAAGGCAATATGAAACAATTAGCTCGTAATTTATGTATGATCGCAGTACTTCTTTTCGGTTTAGTAGTCCCGACATTTGCAGGCAGCTCTGGTGATGGTAGCTACTCACCCGAGATGCAAGCTAAAATCGATGAGATGAAAAAAGAACTGAAACACTACACCGATGAGAAAGCGACGATAAATAAGAATATAGAGACCTTTGACACTCTGGATTTCGTTGTATTCAGCAATCAGGAATGGACAAGGCTGCACGAGAGCCATTCTAAGGATGTCATCGTCAACTGGCCAGATGGACATCACACAAATGGAATTGAAAGGCATATTGAGGATCTTAAGGCGTTATTCGTATACGCGCCTGATACGATGATAAAAGAACATCCCGTAAAATTCGGATCTGATGGATTTACGGCCGTAACCGGCATCATGACCGGAACATTTACGAAGCCAATGCCTATTGGTGACAGTAAATTCATTCAGCCTACAGGGAAGAAGTTCAGCCTTCCCATGTGCACCATAGGGCATTGGAAAGATGGTGTGATGATGGAAGAATGGCTATACTGGGACAATGCAACATACATGAGACAAATCGGAATAGGACAATAGATGAATCTTAGTCGGTTCAATTATCTTGTGCTATGAGTGATTTAATGGAGTCGAATGATTCTGCAATCAGGATGCCGGTAATGTTTGTGGGGCATGGAAGCCCCACAAACGCTATCTATAATAACGAGTTTAGCCGGGCGTGGGCCGAAGTAGGCGGGTCTATATTGAAGCCCAAAGCAATCCTATGCATATCTGCGCACTGGGTGACAGATGGTACTCGAGTGACAGCGATGAAACAGCCCAAAACTATTCATGATTTTTACGGATTTCCTCAGAAACTTTATGAAATGCAGTACCCTGCTGAAGGGTTACCGGAATTGGCTCGTCTTACGGAACAAAGTCTTAGCAAAGTGAGGGTGAAGATGGATTTTGACTGGGGACTTGATCATGGTGCATGGTCAGTCTTGTGCCGGATGTTTCCCAACGCTGATATCCCAGTTGTCCAGCTCAGCTTGGATAGCAACAAGGAACCAGAGTCTCACTATGAATTGGCAATGGACTTGAAAGAGCTTAGAGACAAGGGAGTCCTGATTATCGGCAGCGGAAATATTGTTCATAATCTTATGACCCTGGTTTGGCAAGAAACTGGCTATGACTGGGCACTTGAATTTGATGAGAAGATCAAGCAGCTCATCCTATCAGGAGATCACGGCGCAATTACCCACTATAAGAAGTTTGGTAGGGCAGCTAGCTTATCGGTGCCGACAAACGAACATTTTCTGCCACTGCTCTATGTTCTTGCACTGCAGGATAAGGAAGATAAAATTAGCTTTTTCGCTGAAAAGGTAACACTGGGGTCTATATCCATGCGTTCGATCAAGATTGGTTGATATACGCACAACCATGCTTAACAACGGCAGCGATGGATACCCTGATCCGATAGTTACTTTGAGGATCTGACGCAAATGTCTTCACCTGATACTGGGCACTTCGGACTTCTGAGCAAAACTATCGAATTCGGAAAATAATCATCGAAAATGGAATCCTGAATATCCTTTCTGAATATAAATGGAAAGAAATCGCCTCAGAAAATCTATTTTGTTTTGTTGTCCAGCCAGAGGCAGACAGGTATCCGTTGTTGCACCTTTTGCAGATTACCGAAGGCTATCTTTAAAGTCAGGAGATCTTTGCTGACAGGAGGGCTACTGATTGCATGACAACTTTTATCATGCTAACATTTTTATATAGGGTTGGTTACGTAAGGCCTTATATTGCCCATGAAGCAGGATACAAGCAAGAAGGAGCTATGCGCAGGATCGTCTTGTTGATGTTGGTTGCAGGAATTCTTGTTTCCGTCCCCGCCCTCGGGGCCGAACCCTTCGATATTGGCTTTGACGATAGGGTTCGCCCCGTTTTTTGTGGCTGCGGAGAAAGGCTTTTACCACGGAGTGGAGGTCAGGTTCAATCGTGTTACTAAAGAGGATCAACGGAGGGACGGTCTCGCCTCGGGCCGTCTCCAGATGATTTGTGAAACTATGGGGATGTTCCAGACGGGCAGGAATACGCCCGATTATGCCGGGAAGCTCATCTTCGCCCTGGATGAGTCTCGAGGGACGGACGTTGTGGTGGCGGCAAATGGAATAAATTCTGCTGGCGATCTGAGAGGCAAAACAGTCGCCGGGCAGTTCGGCATGCCATCATATCTCCTTCTTATCGCCTCGCTTGCAAGACAGGGCATGAGGATAACTGATCTCAACTTTCTGGATGTATCCATGCCGGAGGCGGTTGCCGCTTTCGTCTCCGGAAAGGCAGACGCGCTCTGCACCTATGAGCCTCACGTCTCTTCATCCCTGATGGTGCGCTCCGGCGTGCATCTTCTGTTGTCGAGCAGGGATTTCCCCGGGATGGCCGTGGATGTTGCGATAGTGCAAGAGGACGTAATCTCCGCAAGGAGAGAGGATTTGCAGAAAATTTACGAAGGCTGGACTATGGCTGTTGCATACATAAGGGACAATCCTGATGAGAGCGGAGAACTCATCGCTGAGGCTCTCGGTATCCCGGCGGATGAATTCAGGCAGATGAGCACCGGTCTCGGTTTCTTCGGGAAAGCAGAGAACGAGAAGTATTTCGGGGTGGAGGACCCCTGCTGTGAAAGCGATGCCCGAATAATTTTCAACTTGATGGGTAGGGCCCTTGAGAAAAACGGCCTTACAAACGCAGTTAGCTCTGGAAGCAAGAGGATAGATCTTTCGATAATCGGCACAGTAAAATTAAAAGCCGAAAAGTTCCGCTAAAACCAAACCTTTCATGAGCAGGGGAAGGAAAGCGACGGGTCACCGTCATCGAAGACCTAACACCGGGCAGACTATATTGCGGTAGTGCACTTCAAGGTGACCAGCATCGCGGGCCGGATCGGTCTATGGTCTGAAGCCGATTCATATATCTTATTCGACAATTTTATTGTGGAACAAAAATAGAAGAACAGGAGGTAATTATGGCTGGTGCACAATTTTGTCCAGTAGGGAGACTTGAGAAGCTGCTCTTCGCAACAGACCGTTCGGAATATAGTGAGGGTGCCCTTCAGGAGGCACTGAACTTTGCTGGGTTATGTTCAAGCCGATTATACGCAATGTCGGTTATCGAAACCAATCCTGAATATGAAACGATCGGGGTAAACTATTTTGAAAAGGAAGAGGATGAAGCGCTGAAGTATCTCAGCTCAATCAAGGAAAAGGCTACCCGGAAGGGGATAGTTTGTGAAACTATTTTGCATTCAAGTATGGACGCATCGGCGGCAATTGTTGATGAGGCAGTAGATAAAAACGTCGATATGATCGTCTTGGGCAGGCATGGACGAAAAGGGCTCTTGAAAGCCTTGATGGGAGAAGTTGTGCCCAAGGTTGTTGTACATGCACCCTGCAAGGTCCTGGTCGTTCCAAAAGCAGCAAGAATTGAATACAGGACTATACTGGTTGCAACAGATGGATCGGGACATAGTATCGCTGCCGTTGAGGAAGCAATAAACATTGCAAAGCGATGCGGCAGCAGGATTTTAGCCCTTTCCTGCATCCGCTCAAATGACGAGTTGGAAAAGGCGAAGAAAAATGTGAATGCGGTCTTAGAGATGGCTCAAAAAGAAGGTGTACAGGCAGAGGGATTGACGCCTACAGGAAGATCTTACAATGTGATTGTTGAGACAGCCGGGGGCAGAGGAGTTGATCTAATCATAATGGGAATACCGGTAAAAACTGCAATTGATAAAATATTTACCGGCAGTGCAACCGAAAAAGTCATTGGTAATGCCGGATGTTCCGTTCTCATCGTGAAGGGGGAGAGTTCTGTTTCCGCAACGGTATAGTATTTGCCGCAAGGGACGATTATTTGGTCTCCTCTAAAGCTCCTTTCGCGATTGCGCCGGTTAAGCGGTTCATGAAATCGAGACGTGGTGAAGTCGGCAATTTCCGACAAGGAGGGGGACTCACTTTCAGAGGAGGATCCCTCGTTTCACCGACTCTTGGGAAATTAACACATCATTGTAAAGCTCCTCATTCCGGCGAGTATAGCAGCAATGAGGAGTTTTGGGAGTACTGCGTACTATCCGGTGAAAGCGTCCGATCAAGACTTTAGACCGCAAATGTCGGTGCCTTCTGTTTCTATATGATATTTTGATTGGCCGTGGTAATAAGCAGTCGCGAGAGTTGCGCGCTCTGTTCATTCCTTGGTGGATGCGAGACTCGACCCTTGATGATTTGATACACAACTTGACGGGATCGGCATATTCGATTCTAATTATACTCCGCAAAAGAGTCGACGACAAAAGAACGTTTGTTTCTCACAAAAATGTGCAGCTCCACAGAATCACAGAAGTCCGCGTTTTCAGAACACCATCCTGACCCATGTGTTTAGAGCGGAAATGCTTATCCCTTGGTTCCACATTGCATCTAAGACTCCTTTTATTTATCCCTAACCAAGATCTATATGTCTTGCGGGTAATCTGCGATTCTACTATGGCGAGGCAACCTGAAGAGTTCAATCGCAAAACACTTAGCCCTCTACCGCTAAGTTCCCCCTGTAAGGTGTAACCATTGTATATCGAATACAATGTGAGCTATTTTTCCTGCACAATCTAAGAGATACTGAACTAAAATCGTTAGTAAGGAAAAGTTCACATCCATTACCACCCATTTGGCGGACACGTGTAGAGACATATTGTTTATTAACCGTATTGTTATGGAAAGAAGGCTTTCTGAATCCGTTATCAAACTTAGGTTGACAAAGGCTATAATAACGATGTTATTCTTGAATAACATCGTTATTATAAATTAATGGGAATCAGAGAAAAAAGAGCCAAATACAAGGAGGAGTTTCGTCGGGAAATTCTCGACGCAGCTCGAGAACTCTTTTTGAGTGAAGGGTACGAAAAGTTCTCCATGCGCCGGCTCGCCGAAAAGATAGAATACTCGCCGCCTACTATTTATCTTTATTTTAAGGACAAGGATGAGTTGCTTTTCGCTATCTGTGAAGAGTTTGCAGAACATTTTATTACTCATCTTAATTATATTAGATCTCACTCTAATGATTGTCTCGATACGCTTCGTCAAGCCCTCCTCTATCGCATAGACTTCGGGCTCAACAATCCTGATCAATACAGGGTATTTTTTCTTACGAAGCCAACTGTTTACGGTTCTCAGGAAGAATTTATGAAAAGGGAATCGATGGCACGAGATTCATATTTCGTATTCAGAGGAATAGTACAGGAGTGTATTGAAACAGGACAATTCCGGAATTTGGACGCAGAGGTAATAACACAGGTTCTTGCCGCAGCAACCCATGGATTAATAGCCGTGAACATCTTTAATAAAAATTTCCCCTGGGCTGATCGAAACATGCTCGCTCATGCGTTGGTTGACGGATTGCTGAGGGGATTTCAGAAATAGCGAATTTAATGCGGCATTCAAGAATCAAAGAGAAATTGCTGCTTATTATTTAGGATTTGGAGGAATCAAATATGTCATGCGGAGCAATAATTAGACGAACCAACGGCACAACCAACATGATTACCCTTATAGCAGCTTTCATAGGATGCCTGATTTTGACCGGCTGTGGAAAGCAGAACGCCGCAGTTGCGAAGGCGCCGGCTGCCATCCCCGAAGTGGGCATAGTAATAGTGCAACCGCAACGCGTCGCGCTTACCACGGAGCTTGCCGGACGTACCTCTGCCCACCTAATTGCCGAAGTGCGGCCGCAAGTGAGCGGCATCATTCAGAAGCGCCTGTTTACGGAAGGCTCAGACGTCAAGGCTGGCGAGGTGCTCTACCAGATCGATCCAGCCACCTACCAGGCATCCTATGACAGTGCAAAGGCTTCACTTGCCAGGGCTGAAGCCACTGTCGTTCCCGCCAGGCTTAAGGCCGAGCGATATAAGGAACTGGTAAAAATCAATGCGGTCAGCAAGCAGGATTATGACGATGTAAGCGCAGCACTCAAGCTTGCGGAGGCAGACATCGAGGCCGCCAAGGCAGCAGTTGAGACCGCACGAATTAATCTGACCTATACCAAGGTAACCGCACCAATCTCAGGACGGATCGGCCGTTCGACCGTGACCGACGGCGCTCTGGTAACAGCGAACCAAACAGCGGCATTGGCCACCATCCAGCAGCTCAGCTCCATGTATGTGGATGTTACACAATCCAGCGCTGAACTGCTGCGTCTGAAGCAGAGCCTGGCTAGCGGCTTGCTGAAGAGCAATGGTGCCGCCCAGGCACGAGTCAAACTGATTCTGGAGGACGGCAGCCCTTATCCGTTGCCCGGCACACTGAAGTTTTCTGAAGTTACGGTAGACCAGAGCACTGGCTCGGTCACGCTGCGGGCTGTATTTCCGAACCCGAAACAGATACTGCTGCCGGGCATGTTTGTTCGCGCCGTCCTTGAAGAGGGAGTTAATGAGAAGGCAATCCTGGTCCCGCAGCGGGGAGTCACGCGGAATCTGGCAGGCAACGCTATGGTCATGTTAGTGGGAGAGGATGAGAAGGTGGAGCCGAGAATAATCAAGGTCGCCCGTACTGTCGGCGACAACTGGCTGGTCAGCGAAGGACTGAAAGCGGGGGACCGTGTCATCCTGGAAGGACTGCAGAAGACACGCCCGGGAACGCCGGTCAAGGCCGTACCGTTCGGCAGCAAGTCGGAGGGAGCTCCGGCAGGCGCTCCGCAAGCGGCTGCGACAAAGAGATAGGAGATACATATGCCAAGATTCTTTATAAATCGTCCTATCTTCGCCTGGGTGATCGCGATCATGATCATGTTGGCCGGCCTCTTGTCAATTAAGACGCTGCCGGTCTCACAGTATCCTCCGATTGCGCCGCCCCAGATCACAATCAACGCCATGTATCCGGGAGCCTCCGCTCAGACCGTGCAGGATACAGTCACACAGGTCATAGAGCAGAAGCTGAACGGGATCGACAATCTCATCTACATGTCCTCTACCAGCGATTCGTCCGGAGCCGTTGCCATCAACCTGACCTTCAAAGCCGGCACCGATCCGAACATTGCACAGGTGCAGGTGCAGAACAAGCTGCAGCTGGCTACGCCGCTCCTGCCGCAAATCGTGCAGAAGCAGGGGATTTCGGTGGTCAAGTCCACCAGAAACTTCCTTATGATCATCGGACTCGTGTCGGAAGACGGCTCCATGGACCGCAATGCCCTGACCGACTATATGGTTTCCAACATCCAGGACCCCGTCAGCCGTCTCGAAGGCGTCGGTGAATTGCAGCTTTTCGGTTTCCAGAACGCCATGCGTGTCTGGCTGAACCCGGTGAAGCTAAACAATTACCACCTCACTACAAATGATGTGGTTGCGGCGCTGCAGGCCCAGAACGCCCAGGTTTCCGCAGGTCAGTTCGGCGGCACACCGGCCTCTCCGGGGCAGCAGCTGAACGCCACCGTTACGGCCCGTACACTCCTACAGACTACGGACCAGTTCGATGCCCTGATATTGCGCACCAACAGCGACGGATCGACAGTGAGACTCAAGGATGTGGCGGAAACGAAGATCGGCACTGAAAACTACGATCTCCAGTCCTTCTACAAGGGAGTGCCGGTGGGCGGGATGGCGATCAGGCTGGCGGCCGGCGCCAATGCACTTGATACAAGCACCCGCGTAAAGGCCAAGATGGAGGAACTGTCCAAATACTTCCCTCCCGGCATTAAGGTGGTTTACCCCTACGACACAACGCCGTTCGTCAGGATTTCGATCAAAGAGGTGGTCCATACCCTGATTGAGGCCATCATCCTGGTATTTCTAATCATGTTTCTGTTCCTGCAGAACATCCGCGCAACACTCATCCCGACGATTGCAGTCCCGGTGGTGCTTTTAGGTACGATGGGGGTGCTTGCAGCCGCCGGTTTTTCGATCAACACATTGACCATGTTTGCCCTGGTTATAGTCATCGGCCTGCTTGTCGACGACGCCATCGTAGTTGTCGAGAACGTTGAACGAATCATGACCGAAGAAGGATTGCCCCCAAAGGAGGCGACTATCAAATCAATGGGGCAGATAACCAGCGCCCTCTGGGGGATCGTCACCGTGCTCATGGCGGTTTTTTTACCCATGGCTTTCTTTGGCGGTTCTACCGGCGTCATCTACCGTCAGTTCTCAATCACCATCATCTCCGCGATGATCCTATCGGTTCTGGTGGCGATGATCCTGACCCCTGCCCTTTGCGCCACCCTTCTGAAACCGCTGGAAAAGGGGCACCTACCGGGGGAAACCGGCTGGTTCAAATGGTTCTTCCGCTGGTTCAATCCTTTCTTCGAACGCCGGAGGGCCCAGTATGAGTCGATAGTCGGCCATACGCTCCTGAAACCGTTACGCT
>Ga0209048_10006367_pt1 | contig 11057 bp, 11 predicted proteins | sample FrelakmetCRP12CR_FD_187146 | JGI IMG/M metagenome (GOLD analysis project Ga0209048, IMG submission 187146) | Freshwater lake sediment microbial communities from the University of Notre Dame, USA, for methane emissions studies - CRP12 CR (SPAdes)... | ecosystem: Environmental > Aquatic >... | reverse complement strand
CGCAGGAAGATCTCGCCGGCGTATTTCCGCGCGCCGGCCGACGCTTGCATGATCACCGGGCTGTCGGTCTCGGCGGCGGCGGCCATGATCGCCTGGACCTGCTCGAGGTTGTTGACGTTGAACGCGGGGAGGCCGTAGTCGTGCTCGGCCGCATGGTCGAGCAGTTGCCGCATGGAAACGAGGGGCATGGCGAACTCCTGGAACGGAACGGACGGGGGTGGTGGAATTTTACGCCGGTCCGCGGGCGCGGAGGGTGTCGGGCCCGCGGACCGGCGCGCACTCGGTGCCGAATCGGTTGAAGGACACGGCGCCCGACGGCGACTGACGGCCAGAAACGGACCCCGGAGGCTAATCCTTTCAAGGGCCAGAGCCAGATTGGGCGCTGTTAGCAATAATGCGAACCGCGATCAGTATGTAGGAGTGTGCGGAATCGGCCCTAAATCGACGCCGGTTCGTCCGCTCGGCTGATGGCCATCTCGGGCGGTGGGAGTTAGCATTTTTGCTACCCACCCCGCTTGACGCCTGCTGCTGCCATGTACGAGCGCACTCGAGCCCTGGAATCCTCGCGTCAGTGACGGGAGAGCGCAAGAAGAGGCGTGCACGGACGCTCAAGACCGATCGCACATTGCAACAGCTCGTGGCCGATCTCGTAGCCGCACGCAGGGTGGCGGCAATGACGCAGGAGGAAGTCGCCGCGAGAATGTGGACCACCGAGAGCGTTGTGTCGCGTCTGGAGAGCGGCGTGTGCACCCGTCCGACGCTGAGCACTATCGAGAGATATGCGGACGCTGTGGGTGCCCTTGTCGAGATCCGCGTGCGGATAAGGCGGTAGCTCCCAGCCCGAGCTCTGAAACCGGACGCAATATCGTACGTCTGCTTCGGGTCGATAGCGATCGCCGACAAACTTGGAGCCGGCGCATCCGGGTGCAATGGCGTCGCAATGCCGCTGGGGAGCAGGTTAACGCGGATAGATCGCGCCCAGCACCCGCGGTCCGCGCGCGCCGGTGACGGCCGCAAGGTTCCCGGGACGCCCGGCAAGCGCCTCACGCGCGAGCCACGCGAACGCCAGCGCTTCGACGTGCTCAACGGCCACGCCGTGTTGCGCGGTCGTCGTCACGGTGCGCGGCGCGAGCAGCTGCGCGAGCGCCCCCATCACCGCCGCGTTGTTCGCGCCGCCGCCGCAGCCCAGGATTTCCTTTGCGCCGGCGCATTCGGCGCGAATCGCGTCGGCGATCGTGCGCGCGGTCAGCGCGACGAGCGTCGCCTGCACATCGGCGGGCGCCAGCGTTCGGCCGGCGAGCTTCGTGTCCAGCCAATCCGCGTGGAACAGATCGCGTCCGGTGCTCTTCGGCGGCCGGCGAGCGAAATACGGCTCGTCCAGCAATGCGGCCAGCAGCGCGGCGTCGGCGCGGCCCGTTGCCGCCCAGTCACCATCGCGATCGTATGCGCCACCGCGATGGCGGGCGTGCCACAGGTCGAGCAGCACGTTGCCCGGACCGGTGTCGAAGCCGCGCACCGCGCCCTGCACGGGCAGGTCGGTGACGTTGGCGATGCCGCCGATGTTGACCACCGCGCGATGCACGTCGCCGCCGAACAGCGCCGCGTGGAATGCCGGCACGAGCGGCGCGCCCTGCCCGCCCGCAGCGATGTCACGGCTCCTGAAATCGGCGACGACCGTCATGCCGGCGCGCTCGGCGACACGCGCCGGGTTGTTGAGCTGCAGCGTCCAGCCCTCGTCCGGCCGATGCCGCAGCGTCTGGCCGTGGACGCCGCCGGCGACGATTTCGCTCGGCGCGACGCCGGCGGCGCGCACTGCGTCGGCGATCGCGTCGGCATAGGCATCGGCGAGCGCATTCGCGGCACGCGCCGCGCGTGCGAGCTCGTCGGGTCCGGGCCGCTGCAGCGAGAAGAGCTCGTCCCGGAGCGCCGGCGCAAAGGGCCGGTGCGCGGCGGCGACGAGCTCGCAGGGCCGATCCCCGTGCGGCGAAAAATCGGCGACGACGGCATCGACGCCGTCAAGGCTCGTGCCCGACATCACCCCGGCGTAGAGCTCGCGTTGCACGGGACCGATGGGCTGCGCCCGGGCGGCGTCAGTCGGCGCTGGCGAACGACACCGGAACGCGGCTGATCAGCGCGAGATCGCCGGCGGCAGGAACGATCCCGGCCCGGAACGCGGCGCGCGCCGAAACCGGAAGTGGCTCCGCCTCGGGCAATGCGATCGCCAGCGGGTCGCGCTGGACGTTGGCGACGCGGAACTCGTAGTGCAGGTGCGGGCCGGTCGCCCAGCCGGTCTGACCGACGTAGCCGATCACCTGGCCCTGGGCCACGCGCGCGCCGGGTTTCATCCCCTTCGCGAAGCCCGACAGGTGCGCGTACAGCGTCGAATACTGGCCCTGGTTCCGCAGATGGACCACGTTGCCGTAGCCTTCCTGCCGCCCCTCGAAAAGCACGGTGCCGTTCGCGGTGGCGCGCACCGGCGTTCCGACCGGCGCCGCGTAGTCGACGCCCTTGTGCGCGCGCCAGGTGTTGAGGATCGGATGGAAGCGCGCCAGCGAGAACCCGGACGTGACGCGCGAGAATGCGAGCGGCGAGCGCAGGAAGGCGCGCTGCAGCGGGACGCCGTCCGGAGTGTAGTAGCCGTCGTTGCCGCTGGCATCGCGCCAGAGGTAGGCCTCGAGCGTGCGGCCGCGGTTCTCGAACCGCGCCGCGACGATTCGGCCCGCGCCGACCGGCTCGCCGTCGAGCTCACGCATTTCGTAGACAACCGCGAAACGGTCGCCGCGCCGGATGTCCTTGTAGAAGTCGATGTCGCCGGCGAAGACTTCGGCGAGCTGCATCGTCACGGCGTCGGGCAGCCCCGCCGCGTCGGCGGCGCCGAAGAGCGACGAGCGGATTTCGCCCGCGGCCATTTCCCAGTGGATTTCCGCCGCCGCAGGCGACGACGTCGCGCTGAAGCCGCCGCCGTCGCGCGCAAATGCGAGCAGCGCGCCGTCGTTGGCGAGAAAGCGCAGGCCGAGCAGCGCGCCCGCGTCGTCGGTCCGGACCGCGATCGACTTGCCCGGGCGGAGCTGATAGAGCGCGCGGGCGGCGGCGTTCGTGCGCAGGAACCGGGTCGCGTCCGGGTCGTCGACGCCGAGGCGTGCCAGCACGCTGCCCAGCGTGTCGCCGCGCTCGATGCGCGCGCGCTGCCAGTAGCGTTGCGCGGCCTCGCCGCGCGCAGCGGCAAGCCCGGCCGGAACGGCGAGGCTGCGCTCGATCGTGCGGACCGGGCCCGTGTCCTGCGTCGTGCCGGGCGAGAGTCCGAATGCCGCGGCGCCCGTCAGCGACATGACGGCGAAGGCGAGCCAGTAGCCCGGCGCCGCGCCGGCGATGACGCGCGCGGCGGCGGCGCGCGCACCGCGGAAGGCGGCGGCGGCACGTTGCGCTAAAATGTGGCGTTTGCCTGCGCTCATCGCTGATCGGCGGATGGGACAAAGGCGCAAGTCTAGCAAACCCCCTCCGCGGGCCGGATTCCGGGCCGTGGACGCCCGGCCCCGGACGAAACCCACTCACCCAACCGGCCCCTCCATGGCATTCGATGTCGAAGCGCACCTCGCCGTGTTCCGCCGCGGTGCCGACGAGCTCCTGGTCGAGAGCGAGCTCGCGGGCAAGCTCGCCCGCGGCAAGCCGCTGCGCATCAAGGAAGGCTTCGACCCGACGCGGCCCGACCTCCATCTCGGCCACACGGTCCAGTTCAACAAGCTGCGCCAGCTGCAGGACCTCGGCCACCACATCATCTTCCTCATCGGCGACTTCACCGGCCTGATCGGCGACCCGACCGGGCGCAACGTCACCCGGCCGGCGCTCTCGGCCGAGGAGATCGCGGCGAATGCGAAGACCTACACCGACCAGGTGTTCCTGATTCTCGATCGCGAGAAGACCGAAGTCGCGTTCAACTCGAAATGGCTGATGCCGCTCGGCGCCGACGGCATGATCAAGCTGGCCGCGAAGTACACGGTGGCGCGGATGCTGGAGCGCGACGACTTTGCGCAGCGTTACCGCAGCGGGCAGCCCATCGCGGTCCACGAGTTCCTATACCCGCTCGCGCAGGGCTACGACTCGGTCGCGCTCAAGGCCGACGTCGAGCTGGGCGGCACCGACCAGAAATTCAACCTGCTGGTCGGGCGCGAGCTGCAGCGCCACTACGGGCAGGAGCCGCAGTGCATCCTGACGCTGCCGCTGCTCGAGGGCCTCGACGGGGTCAACAAGATGTCGAAGTCGCTCGACAACTACGTCGGGATCACCGAGCCGGCCAACGAGATGTTCGGCAAGCTGATGTCGGTCTCCGACGATCTCATGTGGCGCTACTACGAGCTCCTTTCGTTCGCGCCGATGGCCGACGTCGCGCGGCTGAAGCGCGAATGCGCGGACGGCCGCAATCCGCGCGACGCCAAGGTCGCGCTGGCGCAGGAAATCGTCGCGCGCTTCCATTCGCAAGCCGCGGCCGAACATGCGCTTGCGGAATTCGAAGCGCGGTTTCGCGGGGGCGCGCTGCCGGAGGACATACGCGAGGTGACGCTGCAGAGCGCCGGCGCGGGAATCGCGATCGCCCAGCTTGCGAAGCAGGCCGGCATCGTCGAGTCGACGTCCGAGGCGCTGCGGCTGATCGCGCAGCGGGGACTGAAGCTCGACGGAGACGTCGTGTCCGACAAGGCGCGGGTCGTCGCGCCGGGCACGACGGTCGTGGTTCAGGCCGGCAAGCGGAAGTTCGCCCGGGTCACCGTCAAGTAGCCGGCGCCCCGGATCCGGAATCGGCGGGGATTTCCCGGCTCGCCGGCGAGCGCAGGCTCCTCGCTCCTACTCCAATTCGATCGCGTCGTTGATCGCCGCGATCCCGGCCTTCGCGCACGCGTCGTCGGCATCGCCGCCGGGCGCGCCCGAGACGCCGATGCCCCCGACCAGCGAGCCTTTCGCGCGGATCACGAGGCCGCCGCCGATCGCGGCCACGTTCGGCAGCTGGCGGATGCCGCTCTGCGGCTTGCCCGCCTGCGACGTGGCGGCGAGCTCGGTCGTGTCGGTGCGGAAGCTGGCAGCCGTCGCCGCCTTGTTGATCGCGGTCTGCGTGGTGTGCGCGCCGGCCAGATTGTCGCGCAGCACGGCAAGAGGCTGCCCGCCGCGATCGACGACGGCGACGGCGACCGTGTAGCCGTCCTTCTGGCATCGGGCCAGCGCGGCCTGCGCCGATTGCATCGCTGCGGCGGTCGTCAGCGTCGGGTAGTTCGCCAGCATCTTCTGTGCGAAAGCGGGAACGGTGCCGCAAGAGACCAATGCGGTGGCGGCGACCAGTATCGAATTCCTGACGTTCATGTGCCCTCCCATGTGTGCCCGGCCATTCAGGCCATGCCCGGATTGCCCGCGACTCCCTCGACCTTCGGCAGATTGAGCGCCGGCGGCTTGATCGTCTTCGTGCGCCGCAGGTAGCGCGCCATCAGTTCCCAGATCGGCTCGCCTCCTGCCGCCTTCGCGTCCTCTGACACTGGCGCCCAGCCCGCGACCTTGTATTTCTTCGCCGCGTCGAGCGGCTTGCCGTGGAGCGTCATGCCCGTGATGCGGCTGCCCATCTTCGCGCCCGGGTCGATCGCGTAGCGAAGCCCGCCGACGCGGACCATGTCGCCGCCCTGCTGATAGTAGGGGTCGGGATTGAACAGGTTGTCGGCGACGTCCTCGAGGATCGCCTTGATCGCGTCCCCGGTGAACTCATTCACGGTCACGAACGGATACGTGATCGCGGTCTGGTCCATCAGGTGCTCGAACGTGATCGCCTGTCCCGGCAGCAGCGTCGTGCCCCAGCGAAAGCCCGGCGAGAATGCGATTTCGGCATTCTTCTCCGCCATCAGGCCATCGAGGATCAGCTGATCGGCGGTGCCGTTGAAATTCCCGCGGCGATAGAGAAGTCCCTCGGTGACCGCGAGCTTTTCGGCGAGTTTCTCGGCGTACGGCGCGCGGTGCCGGCGGATCAGCGCTTCCATGTCGGGATCGGGCGGCAGCAGCGCGCTGAACACCGGCAGCAGGCGATAGCGGAAGTCGGCGACCTTGCCGCCCTTGACGTCGAGATCGAGCACCGCGAGGAACTTGCCGTTGCTGCCGGCGTTGGTGACGAGCGTCGTGCCGCCGGCGTTCGCGACCAGCGTGGGCTTCGGTACGCCGTCGTGCGTGTGGCCGCCGAGGATCGCGTCGATCCCCCGCACGCGGGTCGCAAGCTTCAGGTCGACGTCCATCCCGTTGTGCGACAGCAGCACGACGACCTGCGCACCCTTGGCCCGCGCCGCATCGACGACCTTCTGCATCTCCTCTTCGCGGATGCCGAACGTCCATTCCGGAACGAAATAGCGCGGATTGGCGATCGGCGTGTACGGAAACGCCTGGCCGATGATCGCGACGGGGATGCCACGCACGTCCCGCATCGCATGGGACGGGAATACCGCGTCCTCGAAATCGGTGGTGCGCACGTTCTGCGCGACGAACTCGATCTTGCCGGCAAAGTCGCGGCCGACGATCTCCCGCACGCGATCGGCACCGAAGGTGAAGTCCCAGTGCCCCGTCATCACGTCGACGCCGAGCGCCAGCTGCGCGTCGACCATGTCCTGTCCGCGTGTCCACAGGCTCGTCGCCGAGCCCTGCCATGTATCGCCGCCGTCGAGCAGCAGCGCCCCCGGACGCGACGCCTTCAGTCGCTTGACGAGCGTCGCCAGATGCGCGAAGCCGCCGACCGTCCCGAACGCGCGCGCCGCCTGCGTGAAGTCGAGATACGTGAGGGCGTGCGCTTCCCGCGTCGCAGGCTCGATGCCGAAATGCCCGAGCAGCGCCTCGCCGACGAGGTGCGGCGGCTGCCCGCGCGCGGCGCCGAGACCGAGATTGACGTTCGGCTCGCGGAAGTAGATCGGATTGAGCTGCGCGTGGCAGTCGGTGAAATGCAGCAGGCTCACGTTGCCGAACGGCGCGACCGCGTCGTAGAACGCGGCGCCGTCCGCACGCTCGAGCGCCGCGCGGCTGTCGACGGCGAGCCCGGCCGCCGCGGCGGCGCCGACCATGTGCAGGAATTCGCGGCGGTTCAAGGGGTGAGGATGCGGCGGATTGGCTTCGCGGCGCGGCCGCAAGTCTTGCCCAGGGACATCCGCCCGGTCCTCCGCGCGGCCGCGGAGGACCGCGCATCGGCGTTGTCGGCCGGGTCGCTCGTGCGGCGACGCACGCTTCGCGCCCTGGCTTCGCCCGCCGCGCTCACGACTACTTGTTCACCGGCGACTCCGGATCCATCAGCAGCGCGACGATGTCCTTGATCTGCTGCTCGGTCAGGATGCCCTTGGTGCCGAAGCGGGGCATGTTGGTGCAGGCGTTGTAGCCCTCGGCGTCGTAGACCTTGCCGTAGGCGTACTTGCGCACGTCGTCGGTGTAGCCGCGGGATTTTCCGAACTGGTAAAGGCTTGGGCCGATCGTCCCGTACGAGAGCTCGTTCGGCGACAGTTGATGGCAGGCGTAGCAGTTCGCGCCGGCCGGCAATTTCGGATCGTCGGAATACTGCATGCCGCGGCCTTCCTGCGCGATCTTCTCGCCGGCTTTCCAGTCGCCGAGAAGCTTGCCGTCGGCCGGCCACTTGACCGTCTCGAGATTCGATTTCTCGATGCGCGCGGCGACGTCCTTGGGCACGGACTTTCCGGCGTATTCGCTGCACAGCTTCTGGGTCTCGTCCTGGTCGAGCCGGTCGAATCCCGCCTGCCCGCGCGGCTTGAACGACGCCTTGAGCATCGCCGCCGCCTTCGCGCTGGTCTCGGCGTCCGAAGGTGCCGTCGCGCATCCGGTGACGACTCCGGCGGTGGCCAGCGCCGCGAGGGCAGCGATCAGAAGAGTTCTGTTTCGCATGGCGGCCCCGTGTCAGCGCTTGATAGCCGGCGCGGCGAACGGCGCGCCGTTCGCGTTGCGCGCGAGGAACATCGTCAACGCGATCGACGCGTCCGACGTGAAGACGAGCTCCGGAAAGCGCTGCTGGCGGAAGCAGTCGTTCAGCCGCCACTGGAACGAGCGCAGCTCGCCCTGCGAGACGCGGTACGCGGGCCACGTCGTGTACGCCTTGCGCGCACCCTCGACGCTGGCGAGATTGGGAAGGTCCTGCAGCCGGATCCGCTTGCCTTCGTCGCTGTGGCAGGTCGCGCACGCGAAGTCGTGCGTGCCGCCGCGAAAATAGAACATCTTCTCGCCGAGCCGGTAGGCCTCCTGCTCCTTCGGATTCGCGAGCGAGACGTTCATCGGGACACCGCGCGATTCGGACGCGATGTAGGCGACCAGCGCCTCCATGTCCGATTTATGGTCGGGACCGCCGAACGGCCCCTTCGTCGCGTCGGCCTCGGAATACCCTTGCAGCGTGACCATGCACCAGACCAGCCGCGTCTCGAGGTCCATCACGCGGCCGGCGTCGGCGAAATAGCGCGGCAGCTCGGCGTAGGCGCCCTTGACGACGCCGGGGCCGCGGCCGAGGTCGCATTTTTCGAGCGTCGCGGACTTCGGGCCGCGTGGCTGCTTCCAGAGACCTTCGCCGCGCGCCTCCCAGAGCTCCGCGGGATTGCCGTCCTGCAGCGCCGCGCGATACTTCGCGATCTCGTCGACGGTGCCGCCCTGCCCGAACGCCAGCGGCGCACACAACGCCGCAACGATCGCGGCGGTCCGCACGACGGGATTGGCGTGGCTCATCCGATCGTCGTTTCGTCGGTGCGCTTCTCGCCGCGGTTGTCCTGCCACGTGACGACGACCTTGTCGCCTTTCGCGCCACCCTTGAACTTGAACGCAAGGAAGGGATTCTTGGCGACCGCCGGTCCCCACTGCGCGTTCAGGACGGTCTTGCCGTTGTGCGTCACCGTGACGTTCTGGATGAACCATGCCGGAATGGCCTTGCCGGCGGCGTCCTTGCGCTGCCCGGTCTCCATCTCGTGGCTCATCAGCACCTTGACCTCCGTCCAGTCGCCGGCGACGTTGGCTCGGATTTTCATCGGGTCAGGCATGGGGTTCCCTGTCGGATTTGAGATCGGATGAACTGGCGGAGCACGCGCTAAGGCTCGGGACTGCGGGACCGGAGCGGACGCTAGCCGCCGCACCCGCCCAGCGTCACCTTGATTTCCTTCATCGCGAGATAGTACTTGCCGTCGGCCTTGACCAGCGCGTACACGTTCGACGTCTCGCCCATCTTCACACGGGTGCTGACGGCGGGCTCCGTCCCCGCGGGAATCTCGAAGATCCCGGCGATCATGCTCGGATTGTTCTCGATCAGGATCGCGATCGATTCGGTCTTCGGGATCGCGCTCGCGACGCCGATCGGAACCACGGCGCCGTTCTCGGCGATGTCCGGCGTCGAGACGAACGTCACGTCCTTGCTCGTCGGCGGCTTGCCGATGCCGAGCGCCTTGAGCGTCGCGTCGAGGCCGTGCGCCTCGAACGCCGCCTTGTTCCAGGCCTGCGCCGAGGCCGCGCCCGAGCGCAGCACTCCGGTTGCCGCCAGCAGCGAGGCGAGCGCGACGCCGCCGCCCGCCCTGAGCACGTCCCTGCGCATTGTGTCCATCGATCCTCCAGCCGCCACGGCGCTCTGACTTCCACGCCTTCCGGCGGAACGGAATGGCGCGCACGCTGCGCCCCGTCCACGATCCGCGAAAGACCATTCTACCAACGGATCTTCAGTACGTCATGCAAGCGGCATTGAGGATGCCGGTGGCGACCGCCAGCGCGGCAAGCAGCGTCGCGCCGGCGACGCGGCCCGCGCGGATTGCCTCGGCGAAGCGGGGAACGAGCCGCGCCACGAGAAAGTACACGACGACCTGGGCCACCAGAGCGATCACGCCCCACACGACCATGTCGACCGGCCCCACGCTGTGCGCGATCGCGCTCGCGAGGGGCAGCACGAAGCCAAGCACCGCGCCACCCAGCGAGATCGCGGCGGCGACGTTGCCCTCGCGGATCAGCGCAAGCTCGTCGTACGGCGTCACCGCCGCATAGACGACGCAGAACGCCGCGAACACCGCGATGCCCAGCGCGAAATAGAGCAGGAACGACGGCAGCCCGGCCAGCGATTGCGAAATCAATTCCATGGTGCCTCCCTTGGGCGCGGTCAGACGAAATAATGCGGAACGAAGCGGCTCGTGTCGCGGGTGATCTCGGTCGCGTCCTCGCGCAGGCCGATGCCGGCGGGCTCGTCGCCGACGATCCACGATCCGATGACGACGAAATCGTCGCCGAAGCGGGGAATGGTCGCACGCGCCTGGTAGACGCGGCCTTCCGCGCCATAGCCGCCCTCGGTGCCGGTCGACTCGCCGCCGTGGTGGATCACGACGTTGGCGCCTTCGCGCGACAGCAGCGGCTTCTCGACGCAGTCTCCGGTGACGCGATGTCGCTCGAAGTACGCGGGCAGCAGGTTCGGGTGATCCGGAAAGAGCTCCCAGAGTATCGGCAGGAGCCCCTTGTTCGACAGCAGCATCTTCCACGCGGGCTCGATGACGCGGATCCGCGCGTCCTGCAGATGCGATCCGAACGCATCGGCGACGAGCCATTCCCACGGATAGAGCTTCATCAGCACCGAGATCTCGACGTTGTCCGCGTCGACGAACGTGCCGTTCGCCGCGTTCCACCCGATGTCCTCGACAGCGACGAATCCGGCGGTGACGCCGGCTTGCACCGCGACGTCGCGCAGGTAGTCGAGATTGCCGCGGTCCTCCTCGCTGTCGCCGGCGCAGGCGAAATGCACCGGCGTCCCGGCGGACCACGTGACCCCGAGCGCGCGCCAGTTCGCGATGAGCTTCTCGTGCAGCGAATTGAACTGGTCGGCATCCGCCTCCTGCGGCAGGATCGCCTGCTGCATCCAGTGCCATTGCACGACCGATGCCTCGAGCAGCGCGGTCGGCGTGTCGGCGTTGTATTCGAGGAGCTTCGGCGCGGCGCGGCCGCCGAACGCGAGGTCGAAGCGGCCGAGGAGCGACGGCTCGCGCGCGCGCCACGATGCGGCGACGCGCTCGCGCCAGCGCTCCGGGATCGCGAGCTCGGCC
>Ga0209048_10006366_pt1 | contig 11057 bp, 13 predicted proteins | sample FrelakmetCRP12CR_FD_187146 | JGI IMG/M metagenome (GOLD analysis project Ga0209048, IMG submission 187146) | Freshwater lake sediment microbial communities from the University of Notre Dame, USA, for methane emissions studies - CRP12 CR (SPAdes)... | ecosystem: Environmental > Aquatic >... | reverse complement strand
CCATCCGCGGGGATCAGATGCTTTTCTTGAGGCAGGATGCGGTGGAGTTAAGCTGGTCGTTTCTTTCACCCATCCTGACAAAATGTGAATCGTGCGGCAGCCGGCAACAAATGTTGTTTCCCTACCAGACGGGCAGTTGGGGACCGCCGGCGGCTCTCGAGCTGCAAAGACCATGAGCTGAAATCGCCGGTTGCCTCTGCAGCTCTTTGGCACGGCATCGGGGGATGACCGCCCATTGGGCCACTGGATGGTTCTGAGCTGTCGCGGAAGGAGAACGACGAGGTATTGACATGCCAAAAACGCAAACGATCATTGCCGTGGACCCCGATGACCTGGCATTCAGGGCTGCTGAATTGTTCAAAACTGCCGCCAGAGCAAATGTTGACCAAAGGGGGCGCTTTGTGGTGGCTCTCTCGGGAGGTTCAACACCGCGCGGGATGCATCGGCTGCTCGCCAGTCCCCCGGCCTTAACTGACGTTCCCTGGGAGCACACCCATCTGTTCTGGGTTGATGAACGCTGTGTTCCTGCAAGCGACCCAGAAAGCAACCTTGGCACGGCATGGAGGGACCTACTGAGGTATCTCAGCCTTCCGCCGGAGAACATTCATTTTGTGAGGGGAGATTTCCCCCCGGAAGAAGCGGCTGAGGAGTACCAAACAGAGTTGAGCCGGTTTTTTCAGCTTGGGGAAGGAGAATTCCCGATATTTGATCTCATTTTCCTCGGGCTGGGAAAAGACGGCCACACGGCTTCCCTTTTCCCGGGGCTGAGCGCTCTGCACGAAGAGAGCAGACTGGTCGTAGCCCTTAAAGGGGGCATTCCCAATGTTGGTCGCACCACCATGACCTACCCGGTCTTGAATCGGGCGCGGCGAATCGTCTTCCTTGTGGCTGGAAAGGAAAAAGCAGAGACGGTTAAAGCCTTGTTGGAAAGCGATCGGCCCGAATTGCCGGCAGCGAAGATCAAGCCTTTGCAGGGAGATGTGATCTGGCTCCTGGATCAGGAAGCGGCTTCTTTGCTGGCAAAGGTTTGATCGGCAGATTATTTGTGGAAACCTGCAGTGTCATTCACGGGGCCTGCAAGGTAAAATAACTTGCAGTATGCTTCTCTTCCACGATGAGTGTTGCTTCCCCTACTAGCCCCGGTTTCAAGCTCACCATCCTTTCCTCCTCAGCTTGACTGTGCGGAAATCTTGCCAATACCAAACCCTGAGAAATATCACTAAGAGACTATCTCAAAACTCCCCCTCCTTGATGGGAGGGGCAGGGGGAGGAGATGACCGGTGCTCCGCTATCCTCCGCTCGAACTGCTCGACCGCTCGAAGCAGGTCGTTTTGGTCGATTTTCTTGCGGTCCTGAAGGAGGGCATTGAGGACCGCCTCTCTAACCACAAGACGAAGGTCGGAGCCCGTGTAGCCCTCGGTAAGCCCGGCGAGCTCCACGGGGTTGACCTCAGCGTCCATCCGGCGGAAGACTTTTTCCAGGATCATGCGCCGCATGGGCGCATCCGGCCGTGAGAAACCCAAGACCTTGTCGAAACGTCTCCAGGCAGCGTAGTCCAGGAGTTGCGCATAATTGGTAGCTGCGATAAGGAGCACGCCGTCCTCCACCAGACTAATCTCGTCTATGGCCTTCAGCAGGGTGTTGACCGCCCGCTTCAAGGCGCCGTGATCGTCCGCACCCCTGGTCTTGGCCACGAAATCGAACTCGTCCACGAATAGGATGCAGGGACTCAGTTCCTTCGCCAGCATGAAAACTCTGTCTATGTTCTTGGATGTTTCCCCAAGAAAGTGGCTGGTTATCATGGAGAGCTTCACCTCAACGAGAGGCAATTTGAACCACCTGGACAGGGCTCTGGCTGACGAGGTCTTGCCGGTTCCAGGAGGCCCCACGAGGAGGAGCTTGCCAATCTCGTAGAGGCCGATATCCTTGAGGTACTGCCTGTGCTCCAGGGCTTTGCCGGCCTTTGCTATTTCCTCCAGCTGCTCGTCGGTCAGAACCAGCTCGTCCAGGTTGTCCCTGACATCCTCCGGGGCCTTTATGGTTGCCAACTTCAGGAGTTCTTCCGCCTCTTTTTTGTCGGCGCAAAGCTTCTTAATCTTGAAGTCTATCCATTCACGGTCAGCGGAGAAGGGCGGGTTTATCTGCCTGGCCTCAGCGTAGTTGACATTCACGGAGTCAAACTTTTCGTAGAAGTAGGCAAGCGTGGGGTTAGACCTGATTCTGTCCAGAGACTGCTGGCTGATAAACCACTTCGCCCCCTCTTCGAAAGCGATCAGACTGAGCAGGAGCCCCCTTTCCTCAAAGCCCACAAATTGCATGTCATCAATCACCTGCCGGACGTGATCCAGACCGGCGATCCTTTCTACGGCTTTGAGGGACACACGGAGCGGTCGTTCGACGCCTCTCAACATGGGATCGAAGTAGTGCTTGCGTATTTTGGGCGGCAGGTCGTCTTCGGTGAGATCCTTGGACCGGTTGTATATTTCAGCAGTGAGTAGCAATTCAATAACATCAAGAGCATTAGATTTCTCGGCACCCATCTTTCAGACTCCGCAAGACTGAGGATTCCTAATGGCTCAGAAATGAGCCTACCCTTTCCTGGCGAGGAATACTTATTCTGAAAGACGAGCAGTGTCAACGGATGTGTGCAGAAGTCAATCACTATACCCTTTTAGGGAATAGGCCCCTGCCAATACACCAGAGAGCTCTGCCAACGGAACCAGGCATGCTCCAGGGTCTTTTGACCAATGACTTGCCAGTCTTATCCCTGTTGGTTTCTTCTCGGGTATCGCGGCACAAATCAACCAACATGAAATCAAAGTCGTCATCAAGAACCGAAAAACCTCTCACCCTTACCCTTGCGTCATATTCAAGTGGCCGGTTCATACTCTTCACTCCTCCCTCTCATGAAAGGCTGTAATGATTGCTGCTCCTATCTAATCTGTTCTGGGATGTTGGATAACATAGGTGGGGTTAAGAAAAGGTTGAATCTTGAGGCGATCAGGATTTCTGAAAGACCTGATGGCCCCAGAGCCACTCGTCTCGCCAGACTTCTACAAAACCGAGGGCTTGCAATCGTTGAAGGGTCGGTCCAAAATCCTGGACGATGTGGTGAGGGCGATCTTTATCCAATTCCGAATGGAAACGGCCAAACAGGAATCCTCCGGGCTTCATAGTTCGCCACAGCTCGTCGACAACTTTTACTGGATCAACCAGATGTTCGAAGACGTCCATAGCTGCCAGCATATCATAGGCGTTGCTGGGGAGCCGGCGCTCCTTGAGGTCGACAAATTGTGCTGAGAGTCCCCTCAAACCAAAGCGCCACCGGCTGAAATTCAGCATTGATGAACTTATGTCAGCCAATGTGACTTCCAACCCATGCCGTGCGAAGAGGATAGCTCCTGAACCTACCCCAGCGCCAAAATCCAAATAGGATTTACACCCGTGCAGCCCGGCAAAGTGGAACGCCGTCACATAGGCAAGCGGTGAGGCGTCTTCAGCCAGCGTGTGCCACCACATGAGCTCATAGACCATGGCCTCACTCTCGTTGTAGAACTGTTCAACGGACTGATGGTCATCGCGCTCAACCGCACCCTGCCATTCATCCTTGACATGAGACAATGCGCATGAGCACCGGCGCCGGATCTCTGACAAATCCTCACACCCTGAGTATTGGGCAAGCTCTGAACACAGGCTCTCTTGCAGGGTCTTTTGTCCATCGAGGATGAGAGCCTGCTCCCACAGGTTCCGGTATTCCAGAAGCAAGCGCTCCTGTTCCTCGCTGAACTGTTCAAGGGAGAGGCGTTTCTGGTCGACTGATTGCCACAATTGCTTCAACTGGTCAGGCAAGAGTTTGTCCACCTGATGACCCTCCCTGCCTTTATGGATTTTGATTCGGCGGGATCTCCAAATAAAAGAAAAAGACCCCGGAATATGGAGCGGCTACTTCATTACTCCAATCACACCGCACGCCACGCGCGGACCTGACGCGCCGGTCGGCTGGGTGGTGAAATCGTCAGCCTGGGCATGAACTATCAATCCACGACCGAGAATCGAATTGGGACCTTCAAAAGACAGCGCCGGGGTAACCATCGAAAGCTTGGCAATTCCCGAGGCGTCGGCCTGGATATTGCCGAAATCTCCCCCATGGTGCTTTTCGGCAGTGGGTGAGCCGTGCGGCATGTTCGTGGGATTAAAGTGCCCGCCCGCGGAATTCGCATCAGGCGAAGTGCAGTCACCGAATTCGTGAATGTGAAATCCGTGCAGGCCGGGACTCAGTCCCTGTATTGATGCCTCAATGTGCATCCCATCCCGCTCTTTGCTAAATGAAACCACCCCTTGCACTTTGCTCCCCTGAGTGGGATAAAGCATTGCTATTGCTTTCGTACCGGTGGTTCCCTGCTCAGTACTCTTGGAACATCCGCTCAGCCCGTAGGCAGCGACCAAAAGGAACACCAAACAACCCGCTCCGAATGCTTTTTTCATGACCTCTCCTCCTCCTTCGTGAAGCTTGAATGACCATACCAACCTATGCCGCCAGTTTTTTCCGTTCGAGAATAGTCCCTCGGACCCCGACGACAACCTCTTCTATCGGAATCTTCTTTCCCGCTTCCTCCATACCCTTTTTTACTATTCCCGCCAATGCAGAGCAACAGGGAACTTCCATATTCAAGACGGTGACACTCTTTATGTCAGCGGTCGTGAAAATTTCTGTAAATTTCTTGATATACTGCTGAACGTCGTCTAACTTCGGACAGCCGAGCAACAAGGCTTTCCCCTGCAAGAAATCGCGATGGAAATTGCCATAGGCTACCGGAGTGCAGTCCGCGGCTACGAGGAGGTGTGCTCCTTTCAGAAAAGGTGCGCTTGCCGGCACCAGCCGTATTTGCACTGGCCAGTGTGAGAGAGCGGAAGTGGCAGGTTCCTGCGTAACCGCCCGGTTTGCGGGTTCGGATGAGACTTCAAACAGGCGGACCTGGCTTGACGGACATTGCGAGAGAACGGTAACTTTGGGGGCCTCTTCCTGCTTTCCCTTTTGCTCCAGATGATGTTCGACTGCTTCAGGATCAAATTCGGGAGCTTCCCGCTCAATGATCCGCAGAGCACCTTGCGGACACTCTCCGAGACACGCCCCGAGGCCATCACAATAAGTATCTTTGATCAACCGGGCCTTGCCATCCACTATTTCAATGGCGCCCTCGGCGCAGGCAATGACGCACTCCCCGCAGCCGTCGCAACGTTCCTCGTCAATTTCTATTATCTTTCGAACCGCTTTCATACTTTTCTCCAAAACACCATCATCTTGCATTATACCGCAAAAACTACTCTGGCCAGTTCTTTGCCCCTCTCCGTGAAAAAGCTCCCGTCAATCGTTTTCAGCAGTCGCTCCGGAGCAGTGGGTCGTTCCTTCTGGTTCTCCTCGAGGTTAACGATGAGGTCCGCATCGTAGAGGCACTTGTAATTGACCGTTTCAGGGTCCCTTGGATGGTGGTGATGACCGATGATGTCGCAGACCTCTTCGATCAGCTCTGCTCTGGCGCCAAGCCTGGTCAGGATCTCCCGGGCAATGGGCGGGCCTTCTTCTTCCTGATAGCGTGCAGCACTGCTATTGAATTTGCGTTCTGCCTCCTTGATGCCGATATCATGGAGGAATGCAGCAGAGAGAACCACTGCGGGATCTCCTCTTTCAGCCTTGACAATCTCCTCGGCATAGCGGGCCACTTTGACAGCATGGGCAATACGCTTGAAATCACGCCCAAAGGTGCGTTTCATTTCAAGCGCAACCCGATCCTTCAACAAGTCATCCCGCTGCGCTACAAGCTCGGGTGGGAGATCTCCCAGACACTGTTCGGCATACTTGCAGTAAGAAGCACATCCGAAGTCCATCTTAGGGTTAACAAATTTATACCCGCAGTGCTTACATTTCCTGGTCGATTCGTCTTTGAAGAATTCCACCATATGGCCACACTGCGGGCATTCGGCTTCATAAATGGCACCCGCTTCCCAATAGCGGCTGTCTTGTCCAGGACACCTCATATTTTCATCTCCTACCCGAGGATCTCTTTCAGGTCCGCATCCGGCGTGCTGATCGGTTTGATGTTGTAATTCTTCACCAGTACGTCGAGAACATTTGGCGAAGTGAAGGCCGGAAGCGAGGGGCCGAGCCGAATATTCTTGATACCGAGGGCCAGCAGGGTGAGCAGAATCGCCACTGCTTTTTGTTCATACCAGGAACAGATGATAGAGAGTGGCAGGTCGTTCACGCCCACGTTGAAGGCCTTGGCGAGAGCCACCGCAACCTGAATTGCAGAATAGGCGTCGTTGCACTGGCCTATATCCATCAATCGCGGCAGGCCGCCGATGGTTCCCAGCTCCTTGTCAAAGAAGCGGAACTTCCCGCACGCAAAGGTCAGAACCACACAGTCCTTCGGCACCTTTTCCACAAACTCGGTGTAGTAATTCCGTCCCGGCTTGGCTCCATCACAGCCGGCCACCACGAAGAAATGCCTGATATCCTTGTTCTTGACCGCCTCGATCACCTTGTCGGCAACACTCATTATCGTATTCCTCCCAAAGCCTACCATCACCTCTTTTCCGTTGGTGTCTTCGGGGAATCCCGGAAGCGCAAGGGCCTTCTGGATGACTGGGGTAAAATTCCTGTTGGCAATATGGGGCACATCGGGCCAGCCTACCAGGCCGCAGGTGAAGATGTTGCCGGTATATGCCGCCTGCGGTCTTTGGATGCAGTTCGTGGTCATGAGAATTGCTCCGGGGAAGCTGGAGAACTCCTTATGTTGATTCTGCCAGGCAGTCCCGTAGTGACCGTAGAAGTGAGCGTACTTCTTCAGGGCCGGATAGCCGTGAGTGGGCAACATCTCTCCGTGACTATAAACCGTAATGCCCTTCCCTTCGGTTTGTTTGAGAAGCTCTTCAAGATCTTTCAGGTCATGCCCTGAGACGAGGATGGCCTTGCCCTTCTTAGTTCCCAACGAGACCTTGGTCGGCGCCGGATGCCCATAGGTGCCGGTGTTGGCCGCATCGAGCAGTTCCATGGTCCGAAGATTGATTTCACCGCATTTTAGCACCAGACCCAACCAGTCAGTCAGTGCAAGATCTTTGCGCAAGGTTGCAGCCAGTCCCTCATGCACGAAGGCGTAAACGGCATCATCTTCCTGGCCCAAAATCTGGGCATGGTCCGCATAGGCGGAAATGCCCTTGATCCCAAATAGCAGGGTATGCTCCAAAGACAGAATATCCGGATCGATGGTAGGATCGGATTTCAGGCCGACCTTCTCGCCCTGGGCAACCAGGCCTGCCAGCGTGGTTTCCGGTTTGAAATTGGCTGCTTCTTCGACAAAATCCACTTTGCCCCCAGCTGCTTTCACCTTTCCTTTGAGCGCTTCCCTCAACGCCACGGTGCGGCTGATGAGCGGGACGAAACGCTCGGGGTCGAAATTCACATTCGTCAGGGTGGAAAACAGGGCTTGCACTGTGAAAACGTTGACCTCCCGGTCGGTTACTCCTGCTTTTCTGCCCTCAACTGCATACAGCGCCAGGCCCTTCAGAGCATGAATCAGTACATCATGGAGCGCCGCTACATCGCCCGGTTTGCCGCAGACGCCGATTTTGGTGCAGCCTTCACCCTTTGCCGTTTGTTCACATTGATAACAAAACATGAGATCTTTCCTTTCTTTTGTTTTCGTTCACCCAACAACTTGCTTGACTTCACTCAGTTTATCTGACAGGCATCTTAATAATCAAAACCTTCGAAGCTGTCCTTGATCTAGATCAAGAATCGGGAAATTCTTGAGTTTTGCAGTGCAAATTGATTGCCCCGAATTCGATTCACCGCTGTTTATCCCCTTAAAATAATGATCTTAACGATTGCCTGCAATGGGACATTGCCATTTTTCACACTTCCAACCATAATCGTTGTGCTGCATTGCCGCCTTGACTTGGGTCAAGAACCGCGGCGATTTTTTACCCCAAAGAGGAGAAGTCCATGGAGATGGCCGCTCAAATCGCCGAGATTCCACTGTTCAAGGGATTGCCTCGAGATCAGCTCGACAAACTCGCTCGTATCGCTGTCGACAAGAAATACCGAAAGGGGCAGACGCTTTTCCTGGAAGGCAGTAGGGCTACCGGTTTTTATACGATTGCCTCGGGAAGAATTAAGGTCTTTAAAGTCTCTCTGGAAGGAAAAGAACAAATCCTCCACATTTTTGCCAAAGGGGAATTCTTCGGCGAGGTCCCCATGTTTGCCGGTGGCAATTACCCCGCCCATGCAGAAACCTTGGAAGCAAGTCGGGTCCTGTTTTTTCCGAGAGATGCCTTCATCGAGCTGTTGAGCAGGGAACCTTCTCTTGCGCTGAACATGCTGGGAATCCTGTCTCAGCGCTTGCGCCGCTTCACCCAACTTATTGAGGATCTTTCTCTGAGGGAAGTGCCGGGGAGACTGGCAGCTTATTTTCTTTACTTGAGCAACCGCCGAAAAGAATCCGACACCTTCGAACTTGACATCACCAAAGCCCAGCTCGCAAGTTTTTTGGGAACCATCCCCGAGACGCTCTCTCGCATTCTCTCACGGATGAGTCAGCAGCAGTTCATCCATGTAGAAGGCCGAAAAATTACGCTGCTCGATCGCAACGCCCTGGAAAGCCTTGCTGCGGGAGAAAAGCTCCTCTCTTAGTGCACCACCCGCTTCACCGCTTCGCCTTTTTTATTTCCAGGCCAACGCTGAAGGCGTCGGCCACGCTTTGACCAAAAGCGAAATATTTCTTGTCTGCACCGGTGCAGTAAATGAGGGGGTTGATTTTCAGAACATCGGGTTCGCCGTTGGTAAGACACTCTTCGGAAACATGGACTTCTTCGATCTGGCCGACGAGCAGGGCATGGCTGCCCAGATGCAGAGTGTGCATCAATATGCATTCGAGATTGACCGGGCACTGTTCAATCATGGGGGCCGTTTTCACCACTCCATAGAAAACCTTGAAGCCGCAGACGCCGACCTTGTCTTCCTTGTCGCCCGAGACAATACCGCAGTAATCCGTTTCTTTCACGATGTCGGCCGAAGGAACATTCACAGAGAAAGTACCGTTCTCCTTAATTCCTCTGAGGGTGAATCGATGATGCTGAAGCGCCACGGTGAGCATCGGCGGGGTGCTGCAGGCGATGCCACTCCATGCCGCAGTCATAAAATTCGGCTTTCCGCTGACGTTCGCGCCGACAAGAAAGGCCGGCATGGGATAGAGCAAGGTCCTTGGGCCAAGCTGTGCTTTTTTCATATTCAGTGACTCCTCTTCCCAAAAGGTATGAGATACAGTGGTTCTTCCGATCCCCCTAGTTGCAGGACTTTTTTTACATCATCATCGTAGAATGCCCCGATGACCACCGTCCCAAGACCAAGAGAAACGGCCTGCAAGCAAACATTTTCCGCAGCGTGACCGGCTTCCATGTGCACATAGCGGATTCCCCGGTCCCCATATTTTTGTGTGGTTCTTTCATAAAATGAGGTCAACACAAGCGAAACCGGCGCCTGTTTGAGCGACGTTTGGCCGAGTGCGGCGGCGCCCAGTTCTGCCCGTTTGTCCCCATCCATTACCTTGACTAACTCATGTCCGCGAGGCTTGTATCTGTAGATTCCGGCGGGGAGTGAAGCGACCTTCCCGGCAACGAGGTAGACCTCAAGGGGATACAACGCTCCGGCCGAGGGCGCCGTCCGGTATCCTGCTGGGTCAGTGATTCCCTGAGCGGCCCAGAGGAGTTGGGAAACATCGACAAGTGTCACGGCCTCGTCGGCATAATTTCTGATCGATCTTCTCTCAAACAGGGCCTTTTCGACAGATACGTTGCCGTCATATTTTGGTTCCGGGAGTTGAATGGGATCGGCCAGAGCGGACCGTAACCCAACGGAAAACACCGGCAGCACCAGAGCAAATGCAATGATTAAACTCAAAGCCAGTGGGTTGGCGCTAATCATAGCTTTTCTCACCTCCTCAAATCCCTTGCCAACTTTGGTTTCTCCTTCCGACACGCTCTCGAACCCCTTGACCACTATCGGGGTGATTTGTTTGACGCTATGGTATGTGCCGAGCCAAGTCAAGAGACTTGTTCGGTCATCCTAAGGACGCTGTCGCGGCAACCTACAATGAGTCCCATCATGGGTTTATTCGATTCACTGACGAGATTTTCCTGCTTGACACCTTAGGGGGTGCATGTTACGAAGGTGAGCCTGCGCAGGCGGGCATGGTGGGCCGTTAACTCAGTAGGTAGAGTATCTGCCTTTTAAGCAGAGAGTCGCCGGTTCGAATCCAGCACGGCCCACCAGTTTCACTCCTTACCCTTCTCCGCTTCATTCAGGTCTTTATGCACATGTTGTTTAAAATCCCGGGTCAAGTAGTCGAAGAATATTGGTTTGTTGGCAGGGAAAAGCCTTAACGATTCGAGTACTTCGGGATTACTCGCCAAGTGCCCTCTGACGCTCTGTAAACAGTTCTATGTGCTTTTGCTCTTCATTGATGATCGCCTTGAGTTGTTCGAGACTTTTTGGCTCAGTGACAAACGACGCGATGATTTCATAGAACATCACGCTATCCTGTTCGAGATCAACGGCGATTTGTAAGAGCGCCTTGACATCCGCAATGGAATCTAGATCGACTTCATCCAAAGAAAAGAGGTGATCCGCTACCGCACCTCTTAGGATCGCCCCACTCAGTTGTTCTGCCCAACGACTACTGCTCTCATCACTCAGCGAAGCCTTCATTTTGACGAAAAAATCACGGTGGCGCATCTCCTGCTCAGCAAACCAGAACAACATTTCCTGCAATGATTGGTCAGAGAATCTCGTCATGGCTTGGCGATAAAAGTGCTCACCATTTTCTTCAATCTGAATGGCAAGGTCAAGGATTTCACTTGCGGAAAACATGATTCACTCCTCATTGACGTTTTTGGCTAATTAATTCCCATCCGGAAAGTGGGTATGCATACTGTGGGAAGGGCTTGCAGCCCTGATCGCGGCAGAATGCCGCTCCCACAAACTGGGGTTTCCGGATGGACAC
>Ga0209048_10006365_pt1 | contig 11058 bp, 8 predicted proteins | sample FrelakmetCRP12CR_FD_187146 | JGI IMG/M metagenome (GOLD analysis project Ga0209048, IMG submission 187146) | Freshwater lake sediment microbial communities from the University of Notre Dame, USA, for methane emissions studies - CRP12 CR (SPAdes)... | ecosystem: Environmental > Aquatic >... | reverse complement strand
CCCTAGAACAGCCCCGTGATCGCGCTGCCGGCGTGGGAGACGAGGTGGAACAGGGGCTGCGGCAGGATGCCGAAGAAGACCGTGGCCACGGCGCAGACGAGGGCGACGATCGCGACCTCGGGCTGGGCCATCTGGCCGGCCTCGAGCGCATCAGCGCCACCGTGCTCGCCGTCGAATCCGGGGCCGAGCTCGGCATCCGCCTCGGGGGAGCCGCCGGCGATCGCGGGCAGCGGGCCGGTCGGGGTCAGGACCAGTCCCGGCGTGCGGTCGACGGGGATCTCGGGGGCGCGGCGCATCCAGATCGTCGCCACGACCCGCAGGTAGTAGCCGAGCGAGATCATCGAGCCGATCACGATGGCGATACCGAGCCAGGTGTAGGAGCCGGCCACGAGGGCTCGGATCAAATAGAATTTCCCGATGAAGCCCACGGTGCCGGGGATGCCGGCGAGGGCGAGCATGGCGATCGTCATCGCCCAGGCCAGCCCGGGGTTCCGTGCGCCGAGGCCGGCCAGGGCGGAGATGTCGTCCCCGTCGGCGCTCTCGCGCTGCCGGGCGACGATCACGGCGAACGCGGCCAGGTTGATGAGCAGATAGGCGGCGAGGTAGAAGACGGTGGCCTGGATGCCGAGCTGGGTGCCGACGACGACGCCGGAGAGCATGTAGCCCGCCTGGCCGACGCCCGAGTAGGCCAGCATCCGCTTCAGCGAGGACTGCCCGAGGGCGCCGACGTTGCCGACGATGATCGTGAACGCGGCCAGGGCGGCGAGCCACGGGGCCCATTGGTTCTGGGCGCCGATCGCGGCGACGTCGAAGAAGCGCAGGAAGATCCCGATCGCGGCCGCTTTGGTGGCGGTGGCCATGAAGGCCGTGATCGGCGTGGGCGCGCCCTCGTACACGTCGGGCGTCCACTGGTGGAAGGGCGCCACCGAGGCCTTGAACGCGAAGCCGACGATGACCAGCGCGATGCCGGTCAGCAGCATCGGATCCGTCAGCACGCCTCCGAGCAGGCCGCCCTTGGAGACCGTGGCCGCGATCACCGTGTAGTCCATGGATCCGGTGGCGCCGTAGATGAGTGCCAGGCCGTAGGCGAGCGTGGCCGAGCCGACCGAGCCGATGACCAGGTACTTGAGCCCCGACTCGAGTGAGCCCTCGCGGCGCGCCTCGCTGGCGCACAGGACGTAGAGCGGGATCGACAGCAGCTCGAAGCCCAGGAACAGGGTCACAAGGTTGGTCGAGGAGACGAGGATCGCCATGCCCAGCACCGAGAACAGGAGCAGCGAGTGGTACTCGCCGTGGCCGGCCTCCTCGGGGGCGCGCCCGCGCCAGGAGAGCAGCACGGCGGCGATCGCGGCGGAGGAGAAGATCAGGTCGAGCACGAGCGCGAGGTCGTCGACCTGGAGCGCGCCGGAGATGATCGAGTTGTCGTGCTTGAAGCGTGCGACCTCGAACCCGATCGACAGGCCGAGCGTCAGCAGCGTCAACGCCGGCACCACGCGCCGGCGAGCGGCCGAGCTACCGAGCAGCCCGACCAGCAACACGACCAGCGCCCCGATGGTGAGCACGACGATCGGCGACAGCGCCAGCCAGTCGATGTGGGGGCCCTTGATGTGGGTCGAGGCGACCAGAGGCACGTGTCCGACGATGGTCATGGCCTACCCCTCTCGCTCGACGCGGCCAGGAAGAAGCCGTTGAGGCGGGCGTCGCGCAGCGCTTGCGCGGCCGGGTGGCTGCCCGCCAGCAGCTGGGCCGGCGCCACCGTCGCCTGGACCGTCCGTTCGGAGCGCTCGAGGCCGAAGCGGGGGAACAGCGCCAGCGCCAGGATCACCGCCACCAGCGGCACGATGCCGATCAGCTCGCGGGGCTCGACCTCGCGCGACTGCACACTCGGGCCGACGCGGTTGTGCATCGAGCGGATGTACAAGCGCAGCGCGTAGTAGGCAGCCCCGATCACGCCGAGGAAGGCGATCACCGACACGGCGAGCTTGGACTGGAAGACGCCGAGCAGGATCAGGAACTCACCGACGAAGTTCGAGGTGCCGGGGATCGCGAGGGTGGCCAGACCGACGATCAGAAACAGTGATGCCAGCATCGGGGCGCGGAAGGCGATGCCGCCCATCTCACGCAGGTCCTCGGAGCCGCCGGCCCGCGAGGCGAGCGCGGCGACGATGAAGAACAGCGGCGCGGTCACGAGACCGTGGTTGACCATCTGCAGCAGCGCTCCCTGGGACCCGGTCGGTCTCAGCGAGAAGATCCCGAGCGTGATGAAGCCGAGCTGCGCCACCGACGAGTAGGCGACGACCAGCCTCGTGTCGTTGGTCGTGAAGGCGAGCGCGGTCGCGTAGATGATCGACACCAGCGAGATCAGCAGGATCAGCGTCTGGTAGTGGACCGAGGCGTAGGGGAACAGCGTCAGGACGACGCGCAGGAACCCGTAGGCCGCGACCTTGGAGAGCACGCCCGAGAACACCGCGACCGCCGGCGTCGGCATCGACTTGTACGCATCGGGAAGCCAGCCGTGGAACGGGACGAGCGGCATCTTGACCAGGAACGCGAGCGCGAAGCAGAGGAAGATCCACTCCTGCGAGGTGTGACTGAGTGGCAGCGCACGCAGCGCCGAGAAGACGAATGTGAGGGGGGTTCCGTGCTGGTCGGAGGCGAGCACGCCGGTGGCGATCGCCGCCACCAGCATCAGGAACGACCCCACCAGCGTGTAGATCACCAGCTTGGTCGTCGCCCGCACGCGATCGCCCGAGCCCCACATCCCGGTCAGGAAGTAGAACGGGATCAGCATCAGGTCGAAGAGCGTGACGAACAGGGCCAGGTCCTGGGCGCAGAACGCGCCCAGCACGGCGCTCTCGGCCAGGCCGAGGTGGAAGTAGAAGAGCTGTGGCCGGTCCCACTCCCGCCGCGCGGACCACGCGAAGGAGACCGAGAACAGCAGCGCGGTGAGGACGACCAGCAGCACGTTGAGGCCGTCGAGGCCGAGCTTGTAGTGGATGCCGAGCTCCGAGATCCAGACCTTGTCAGTCACGAACTGCAGCCCGGCCCGGCCGGTGCTGAAGCGGGCCAGGAAGGAGATGGCGATCCCCAGCGTCACGACGGCACCGAGCGCGTTCCAGCGCCCGACCCAGGCGCGCGGCAGCGCGGTGCCGACGAGTGCGACGACGAGTGGCAGCCAGATCAGGATCGAGAGGCTCATGAGGACGTGATCAGGAAGTAGAGGGCGGTGAGCGTGATGCCGGCGAGCACCGCGGCGGCGTAGTAGCGCAGGAAGCCGGTCTGGGCGCGGCGCACGAGAGCGCCGCAGGCACGGACGATCGACACGGTGCCCCCGGTGATGACGCCGGCGACCAGCACCCGCTCGATCGCGGTGTTGCCGAAGCGGCCGAACCACAGCGTCGGGCGCACGATCAGGAAGTCGATCGCCTCATCGAAGTACCACTTGTTGATGAGGAACTTGTGGATCGGCGCGAAGCGCTCGATCAGCTTGGCCGAGGTCCCCGGCGCGACCACCCACACGCGGTAGGCGATTCCGATGCCGGCCAGTGCGATCGCCGCGCCGATGATCAGGCCGATCCACGCGGCGCTGGTCGAGTGCTCGTCGCGGATGATCGTGGAGTCGGCGAAGGTCGTGTCCAGGAAGCTCGACAACGCGTGGTCGACACCGGGCACCTGGGCCACGCCGCCGACGATCGCCAGCAGCGCCAGCCCGCTCATCGCGACCTTCATCGGCATCGCCCGCTCGGCGATGTGGTGCTCGGGTCCAGGGAAGCCGACGTCGAGCTCCTCGACCTCGCCGTTGGCCGGGTTGACGGGCACGTCGACGTGATGCAGGTGCCCCTCCTGGAGCTCCCGGGCCTCCGGAACGGGCTCGCCGAAGAAGGTGCGAAAGATCATCCGGAACGTGTAGATCGCGGTCATCAGAGTGCCGACGTAGCCGACGACCCCCAAGATCAGGAAGCCGCCGCCGCGATGGTCGAGGAAGCCGATGATGTCGTCCTTGGACAGCCAGCCCGAGAACGGCGGCAGCCCGCACAGGGCAAGGCCGCCGATGAGGAAGGCGCCGAAGGTGAACGGCATCGCCTTGCGGAAGCCGCCCATCCGGTCGAGCGACTGGACACCGCCCATGGCGCTGATCACCGAGCCGGCGGCCATGAACAAGAGGGCCTTGAAGAAGGCGTGCGTCATCAGGTGGTAGAGACCGGCCGAGTAGGCGCCGACCGAGACGGCCATGACCATGTAGCCGATCTGGGACATCGTCGAGTACGCGATCACGCGCTTGAGGTCGGTGACGACGAGGCCGATCGAGGCCGCGATCAGGAGCGTGGCGCCGCCGATGATCGCGCCGACGTCGGCGGCGGCCGGCGCCAGCTCGAAGATCACGTGCATGCGCGCGATGATGTAGACGCCGGCGGTGACCATCGTCGCGGCGTGGATCAGCGCGGAGACCGGAGTCGGACCCTCCATCGCGTCCGGGAGCCAGGTGTGGAGCGGGACCTGTGCCGACTTGGCGAAGGCGCCGACGAGCAGGAACATGGCGCCCGCGACCAGGTCCGGGCTGTCCCGCACGAACACGTGGGGGACGGTGTGGAAGGTCTTGACGAAGTCGACCGTGCCCGTGTGGCCGAAGATGAAGAACGTCCCCAGGACCAGGCCGACGTCGCCGACGACGTTGATCACGAACGCCTTCAGGCCCGCCTTGGTGGCGGTCGTGCGCCGGTACCAGAACGAGATCAGCATGTAGGAGGCGGCGCCGACGAACGCCCAGCCGGCGATCAGCAGGATGAAGTTCGCCGCCAGCACCAGCAGCAGCATCGAGAAGACGAAGAAGTTGAGGTAGGCGAAGAAGCGCGTGTAGCCGCGGTCGGAGGCCATGTAGGCGACCGAGTAGAGGTGGATCAGCATCGACACCCCGGTGACCACGAGCATCATGAACACCGACAGCGGGTCGACGAGGATGCTCATGCGGGCGTCGATGTTGAGCGTGCGGGCGTAGTCCCACACCGACGAGGTGAGCTCGCGCTGCTGCGGGCCGTGGCCCAGCAGCGAGATCAGGGTGGCGATCGCGAACGCGAACGCGAGCCCGATCACGGCCGTCCCGATCACGCCGGCGGTGCGGCCCTTGAGGACCTTGAAGCTGCCGCCGATCAGGATCGTCCCGACGAGCGGGCACAGCAAGACGATCCAGGCGAAGGTGGTGGTGGCCATCTAACCGTTGAGCTCGTTGAGCTCGTCGACGTCGATCGGGAGCTTGCGGCGGTACATCGCGACGATCAGCCCAAGGCCCACCGTCACCTCGCAGGCGGCGACGACCATGACGATGAGAGCGAAGATCTGCCCGTCGGCGTTCCCGTGCATGCGCGCGAAGGCGACCAACGCCAGGTTGGCGGCGTTGAGCATCAGCTCGAGGCAGAGCAGGATCACGAGCGGATTGCGGCGCGTGAGCACGCCGGCCGCGCCGATCGCGAAGATCAGCGCCGAGACGACCAGGTACCAGCCGATCGCCATCAGCTGTCCCGCCGGGCGCCGACGCTCTCGGCCATCGACCCGATGCGGTGGGAGAGCGGCGTGTGCAGCTTGGTCTCGAACTCCTCGTCGGGCTCGAGCCCGCGCCGGCGGCGGGCGAGCACGACGGCGCCGATCGCCGCCACCAGCAACAGCAGCGAGGCGACCTCGAACGGGAACAGGTACTTGGTCAGGAACAGCGTGCCGATCTGCCGCGGGCTGCCGAAGCCCGGGATGTACGGAGCGCCCTTGCCCGAGATCCCCTTGAGCGCCGAGCCGAGCATGGCGATGCACAGCTCGATCGCCAGCACGAGCGCGAACAGCGGCCCGAGGATGCGCAGGCCGCCGCCGCTCGGCAGCTCCTCACCGCCGCCCACGTAGGCGACGACGAACACGTACAGGACCATCACCGCGCCGGCGTACACGACCACCTGTGCGGCGGCGACGAACTCGGCGCGCAGCAGCAGGAACAGCGCCGCCAGCGAGATCAGGTGGAACACAAGCGAGAGAACGCTGTAGAACGGGTTGCGCAGCATGACGACGCCGATCGCCCCGGCGAGGGCCCCGATCGCGCCGAGAAAGAAGAAGACGGCCGACATGGCCGGCTACTCGCCCTCTCTCCTCAGCGGAGTGCGCTCGATCGGCTCGGCCAGCAGCATCTCCTTGGTGAAGATGAGGTCCGAGCGGGTGTAGTCCGACATCTCGTAGTCGTGGCCCATCGTGATGGCGTCGAATGGGCACGCGACCTCGCAGTAGCCGCAGAAGATGCAGCGGCTGAGGTTGATCTCGTACACGGCGGCGTAGCGCTCGCCGGCCGACACGCGGTTCTCCGGCGTGTTCTCGGCCGCGACGACGCGGATGCAGTCGGCCGGGCAGGCGGCGGCGCACAGCGAGCAGCCGACGCACTTCTCGAGGCCGGTGTCCTCGAACCGGTGCAGCTTGTGACGGCCGCGGAAGCGGGGATAGACCGGGGTCTTCTCCTCCGGGTACTGGATCGTGCTCGGGCCTTCGACGATGCGCGCGAACGTCGTCTTGAGGCCACGCAGCGTCTCGCCGAAGGCGCGGTACGCACCGGCGGCCGCCCCGTGAGCGGGACTGCGGATCACTTCGATGACGTCGTCGCCGGGGTTGTATGTCATGAGACCACCAAGATCGCGGTGATGAGCAGGTTGAGCGTCGCCAGCGGAAGTAGGGCCTTCCAGCCCAGCGACATCAGCTGGTCGTAGCGCAGGCGCGGAAGCGTGGCGCGGATCCAGATGAAGAGGGTGATGAAGATCATCATCTTCGCGAACACGACGAACGGGTCGACCCAGCCGGGCGGGTGGATCCCGAACGGCAGCAGCCAGCCGCCGAGGAACATCGTGGTGGCGATCCCCGAGACGACGATCATGTTCGTGTACTCGGCGAACAGGTAGGCCACGAACGGGGTTCCGCTGTACTCCGTGAAGTAGCCGGCGACGAGCTCGGCGTCGGCCTCGACGAGGTCGAACGGCGCGCGGTTGGTCTCCGCGAACGACGCGACCATGAAGATGATGAAGCCGGCGAACTGCGGGACGATGAACCACATGCCCCGCTGAGCGTGGACGATCCCGGTGAGCGACAGGGTTCCCGCGGTCATGACCACGCCGATCAGCGCCAGCCCCTGCGAGACCTCGTAGGAGATCAGCTGGGCGGCGCCGCGCATCGCCCCCAGGAACGAGTACTTGGAGCCCGATGACCAGCCGCCGAGCATGATCCCGTAGAACGAGATCCCGCCCAGCGCGAACACGTACAGGGGTCCCACGGACACGTCGATCCCGTACAGGCCGACCCGCTCGCCGAATATGTGCTGGACGTCGCCGAACGGGATCAGGGCCAGCGCCCCGACCGCGGTCAGGATCGCGATCACGGGGGCGAGCCGGAACATGTAGGCGACCGACGTCGTCGGGCGCGAGGCCTCCTTGGTGGCGAACTTGACGATCTCGGCCAGCGGCTGCATCAGGCCGAACGGACCCACGCGGTTGGGCCCGTAACGGCCCTGGAAGCGCCCGAGCAGCTTGCGCTCGTAGACGATCAGCACCGGCAGCACAGCGAACACGACGCCGAAGATCACCAGCACCTTGATGATCGCCACCCACCACACCTCGTAGTAGCCGACGATCGCGAACGGAGTCACGGCTTGCGCACCTCCACCACGGGCTCGGTCAGCTCGTTGGCCGAGTCGGACGCGATCCCGTCGGCGAGGAACGCCGTGCCCTCGGGGACGCCCGAGCGCACCGCGGCGGTCCCGTGGAGGCGGTACCCCGCGGGCCTGCCGCCCGCTCGGCTTCCGGCCTCGCCTGATCGGGCGGAGCCCGCGCCATCCAGCTGCGCCACCTCGACTGCTTCCCCGTGCTCGATCCCGAGACGCCGTGCGTCCTGCGGTGAGAGCTCGACCTGCTGGTGGGCGACGGTGAACTTGAGCGCGGGCGAGATCTCGACCTCGGGCGAGGCCCAGATCGAACGGTAGGTGCCCAGGCGCAGGCCGCCGTTGGCCGGCGCCTGGGCCCGCGCCGCCGTCGCCGGGCCGCCGCCGGGTGCAGCGCCGCCGGGCAGGCTCGCCGCCTGCTCGCGTGCCGGCCAGCGCACGCCGCGCCCACCGATCTCCTCGAGTGTGAGGCCGGCGTAGAACGGCACCGCTTCGGCGAGCCGCTGCCAGGCCATGGCGCTGGTGAGCACCTGCTGGTCGTATCCGGTGCGCTTGGCGATATCAGCGATCACCGCCCAGCCGGCGCGCACCTGGTTGGGATGCCCGATCGCGCTGCGCAGGCGCTGGATGCGCCCGTCGGGGTGCACGACGGTCCCCTCCTTCTCGGCGTGCGACTCGGCCGGGAACACGACCGACGCGTGCTCGCGGATGCCCTCGGTGAGCACGGATGCATGCGCGACCACGAGTGCGGCACGCCCGAGGGCGGCCTCCCACTGCGCGCGGTTGGGGAGCTCGCGGACGGGGTCGGTCTGGAGCAGGTAGAGCGCGGTCAGCTCGCCGGCGGCGGCGGCGTCGGCGATCTCCGCGGCCGGGCGGCCCGCGATCGCCGCGGCGTAGCCGGGGCCGGCACCGGGCAGCGCACCCGCCTCGCGCAGGCCGCGGCCGTTGGAGCCGGCGGGGATCTCGAGCAGGCCCGCGCCCGCGCGGCTTCCGAGGCCGAGGCGATCGCAGATCCGCAGCAGCGCCGGCAGCGCGTCCGCGGCGACCCGCTCGCCCCACAGGATGACGACGTCCTCGCCGCCCTCGAGCAGCTGCTTGGCCAGCGCGTCGAGCTCGCCGGAGCTGTTGCCGCCGCCGGCCAGCGCCGATTCGAGGTCGGCCAGGAACGCGGCCTCGCCGCCGGGCGCGTAGCGGAGCGTCTGGATGGCGTTCGCGTCGAGTGCGCTCGGGCGCGCCGTCGCGACCACGAGCTTCACGCCCCGGCGCCGCACGCCCTTGCGGATGCGCAGATCGAGGATCGGCGCGTCGTCGAGCGGCTCGCAGCCGAGCACGACCACGGTGTGGGCGAACTCGATGTCTCCGACCGTGGCCTGCAGCGCGGGAGCGGCCAGCGCGCGGGCGAGCTCGAGCGGCACCGGACCGGCGGTCCGGGAGTCGATGTCCGCCGAGTCCAGGCCGCCGCGCATCAGGTCCTGAAGCAGGAAGCCCTCCTCGTTGGTCGCCTGTCCGCCGACCAGTGCGCCGATGCGGCCGCGGTGGCGGCCGAGCCCGGCCGCGACCTCGAGCGCGCGCTCCCAGGAGACCGCGCGCAGCTTGCCGCCGTCACGCACGAGCGGCGAGGTGATGCGCTCGTCGACGTGCATCGCCTGGTAGGCGAAGCGGCCCTTGTCGCACAGCCAGCCGTCGTCCACCTCGACGTTGTCGCGGGCCAGCACGCGCATCACCTTCTCGTCGCGCACGGTGAAGGAGACGTTGCACTGCGACGGGCACAGGGTGCAGATCCCGCCCGCGCCCTCGATGTCCCACGGCCGCGCGCGGAATCGGTACGGCTTCGAGGTCAGCGCGCCAACTGGGCACAGCTCGATGATGTTGCCGCTGAACGGTGCCACGTACGGGTGCCCGTCGAAGGTGGCCACGAAGGTGTGGGCGCCGCGCTCGGCGAAGATCAACTGGTAGTCCTCCGCGACCTCCTGAGAGAAGCGCACGCAGCGGTAGCAGAGGATGCACCGCTCCCGGTCGATCGCCACGAGCGGCGAAAGCGACAGCGGCTTGACGAAGTGGCGCTTGGGCTCGATGAAGCGCGAGCGGCCGCGCCCCCACCCGAAGGTGATGTCCTGCAGCGGGCACTCGCCGCCCTTGTCGCACACCGGGCAGTCGAGCGGGTGGTTGACGAGCAGGAACTCGACCACGGCGTTCTGCGCGGCGCGCACGCGGTCGGTCTGGGTGTGCACCACCATGCCGTCCTTGACCGGGGTCGAGCACGAGGTTTGCAGCTTGGGGATCCCCTCGATCTCGACCAGGCACATGCGGCAGGCCCCGACCGGGTTGCCGAGCTTGGGCTCATAACAGAAGTAGGGGATCTCGACGTCGCCCTGCTTGGCGGCGTCGACCAGCATCGTGCCCTCGGTCGACCGGACCTCGCGTCCGTCGATCGTGAACTGGATCTCTTTCTGCTCGGGCCTCGGCATCAATGCACCGGGAGGGGTCCGGCGTGCTCATCGGCCACGCCGACCGGAATCACGTCGTCCAGTGAACCGATTCCTGCTCTCTCCCTGGCTGCCTCGATGTGCTCTTCGAGCTCGGCGCGGAACTTCTTGATGATCGAGCCCACCGGCATCGCCATCGCGTCGCCGAGCACGCAGAGGCAGTTCCCGATGATCTCCTCCTGCACCGAGGCCATGATGTCGAGGTCCATCGGCGTCGCCTCACCGGACTGGATCCGCTGCAGCATCTTCACGGTCCAGTTCGTGCCCTCGCGGCAGGGGACGCACTTGCCGCACGACTCGTGCGCGTAGAACTTGGCCAGCTTGTAGGCCACGTCGAGCACGCGGTGCGTGTCGTCGACGACGATGATCGCGCCGGAGCCGAGCATCGTGCCGGCCTTCGCCAGCGAGTCGAAGTCGTAGGGGACGTCGAGGTCGTCGCCGGTCAGGACCGGCGAGCTTGAGCCGCCGGGGAACCAGAGCTTCACCTCGCGGCCCTCGGCCGGGCCGCCGGCCAGCCCGTAGATGATGTCCCGGCTCGAGATGCCGAGCGTGATCTCGTAGTTGCCCGGCCGCTGGACGTCGCCCGAGACCGACACGAGCTTGGTGCCGGTCGAGGTCTCGGTGCCGATCGCGGCGTACTCGGCGCCGCCCATGCGGATGATCGCGGGCACGGTCGAGAGGGTCTCGACGTTGTTGATCAGCGTGGGCCCCTGGTAGAGGCCCTGGATGGCCGGGAACGGAGGCTTCAGGCGCGGGTTGCCGCGCTTGCCCTCGAGTGAGTCCAGCAGGCCCGTCTCCTCGCCGCAGATGTACGCGCCGGCGCCGCGATGGAGCACGAGCGACAGGCTGTGATCGGAGCCGAGGATGCGCTCGCCGAGATAACCGGCCGCGTACGCCTCG
>Ga0209048_10006364_pt1 | contig 11060 bp, 11 predicted proteins | sample FrelakmetCRP12CR_FD_187146 | JGI IMG/M metagenome (GOLD analysis project Ga0209048, IMG submission 187146) | Freshwater lake sediment microbial communities from the University of Notre Dame, USA, for methane emissions studies - CRP12 CR (SPAdes)... | ecosystem: Environmental > Aquatic >... | reverse complement strand
CTTCTCGGCGATGGCCGAGGCCCCGCCGCTGATAAGAAACAGCACCAGCGAACGCGCGGATCCACCTGCTACCAGCTTGAGGATGGCGTCGGCCGCCTGCAGCGATGCGGCGTTGGGCAGCGGGTGGCCTCCGGTGAAATAGCGAAAGCCGGAGAGCGCAGTGGATGGCGCATTGGGGCAGGCGATGATGCCCTCCAACTCGCCGCCCGCGATTTCGCGCAAGGCTGCCGCCATGGTATGTCCGGCCTTGCCCATGGAAACCACGAGTGTGCGGGCGAACGATGGCAGATCGTAGGCGTGATCTGCGAGCCACAGCGCGCCCTCCTCCCGGCGGATGTGCTTCGAGAACGCTCGCGGGATGCTGCATTCGACGAGCGCGTGGTGGAACATCTTGCGGGCAAGCTTGCGCATTTCGGGGGAAAGTGCGTTGGTCGCGGGGCCTGCGGGCGGCGGAAAGGACATGCGGGGGCATTATAACTGCCGTGATTGCGGCAGCGTTCTCAAGTCAAACGCCCAGCAACTCGTGGAGCCAGCTCTCGATGGTCATGCGCATTTCGGTGAGATGCCCTTCGAAAAAGTGATCCCCTGGGATGAATACCAGTTCTTTCGGCTCGGCAGCCGCGGCGACGACCCTCTCCAGCACCTCATGTGGTCCGAATTCATCGTGGTCGCCGCTGACGAAGAGCTTGGGCTTGCAACAGTCGCGGAGGAAGGAAAACGAGTAAACCCGGCCCTCGGCTGCGACCGGGGTACCTAGCGAAATCAGGGCCGACACGTCGGGGTCTGGGCAGGAGGCCCGCAGCCCAGCCGCTGCGCCAAAGGAGAATCCCGCGAAGATGACGGGCAGCGCGAACTCCTGCTTCAGCCATGCCAGCGCGGCCTCGACGTCACCGACCTCGCCGCGTCCCTCGTCATGCTCGCCCGCGCTGAGTCCCGTGCCGCGAAAGTTAAAGCGCAGCACAGGGAAGCCGAAGGAGTGAAGCGCTTTCATCGCGTGGAAGACGACCTTGTTGTGCATCGTGCCGCCGAACAGCGGATGCGGATGGCAGACCAGCCCCGCGTGAGTCGCGTTGGGCGAGCCGACGTTCAGCAGGGCCTCCAGCCGTCCTGCTGGGCCGTCGAGAAAGAACGAGCGGATTGCCGAATGGGAAATCGCCAAAGTTCGCCTGCCTTGCCAGCTCGGTGTCCCGGTGGTGAACCCGAACTACTCTTCCGGCGCTGACGCCGCGCCGCTGTGAGGTAGAGCCTCCGGCATCTCCGATACATTCCACGCCCACGCCGCAATCAGGGCCGCGCCCTGGTTGATCTGGTCGGGGACCACCTTGTCGAAAGTATCGGTCTGGCTGTGGTGCGCCTCGCGGTAGTGCGCCGGAAGCTGGACACAGAAGTAGGCGGGCACTCCCCTGGCGAGGAACGGCACATGGTCTGAGCCGCTAAAATATTCATTACTCAATGGCTTAAGGTCAAATACCTCTTGTAATGGTTGATAGATTTCCTGCATTAGCGGCGCGGTCTGCCACAAGTCCTCCAGTGCGATGCTGAACACCTTGCCGGTGCCGGTGTCGTGGATGAGGACGGCATCCATCTGGGGAATTTCGCTGGCATGCTTCTTGAGGAACGTGGCGGCCCCAATGCCTCCTTGTTCCTCGCCGGTGAAGAGAACGAAGGTGATGGTCCGCTTGGGCTTCCAGCCCAGCGCCTGCAGGGCGCGCGCAGCTTCGAGCGTTGCCATCGCACCGGTGCCGTTGTCGAGCGCGCCCTGTCCCAAGTCCCAGGAATCCAGATGCCCGCCGATAATGACCCGCTCTTCGGGATGCTCTGTACCTTTCATCTCCGCGACCGTAATCGAGGCAGGCGCCGGCTTATCGCTGAAGGTCTCAGCCAAGTTCGCCTTCATGGTGACTGGGCCAGCCTGCAACAGGCGATAAAGCAGGTCGTAATCCTCGTGGGTGAGGAAGGCCATGGGAGCTTCGCTGGGCATGTAAGTACGGAAGCCGCCGGTCATGTTGTAAAGACTGTCGGTCTTGCCGCTGTCTAACAGGATGACGGCGGGTTGTTCGGCCGCAACCTGTCGCAAGCGCTGTATGTATCCTCGAAAACCCTCATCGCCTTCGGGAACGCCACGCGGTGGCGAAATCACTGCATCGTAAGCATTGTCTGGATTCGGGTCTTCCCGCGACAGGTCGCGAGGCTTGCCCATCAGCACGAATGCGCCCTTCAGCTTGCCTTTGTACTGCTCGAAATCTGCGGGCTTCTTAATGTTGACGACCATTGCACTGCCGCTGACTTCACCGTCCGTTGCCTTGCTCCAACCAAGGGCGTGAATGCCGATGCGCTGCTGGATGGGACTGGTAATCTCGGCGGTTTCGACGCCACGCGTCCAGGCATGGGCGATGTCGGCGGTCTCCAGGTGCGCAGCGATGCCGTAATCCTTAAAGCGCTTGAGGGTCCAATCACTGGCCGTCTGCATCTGTGGTGAGCCCGTCAGGCGGGGCCCGATTTGGGTGGTCAGGTACTCCAGGTTTTTCATCAGTTCCGAGTGGGCGTTGACTTCGGCGGCGATTTTCTGGTCAGCCGCTTCCATGGCCTTGCGATAGGCGGTGCGCTGCTCGGCAGTGCGTTGCGGAAGGGGCAAGGGCTGCGCCGGCAGCGGCGCGTCCTGCGAGATGACAGGGAGGGCGTTGAGGAAGAGAGCCAACAACAATTGCAGGAAAATCGTGTGACGAACTCGAAGCATTGCACCTTCCTTGGAATGTATGGGGGTAGGGAAGTCAGGCATCGCACTACTGCCGCAACGGCAAACCCGTTAGCACTGCTTGTTGTTTGGCGATGAGAGACTCGATGCCCTTACGGGCCAACACCATCATCTTTGCCAGTTGCGTATCGTCGAAGGGGCGATGCTCCGCGGTGGCCTGCACTTCGACAAATTTCTTGCTGCCGGTCATAACCAGGTTCATGTCCACGTCGGCGCGCGCGTCTTCCTCGTAGCAGAGGTCGAGCATGGCCTCGCCGTCAACGATGCCGACGCTGGTGGCCGCGATGTAATCGCGAATCGGCGCTACAGTTAGCGTCCCGGAATCCACCATGCGGCGCATGGCCAGGCCCATGGCGACGAACGCTCCGGTGATGGATGCCGTGCGCGTGCCGCCGTCGGCCTGGATAACGTCGCAGTCAATGAAAATCGTGCGCTCGCCCAGTTTCTCCATGTCGGTGACGGCGCGGAGGGAGCGGCCAATCAGGCGCTGGATCTCGTGCGTGCGGCCGCCCTGGCGGCCTCTGGCGGCCTCGCGCGGGGTGCGGGTGAGAGTCGCGCGCGGCAGCATGCCGTATTCGCTGGTGACCCAGCCCTTACCGCGGCCGCGCAGGAATTGCGGTACGGTGTCCTCGACGGTCGCGGTGCAGATGACGCGGGTATTGCCGACCTCGATCAGGCACGAGCCTTCGGCGGTGGAGATGAAATCGGCCAGGATGTTGACCGGCCGCATCTGGTCAGGGGAGCGATTGTCCGAGCGAAAAACCATAAACCGCGATTGTAAGCTAGCGCCGACCTCTGGCATGAAAAAAGCCCCCGCCACGGCGGAGGCTGGGAATGCGGTCGATCCCAGACTTACCGGCTGGGCGTCACCGGCTGCGGTTCAGGCGCTGGCGGTTTCTGCTGCACCGGGGCTGACTTGGTCGGCGCGGGGCGCGTCCCTTCCAGGACCGATCCGCTGCGCGGGCCACGGCGTGACGACATCACGGAGAGGGTAATCGAAGTGAACATGAAGACGATGGCTGCCCAGGTGGTGGCTTTGGAGAGCACCGTTGCCGCGGTGCGCGTGCCGAAGGCGGTCTGGCTGCCCATGCCGCCGAAAGCGGCAGCGATGTCGGCGCTCTTGCCGCTCTGCAGCAGCACGACCGTGATGAGGAAGGCACAAACGATGATGTGAATGACGGTTATCAGTGGGACCATGTAGCTTGCAATCTCGCTTCAGGCGGCCGACGCGCCGCAAATTTTCTCTAGGCTTTGCTGAACACTTGGGAGGGGCTATGGTGCGGAAGGGGGGACTTGAACCCCCATGCCTTTCGGCGCCACCCCCTCAAGATGGTGTGTCTGCCAATTTCACCACTTCCGCACTATCCGGATGCCGGTGCACACGGAGTCCAAGCAGAAACGTAGAGGCAGATTCAGTATAGCAAAGAAGGGCCGCGCTTCGGGCACAGATTGTTAGCTATGCTACACTTAGCTAAGCGGAGGAAATAGCCAATGCCGGCTGCGACCATCCATCAAGCCAAGACGAACTTGTCCAAACTGATCGAGCGCGCCGAACGGGGCGAGGAAGTCCTGATCGCCCGGGGCGACAAGATCGTGGCAAAACTGGTACCGGTCCACAATGCTCCAAAGCGGCGCCGCTTGGACCTTCTGAAGGGCAAATTCAAAGTTCCAGCGGAATTCTTTGAACCCCTGCCGGAAGAAGAACTGAAAATGTGGGAGCGATGATGCGCCTTTTGGTTGATACGCACGCACTGCTGTGGGCCTTGACCGGCGACCGGAAGCTCTCCAAGCGAGCGCACTCGGTTTTGGCTTCCTTCGAGAATGACGTCATGGTTTCCGCCGCGAGCGTCTGGGAGATCTGCACCAAGTTCCGGATCGGCAAACTTCCGGACGCCGAGGGCCTGTTTACCGATTGCGCCGGAACCATTGAGCGGCTGGGGTTCCACGCGCTGTCCATCTCGGTTGAGCACGCACAGCGCGCCGGGAGTTTACCGGGACCTCATCGGGACCCGTTTGATCGCATGCTCATCGCCCAAGCCCAGGCTGAAAACCTGCCCTTGGTGAGCAATGAGCGAATCTTCGATTCCTTTGGCATAACCAGGATTTGGTAAACCGATCCTGGACTGCGGTCCGCTGAGCGACCTAGTACTTCACAATCTTGGTGAAGTTCTTCGGATCGAGACTGGCGCCGCCCACCAGAGCGCCGTCGATTTCCTCTTCCGACATCAGCGCCGACGCGTTGTCCGGCTTCACGCTGCCGCCGTAGAGAATCCGTAGCCTCTCGGCAAATTCCTTCCCAAACGCCTTCTCCGCCTCGAGGCGAATCACGATGTGGGCATCGGTGGCCATCTGTGGGGTCGCGGTCTTGCCCGTGCCAATCGCCCAGACCGGCTCATAGGCGACTGCCAGCTTGGCGGCCTTTTTCGCCGAGATGCCGTTGAAGGCGCGCATGCATTGGCGCCGCAACACATCCTCGGTTAGCCCCGCCTCGCGCTCCTCTAGCACCTCGCCCACGCAGACGACCGGCGTCAGCCCGTGCTCCAGCGCAGTTTCCAACTTGCGGTTGACCGTGTCGTCGGTCTCGTTGAAGTATTGCCGCCGCTCGGAGTGGCCAATGATGACGTGCGTCACTGCGATGGCGGTCAACATTCCGGCGGATATCTCGCCGGTGAAGGCGCCTTCTTTTTCCCAATGCACGTTCTGCGCGCCGATGACGACATTCGAACCCTTGGCGGCTTCGACCGCGACATGCAAGTCGATAAAGGGCGGGCAGACCACAATCTCATCGCGGGCATGACCGGCGACCATAGGTAGAAATTCCTGAAAGAAGGCGATGGTCTGTTCCGGCGTCTTATACATCTTCCAATTGGCGGCGATTAGTTTCTTTCTCATGAGGTAGGAGTCCGTGAAGTAGGGTTTGTGAAATAACGACTATACAGCGCGGCGGTACCGGGCGCGATTGCCAATTTGTGGCAGTTTACCCAATTTTCAAAATAGCTCGCGCAACTGGCCGAAACTGTCCACCTGCACCAGCCTGCCGTCCCGGCTCTCCGGACGCAACTCGTCGCGCTCCAGCATCCAGGTGTTGTGATGGGGGACGAAGACGGCGTGCAGCCCGGCCTCGAGTGCGGGGTTGATGTCCGACTTCGGGCTGTTGCCGATCATCCAGGTCTGATCGCGCACCAGGCCATATTTCTCGACCACCCCAATGTAGGTGGCGGCATCTTTCTCCACCACCACCTCGATGGCCGTGAAGTGTTCTTTCAACCCCGAGCGTTCGACTTTGCCGGTTTGTTCCGTGATGTTGCCTTTGGTCACCAGGAACAGGTGATGGCGCTGCGCCAGGTCGGCAAGGGTTTCCGGCACCTCCGGAAGGATCTCCATGGGATGTTCGGCGATAGCATAGGCGAATCCGCGGATGGTGTCGTGCAAAGCTGGCGTCAGCGGCTCGACGGACAGTTGCTCGAAGCACCGCACCAGCGCCATGGCGAAGCTGTGCATGCCGTATCCGTGCTGGCGGATGTTTTCGCGCTCCACGTCGTACAGCACCGCGCGCACCTGGTCGGCCGTGTACTCATGATGGTTCAGGAACGAGATGAAGTTGGCGATGGCCCGCTCGAAGTAGATATTGTTCTCCCAGAGCGTGTCATCGGCATCGATCAGCAGGTTCTGGCCGGGCGCAACCCTCACCGCCGTCAGTTCCCGCCCGGCCCTTGCTGCTGCATCAGGCTGGCCGGCGGCGGAGGAATCGTGATGTCCACGTTCTGCAAGGGCAGCCCGACTGCGCTGAGCGGCTTGTCGAATTCCGCGTCATTACCCACTACCAGCACGGCCATGCGTTCTTTGTGAACGTACTTGTTGGCCACGCGGTTGACGTCTGCCGCCGTAACTTTCTCCACTTCGCTGCGATAGCGCTGCAGGAAATCCAGCGGGTAGTGGTAGAACTCGTAAGTCATCTTCTCGCGCAGCACCTTCTCAGGTGTATCGAACTGGAAGATGAAGGAATTCAGGATGTTGTCTTTTGCCTTCTTCAGTTCTTCGGCGGAAGGTGGTGTCTTGCGCAGGTCATCGATCTCGCCATTCAGCCCTTCAATCCCCTGAACGGTGCTGCCACTCTTGGTCTGCATCTGGATATTGGTGAGGCCGGGGCGGTCCCATCCGTAGCCAACGCCTCCGCCCACGCTATAGGCAAGCCCCTTGCCGGACCGGAGATTGTTGAACAGCCGCGAGGAAAAGCCTCCGCCAAAGAGTTCATTCATCACGCTTACCGCGAAATAGTCGGGATTGCTGCGCTCGATGCCGAGATCGAGCATGGCAATGGTGCTTTGGTTAACGTCGGTCTTGCGCACAAAGTACAACGCCGGCTTGGGTTGCTCGAACTTGATCTCGGGCCGCTTTGCATCCGGGCCTTTTTGCCAGGAAGCGAAGGCCTGCTCCAGCTTGGCCTGCATGGCCTTGGCATCGAAATCCCCATTGATGCCGAAGATGATGTTATTGGGATGGATGTATCGCATGTGCCAGTTGAGCAGGTCTTCGCGCGTGACTGCCGCGACGGTTGCGTACTCCGGCACGCGCGCATAGGGATTGTCTTTGCCATAGGCGATGATCCGGCTCTCGCGATGGGAGATGGAATTCACGTCGTCGTTGCGCCGCGAGATGTTGGTGTACATCTGGTCCTTCGCCAGTTCCAGCTTGTCCGGGCGGAATTCCGGACTGTGCAGCAGGTCGAGGAACATCGCGAACACCGCGTCGAAATCGCCTTTCAGGCAATCGAGCGAGATCGACGTGGAATCCGCCCCGCCGCCAGTCTCGATCTTTGCGGCGCGGGCTTCCAGAAAGTCGTCCATCTCATCGCCGGTCTTGCTCTTGGTTCCTCCGGTCCGCCAGACCTCGCCGTAGAGCTCCGTCAGGCCTGTCTTACTGGCAGGCTCGTAGATGGAGCCGCCGCGAATGCGCGCGGTGGCGGAAATCAGCGGCAACTCGTGATCTTCCTGGAGGAAAACCACCATGCCATTGGGCAACCGCACCCGAACCGGCTCTCGCGGCTTGAACGCGGGAAGCGGAGGCGGCTGCACCTGGTTCCAGGGTTTCGCCTGTTGTGCGGGAGAAAAGACCGCGACGGTCAGGACGAAGCAGAACAACACATGCGCAAAACGCGACTGGCTGGTACGCATTATTCCGCTCCTTTGGTGGCGCCGGCCGGTTGGCCGCTGGCCGCCTGGGTTTGAATCACGCCGAGGGTGCGATTGGTTTCGGAAAAAACTTGGTTCGACACGCGACGGATATCCGCCTTGGTGACTTTGTCCACCCTTTCGAGGTAGCGGAACAACTCGCGCCAGTCGCCATAGCGCGTCTGGTAGGTGGCAAGCTGCTGCGCCAAGCCTTCGTTGCTGGCCAGGCCGCGAAGCAAGTCTGCCTTGGTTCGTGTTTTGAACATCTGCAACTCTTCGTCGGTCACATCCTGCGTCTTGAGCTTCACGATCTCTTCCTGCACAGCTTTCTGCATCTCGTCATTGGTGTGACCCGGCAGAGGCACGGCATAGAAAGCAAACAGGTGCCCATACTTGATACCCGGCCAATCGGAGAAGCCCGCCGCGGCGGCTGCGATTTTCTTGTCGCGCACCAGCGAGCGGTACATGCGCGAGGTCCGTCCGTTCGAAAGAATGTCAGAGATGGCGTCGTATACCGCGTCGTCCGGCGCCAAGTAGTTCGGGCGGTGATAGCCCTCCAGGTAGAACGGCTGCGCCGGGTCCTTCAGCGTGACCTCGCGTACCGAGTTCTGCGGCGGCTCTTCGGTGTGCAGTTCCTCCGGCTTGGGTGTGTTGGATAGCCGGCCGAAGTAACGCTCAATGATCGGGAAGACCTGCGCGGGATCCAGGTCGCCGACCAGCCCAATCACCATGTTGCTGGGCACGTAATAGCGCTCAAAGAACTTGGCCGCGTCGGTGGCGGAGAAGTTCTGCAGATCGGAAGCGTAGCCGATCGTCGGCCGATGGTAGGGGTTGGCCATGAACGCTGTTCCCAGGAACTGCTCGATCAGCCGGCCCACCGGCTGGCTGTCGGTGCGCATGCGGCGTTCTTCCATGACTACGCTGCGCTCCTTGTAGAACTCGCGCATTACCGGATGCTGCAGGCGGTCCGATTCCAGCGCCGCCCAGAGTTCGAACTCGTTCACCGGCATGGAGTACATGTAGCCGGTTTCGTCATAGTTGGTGAAGGCGTTCATGCCGACGCCGCCGTGGCTCTCCACCACTTCGCCAAACTGGTTCTTGATGACATACTGATCGGCGTCTTTCATAGCGTCCTGCCACGCCTTTTGCAGTTGCGCCAGCTTTTGGGGATCGCGTCCAACCGGCTTGCTGCGCTCAGCCTCGTACGCGGCGTAGGCCTGCTCGACCTTCTCCAATGCCCCTTTCTCCGCAGCAAAATTCTTGGTGCCGATGTCGGGAGTGCCCTTGAAGGCCATGTGCTCCATCATGTGCGCCAGACCGGTCTTGTTCAGCGGGTCTTGCGCCGATCCGGCGTCCACCAGGGTGAAGAACGAGAACACCGGCGCCTCCGGCCGTTGCCACAAAACGACTGTGAGACCGTTGGGCAGAGTTTTTACCGATACCCGCTTTTCATAGGACGCCAAATCCTGGGCCATCAGCGGTAAGGCCACCGCCAGCAGCAGCAGGAAAGTCAACTTGGCGAAGCAACGCTTCATCATGCCTCCAGAACAGTTCTTGGAACAGAGCACAAACTAGAAACTTACGAGGGAAGGACGGGCAAGTCAAACGAAGGCGAGCGGGGCGCACTCTCCTGCGACCACCGGTGAATCGCAAGTCTCGTCATCGGGTGTCGTACCAGCTCCTGTATATTCTTGCTGTTATGCGCACCTTCTTCGCTCGGCGCACGGCGTGGGACCTTGCCACCAATCAGTACACGCAAGCGCTGGAGGCTTATCGCCGCGAGGGAAGGGAAGTACTGGACCTCACGGCGTCCAATCCAACCACGGTTGGGCTGCAATACCGCGGAGACGAGCTATTGGCGGCGCTGTCGCATCGCGAGGCCCTGGTCTACGATCCGCAGCCGAAAGGTCTGCTCATCGCGCGCGAGGCGATTGCAGCGTATTACGCGGACAAAGGAGGCGCGGTCTCACCGGACGACCTGATTCTGACCACGAGCACGAGTGAAGCCTATTCGTTTGTGTTCCGGCTGCTGTGTAATCCGGGAGACGCGGTGCTGGTGCCTTCGCCGAGCTATCCGCTGTTCGAGTTCCTCGCCGACCTTCAGGACGTCAGGCTCGCCCATTACGAGTTGGTCTACGACCACGGATGGCAGATCGACTTCCATTCTCTGGATACAGCGCTGCAGAAGCTGAGCGAAGGTAACGTGCGGTGTCGCGCCGTGATGGCGGTGCATCCCAACAACCCGACTGGTTCATACGTCAAGCAGCACGAATTGGAGGAGCTCAACCGCATTTGTGCCGCGAACCAGATGGCACTTATCGCCGACGAGGTATTCCTCGACTATTCGTTGAGCGATGCAAAGGCGCTTACGTTTTCCGAGAACCGCGAAGTGCTGACCTTCACGCTGAGCGGCCTGTCGAAAATCTCGGCGCTGCCGCAGATGAAAGTTGCATGGCTGGCCACCAGCGGCCCCGGGGCGTTGAAAGACGAGGCACTGCGGCGGCTGGAGGTCATCGCGGACACCTTCCTCTCCATGAACGCACCGGTGCAGCTTGCGGTGCTGGCGATGCTGGAGCAGCGGCACGATATTCAACGGCAAATCATGGAGCGGGTCAGGACCAACCTCGCAGAGTTGGATGCGCAACTGGGGACGCAGAAATTGTGTCAGCGCCTTGCCGTGGAGGGCGGATGGTATGCCGTACTCCGCATTCCAGTAACTGGCAGCGATGAGGCCTTCGCCATTGGATTATTACAGCGAACCGGCGTGCTGGTGCAGCCGGGACACTTCTACGACTTAACCGCCGAAGGATACGTAATTATCAGCCTCATCACCCCGTGTGACATGTTCAACGAAGGAATTCTGCGATTGCTGCGCTTCCTAGAAGAAGAATGAGCGAAATCCCTTCTCAATCGTCTCTGGCAATGTGTCCCGGTTCGACTTCTGCCAGAGGCCGTGCGCGGCCCCTTCCACCGCAACCAGTTTCGTTGTTTCCGGAATCAGCTTGAGCGCGGCTTGTAGTTCCTCGACCGAGCCGAAGGCGTCTCGCGTGCCGCTGATGAACAGGCAGGGAATTCTTAGCTGAGGAAAGTGGGCCGTCCGCAATTGCGCTGGCCGCCCGGGAGGGTGCAGGGGA
>Ga0209048_10006362_pt1 | contig 11061 bp, 11 predicted proteins | sample FrelakmetCRP12CR_FD_187146 | JGI IMG/M metagenome (GOLD analysis project Ga0209048, IMG submission 187146) | Freshwater lake sediment microbial communities from the University of Notre Dame, USA, for methane emissions studies - CRP12 CR (SPAdes)... | ecosystem: Environmental > Aquatic >... | reverse complement strand
GATGCTCATCGACGCTCACCAGGGTAGCCTCGCCGCGCTTAGGCTGAACCGGCACCCCGATGATTTCGCGGCTGAACCAGCCCGCGGCCTGAGCGGCCAGGGCCCGCTGCTGGCTGCGCAACGCGAATCGGTCCTGATCCTCGCGCGACACGCCGAATTGCGCCGCGACATTCTCCCCAGTCTCGGGCATCGAATCGATGCCGTACTGCTGCTTGAGCAGCGCATTGACGAATCGCCAGCCGATGGTCGTGTCGAACATCTGCACATCGCGCGCGAACGGCGTGGAGCCCTTCGCAACCACGTACGGCGCCCGGCTCATGCTCTCCACGCCGCCGGCGAACACCACCTCGGCCTCGCCGCTGCGGATCATGCGCGCGGCGCTCGCCACGGCGTCCATTCCCGAGCCGCAAAGCCGGTTGAGGGTGGCGCCCGGCACGTCGACCGGAAGGCCGGCGAGCAGCGCACTCATGCGCCCGACATTGCGATTGTCCTCGCCCGCCTGATTGGCGCACCCCAGAATCACATCATCGACGGCGCCCGGGTCGAGCCCGGCATTGCGCCTCGTCAGTTCGCGCAGCACCACCGCCGCCAGGTCGTCGGGGCGCACCGAGGAAAGCGCGCCGCCGTAGCGGCCTATGGGCGTGCGAATGGCATCGCAAATGAATGCATCACTCATCGTCGTTGTCCTTGGTTATGCCGACGTGCCGGATGGTACGCGAAGCCGCGCGCAGCGCCCGCGAAAGTGCGCCACCAGCTCGCCGGAGGCCTTGGTCACGGCCACATCGTAGATGCCGTGGCGCGCGCTGCGGGAGGTCTCGTTCGCCGACGCGATCAGTCGATCGCCGCGCGCGGCGGCCGCTATGAACTCGATGCCGGCGCCGGCCGCAACCATGGCTTCGCCGTAGGAATTGCAGGCGAAGGCGAACGCCGTATCGGCCAGCGCAAACAGCATGCCGCCATGACAGGTGCCGTGGCCGTTGAGCATGTCGGGGCGCACCAGCATCGCGACTCGGACCGCTCCCGGTGCAACGTCCAGTATTTCAATGCCGAGCGCCTGGGCCGCGAGATCGCGGGCGTAGAGTGCGCGCACGGCGTCTCGTGCGGCGTGCGGCGAATCGTTCGGCGGCGCGGCAGTACGGTTACTCACATTCAACATCCATGTTCAGCACTCCCTCAGCGCCCCTTGAAGCTCGGCGTTCGCTTCTGCGTGAACGCGGCGACTCCCTCGGCATAATCGGCCGAGCGGCCAAGATCGCGCTGCGCATCGCGCTCGACGTCGAGCTGTTCGGCGAGACTGCGCTGCCATCCGCCGCGAATGGCGGCCTTGGTTGCGGCCAGCCCGCGCGTCGGCGCGACCGACAATTGTTCCGCCAGCGCATCTGCGGCCGCGGGCAGATCGCTGTCCTCGACGCAGCGCCATATCATGCCCCAGGCGGCCGCCTGTTCGGCCGGCAATTTCTCACCGAGCAGGCTCAAGCCGAGCGCACGCGCATTGCCCACCAGCCGCGGCAAGGTCCACGTGCCGCCGCAGTCCGGAATCAGCCCGAGTTTCGAGAACGCCTGCACGAAGCTCGCGGAGCGCGCCGCAATCACCAGATCGCACGCAAGGGCAATATTGGCGCCGGCGCCCGCGGCGACTCCGTTGACCGCGGCTATCACCGGCAGCGGCAGCTGATGCAGTGCGAGGATCAGCGGTTTGTAGTGCCTTTCGATCGAATCGCCCAGATCGACCGCCTGCGCGCCGGGCGTCACGGCCCGGTCCTGAAGATCCTGGCCGGCGCAAAATGCCCGCCCGGCGCCGCTCAGAACCAATACCCGCGCGGCGCCGCGATGCACCTCGTCCAACGCCTGCCGTACCTCGGCGTGCATTTGGGTATTGAAGCTGTTGAGCCTCTCCGGCCGGTTCAGGGTCAGACGGGCGATGCCGCCATCGATGCCGAACAGGATCGTCTCAAACGGCATGCTGGGTCCCCGCACGCCGCTCAGCCGGTTTATTTGTCGTCATAAGTGAGTTCGAGCGTTGCGCTGGTGGGCCGGGCCTGGCAACACAGGATGAAGCCGGCGCCGATCTCCCAGGGCTCGAGCGCGATGTTGTGCGCCATCACCGCTGAACCGCCGACGATTCGCGCCCGGCAGGTGGCGCAAATTCCCGAGCGGCACGAAAACGGCAATGCAAGACCCGCGTGTTCCGCGGCCTCGAGCACCGAGGCATCCGCCGCCATCATCGGAAAACTGCGGCGCCTGCCGTCCATGACGATGGAGATGGTCGATAGAATCTCGGGCGCGGGCGCCTCGACCGTGTTGGCGGCTTGTGCCAAGGCGGCCTGCGATTCGCCGGGCCGGCCGGGGGGCGCGGCTGCCGCGAAGCGCTCGAACCGCACCGGCGCGTTTGGGTTCAGCACGTTGACCGCCTCGCGCACTTGATCGACCATATGCCCCGGACCGCACACGAAATACTCGTCCGCCGAGGAAATCTCTGCGAAGCGGCGCGCCAGCTCCAGGATCTTGGGCATCTCGATGCGCCCATTGAGCAATTCGGTCTGTTGCGGCTCGCGGCTCATGACGAAATGCACCGCAAATCTGTCGAGGTAACGATTCTTGAGCGCAAGCGTTTCCTCGAGAAACATGGTGCGCGCCATGTTGCGGTTGCCGTAGATCAGGGTAAAGCGGCTGCTCGGTTCGCGGGCAAGAATATCGGTGGCGAGGGACAATACCGGCGTGATGCCGCTGCCGGAGGCGAAGGCCACATAGGATCTCGTGCGGGCCGGATCAACCGCGGTGCGGAACCGTCCGACCGGCGTGCCCACATCAAGCGTATCGCCGGGCCGAACCCGGGTCGCGAGCTCCCGGGACATGCGTCCGCCCCGTTGTTCGCGCACGCCCAAGCGCAGGGCGGAGCTACCAGGCGCCGTCACGATCGAGTAGGTTCGCCGCTCCTCGCGGCCGTCGATCATGCGCCGCACCGTCACGTATTGGCCGGCATCGAAATGGAAGCGCTCGCGCAACGCGGGCGGAATCGCCAACGTCACGCTCACCGCATCCTCCGCGGCGCGGTCCACCGAAGTGACCTTGAGGGAATGAAAACTCAGCACGCGATTCTCACCTTATGCATTCGCCGCTCAGATGCATTTGAAATATTCGAAAGGCTCCAGGCACTGACGGCAGCGGTGCAAGGCTTTGCAGGGCGTCGAACCGAAGCGGCTGATGCACTCCGTATCCACCGAATGGCAGCGCGGACAGGCGATGGGCCGAGAGGAGTCGGCATCGCGCGGCGGCACGATGCCGTAGGCCGCGAGCTTGCGCCGGCCTTCCGCGGATATCCACTCGCTGCTCCAGGCGGGGGACAGCACGTGGATGAGCGCGACCGGTCCGACCGCGGCGCCCTCGAGGGCCTGTTCGATCAATTGCCGGATCACCTCCGTCGCGGGGCAACCGGTGTAGGTCGGCGAAACGCCCACCTGCAGCACACCGTCGGGTTGCGGTTTGACGAATCGCACGATGCCGAGATCGACCAGGCTCAAAGCCGGGATTTCGGGGTCCCCCACCCCGCCGAGCGCGGCCCACGCGCGGGCGACGCGCGCCTCGGCAGCATCCGAGATGCAGGGGGACGCGGGCGCGCCGACCGTTGCCGCGGCCGCGGTCACCAGCGGGCGCCCGGATAGGTTCGCTGCAGGTATTGCATGTCGGCCAAAATGTAGCCCAAGTGCTCGCTGTGCTCGCCCCTTTTGCCGAACCATTGATACGGGCGGTCGCGCGGCCGATCCAGCGCCGCCTCGGCGAGCAGCGTGTCGATTCGCGCCGACCATGCGGCGCGCACCTCGGCCAATCGCGGCGCAATCCCGCAGTCCGCCATCTCGCGATCCAGATCGTCCTCGGCGAACAATTCCGTCGTATACGGCCAGAGACGCTCGAGCGCCGACTGTACCCGCGCATGGCTTTCCGCCGTGCCATCGCCCAGCCGCGCCAGCCAATCCGAGCTGTAGCGCAGATGGTAGCGGGTCTCTTTGACGGCCTTGGCCGCGATGGCCGCCAGGCGCTCGTCGGCCGAGTTGGCCAGGCGCTCGTAGAGCTCCAGCTGAAACGCGCCGATCAGCACTTGACGCACGATGGTCTGGCCGAAGTCTCCGTTCGGCTGCTCGACCAGAGTCGGATTCAGGTACTCGCCCTGCTCGCGCAAGAAGGCGATTTCGTCTTCGCCCCGCTCGCGCCCCTCGAGCTCACCCGCATAGGCGAGCAACAGACGGGCCTGGCCGATCAGATCCAGCGCGACATTGGCGAGCCCCAGGTCCTCTTCGAGCGCCGGCGCGTGACCGACCCATTCTCCGAGCCGCTGGCCGAGCACCAGGCTGAGATCCCCCACGCGCAGCACGTAGCGGAACAGCAGCCGCGCGAAGTTGGCAGCGGCCGCGCTCATAGGGTCTTGACCTCGTCGGGGATGTCGTAAAACGTCGGATGACGATAGATCTTGTCGTGCGCCGGCTCGAACAGGGATTCGGCCTCCGCCGGGTCCGAAGCGGTGATGGCCGCCGACGGCACCACCCAGATGCTGACGCCCTCCTCACGCCGTGTGTACAGGTCGCGCGCATGGTCGACCGCCATGCGCGCATCGCTGGCGTGCAAGCTGCCCACGTGTTTGTGGTCGAGACCGCCCCGGGCACGGATGAATACCTCGAAGAGCGGCCATTGACGTTTGTCGTCCATGCGAATACTCCGGTAAGAAACTCTCAATCGATCGATCAGGCCGCGCAACTCGCGCCGCGCTTGCGCCGCTTCTCGGCATAGGCAGTCGCCGCTTCGCGCACCCAGGCGCCTTCCGCGTGCGCGCGGCGCCGGGCCGCCAGTCTCTCGGCATTGCACGGACCGTTGCCCTTCAGCACCCGATCGAATTCGCCCCAGTCGATCGGGCCGAAATCGTAGCGCTGCGCGGCATCGTTCCAGCGCAACTGCGGATCGGGCATGGTCAATTCCAGGAAGTTCGCCTGCGGTACGGTGAAATCGACGAATTTTTGCCGCAGTTCATCGTTCGAGAAGCGTTTGATCTTCCAGCGCTGCGAATCGGTGCCGTGTATCGATTCGGCGTCCGGCGGCCCGAACATCATGAGCGCGGGCCACCACCAGCGATTGAGGGCCTCTTGCGCCATGCGTTTCTGCGCGGCGCTGCCTTGCGCCAAGCGCAGCATGATGTCGTAGCCCTGCCGTTGATGAAAGCTTTCCTCCCGGCAAACGCGCACCATGGCCCGCGCATAGGGTCCGTAGGAGCAACGGCACAGCGGAATCTGATTCATGATCGCCGCGCCGTCGACCAGCCAGCCGATGGCGCCGACATCGGCCCAGGTCGGAGTCGGATAGTTGAATATGCTGGAATACTTGGCCTTACCCGCCAGCAATTGATCGATCAATTGATCGCGGCTGACGCCGAGAGTCTCGGCGGCGCTGTACAGATAGGCGCCGTGACCGCCTTCGTCCTGCACCTTGGCGATCAGAATGGATTTGCGCAGCAGCGTCGGAGCGCGCGTGATCCAATTACCCTCCGGCAGCATGCCGACGATCTCGGAATGGGCGTGCTGCGAGATCTGGCGAATCAGCGTGGCGCGATAGCGGGCCGGCATCCAGTCCTTCGGCTCGATCTTCTCTTCCGCATCGACGCGCGCCTCGAAACGCCGCTCCCGCGAAACATCATCGGCCGGCACGGCCGGATCCGATCCCTGAACATCGAGCGCCTGGGTATACATGCCGCCTCCCGGTCTTCCATGACAACATTTGAGCAGGGTCAGACTGACACGTAGATTGGCTCAAATCAATTTTTGCGGATTCAACCCGCCGTCATGCGGCGCTTCGGCGGCCTTAAGTCCACTGCTCGAGCGCGTTCACGACGTGCGTGAGGAAGGCGTTCGCCTGGAAGGCATCGAGTGCGCGGTGGTCGATCGTGAGCGTGAGATAGCACATCGAGCGCACACCGATCGCCTCGGCGCCTTGCGCATCGAAGGCGACCACGCGGCGCTGGACCTTGCCGACGCCGAGAATCGCCACTTGCGGCTGATTGATGACGATGGGAGCCGCGAGCAGGCTCCCGCCGACGCCGTGGTTCGAGATCGTGAAGGTGCCGCCGCGGACTTCCTGAGGCGCGAGCCGCCCCAAGCGGGCGGCGCCGACCAGCTGACCCAGGCGGCGGGCGATCCCGAGCAGGTCGAGCGCCTGAGCCCGGTGGATCACCGGTACGATGAGCCCCTCGTTGCCGAGCGCCGTGCCCACTCCGATGTTGGCGTCCGCATGCAACTCGAGTGCATCCTCGTGATAGGTTGCATTGACCATCGGGTGCGCACCGAGGGCCTGCGCACAGGCGGCCACGAAATAGGCGGTGAGGGTCAGCCGCGCCCCCTGTTGCACGAACGCGGCGGCATTCGCGCTGCGGTGCGCCAGCACCCGGGTTAGATCCGCCTCGAACAGAGTCGTGACGTGGGGAGCCGACGCGAGGCTGCGCGCCATGTGCTCGGCCACGCGGCGACGTATGGCGCTATGCGGCAGGCGCGAAGCCGCGGTGGCGGCGGCAGGGGTCGTGGCGAGCGGCTTGCTCACGTGCCGCTCGATGTCGTGAGCGGTAATGCGTCCGCCCTGTCCGCTGCCGGCGATCGCGGCCGGCGACAGCCCATGCTGGTCCAATAACCGGCGCACCGCGGGGCTCAGCGGCGGACGCGCAACCGGCGCGACGCGGGCGCCATCAGTCGCCAGGTGCGCGGGCACGGCGCACGCGGGGACGGACTGCCGCAAAGGCGCGCTGTCGGGCGACGCGATCCGAACGCGAGCCAACACCTGCCCGGGAAGCACCTCGTCATCGGGCTGCTTCAGAATCTCGCACAATTCGCCGCTTGCCGGCGAAGGAATTTCGACGGTGACCTTGTCGGTCTCGAGTTCCAATAACGGCTCATCCTTGCAGACGGATTCGCCGACGGCTTTGTACCACCTCAGTATCGTGGCCTGGGTACCCTCCTCGTTCGAGGGCGCAATGACCTCCGCGATGCGCGCCATGTTCATATGGCCAGCAAATCCAGCATGGATTGGCCGATTTTCTCGACGCTCGGCAGCACGGCGTCGAGCAGCACCGGGCTGTGCGGACTGGGTATGTCCGGCATCGCGAGACGTTCGATGGGAGCATCGAGATCGAAGAATGCCTCTTTGGCGAGCACCGCGGCGATCTCGGCACCGAAGCCGGCGGTGATGGTGTCTTCGTGAACGATGAGGCAGCGGCGAGTCTTTCGCACGGATGCCAGCGTCGCCTGCCGATCCCACGGCGACAGCGTTCGCAGGTCCAGCAAATCGGCGGAGGACCCGGTGCGCTGGATCGCGCTCTCGCAGCGCTCGACCATCGCGCCCCAGGTCACCACGGTCAGCTCGGCGCCCTCGCGCAACAGCCTGGCTTTGCCGAACTCGACCACGAAATCGTCGCCGGGATAGGCGCGCCGGGCCCAGCTGCGGTCGAGCAGCGCACGATGTTCGAAGAATATGGTCGGGTCGTTGCCGCGCAGCGCAGATCGCAGCAATCCGACGGCATCCTCGGCGTTCGAGGCCATGGCCACGCGCCAACCGATGCCGTGCACCCACTGCACCTCGTTCGATTGGCTGTGCCAGGGATCGCCGCACTTGAAGAACCCGCCGGGAATGCGCACCACCATGGGTGCGGCGAATCGATTGGCGGTACGCCAGCGCATGGTGCCGCAATCGTTGAGTTGTTCGGCCGCGGGATCGGCATACTTGCGGAATTGGATCTCGGGAACCGGCATGAGTCCGGCGGCGGCCATGCCGACCGCGCGGCCGATGATTCCTTCCTCGGACAAGCTGGTATCGAAAACGCGCGCGCGGCCGAATTTCTCCTGCAGGCCGATGGTGGCCGCGTGCACGCCGCCCTTGCGCCCCACGTCCTCGCCGAACACGACCACGCGGGGATTGACCTCGAGTTCGTGCTCGAGTGTGCGTCGCACCGCCGTGACCAGATTGATTCGCGGCCCTTGGCTGTCGGCCCGCGGCGAGCCCGGCGGCGGCGGCGCGAGCGCCGCCCACAGACCGCCCTGTGTTTGAACCTCCGGCGCTCCGTCGTCCTCGAGTTCGGTGAACACATAGCGCTTGACCCGCCGCGGGTCGGGCGCGCTGTGCCGTTCGACGCGTGCGCGCGCCATCGCCACCTCATCCCGTGAACGGGCAACCTCGGCATCCCACTCCTCCGAGGTCAGAAGCCCCGGGACGATCTGGGCACGGAGCTTGCGCCAAGGGTCTCTTTCCTGCTCGGCCGCAATGGCCGCCGAGCCTTTGTAGGTCTGGGTGTCCTGGCCGGAATGTCCGCACAGGCGCGGGACCACGAGCCGCAGCAATGCCGGCCCATCGCCGGCGCGCACTAAGGCGACGGCGTCCCGAATCAACCGGGCGGCGGCCAGCGGATCCGAGCCATCGCCATCGACTACGCGCAGGCCGTGAAAGGCGCTCAAATTGCGTGCAATGTTGCCGCCCGGCGTCTGCAGATGCGAAGGCACGGAAATGCCATAGCCGTTGTCCTCGATGAAAAACAAGAACGGCAGCCGTTCGGTGGTGACGATATTGAGAGCCGCCCAGAAGCCATTGGTCGCGGTCGAGGCATCCCCGCCGTGAGCGACCGCAATGCTGTGTGCGCACCCGGACTCGCCCAGCGTCCGGTGCCGGTAGCGCAGCGCCTGGGCCCAACCGACGGCCGGGGTGTATTGAGTCCCGACTCCTCCGCACACCGGCAACGCGCAGGCCCCCGCCCGCCGCGGTAAATTGAACACGACGCCGATATCGCGGCCCTCGCTCATGCCGCCGGTCCGCATCATGCTCGAGGCAAGAGCCTCATCGATCGAAAGGCCCAAGGTCAGCATCAACGGCCGGGAGCGGTAGTAGCCGCCAACGGCATCCCAGGCGCCCGTGAGATAGCTGCCGAGCAGCACTTGGGTCACGTCGTGGCCGCGCGCGGAGAACTGGTAGAGCACCTTGCGCTCGGGTACCAGCGTGCCCTCTTCGAGATCGTCGAGCGCGCGGGAAATCGCCACCTGGCGCACCACCGCGCGCCAATCGGGCGCGTCGCTGCGCGGTTCCGGCATCAGCTTCTCGGGTCTTGCGGCCATCGCGCTCGTAACCTCGGGTCAGCGGGCTTTCTTAAGACTAGTCGGAAATATTCGGTGACAATCGCCAATCCAACCGGGAGCCGGCCTTTGGATTGGCGATATTCGCCAATCTCGGCTGCGGCCGGTCGGGCGGCGGCGAGATCCGGCTAATAGTTCAAAAGGAATCGCCAAAACCCGCTCCTTTTGGCATCATTGTTGGCGGCTTTATGGAGATCGACCGCTTCGACGCACGCATTTTGTCCGAGCTGCAACGCGACGGGCGTGTGCCCGTGGTGGAGCTGGCGGAGACCATCGGCCTATCGCCAACCCCGTGCGCGCGCCGCATCAAGGCCTTGGAGTCGAACGGCGCCATCGAGGGCTACGCGGCGGTCTTGAACCCGACACGCATCGGCCTTGCGGTGCAGGCGATCGTGCACGTGAAACTCACCGAGCACACCGACGAAACGGTGGCGCGCTTCGAGCGGGAAATCGCGGTGCTGGACGAAGTCACCAATTGCTTCGCGATGACCGGAGCCTATGATTTCATCCTGCAGGTATTCGCCAAAGATCTCGAATCGCTGAGCGCGGTCATCCTCAAGAAGCTGCTGCGCATACCGCATGTCCGCGACGTGCAGTCGAGCGTGGTTCTCGCCACCGTGAAGCGCTCGACGCGCGTACCGCTCGGTCATTTGCCGCGATGACGCGCCTCGGTGAAGCGCAGTGACTGACGCCGATGTCGTCGTCGTCGGAGGCGGCATTGCCGGCGCGTCGGTCGCGGCGCATCTGGCCGAAACGCTGCGTGTGATCTTGGTTGAACGCGAGGATCGCCCCGGTTATCACTCGACCGGACGTTCCGCGGCGTTGTTCACTGAAATCTACGGCAACTCCTCGATTCGCGCCCTGACGCGCGCCAGCCGAGCCTTTCTTTTTGCCCCGCCGCCGGCGTTCACCGAGAGTCCATTGACGCGGCCGCGCGGTTGCCTGTACATCGCGACAACCGGGCAGTTGGGGGCGCTGCGTGAGTTCGCCGCGCTTCCCGATATCGCGCCCGCGACCCGTCCGGTGAGCCCCGCCGAGGCTCGGATCCTGTGCCCGGTGTTGCGCGAGGACTATGTCGCCGGCGCATTGCTCGAGCCCGACTCCTCCGACATCGACGTGCACGCCTTGCACCACGGGTACCTGCGCTTGTTCAAGAGCCGCAGTGGCCGGATCCTGAACAGCTCCCCGGTGCACGCGCTCGAGCGCGCCGGCGGCGGCTGGACGGTGCGCGCCGGCGCCGAAGTCCTGACCGCGCGCATCATCGTCAATGCCGCGGGAGCCTGGGCCGATGAGATCGCATCGCTGGCCGGCATTGCCCGGGTCGGCCTGGTACCGTTCCGCCGCACCGCCGTGCTGGTCGACCCCCCCCCGGGGATGGCGGTCGATTCGTGGCCGTTCGTCAACGATATCGAAGAGCAGTTCTATTTCAAGCCGGAGGGAGGGTCGATCTTCCTCTCCCCTGCCGACGAGACGCCCGCGGAACCCTGCGATGCGCAGCCCGACGAATGGGACGTAGCCACCGTCGTTGATCGGGTGCAGTCCGCGACCACATTGCAGATCGGGCGTCTCAAGGCCCGCTGGGCGGGATTGCGAACCTTCGCAACCGACCGGACGCCGGTGGTCGGATTTTCACGCGAGGCCGAAGGATTCTTCTGGCTCGCCGGACAAGGAGGCTACGGAATCCAGACCGCACCGGCACTGTCGCGCGCCGCGGCCGCCCTTGCCCGAGAATTGCCGCTGCCGGAAGATCTGCTGCGCGCCGGAGTTCGCGCCGAGGAGATGTCGCCGGCGCGCTTCCCCAGCGGATGACCCGCTTCCGCGTCTCGATTATCCCGATGGCAGCGCAGCCGCCTGCGCGACTTGCTTCGGCGGACGGCTCATCCAGACGGCGACCAAAGCAATCAAGGCCGCGAGC
>Ga0209048_10006361_pt1 | contig 11062 bp, 8 predicted proteins | sample FrelakmetCRP12CR_FD_187146 | JGI IMG/M metagenome (GOLD analysis project Ga0209048, IMG submission 187146) | Freshwater lake sediment microbial communities from the University of Notre Dame, USA, for methane emissions studies - CRP12 CR (SPAdes)... | ecosystem: Environmental > Aquatic >... | reverse complement strand
GAATTTCGAGAGCGCGGCCGGGTTCCACCACATCGCGGTGACGTCATCGGTGAACGCGGCGCCGGCGGCGAACGCGTTGCCGAGCGAGCTTGCGCTCTGCTCGTTGAGCTGGAATCCGGTCGCGAGCGCCTGGCCGGTGCCCAGCGCGAGCGCAAGGCCGGCAACCGCAGTCGCAATCCGGGTGCGAACGAAGGGGGTGGTCATTGCAAGTCTCTCCTTGTTTGGGCTTACATGGCGCCGAATCGAATGTCGAGCGCTGAGTCTGTTTTGATCTTCTTTTTGGTGCGCCGAAACGGACCCCGGCGCCTCTCGACCAACTATAAAACTATACACTTCCGGGCCGTTCCCAGCACACTTGGACGACCGTTGCACCCCAGGGTGTTGTTTTTGGGTGCGACCCGTAAAACCCCTTAATCTTCAGGCACTTCCCGTGGTTTCCGGTCGGCGCCGACCGCGACGTAAGTCAAGCTTGCTTCGGTTACTTTGACGCAGATCACATCCCGCGGATTGCGCTGCGCATAGACCTCCACGTCGACCGTGATCGAGGTCCGGCCGACCTTGACGATCGTCGAGTAGAGGCTCACCACGTCGCCGATCAGCACCGGCTGCTTGAACACGAACGAGTTGACGGCGACCGTCGCCACGCGCCCGCGGGCGCGCTGGGCCGCGAGCACGCCGCCCGCGATGTCGACTTGCGACATCACCCAGCCGCCGAAGATATCGCCGTGCTGGTTCGCGTCGGCCGGCATCGGCACGACGCGCAGCGTCGGCGGGCGGTCGGGAAGCGCCACGGAAGCGGGCATGCGTTGCTGCGCAGCGGCGCTACGCCGCAGCCTTCTTCTTCATCTCGTCGCGCAGTTCCCGCCGCAGGATCTTGCCGACGTTGGTCTTCGGCAGGTCCTTGCGGAATTCGACGTCGCGCGGGCACTTGTACCCCGTGAGGTGCTCGCGGCAGTGCTGCATCACCGCTTCCGCGGTCAGGCTCTCGTCCTTCTTCACGACGAAGAGCTTCACCGCCTCGCCCGACTTCGCGTCGGGCAGCCCGACCGCCGCGCACTCGAGCACGCCGGGGTGCATCACGACCACCGCCTCGATCTCGTTCGGGTACACGTTGAAACCGGAAACCAGGATCATGTCCTTCTTGCGGTCGACGATCCTGACGAACCCGCGCTCGTCCATGACGCCGATGTCGCCCGTGGCGAGCCAGCCGTCGTCGTCCAGCACTTTCGCCGTCTCGTCCGGTCGGTTCCAGTAGCCGGCCATCACCTGCGGGCCGCGGATGCAGATCTCGCCCGGCAGGCCCTGCGCCACCACCTTGCCGTCGTCGTCGCGCAGCACGACCTCCGTCGACGGGAGCGGCAGGCCGATCGTGCCGTTGTATGCAGGAAGGTCGAGCGGATTGATCGTGGCGCCTGGCGACGTCTCGGTCAGCCCGTAGGCCTCGATCAGCGGACACCCCGTGACCTGCTTCCACCTGATCGCCACCGCCTCCTGCACGGCCATCCCGCCGCCAAGGGTCATCCGCAGCGTCGAGAAATCGAGCTTCGCGAAATCCGCGTTGTTCACGAGCGCGTTGAACAGCGTGTTGACGCCGGTGAACGCCGTGAACTTGTGGCGCGCCATCTCCTTGACGAACCCCGGGATGTCGCGCGGGTTGGTGATCAGCACGTTTTCGGCGCCGAGCGTCATGAACACGAGGCAGTTCGCCGTAAGCGAGAAGATATGGTAGAGCGGCAGCGGCGTGATGATGATCTCGGTGCCCTCGGCGCCGAGGAACGGCCGCACCCATGCGCGCGCCTGCAACAGGTTGGCGACGATGTTACGGTGCAGGAGCATCGCGCCTTTCGCGACGCCCGTCGTGCCGCCCGTGTATTGCAGGAACGCGAGATCGTCGTGTCCGAGCGGTACCCGCTCGAGCTTCCCGCGCCGGCCCTCGGCCAGCACGTCGGACAGCCGCTGCGAGCCGGGCAGGCTCCACGCCGGCACCATCTTCTTCACGTGCCGGAGCACGAAATCGACGATCAGCCCTTTGAAACCCAGCATTTCGCCGATGCTGGTGACGATGACATGCTTCAACTTCGTCTTCGCCGCGACCTCCTGCACCGTGTGGGCGAAGTTCTCGACGACGACGATCACCTCGGCGCCGGAGTCGCTCAGCTGGTGCTCGAGTTCGCGCGCGGTATAGAGCGGATTCACGTTCACCACGGCGCAGCCCGCGCGCAGCGTTCCGAACAGGCAGACCGGGTATTGCAGGATGTTGGGCATCATCAACGCGACGCGCGCGCCCTTGCGGCAGCCCTTCGCCTGCAGCCACGCGGCGAACGCGGTCGACAGCGTATCGAGCTCGCCGAACGTGATCGACTTGCCCATGCACGTGTACGCGGGGCGAGCGGAGAACTTGGCCACGCTTTCGTCGAACACGTCGCGCACCGACGCGTACTCGTCGACGTCGATCTCGGCCGGGATGCCCTTCGGATACTGCTTGAGCCAGATCCTGTCCACGTTTCCCCTCCTCGAATGCTTAGGCGAACCGCCATCGTGCGCCCGACGGATTCCGGACGCCCTGCACTATTGCTTTTGAACCAGTCCCTGGCGCAGGGACGAAATCGTACACCAAGCAACGGCCCGGACGCCCGCCGCACGGCGGGCCGCGCCCTCACTCAGGTCGCAGCAGGCGTTGCGCCGCTCGCGGCGTCATGGAGCGGGCCGCCGCGAAACGGGGCGAAACCGGTCCCGAATATCGCGCCCGCATCGACTAAGTCTGCGTCGGCCACGATGCCGTCGGCCAACGCGGAACGAGCTTCCGCGACAAATGGGCCGACGAGTCGATCCGCGAGCCCCGGGGGAATGGCGCCGGCCGGCTGCTTGGCGGCCTTGCCTGAAGACCAGTCGTAGAAGCCCTTCTTCGCCTTCTTGCCGAGCTGACCCGCGTCGACCAGCGCCTTCAGTTTCGCGGGCGGCTCGACGCCGGGCGAGAGCATCTTGCCGACGGCCATGCAGATGTCGAGGCCGACGGTGTCGGCGAGCTCGACCGGACCCATCGGCATCCCGAACGCCAGCGCGGCCTCGTCGACCGTCTCCGGCGCGATGCCTTCGTCCACGCATCGCATCGCCGCCATCAGGTAAGGGCCGAGCACGCGGTTCACGAGAAAGCCGGGCGCGCTCTTCACCGGCAGCGGCAGCTTGTCGATCTGGCGCACGAAGGCGGCGGCATGCGGCACGAGGTCCGCGCGCGTATTCTTTCCGACGACGACCTCGACCAGCATCATCTGCGGCACCGGATTGAAGAAGTGGATCCCGATCAGGCGCGCCGGGTCGCGCATCGCCGTCGCGATGTCCTCGAGCGGAATGCTCGAGGTGTTGGTGGCAAGTATCGCGCCCGGCTTTGCCTTCGCCTCGAGCGCCGCGAACAGGCTGCGCTTGGCTTCGAGGTTCTCGAAGATCGCCTCGATGATCACGTCGGCGCGCGCGATGCCGGCGCCGGCGACGTCGGGGATGAGCCGGTCCGTGGCGTCGCGCATGCGCAGCGGATCCTTCAGCCGCTGCGCGAACAATTTCGCCGCGCGCCCCATCGCGGGCACCAGGCGCTCCGCGTTCTGGTCCTGCAACGTGACCGTCAATCCGCGCAGCGCGCACCACGCGGCGATGTCCCCGCCCATCGTGCCGGCACCGACGACATGCACGTGCGCCGCCTTGAAATCGCCTTCCTTGCCGAGCGACTTGAGACGCTCCTGCAGCCGGAATACGCGAATCAGGTTGGCGGCCGTCGGCGTCTTGAGCAGCGACGGCACCGAAGCGGGGTCGGACGGCGGCACCGCGAGCGCGTTGCCATCATGCTTCGCCCAGATCTCGAGGATCGCGTACGGTGCCGGATAGTGTTCGCGCCGCGCGCGTTTCGCGACCTGCTTCGCGGCCTTCGCGGCAATCATGCTTCGCACCGGTCCCGCCAGCGTCAGCGACAGCGGGAAGGGCAGCGCGCGTGGCGGCGGCAGCGCGGTCAGCACGCCGCGCACCGTGTTTTCCACGATGCGCGGAGGCACGCATTCGTCGGCGATGCCGAGCTTCTTCGCCCGGCGCGCATCGATCGTCTTGCCGGTCAGCATGAGATCGAGCGCCGCGGGCGCGCCGGCGAGCCGCGGCAGGCGCTTCATTCCGCCCCATCCGGGGACGATGCCGAGCATCACTTCCGGCAGACCGAGCCGCGTGCCGGGCTCGTCGACGACCACGCGGTAACGACACGCGAGCGCCAGCTCGAAGCCGCCGCCGAGACAGAAACCGCGGACCAGCGCCAGCGTCGGATACTTGACGGCGGCGAGACGCTCGAATGCATCCCAGCCGCGCTTGACGATCGCCACTGCGTCATCTTCGGACTTGACCTTGCCGAACTCGTCGATGTCGGCGCCGGCGATGAAACCGTTCGCCTTTCCGGAATCGATGACCAGGCCTTTCGGCGGATCGCGGTCCAGGAGGTCGAGCGCCTCGTTGAGCTCCGCGAGCACGTCGCGCGACAACGTATTGGTGGTCGCGTCCGCCTTGTCGAACGTGAGGCGCGCCAAGCCGTCGGCGGAGCGGTTCAGTTTCCAGTGTCGCATCATGTGCGCTCGACCAGCATCGCGCCGCCCAGGCCGCCGCCGATGCAGATCGCGGCCATGCCGCGCTTGCCGCCGGTGCGTTCGAGGACGTTCAGCACGTGCAGCACGATCCGCGCGCCTGACGCGCCGACCGGATGGCCGAGCGCGATCGCCCCGCCATCGACATTGAGCTTCGCTTCGTCGAGCTTGCCCATCGCGCCATCGAGCCCCAGTTCCTGACGGCAGTAGCCGGCGTCTTCCCACGCGCGCTCGCACGCAATCACCTGCGCCGCGAACGCTTCGTTGATCTCCCACGCATCGAGATCGTTGAGCCCGAGCCCGTGCCGCTTGAGTAGGGGCGTGGCCGCATGCACGGGACCGAGACCCATCTGCGCCGGATCGAGGCCCGCCCATTCGGAATCGACGATGCGGCCCTTCGGCGACAGCTTGTATTCTTCGACCGCGCGCTCGGATGCGAGCACCAGCCACGCCGCGCCGTCGGTGATCTGCGAGCTGTTGCCGGCCGTGACGTTGCCGTACTTGCGGTCGAAGAACGGCCGGAGCTTCGCAAGATTTTCCGCCGTGGAATCCTCGCGCACGCCGTCGTCGGCCGGGTACAGCTTGCCCGTCGCATCGTACAGCGGGACGATTTCGCCGTCGAAGTGCCCGGCCTTCTGTGCCGCGAGCACCTTCTGGTGGCTGCGCGCGGAGAATTCGTCCATCTCGCGCCGCGTGATGTGGAACCGGTACGCGAGATTCTCCGCCGTCTGGCCCATCAAGAGCCCGACCATCGGATCGGTGAGACCCTTCATGAGACCGATCACGGGCGCGAGGTAGCCCGGACGGAATTTCGCGAGGAGCGCCGCGCGCTGGCCGAGGGATTTTGCCGCGTACCAGCTCGCGAGCCACACGACCATCGCATCGGAGAACAGCAGCGGCGCGCGCGACAGCGCGTCCACGCCACCCGCGAGCACGAGGTCCGACCGGCCGGTGCGAATGTTCGCAATCGCCGAATCGAGCGCCTGCATGCCCGACGCGCAATTGCGCATGACCGTCCATCCGGGCACCTTCTGCCCGCAACCCACGCGCAGCGCGACGACGCGGCCGATGTTGACCTCGTCGGGCGAAGGCGCGGCGCAGCCCAGGATCACCTCGGAGAGTTGCGGCGGGTCGAAGGACTGGCGCAGGAGCAGCGCGCGTCCGGCGTCGGTCGCGAGATCCGACGCCGAAAACGGCCCGGGACGGTTGCGCGACTTCAGGAACGGCGAGCGAGCGCCGTCGACGATGTAGACGGGTTCTGCCATCGATGCCTCCTCGGGCGCAGCGCCGACGTGTGCCCGGCCGCTGCCGAATTACGCAGCTGCCATGTTACGCAGCAGCCTTGTGTACGACCGCCGCCGCCGGCACGGCCGCCTGCCCATGCGCGCCCACCATTTGCGACAGCCCGAGATCCTGCGGAAAGTCGTCGACCCTGATGACCTTGGCAGTGAGGTCGCGCGCGGCGATCACCTGCGCCCCTTCTGCCGAAGTGATCACGCCCGCCGCCTGCGCGCGCGCGACGAGGGCGTCGAGGCCGCCGCCCGGTGGCACCTTCGGATCGAACTTCCCTTCCTTCGCGGCGGCGCGGATTCTCGCTTCGATAGGTTCGGCCGCGAGCGTCGCCGTCAGCGCGCGTTCGATCTGCGCCACTGGGTTCTCGGCGGACGTCGGCAAATACATGCAGGCGGTGAGCCGGTCGCGCGTCGCCGACGGCTCAAGCAGAAGCTTCGCGACGTCGTGCCCCAGCGCGTCGGACGGCACGAAATACGGCCGGCCGAGCGGGAACACGAACCGCCGCAGGACGGCGGCGATCATGCGATTGGGGAAGTTGGAGATCACGCCCTCGAACGCGGTCTGCGCCTTGAACATCGCGTCCCACATGGCCCAGTGCATCAGCGGCGCGTCCGCTTGCTGCCTCCCCTCCGCTTCGTAGCGCTTCAGCGTGGCGGAAGACAGGTACATGAGCGACAGGATGTCACCGAGTCGCGCCGAGAGCTTTTCCTTGCGCTTCAGCGCGCCGCCCAGCGAGCCCATCGAGACGTCGGCGAGGAACGCGAGCGCCGCCGAAAAGCGCGTGAGCTGCTGGTAATAGCGGTGCGTTTCCGGCGCCACGTTCGCCGGCACGTTGACGAAGTGCGAGCCGGTGAGGCCGGTGACGAGCGTGCGCGCCATGTTCGACAGCGTGAACCCGATGTGACCAAATAGCGCGGCGTCGAACGCCGCCGACGCCTTTGCGGAATCGCTTTCCCGCGTCGCCTCGATCTCCTTCAGAACGAACGGATGGCAGCGGATGGCGCCCTGGCCAAATACAATCAGGCTGCGCGTCAGGATGTTGGCACCTTCCACCGTGATCGCGACCGGGAGCTGCATGTACGCGGCACCCAGGAAATTCGACGGCCCCATCATGATGCCCTTGCCGCCGACGACGTCCATCGCATCGATGACGACCTGGCGGCCGCGCTCGGTGAGATGCAGCTTCGCGATCCCTGAAAGCACCGCCGGCTTCTCGCCCATGTCGATCGCGCCCGCGGTGAGCACACGCGCGGCATCCATCATGTAGAGATTGCCGCCCATCCGCGTAAGTGCTTCTTCGATGCCCTCGAAGCGGCCGATCGGCGTCTTGAACTGCGTGCGCACCCGCGCATAGCCGCCCGTGGCGCGTACGGCGAGCTTCGCCATGCCGGTGCCCGACGACGGCAGCGAAATCCCGCGGCCCGCTGCCAGGCACTCCATCAGCATCCGCCAGCCGCGGCCCAGCATCGGCTGCCCGCCGATGATCCAGTCCATCGGGATGAACACGTCACGGCCCCAGTTCGGGCCGTTCTGGAATACCGCATTGAGCGGCATGTGCCGGCGGCCGATCTCCACACCCGGGTGCGACGTCGGAATGAGCGCGCAGGTGATGCCGATGTCGCCCTTGTCGCCGACGAGGTGGTCGGGGTCGTACGCGCGGAACGCGAGCCCGAGCAGCGTGGCGACCGGCCCCAGGGTGATATAGCGCTTGTCCCACGTCACCCGGAGGCCGAGAACGCGTTTGCCGTCGTGCTCGCCCCAGCAGACGACGCCGTAGTCCGGAATCGCGGCGGCGTCGGAGCCGGCAGTCGGATTGGTGAGCGCGAAGCACGGAATCTCCAGGCCCTTGGCGAGCCGCGGCAGGTAATAGCGCTTCTGCTCGTCGGTGCCGTAGTGTGCGAGAAGCTCGCCGGGTCCGAGCGAATTCGGAACCATCACTGTCACGGACACCGTTCCCGAGTGCGTCGACAACTTGGTCATGACCTGCGAATGCGCGAACGCGGAGAATCCGAGCCCGCCGAATTCCTTCGCGATGTTCATGCCCCAGAAGCCCCGGTCCTTGATGAATTGCCAGACCGCGGGCGGTAGATCGCGATCGATGTTCGTCGTCTCCCAGTCGCTTACCATCGCGCAAAGCTCCTCGACATCGTGATCGAGGAAATGCTGTTCGTCGGCGGTGAGCGCGGGCGTCGGCGCGTCGAGCAGCTTTCGCCATTGCGGCCGTCCGGAGAACAGCTCGGCATCCCACCAGACGGTGCCGGCTTCTATCGCCTCGCGCTCGGTCTGCGACATCGGCGGCAGCACCTTGCGGAACGCCGCGAGCACCGCGTCGCTGATCAGCTTGCGCCGCAGCACCGGGATGTTGAGCGGGATGGCGAGCAGCACGAACAACGCGGAGAGCGCGAGCGAAAGCCAGCCGGGAAGCGCATGCGTCCCCCACGCGACGGCGATCGCGCCCGCCAGCGCCGCGCTCCAAAGGATGCCGGACGCGTTGAGGTAGGCGAGCACGAGCATGCCAAGAAGGACGGCCATTAACCAGATCAGGGTCAGCATCGAAGACTCCTTGAACGGAGGATCATCGGGAAACGGGGGCGCTGCAGCGCAGCTGTTTCAATTCGCCGTCGAGCGCGCGACCAGCGGCGGAAGTTTCCGGCAGCGGCGACTGCAATCCGGCGAGCAGGAAGGGGGCGAGCCGGCGCAGCAGCATTTCGTCGTTGCCCGATTCCGCGGGCGTGAGTTCGGCAATGAGCTTGAGCGCGTCGGTTCCAGCCAGCGTATAGGACAGCGCACCCATGATGAAATGCAGCCGCCACGACAGCTCCTTGGGCGGCATTTCCGGAAGCGCCTGCGCGAACGCCGCCTTGAAGCGCGCGATCATCACCGCGTACTGACCCGACAGGAAGTGGCGGATGAACGGCGCGGGATCGGCATAGGCGCGGCCGAGAAGACGCAGGAAGTTCTTGCCGCCGCGCTCGCGGTCACGCGCGAGCTTCAGTGCGGGCACGAACATCGCGGACAGAATCTGCTCGCACGCGACCGGACGCGGCGCCGCCGCGCGCTCGAGCTCGGTCAGGAGGTCGAGGCGCTCCTGGTTCATCGGGTCGAGCCGCCGCGTCAGCACCGCTTGGAACAGCTCTTCCTTGCTGCCGAAATGGTAGTTGACGGCCGCGAGGTTGACGCCCGCGGCGGCGGTGATCGAACGCAGGCTGGTCGCCTCGAACCCGTGCTCCATGAAGAGCGATTCGGCGGCATCGAGGATCCGGTCTTTGGTCGCGACCGGGGCCTCTTTGTCGATCATCCGGATTACGTTTCCGTCCATGACTGACCACCCTCCAGCGGTGACGCGCGGTGGCGACTGCTCGGCAATATGAATCAAACGTTCGTTTGAATCCTAGGCCGGACGGTCCCATCATGTCAAGCGGCCGATCATGCTTGTGCCCCTTGATGCGCGACCCAGGCCCCGAACATGGACGCTTTCATTGAGTAAGCGCTTGCTCCCCGCTGCAAGCCTTTAGCTCGGTCATGTTCGAAGCGGCATGCCAATTCCTCCCCAATTCGCGGCGCTGCTGGAAGTACGGGTGCGCGAATGGCCGCGTCCGCTCGAGCGATTGGTGATCGTCGCGCGCAGCATGGGCGGCTTGGTCGCCCGCAGCGCAATCCACCACGCCGCGCTGGCTGGCCACTCCTGGTCGAATCGACTCGATGATCTTGTGCTCCTGGGGACACCGCATTTCGGTGCTGCCCTGGAACGCGCAGGCGCCCGCGCGGATTTTCTGCTCGGGATCTGCCCGTACACCGCTCCGTTCGCACGGCCGGGCAAAGTTCGCAGCGCCGGCATCAAGGATCTGCGCCATGGAAATCTGCGTAACGACGCCGGGGGCGAGCACTCCGACCCGCGCCCGCGCGCGGGCAATTCGTTGCCGCTGCCCAAGAGCGACCGGTGCTACGCCATCGCGGCGAGTCGGCTACGACATGGCACATTTCGATCTGTTGAGCAGCCACGCGGTCTACGAGCAAATCCTGCGTTGGCTCACCAACGATCGGCAAGGCAAGGGTCGCCGACACATCGGCAACGCATCGGCCTATAGTGAACGACGCCGCATCCCGTCAGCGGCGTCCAAGGAGCGAACACCATGTCTCATAGACCGCCGAAGGAAGACAAGAAAAAGGCGTTGCTGACCCCCAAGGAAAAGAAGGCGATCAAGCAACAAAAGAAGCACGTCGGCGACGCCGCGCCGCTCATCAAGCGCTAGACGGTCAATCGCATCGGGGCGAAGCATTCGGCGCCGGGCGCGAGGGACGCCGCGCGCACGGGTGCCGTCGCGCAGCGCTTGACGTACCTGCGTGCGAAAGCGGCCATGCGCTTCGCCGGCCCTCCTGCACTGCTCCTGCGGCGTTTAAATGGATCTGCGCCCGCCGATGACCTGAAGCAGAAGCATGACGACGGCGATGACCAGCAGCACGTGGATCAGGCCGCCCATGGTGACCGAGGTGACAAGTCCAAGCAGCCAGAGGATGACCAGGACAACGGCGATCGTATAGAGCATGAATGCTTTCCTTTCGAACGACGGAGGTGGAGATTCAACTCCGTGCATATACCAGCATGCTCGTTGCCGCGCGTCGATTCTGTGCGCTCTCGCACACACGCAGAAAAAGACGCGACGACCCGAGCGTCGCGGCTCAGCGTCCGAGCAATTCGCCTGCGGGCTTGAGTGAGTCGATGCGATCGCAGATCACCTTGGCGATCGCGACCAGAGGCGCACCGAGGAGGAGGCCTGCGACGCCCCACATCCAGCCGAAGAACAGCAACGCGATGAACAGCACGGCGGCGTTTACGCTGGCGAACCGGCTCAGCAGCCACGGCATGAAAATCATGCCGATGACGCCCGATATCACCATCGTCGCACCGGCCACCGCCAGCGCGTGCAGCGGCGTTCCAAACTGCAGGAAACCGGCCACCCCGGCGGCAATCGCCAATACGACCGGACCCAGGTAGGGAACGAAGTGCAGCACACCGGCGAATACACCCCAAACGCCGGCCTGCTCCATCCCCATTGCCTCGAAGGCGAGCCACGTGCAAATCCCCACGAGCGCGTTCGACACCAGCGTTGCAAACAGGTAACGCTGCACCTGCGCGTCGATTTCCTCGAGGATGCGCA
>Ga0209048_10006360_pt1 | contig 11062 bp, 9 predicted proteins | sample FrelakmetCRP12CR_FD_187146 | JGI IMG/M metagenome (GOLD analysis project Ga0209048, IMG submission 187146) | Freshwater lake sediment microbial communities from the University of Notre Dame, USA, for methane emissions studies - CRP12 CR (SPAdes)... | ecosystem: Environmental > Aquatic >... | reverse complement strand
CGGATTCGCTCCATGGGAGCACCTCGTCGCTGCTGCGCACCAGCAGGAAATAACGATCCGGCCGCGTGATCCGCGCGACGGCCAGCGCGCGCAATTCCGCGTGGTGCGCAACTGTCACCTCGAACGTTTCGCCCGTGTGGAAATTGCGCTGCGTGCCGATGTACGGACGCAGGTCGTCCCAGGGACGGATCGCCGGGTTGATCAACGCGGCGCGCGCGCCAAAGCGCTCGGCGAGATGGGTCGCCTGAAATCCGCCCAGCGAACTGCCGACAAGCGTCAATTGGGCACCGGCGTGCGCGCCCAGCTCGCGCTCGATCCATCCGGCCACGAGGCCTACCGCTTCGGCCGGGCCGGGCGGCAACGCCGGCACATGAAGGCGCGGCCGCCGCGAAACAGGGAGCGCACCGATCGCCCGCATGAAGCATTGCGCCTTCGCGCTCTGCGGCGACGACCGGAAGCCGTGCAGGTAGACGATCGTGGTCATTGGCGCCTCATATGCGTCAATGCCTTCACCCGCGGGACCCGCGCTCAGGTGGAATCGGCGAGCCGCATCAGCAGCTTGTCGTGAATGCCGCCGAACGAACCATTGCTCATGGCGAGCACGAGGTCTCCGGTACGCGCTTCTGCGGCGACCGCCTCGACCAGAGCGTCGACGTCGTCGTACACGGCTGCCTTCGCGCCGAGCGGGGCGAGCGCCTTCTCGACGTCCCAGCCCAGCTGCGACGCGTAGCAGAACACGCGGTCCGCGCCGGCGAGGCTCGCGGGGAGCGCCGAGCGCATCGTGCCGAGCTTCATCGTTCGCGACCGCGGTTCCAGCACCGCGAGGATGCGGGCGTCGCGGGCGCCGCGACGCAGGCCGTCGATCGTCGTCGCGATCGCCGTCGGATGGTGCGCGAAATCGTCGTACACGGTGACGCCGCGCACCTTGCCGCGCATTTCCAGCCGCCGCTTGACGCCGCGGAACTCCGCGAACGCCGCGAGGCCGACGTCGACGGGAACACCCGCATGGCGCGCTGCGGCGAGCGCCGCCAGCGCGTTGAGCCGGCTGTGGCGCCCGTGCTGCACGTTGTCCGCCGGCCAGCGCACGATGCCTTGCGGCGCGCTGCCGTGCGTGACCTTGCCGTCGGGCGCGATGCGCCACGCGGGCGTCAGCGTGCCCTCGGCGGGCGCCAGCTCGGCGCCGGAGAAGTATTCGACCTCCGACCAGCAGCCCCGCGCGAGGACGCGGGCGAGGCTTTCCTCCTCGGCATTGACAATGAGGCGTCCCGTGCGCGGCACCGTGCGCACAAGGTGATGGAACTGCGTTTCGATCGCGGCCAGGTCCGGGAAGATGTCGGCGTGGTCGTACTCGAGGTTGTTGAGGATCGCGGTGCGCGGCCGGTAGTGGACGAACTTCGAGCGCTTGTCGAAGAACGCGGTGTCGTATTCGTCGGCCTCGATCACGAAGAACGCGCTGTCGGCGAGACGCGCGGATACGCCGAAGTTCATGGGCACGCCGCCGACGAGAAAGCCGGGATTGAGGCCGGTCCGCTCGAGGATCCACGCCAGCATCGACGCCGTAGTCGTCTTGCCGTGCGTCCCCGCCACTGCGAGCACCCAACGGTCGCGCAGCACGTTTTCGTAGAGCCACTGCGGTCCCGACACGTAGGGCCGCCCCGAATCGAGCAACGCCTCGGCAAGCGGGTTGCCGCGCGTGATGACGTTGCCGATCACGAACACATCCGCGCGTTTCGCCACCGTGTCGAGCTGCGCGGGATCGAATCCTTCGGTGAGCTCGATGCCGAGCGATTCCAGCTGCGCGCTCATCGGCGGATAGACCTTGGCGTCGCAGCCGGTGACGGTATGGCCAGCCGCCTTCGCCAGCGCGGCGAGGCCGCCCATGAACGTGCCGCAGATGCCGAGGACGTGGAGACGCATGCGGGTCGTGTCAGATCGGATTTCGCAGCCGGACCGCGCGCGATGCGCGGATGGCGTCTGCGAGAGCGCGAGTGTAACGCGCCTCGCGCGTTGCGGCCGCCGGAACCTGCGCTTGGCGCGGCGTGGTCATCGTCCCTCGTCCGGCGCGGCGTTCGCTGCCAGGGCGCGATCGTAGGCCGCTTCGAGCGCGCGTGCATAGCGGACGGGATCGGTCACCGCGGGGTCGCCCACCGCACGGACGACAGCCGCGCCCGCGTCGTCGCGAAAGGCGCGGTCCCGCGCGAGCCGCACCGCAAGCTCCACGTAGGCGTCGTCGGTCTGCGCAATCGTCTGCGTGAGCCCGAGGTGCATGAGGATGCTGTAGCCCATGCGCTCCGCATGCCGGCCGCCGACACGCGTGACGACCGGGACACCGGCGTCGAGCGCGGCCGCCGTCGTGTCGCCGCCGGTATAGGGCATCGTGTCGAGCGCGATGTCGATCACGCCATACCGCGCCCGGTTGAACGCATCGTCGCCGCGGCGATAGGGAATGAAGGCGAGGCGCGCGGTGGCGATTCCATGCCCGGCCAATCGTCGCTCGATCGCGCGCCGATCCTCGTCGCTCTGCGGCGAGAACGCGAGCACGGAACCGGGAACCGCCTCGAGGATGCGACGCCATGCGCCAACACAGCGCTGCGAGAGCTTCAGCACGCCGACAAAGGTGCCGAAAATGACGGCCTCTTCCGGCAGGCCGAGCGCCGCGCGCGTGAGCTCGGCCGCGGCCGCGGGAGCAACGTGCCGCAGCGGCAGCACGCAGACGTCGATCGGGAGGTTTGCCTCGAGCTGCCAGCGCGCGGCGGCCGCGGTGTCGGCATAGCGGTCGGTAATCTTGTAGTCGACCTGCGACAAACCGAGCGCGCCGTGGTAGCCGAGATGCGTCACGATGATCCGCGCGGGCTTGCAGCGCAGGATCCCTGGGCGCGCCCAGGATGAGTGCCCCATCAGGTCGACGAGGATGTCGAGCTCGTCGGCGGCGATTGCCTCGGCAGCCGCGCGATCGTCGAGCGCAGCGACATTGACGAACTCGTCGACGGCCTCCTTCCATTGCGCGGTGACCGCGTCGGAGTTTTCGGGCGGCGCCAGCGCGTACGCGCGAATCTCGAAGCGCCTGCGATCGTGCGCGGCAATCACCGGCAGCAGCAGCTTGCCCATCACGTGGTCGCGGAAGTCTGCCGACAGGTAGCCGATGCGCCGCACGGGGTCGGCGTCGGCGCGCGGCCGCGCGAGCGGGGCCACGCCGCGCTGACGCGCCTGCTGGAGCCGGTCGTAGGTCCGGTAGACCGAAAAGAGCCGCTCCTGCGGCACGTCGACGTACTGCAGCAATGCGAGCAGCTCCGCGACAAGCACCTCGTCGCCTTCGGCATAGGGCCAGTCGAGCGCACGTTCCAGGGCCACCGTCTCGAGAACGGCGTCACCCGCGCGCAGCCGCGTTGCAAGCGCCGCGACCGCGAGCCGCGCGGAAGGCGCCGCCACTTTTTCGAAGCGCTCGAAATCCGCGGCGGCCTCCTCGAACCGCGACAGGCGCAGCAGCAGTCCGCGCAACTCGAACCAGACGTCCTCGTTGGCCGGCGCGAGTTCCCGCGCGCGGACGAGGTGCGGCACCGCGAGGCTCCAGCGCTTCGTGCGGACGAGCGCCTTCGCCGCGTTGTAGCTGGCGTCGATGCGCGTCGGGGCGCGCGCCACCGCCGCCTCGAACGCGCCGGCGGCTTCCTTGTAGCGTCCACGCGCGAACAGCATGTGGCCGGCGGCGAGCCACGGCTCGGGCCACTCGGGCTGTCGCTGCGCGGCGGCGGCGAACGCCTTCAGCGCCTCGCCGTCGCGGTGCTTCTCGGCCAGCATGACGCCCAGGTTGTGGTGGAGCTCCGCGCTCTCCGGCGCGATCACCAGCGCCTTCCGGAACGCCGCGATCGCGCCGTTGCGGTCCTTGCACGCAATGCATTCCCTGGCTTCGCGCAACAATGAATCAAGCTCGCCCGCCATGGTTGGCGCTCTCAGGCAGCCGCGGCCGCGCGCACGACGCCGGCATGGCGCCGCCAGCCCCAGGCGAACCACGCAAACGCCAGCAGGTAAAGCACGAGGGCGACGCCGAAGGCGAGCTTGAGCCCGCCCGCGATGTCGACGCCGAGACCGGCGCGCGCAACATCGACGATGACGCCGATTCCCCACTGCGCGGAAAAGCTGCCGCAGAACATCAGGAGATTGAGCGCCGTATTGGACCGCCCCGTGAGTTCGATCGCGAATCCGTCGTTCAGTACGGTGAACCCGAGCACGTTGACCGTCGCGCCCAGTCCATACAATGCCCACCACAACCACGTGCCGGGAACGAGCGCGAGTATCGCCGCGAGCGCGAGCGCACTCAGTCCGAACCCCGCGCCGAACAGGTGGCGCGGATGGACGCCGCGCCGCGCCAGACGCGTCGCATAGAGTCCGAGCGCCACGTAGCCGGCGATCATCGTGGCGCCCATCAACAGAAGGTGCTGGGCGGCGACCGCGCGCCCGAATCCGTTCACCTCGAGCAGCCACGGCACCGCCCACAGACCCTGGATCGCCATGAACGACCCGATGCCCGTGGCGGCAAGCGGCGCGACCCACCAGAAGCGCGGATGCGCGAACACCGAGCGCACGCCCGCCCATTGCGCGGCGAATCCCGGAGCGTGCTTCGATGGCGAGGTGTCGGGCACCCGCCACCAGATGAAAAGCGCCGCGGCGCAGGTCGTGACCGACAACGCGATGAAGATCGCGCGCCACGAGACAACGCGCAGCGCGAATTCCAGCGGCGCGGTGGCGGCAAGCACGCCCACGCCGCCGGCGACCATCATCCATCCCCCCAACGACGCTTGTTGCTCCTCGGGATACCACGTCGCGATCGCCTTCAACGGCGCCATCAGGCAGGTCGCGACCCCCATGCCGATCAGCGCGCGCGCCGCGAGCAATCCGCCTTCGGTCTCGGCGAGCGCAAAGATGAGCGCTCCCGTTGCCGCAACGAGCAGCAGCAGCGGCTCCACGCGCCGCGGACCGTACCGGTCGAGCAGCATGCCGGCGGGGATCTGCATCGCCGCGAACGCGACGAAGTAGGCGGCCGTCAGAAGACCGAGCGCTCCCGGCGAGAGCGACAGCTCGCGCACGAGGTCCGGCGAGATCACCGCATTGACGGTGCGATAGAAATAGGACAGCAGGTAGGCGGCCGCGAACGGCGCATACAGTTGCCGGAACGGCAAGGCGACGGGCTCAGCCACGAAAGATGAAATGGACGGCGCCGAGGATGCAAATCGCCGCCCACAGATAATCGAGCTTCATCGGCTCGCCCACGTACAGCACCGCAAACGGCACGAACACCGTCAGCGTGATCACTTCCTGCAGGATCTTGAGCTGCGCGAGCGACATCACGCGGAAGCCCATCCGGTTTGCCGGAACCATGAGCGAGTACTCGAACAGTGCGATGCCCCACGACGCGAGCACGGCGATCCACAAGGGGGACTCGTGCAGGTACTTCAGGTGCCCGTACCAGGCGAACGTCATGAACACGTTCGACGCGGTGAGCAGGAGCGCGCAGACCAGCGCGGGGTGCGCGGCGAGTTGGGCAAATGAAGGCATGGACGGGTTCGTTCGACGGTAGGGGGCGCACATCGCCCGCGGGGCAGCCCGCATTATCGCCGATGGGCAATGCGCGTGGCGAGCGCAGGACGATGATGCATCAGTACTTGAAGCGGGTCTTCGCCGGAAAGACGAGGCCGAAGGTCTCCGCGAGTACCGCGTTGAGCTCGTCGTCGTCGCGAATCGCCCGCGAAAGGCTCGTCGTGCCGCGATCCTCGACCAGGTCGCGGTTGCGCAGCGTCCAGCGCGCGTCCTGCGAAATCCGCTGCGCGGTCAGGATCTGCGTGAAACGCGACGTGGGATGCGTCGATGTGTAGTGGTTGGCGATCTCGTAGTCGACCGCCAGTTGCGGCTCGTGGGTAAAAGCGTAGAGATCCGCCCAGGCGCCGCCGCGGCGCGACTGCAGCACCTGCGCGTCGCCGTCGTCGACGACGCGATACGTCCACGCGAACTGCGGCGATTCCCCGCCATCCAGCGGCACCGGCAACAGCACGCCGTCGGCGCCGAAGCCGACATCGGCGACGAGGCGCGCGCCGCCGATGTCGACCCGCAACATCATGTGCGTGCGCGGCAGCACGCGGTCCGTTCCGTGGCGAACGCGCGCGGCCAGCCGGGTGACCTTGAATCCCAGTCGCTCCAGCACTGCCGCGAACAGCGCGTTGTGCTCGAAGCAGTAGCCGCCGCGCCGTCCGGCGACGAGCTTCGCCTGCAGGCTCGCGAGGTCGAGCCGGATCGGGACGCCAAGCAGGATGTCGAGGTTCTCGAACGGTATCGATGTCGCATGCGCGAGATGCAACGCGTCGAGCGTCGCCCGCGACGGCGCAAGATCACCGGCATAGCCGATCCGCAGCAGATACGCAGGGACGTCGATCGCAGCGTCGCTCATCTCGCCGTTCCGAGTTTCGATGGCCTATCCGAATGTCGCGCGCATGCGCGCAGGCGAAACATCGCTCGCCTGCAGTTCAAGAATTGGCATGTTGCCTCCACCTGTTCGGCTGGTGAACCGGGATCGCGCATCCGGTCGAAATCATCGCATCGAGCCAAGATGACGTAAAGCGGCGCTCCCGTAGTATCGCCTTGCTTTGATCGCACGAGAAAGTCGGCCCCTACACGCCACCGGCCCGAGCGAGTATGCTGCCCGTCCCGGCCTATGGCCACGGGCGCAGCACGCCAGACGAAGCATTCGATGAACTTCTATCGCGGAGGCTCCCCATGCGTCACAGTTCATGGCTGCTGCTCGCGGCCGCAATGACCGGACTGACTCCGGCATTCGCCGCGCAGCGCACGTTCGTGTCGACCACCGGCAACGACACCCATACCGCGAACAATTGCAGCCTCACGCTCCCCTGCCGCTCGTTCGACAAGGCGCTCACCGTCACCGACGCGAGCGGCGAAATCGTCGTCCTCGATTCCGGCGGCTACGGCTCGGTGACCGTCGCCAAATCGGTCGTGATCACGAGTCCGGCCGGCGTCTATGCGGGGATTTCCGTCTTCGCCGGCAAGACCGGCGTCGTTATCGACAGCCCGGGCGCGATCGTGACGCTGCGAGGGCTGACGATCAACGGGCAAGGGGGCGACGCGGGCATCGACTTCGTCCACGGTGCGCAGCTCACGGTCGAGAACTGCGAGATCGCCAATTTCGGCGGTGTGAGCAACGCCGGAATCGTGGTCCGGGCGCCGGGAGGCGTGGCCGTGGTCAGGGATTCCGTTCTCCACGACATGACCAGCACCACCGGCATCTTCGTCGTCCAGAATACGAGCGGACAGGTTACGAAGCTCTTTGCCGAGAACGTGGCCGTCCACAATGCGGAATGGGGTTTCTACGCCGGCACAAACCTCAACCTCGGAACCGCCGAGGCGTACCTCAACCGCGTCACGGTGACGGGCGCGACGAGTTTCGGCGTCACCGCAGACGGCTCGGGCGCCGGAGCCGCGTTCGTGTCGATCACCAACAGTGCGATCACCGACAACGACACCGGAGTTCTCGCCCTCTCTCCCGGCGCCACCGCAGTCGTGGCGACCAGCGTCCTCACCCGGAACGCGAACTTCGCGTTGTCCCAGGTTACCGGCGCCACGCTGCTCTCGCGCGGAGACAATACGGTGTACGGCAACAACGGCGGCGGCGCGCAGAACGACGGAACGATCGGCCCCATGCCGCCGCTATAGCGCTTCGCTCGCGGCCGGCAGCGCGACGGTCAACACGACGCCCCGGCCGTCGCCGCGATCGTCCGCGCGCACCGTCCCGCCGTGGAACTCGGCGACAAGCCGCGCGATGTACAGGCCGAGACCGAGATGGGGCACGTCGCCGCTGGTTCCCGGCCGTACCGAGACCATCGAATCGAACAGCTGCTCACGCATTCCCTGCGGCAGCGCCGGGCCTTCATTTTCGACGGTGAGCCGGCCAGCGTCTCCTGCGCGTGCAAGGCGGATGGCGATGGCGGTCCCCGGTGTTGCGAATTCATGCGCGTTGGCGACGAGCTTGTCCAGCATCTGCGCGATCAGGTCGGGCGCGCCATCGATCGACACCGGTTCGGCAGGGACTTCGCACGCAATCGTTCGCTCCGGATACGCCTGCCGATAGCCGTCGACGCAGGCCTTGACGAGCGCGCCGAGATCGAAGCGTTCGCGCTCGAGTTCGCTCAGGCTTTGCTCCAGCCGCGTGGCCTCGGTCATCCGCGTCAGGATCTCCGCAAGGCGCTGCAATCCACTCTGCGCGCGGTCGATGTAGACACGCGCGTCGTCCGGCAACGGCTGCAGCCGCAGGTTGTCGAGCGACGAGCGGACGACGGCAAGCGGCGTGCGCAGCTCGTGCGAGAGGCGGCTCGCCATGTTCTCGCGGTAGCCCGCATATTGCGACAGGCGGTCGAGCGCCGCCGAAAAGCTGCGGGACAGGTCGCCGATTTCGTCGCCCGCCTGCGATCCGGCGAGCGCGCCTTTCACGCGTCCATGCGCATCGATCGCCGCCTCCGCATCGTCGCGCAGCTTGCGGATGCGCGCGGTGAGCCGCGACGCGAAGACGGTCAGCGCCACCGAGCCCACCAGCAGCGCCGCCAGCACGATGGTGAACAGTCGCTCGAAGGCGCGATTGCGCTCGGCGAGCACCGAATTGGCGGTCTCTTCGACGATCACCGCGCCGCGCACGTCGTCGCCGACCCAGATCGGATGCGCCGCGGAGACCACGACCGCGCGGCCGTCGGGCGTCGGGCGGCGATCGGTCGTGAGAATGCCGGCGAGCGCGCCTGCCACGTCGCGCGCTTCGTGCAGCGTCGTGCCGGCGCCCTCATCCGCGAATTCCTCGGTCGGCTGGGTGAGCACCAGCGCGTACAACGGATGCAGCACCGAGCGCTCGATGCGGCGCCACGCGCCTTCGACACCGTCGGCGTCGGATTCGGGCGGCGACGCGGGCTGGTGCAGCGAGCCCGTGCGCGCAAGGACATCGAGATTGCGGTCAACCACCCAGATGCGCGCCGACGTGCGCGACATCCCTTGCAGGATCTGCGCGATTTCGGCCACCGCGCCCGGATGCGGAACCGGGCGCGGCGCAGGTATCGGCACGACGGACGGCGCGTCGGCCGCGCGCTCCGTGGTCAGCGACTCGAGCGGCACCGGCGTGAGATCGAAAAGCCGCGCGCGGTCGTGCAGCGCCGTCGCGACCGCCTGCGCCGTGCCGGCGAGCGTGCGCTCCTGGGCGTCGCGCAGCACGCGCTCCAGTTCGCGCACATAGCTCCACCCGAGGAACGGTATGACCAGGAACACCGTCAGCACGAGCAGCAGCTGGGCACGGATGCCGAGCGCGAATCGTGTGCCTTTCATTGCTCCTCGGAGACCCAGCGATACCCCATGCCGTAGACCGTGTCGATCCGGTCGAACTGCGGGTCGATCGCGGCGAACTTCTTCCGGATGCGCTTCACGTGCGACGTGATCGTGCTGTCGTCGACGACGATTCGCGCGTCGCGCATCAGGCTGTCGCGATCCTTGACGTGCCCCGGAAACCGCGCCAGCGCATGGACCATCCAGAACTCGGTGAGCGTGAGGTCCACGCGCTTGCCGTTCCACTGCGCCATCAGGCGCTTCCCGTCGAGCGTCAGCGCGCCGCGCGCCAGCACGTCCTCCGACGACGCGGGCGCCGCCAGCAGGTCACTTCGCCGGAACAGCGCGGCGATACGCGCGGTCAAGTGCGGCAGGCTCACGTCCTTCGTCAGGTAATCGTCGGCGCCGAGTCGCAGCCCGGAGACCACGTCGAAGTCCGAGTCGCGCGCGGTGAGGAAGAGGATCGGCACGGTCGCCGACAGCGCCCGAAGCTCACGGCACAGCGTGAAGCCACCGTCGACGTCGTCGGCGAGGCCGATGTCGATCAGCGCGAGGTCGGGCAAGCGCGTGCGGAATGCGTCGATCGCGTCGGCGCGTTTTGCATATGCGGCGACCTCGTAGCCCTGCCGCTTCAGGACATCCGCGTAGTTGGCGCGGATGGCGGGCTCATCCTCGACGATGGCGATGCGGCGGGACACTGACGGGTGCGCAAACGCTAAGCAATGGCGACGCGCCGACTATAACGCAGCCGCGGCGCCTGGCGACGGCGGCCGTGGCAATTGCCATTTTCCGGCCACGATTCTTCGCCAGCGTGCCCGAATTCCCGCGCAGCGGCGGTGGCACTGCGTCCCGCTAGCTGCCGATGGTCACCGCGACCGCGCCGATGCCGCCGAGCTCGGCGTGGACCGCCATTTTTTTCGTCGGTCGCAACGGCGTGATCAGGCTGCCGGTCGTGATGATCTGGCCCGCGCGGAATCCGCCGAGGCCCATCATTCCCTGTCCGAGGCATGCGATCAGCGGCGCGTAAGGGTCGTCTTGCGGATGGCCGCCGACCTTGTCGTGCGCGCTGACGCCGTCGATCGTCATCCTGCAACGCAGCCGGGCGAGGTCCTGCGACCGGAAATTGCGCAGCGCATCGCCCATGACATATCCGTCGTTGCCCAGGTTGTCGGCGAGGATGAGGAAGAACGGCGGGTCGTCGTTGCCGGCGATGCGGGAGTGGATCAGCTCGATGCCGATCAGCACTTCGCTGACGGCGCCCGCGATTTCGTCCCGCGTGTAGGGCCTCGTGCGTGCCGGCAGATCGTCGGCGAGGCGCAAGGCAAGCTCGACCTCGACCACGAGCTGTCCCGCGGGCGGCAACAGCCACGTCGCGCCGCTCGTCTTCATGAGATGCGCGAAGATCGGCGCGGTCATCGGCGTGCCGTCGGGGCGGATGCCCACCTTCCAGCCGCTCACCTCCGCGGCCAGCGTCTCCGCCACGTGCGCCTGAGTCGCGTACGCGGCGACGATGTCGTGCGGAACGAGCGCGCTCGCGTACGGCACGAGATGACCGGTGTGGTGCGCGGCGACCAGATGGGCGACCAGCGGATTGTCGACGCCAGCTTTCATTCAGGACTCCCTGCCGCGGATCGTGCGGCGAATCGTTGTTCTGAAGCCTCGCATCGTAATGCACGATCGGGCGTCGTCGCCGCGAAACAGC
>Ga0209048_10006359_pt1 | contig 11063 bp, 5 predicted proteins | sample FrelakmetCRP12CR_FD_187146 | JGI IMG/M metagenome (GOLD analysis project Ga0209048, IMG submission 187146) | Freshwater lake sediment microbial communities from the University of Notre Dame, USA, for methane emissions studies - CRP12 CR (SPAdes)... | ecosystem: Environmental > Aquatic >... | reverse complement strand
CCCACGCCGCCGTAACCCGAAGGGCGGACGGCACTTTGCTGGCGCCCGCGAAAATAGGATGAACGACAAAGTCGCCGCAGTCTGGATCGGGCGCCCGTTGCAAACTGCCGGCCGCGACGCCCGCGTCCATTTTTCAGCAGCCTGCTAGGTTATCGGGGCAGGGTCAAAGTGCCGGAGAAGTGTCATGTTGACCGGACCAGTGATGGGGGGGCAGGTCAACGCTGCCACCTAGCCGAGCACGACCGCGATCCGGTGCTCGCGGCCATCGTCCGCCAGCGGGATCTCTCGCCCCGTGACCGGTCCGCCGTCGAGCGAGATGCTCGTCACGCCGCGCATCGCGCCCCGGGGGTTCTCCACCGTGAGCCGGTAGCGGGCCGAGTGATAGCGAAACTGGATCTCGTATCCCGGCCACGCACGCGGGATGCAGGGGTCCAGATGCAGGACCGTTCCCCGCAGGCGGAAGCCGAGAATCCACTCGACGCCCGCGCGATACATCCACCCGGCCGCGCCCGTGTACCACGTCCACCCCCCGCGCCCCGCGTGCGGAGGCTCCGAGTAGACGTCGCCGGCCATCACGTACGGCTCGACCTTGTAGCGATACAGGCCCGACCGCGTGCTGGCGTGGTTGATGGGGTTCAGAATCGCGAAGAGCTCGCCCGCCTTGTCGCCGTCGCCGAGTGCCGCGAAGGCGATCATGGCCCACACCGCGGCGTGCGAGTACTGCCCCCCGTTTTCCCGGACGCCCGGCGCATATCCCTTGATGTAGCCCGGCTCGAGGGCCGTGCGGTCGAACGCAGGCGTAAAGAGAAGGACGAGACCGTCTCCGCGCCGGATCAGGTGCTCGTCGACGGCCGCCATCGCCCGCCGGCCCCGCTCGGGATCGGCGGCGCCCGAGATGACTCCCCAGGACTGCGCGATCGAGTCGATGCGGCACTCGTCGTTCGACGCGGATCCGAGCGGCGTCCCGTCGTCGAAGAAGGCGCGGCGATACCAGTCGCCGTCCCAACCGTCGCGTTCGAGCGCGAACTTCAGGGCGTCCGTGTGGGAGCGCCACGCGAGCGCGCGCTGCGATTCCCCACGCTCCTCGGCCAGGGCCGCGAACTGGTAGAGGTTCGTGTGGAGAAACCAGCCCAGCCACACGCTCTCGCCCTGGCCGCCCGCGCCGACCCGGTTCATTCCGTCGTTCCAATCTCCGGCGCCCATCAGCGGCAGCCCGTGGCGGCCGACCGCGAGGCTCCGATCGAGCGCCCGCGCGCAATGCTCGAAGAGGGACGCCTTCCGGGAGGACACGTCCGGCTGGAAGTACCGATCGGTCTCCCCCGACTCGAGCGGCGCCGCCGCGAGGAACGAGACCTGCTCGTCGAGCACGCCCCGATCGCCGGTGACCTCGACGTAGTGGTACGTCGCGTAGGGCAGCCACAGCAGATCGTCGGAGATCCGGGTTCGGACTCCCTTGCCCGCGGGATCGTGCCACCAGTGCTGGACGTCGCCCTCCTCGAATTGCCGCGAGGCGGCGCGCAGCAATTGCTCGCGCGCCAGCTCCCGCCGCGCGACCGTGAGGGACATCACGTCCTGCAGCTGGTCGCGGAAGCCCCAGGCGCCGCCCGCCTGGTAGAAAGCCGCGCGCGCCCTCAGGCGGCAGCCGAGCGTCTGGTAGAGGAGCCAGCGGTTGAGCATCAGGTCCATCGAACGGTCGGGAGTCCGGACCTGAAGCGCCGTGAGCGTGTCGCCCCACTCCCGCCGCACGGCAGCGAGCGCCACGTTGGGATCCCGCGACCGATGCCGCAGGACGAGCTGCCGCGCCTCGAGGGCGTCGCGGCCCTCGCCGAGCAGCACGACGATCTGCTCGCGCTGCCCCGGGAGCAGGCGCAGCCGAACCTGCAGCACGGCGCAGGGATCGAGGCCGGCGCCGGTGCGCCGCGAGAGGGTCGTCCCGCGCGCCAGCCCCGCCGGGGCGTCGAGGCCGCCGTTACGCCCGAGAAACTCGGTGCGATCCGCCGTCCACGCGATCTGTGCGCCCCCGACGTCGGCAAACGCGATGCGTCCGGCGAAGGCCTCGTTCCAGGAGTTGCGCGCGAAGATCGCGCCCGTCTCGGAGTCGAGCTCGGTGACGACGAACGGCGCGCCGGCCGCCCTCTGCGGACCGAGCACCCACTCCGCGTAGGCGGTGACCGTGAGCGTCCGCGTGGACGCCGACCGGTTCTCGACCGACAGGCGCGAGATCTTGACGGGGTCCTCCTGCGCCACGAACACGGTGAGGTCGGTGGCGACCCCCCGGTGCTCGTACTCGAAGCGGCTGTACCCCTGGCCATGGCGCACGACATAAGACCCGTCGCCCCGGATCGGCAGCGGCGTTGGGCTCCAGATCTCCCCCGTCTCCTCGTCCCGCAGGAAGAGGGCCTCTCCGGGCGGATCGCTCACCGGATCGTTCGACCACGGCGTGAGCTGGTTTTCGCGACTGTTGACCGACCACGTGTAGCCGGACCCCGACTCCGACACGAGACATCCGAACGAAGCGTTGGCGAGGACGTTGGTCCACGGCGCCGGCGTCCACTGCCGTTCGCCGAGCAGGGTGACGTATTCCCCATGCTCTTCCGAAAAGCCCCCCATTCCATTGAAGAACTCGAGGGCGACCCTCGGGGGCGGCAGGTCGGCGGTCGGCGGTCGCGCGGCGACCGGCTGCGCGGCCCGCGAGGCGGGAACCGCGCGCAAGAGCCGGATGACCTGTTGCGCGAGCGTGCCCTGCCGCGAGAGCAGGACGACGCGCGCGGCCGCCGCGAGCGCGTCGCGCTCCTCGCCGGAGAGGAGCTCCCCGCGCAGCACGAATACGCGCCCGGTCGAGTGCTCCGAGGCGACGTCGAGCGCGCGGGTGCCGGCGCGCACGAGCGACTCGAGCGTGGCGCCGAGTTCCGGAGAGTAGGACGTCGGCTGCTCGTTCACGATCACGAGATCGACCGCGAGGCCCTTCATCTTCCAGTACTCGTGGGCGCGCAGGAGCTGCCGCACGATGCCCTGATCCTCGACCTGGTCGATCCGGACGAGCACGATCGGGATGTCGCCTGAGATTCCGTGTCCCCAGAGAGCAGAGGGACCTCTGCGGTTGCGCAGGAGCGTTTCGACCGGGGCGCGCAGGGTGGGATCGGAATAGAGGATCCGCGTCGCGAGCCGCTGAAAGAGATGAGCCTCGTCGGTGGAGATCCCGAGGTGGCGCAACTGGACCTGTGCCTGCGTCCAGGCGAGGCTCGACACCCGGTCGAACGTGGCCGGATCCCGGTACTTGCCGGCGAGCGCGAGGGCGCTCTCCCGCGATTCGGCGACGACCATCGCAAGGTGCACCCGCACCGTCGCTCCGGGTTCGAGCCGCACCCGCCGGCGCAGGCTGAAGACCGGGTCGAGAACGGTGCCGGCCGTGTTCGAGAGCGGGCGCCGCTCTGAGATCGCGATCGGATCCCGGATGCTGCGGCCGCGCCCGAGAAAGCGCGCCCGGTCGGTCTCGTACTGCACGGTGCCGACCACGTCCCCCTGGACCGTCATCACCTGGGCGGCCCAGACCGGTTCCTCCCTGTCGCGCGGCCGGCGTGCGGCGAGCAATGCCTCGAGGGCGGGAACGAACTCCGTCTGGACGAAAAGGTTCGAGAAGGCCGGATGCGCCGCGTCCGCGGCGGCCGGCGCGAGGACGATCTCCGCGTAGGACGTCACTTCGATCTCGCGCGGGCGCGGTCCGCGATTCGTGAGCGACACCTGGCGCATCTCGGCGTCGTCTTCCGTCGAGACGACGATCCGAAGGCTCGTGGCGATCAGACCGTCGCTGCGGTGGATCTCCACCCGGTCCTCCGAGTAGACGGCTTCGTATGAGTCGGGCTCGACTCCGGCCGGCTGGTATCCCGCCGACCAGAACTTGCCCGATGAACCGTCGGCGAGGAAGACGTAGGTTCCCCAGGGATCGCGGGTCGAGTCCTCGCGCCATCGCGTCACGTCGAGCCCCCGCCAACGGCTGTAGCCGGAGCCGGCGGCGGTCATCATCACCGCGTACCGCCCGTTGGAGAGCATGTGCGTGCGCGGCGTCGGGTCATGCGGCGAGCGGAAACGCCGCAGGACCGGCGGCACGTCGTCCAGGACGTGCAGATCGGTCCGCGCGTCACCGGAGGCGGGCCGCGCCACGGCCACCGTGCGGGGCGTCCGCTCCTGGAGCAGCAGCTCCGTCGCCTGGACGGCCGGCTCCGCGCCGAATCGGCGGCGCATGGTCCCTTCGAGCAGCACGTTGGCGAGCGCGACGATCGTCATCCCCTGGTGGTGGGCCATGTAGGCCTTCACGACCTCGAGCTTTTCCCCCTCGGGCAGCCGCGATGCCGTGTAGTCGATCGATTCGTAGAAGCCGTACCGCCCGAGCGCTCCGACGGAGGCGAGTCGCCGGAAGTTCTCGCTCGCGGCGACCGGGTCCACCATGGCGGCCAGGGCGGTCGCATACGGAGCCACGACGAGATCCTCCGAGAGACCGCGCTTCAAGCCGAGGCCGCTGACGCCGAAGTTCGAATACTGGTAGGTGAAGTGGACGTCCCGCGCGTTGTAGGCCGCTTCCGAGATTCCCCACGGCACGCCCCGCTGCTCCCCGTACTGGATCTGCCGCCGCACGGCGAGCCGGTTGGTGTGCTCGAGCAGGCTCCCCGACGGTGCGTCGAGCACGAGGTCGGGCATCAGGTACTCGAACATGGACCCGGACCACGACAGCAGCGCGGACCCACGGCCGACGGGGGTCAGGGGGCGGCCGAGGTGGAACCAGTGCTCGACGGGCACGTCGCCGCGCGCGATCGCGACGAAGCTCGCCAGACGCGCCTCCGAGGCGAGCAGATCGTAGTGGCCGGGGTCGAGGGTCCCGTCCTGCGGCCGATACCCGATCGCGAAGAGGTCCAGCGGCCGGTCGTAGAGGAACGTGAAGTCCATGTCCGCGACGAGCCCGCCCGCGGCGCGAGCGATCGCTGCGAGGCGGCCTGCGAGCAGCTCCGCCGGCTCGAGCGATTCCTGCATCTGCCGGCAATCGCGCGCGTGGCTCGCGACGCATTCACCGAGCGCCAGCGCCCACTCGAGAGCCAGGCCGGCCCGGGACAGATCGGCTTCATGGCTGAGAGCGCGCACGATGTCCACCAGCGTTGCGGTGCGCGCGGACAGCGCCGCCAGGCGCGACGCCCACTCGGCGGCCGTCGTCGGCACGGGAGCGAGCAGTACGCTGGCTTCGCGCAGGGCGTCCTCGAGCTGCCGGGCCGTGACGACACGGCCGGGCCCGCCGCCCGCCAGTGCCGCCGCACAGCCGCGCAAGAGCTCGAGCGCGTCGCCGATCCCCTCCAGGACGCGCCCGGTCATGACCGGCTCATCGAGGCGTTCCAGACAGGCCTGCTTGAGCGTGATCAGGTGCGCGGCCAGGTTGCCGCTGTCGACCGTGGACACGTAGCGGGGCTCGAGCGGCGCGAGGTCGTCCGTGCCGTACCAGTTGTACAGATGCCCGCGGAAGCGCTCGAGGCCCGCAATCGCGGCCAAGGCCGCCTCGAGGCGGTTCGCCATGTCGACGGTTCCGATCCAGCCAAAGTCGTTGGCGGCGACCGTCGAAAGCAACGCGAGCCCGATGTTCGTCGGCGAGGTCCGCCGCGCCGCTTCCGGCTGCGGCGCCTCCTGGAAGTTGTCGGCCGGCAGATCGTGAAACTCCGGACCGGCGAATCGCTCGAAGTACGCCCAGGTCCGCCGCGCGATCCCGCGAAACTGCCGCGCGTCCTCCGCGGAGAAGCGCGCGGACGCCGCCTCGCGGGGAGGCAGGCTCACCCACCGCGCCACCAGAGGCGACAGAAGCCAGGCGGCCATGAAGGGCGCGGCGTACGTCCAGGCGGCCGAGCCCGAGACGGCGACGAGAACGCTGGCGGCCACGGTCAGCAGAGTCGCTCCCCGCATCCGGCGATAGAAGCCGGGCACCTCCAGATCGAGCGCGCGGTGTGCCTGGGCGGCCGGCACCCACTCGAGCAGGTGGCGCCGGCTGATCGAGAGACGCCATAGCGTTCGCCCGATCGCGTCGGACCGCACCCACGCCGAGTGCGCGAGAAAGACGGCGCGCAGCGCCGCTTGCGAGAGACCGATGGCGAGATCCGTGGCCACTCCGCGAAGGAAGCTCCGCTTGGCGATCCCGCGCCGATTCGGGTGAAGGCTCGAGAAGAAAGAAAGAAACGTGGGAAGAGAGAGGACGCACAGCACGAAGGCCGTCCACAACCCGGCGCCGACTCCCGTCAGGCACCAGCCGGCAAGCAGCGTGGCCAGGGTCGCTGGCGCCGAGAGGCTGCGCCGGAGGTTGTCGATCATCTTCCATCGCCCGATCGCCGGAATCCCGCCGCCCGCCCGATGCCCCGGTGCAGCCCGGGCCGCACCGACGATCCAGGGCAGCAGCTGCCAGTCGCCGCGGATCCACCGGTGCTGGCGCGAGACCGCCACCTCGTAGTGGCCCGGGAACCCTTCGAACAGCTCGACGTCCGAAACGAACCCGGCCCTGGCGAAAAGCCCCTCGAAGAGATCGTGGGAGAGCTGCGTGTTCTCCGGCACCCGCTCGTCCAGCGCTCGCTCGAACGCGTCCACGTCGTAGATTCCCTTGCCCGTGTAGATCCCCTCGCCGAACAGGTCCTGGTACACGTCGGACACCGCGAAGGCATAGAGGTCGATGCCGCGCGGGCCCGAGAAGACGAGCTGGAAGAGCGTTCCCCAGCCCGCCTCCGGCAACGTGGGGGTCACGCGAGGCTGAAGGATGGCGTGTCCTTCCACGACCCGTGCGGTGGCGGGATCGAAGCCGGGAAGATTCAGAGGGTGGGCGATCGTTCCGACCAGCCGTCGCGCCGCCTCCCGCGGCAGGCGCGAGTCGGCGTCGAGGGTGATCACGTAGCGAATGCCCGGGGGCGCCTGTGGAGTGCCCGGGTCGAGCGGGACGAAGGATGTGTCCGTCGCGCCTCGCAGGAGGCGGTTCAATTCGCGCAGCTTGCCGCGCTTTCGCTCCCAGCCCATCCAGACCCCCTCGCGCTCGTTCCAGAGGCGGCGGCGATGAAGGAGCCAGAAGCGATTGCCGCCGCCGGCCGCGGGGCCGTGCCGGTCGTTGAGTTGCCGGACCGCGGCGCGCGCGAGATCGACGAGCGCCTCGTCCTCCGGGACGCTCGCGACGGCCGCGTCGGGCCAGTCCGACAGAAGGGCGAACCGCAACTCGGGATCGGCATTGGCCAGGTAGTGCACCTCCAGCCTCTGGACCACCTCGTCGATCTCGGACTCGTCGGTCAAGAGCATCGGAATGACGACGAGCGCACGCAATTCAGCCGGCACGCCGCCCGCGAGCTCGAGCTTCGGAAGGCGCCGGGGGCCCATGAGCCGCGTGACGAAGCGATGGATGAGCGCGATCGCGAGGTCGGACGCGGGCACGAGGCCGAGCAGAGCGAGCAGAACGACCGACGACACGGCGACGCCGGCGAGCGCGGTCAGGGCCACCGGTACCGCGAGGATGGCCAGGGTCGAGAGCACGATCGCGGCCAGGTACAGGGGGGTCGCCGCCCGAACCCAGGCGCTGCGCAGCCATTGCCGGGCCGGGACCCGGAAGTCGAGCTCTCGCTCGAGCCGCGAGCGACCCTTCGCGATGAGGTAGTAACCCGGGTCCCGGATGCGGGGATCGGCAGCCGCGGCGCTTGCCGCCATCACCACCGCGCGTCGCGCCACCTCGAGCTCATCGTGCGGACTTCCCCGCGACAGCTCTTCGACGGCATGGCGATACCGGTCGCGTGTCGCGAAGTCCATTTCGGCCACGCGGGTGCCGTCGCAAAGAGCCTCGTGCACCAGGCTCACGCTCTCGAAGAAGTCGGCCCAATCGGCCGACGACAGGAGACGCATGCTCGTGATGACGTTGCGCACCGTCGCGTGGTTGGCAATCTGGGCCTGGTGTTCGGCGTGAACGATCTCCTCCGCCGTCGTCGCCTCGCGCGCGAGCCGTCGGTCCAGCCACTCGAGCGCGGGGGTCACCGCGGGATCCTGCTCGCGCAGCCTCTGGACGAGCTGGACCGCGAACGCTTGCGAAAACGGGGCCTGCTCCAGCATCGGAAGCACTGCGGCCGGCCCGGGCTTGGGCATGCCGCCTGTGCCGAGCAGCGCGTCGGCGACGGCGTCCGCCAGATCGCGGGCAACGCTCCGGGCGGCGACGCGCTCGGCCAGGCGCCGGAGATTCTCGACGAGCACGACTCGCAGCGAGATCGCCAGGGCCCAGAGTTCGCCGATCGTCAGAGGCTGCACCCGCTGATAGGCGCGGACGAAACGCGCCAGCGTCTCGAGCTCGATGCGGCTGTCGGTGTGGGCGACGAACGACCAGGCCAGTGCGTAGACGCGCGGATAGCCCTCGAGCGGTCCGGAAGCGAGTTTGGGCAATTGCCGATAGAACCCCGGCGGGAGATCCTCCTGGATCTCTCGAACCTGTTCCTCGACGATGTGGAAGTTGTTCACCAGCCACTCGGCCGCGGGAGAAACCGCACGGGTCTGGCGGCTCGCCTCCTCGATCGCGCGGTGCGATTCAACGAGGGATCGCGCGTTCTCGCGCAGCCGGGGAAGCAGACGCCGTCCGCGCCTCTTGCCGGGATGGACGGGCTGTTCGGCCGCCAACGCCCCGGCGAATTGCTCGAGATGCTCCGCCGAGAAGAGCTCTTCTCGGATCGGGCTGGCCGATGTCATCAATCCCCTTCTTACCACGGCGAAAAAAACGCCGAGCCGGATGCCGGCTCGGCGAACCAACGAGAACTGCGGAAAGGTCAGGCGGCGGGGGGCGACTTGACCGCGACGGGCGGGCGCCCCGCGCTAGGCGCCCCCGGTCCCCGCGCCGGCGAGCGCCATGTCGACCCGGCGCGCCGCCTCGAAGCGTTCGGCCACGTCCTTCCAGTTCCAGACGTTCCACACCGCGTCGAAGAACTCGGTCTTGCGATTTTGATACTGGAGGTAGAACGCGTGCTCCCAGGCGTCGAGCACCAGAAGCGGCGTACCGGCCTGCGCCAGGTTCGACTGGTGGTCGTAGATCTGCGTGACGAGAAGCTTCTTGCCGAGCGGCTCCCACACGAGCGCCGCCCAACCCGAGCCCATGATGCTCGCCGCAACGGCGTTGATCTGCTTCTGGAGCTTCTCGAAGCTGCCGAACTCCTGCTTGATCGCGGCTGCCAGTTCGCCCTGGGGCCGTCCGCCCGCCTTCGGCGCCATGTTCTTCCAGAACAAGGAGTGGAGCACGTGGCCCGACAGGTTGAACGCGAGGGCCTTCTCGAGGGCGCCGATGTCGTCGAACTGGTCCTTGTTGCGCGCCGCGGCGAGGCCGTCGAGCGCGGCGTTTGCCCCTCTTACGTAGCCGGCGTGGTGCTTGTCGTGGTGGAGCTCCATGATCCTGGCGGAGATGTGGGGCTCGAGAGCGCTGAAGTCGTACTGGAGTTCGGGAAGCGTGTAAGTCGCCATTCGGAAATCTCCCATGATTGCGGCGGGGCCCTCAATCGGCACCGGCCGGCTGCATGCCGCCGGGCTGTCAGCATGTCCCACCGACAGCGGGCTCGTCCAGTCGTTGATTGCGCTCGATTCCACACGTGGCACCAATCATCTCGGTGTCGTGACATCGGACGATCCCGCTTCCATCTCCGGAAGGTTTCAATTTCAGCGGAAACAACGATTGCACGCAGCCGAGCCCAGCGGAGTGTTGGGCGTCATCCTGCTCGTCGTCCTCATTCTCTTCCTGATGGGGCCTCTCTAGTTCCCGACGGAGTGGCGGCCGGCACCGGACATTGATTCGATTGAATCAGGACACCGGAGCCAACCCGGGTGAAGAATCTGGATGAAACCAAGGAACATGAGCTGTTGCCCGCTGAGGCGGCGCTGAAGACATGCACGATGCATTGGGGATGCTGATCTCAAGGAGACGTTATGTTGTGGACCATTTTCGTGATCCTCCTGGTGCTCTGGCTACTGGGCCTGGTGACGAGCTACACGATGGGCGGGTTCGTCCATATCCTCCTCGTCGTTGCGGTGGTCGTCCTCGTGATCCAACTCATTCAGGGACGGCGCGTCGTCTAGCAAAGATCCACGCCAGGTCCGCACTCTCGTATTCGCCTGTGCCGATCCAGCGAAAGCGATCTGGAACAACGGCGCGAGCGGCGGCGTCTGTTAGCCCTTCGCTGTCCTGATTTTGGACGCCTGGCCTGCCGCCCGGCAGCGGCTCCGGGAATATGATGGCGAAAGCATCGCGGCTCTCGAGAGGGGGCAACCATGAAGACGTCGGTCCGGTTTCGGCTCAACGGAAAGCCGACCACGGTTCAAACGGATGGCGAGCGCCTCCTGCTCTGGGTGCTCCGCACCGATCTCGACCTGACGGGAGCAAAGTACGGCTGCGGGATCGGCGAGTGCGGCGCGTGCACGGTGCTCGTCGACCGCCAGGCCGTCCTCGCCTGCCAGACTCCGGTCAAGCTCGTCGAGGGCAAGAACGTCGTGACGATCGAAGGCCTCGAGCGCGACGGAAAGCTCCACCCGCTCCAGCAGGCCTTCCTCGAGCACGGCGGCTTCCAGTGCGGCTATTGCACGCCGGGGATGATCCTGAACGCCTGCGCGCTCCTCGACCGGGAGCCGAAGCCCTCGCGCGCCGCGATCGTGAAGGGGATGGAAAACAACCTCTGCCGCTGCGGGGCGCACCAGCGAATCGTCGCGGCGATCGAGGCGGCATCGGGCGCCGGGAAAGGCACGCCATGAGCGACCCGGTTCGGATCGACCGACGGCGGTTCTTCCAGCTCACGGGCGGCGGCATCGCCGTTTTCGTCAGCCTGGGCCCTTCGGCGCTCCTCTCGCAGGAGAATCGGGCCGGCTATCCCGAGGACTTCAACGCCTACCTGCTCATCGGCAAGGACGGGCGCGTGACCGTCTTCTCGGGAAAAATCGAGATGGGACAGGGCGTGATGACCTCCCAGGCCCAGATGGCGGCCGAGGAGCTCGGCGTCGCCCTCGCGTCGATCGACATGGTTCTCGGAGACACGGACCGCTGCCCTTTCGAC
>Ga0209048_10006358_pt1 | contig 11064 bp, 10 predicted proteins | sample FrelakmetCRP12CR_FD_187146 | JGI IMG/M metagenome (GOLD analysis project Ga0209048, IMG submission 187146) | Freshwater lake sediment microbial communities from the University of Notre Dame, USA, for methane emissions studies - CRP12 CR (SPAdes)... | ecosystem: Environmental > Aquatic >... | reverse complement strand
CTCCTCGGCCGGCACAAGCCGCGCGGTGAACTATGCCGTGAAGACCGGCCGTGCGCGCCAAATTGCCCGCGGCATCTATACGACGATCCATGCCGACTTGCAGGGGCCGATCTCCACGGGGGATGTGCTCTCGCTGTACGAACAGTATTATGCGGGTGAACCGTTCGTGCGCGTGCGGCGCGAGATTCCGGAGATCAAGGCGGTTGCCTACACGAATTTCTGTGACCTGACGGTGATTGTGGAACCGGCGACCCAACACCTGATCATCCTGTCCGCGATCGACAACCTCGTCAAAGGTGCAGCCGGGCAGGCCATTCAAAACATGAACATCATGTTCGGCTATCCCGAACGGCACCTGTTGCAGTAAGGACGCGCATGAGCATCAACGACATCACGGGTGGTATCACATCGCCGCGCGGTTTTCAGGCTGCCGGCGTGCATTGTGGCATTAAGAAAGCGAAGAAGGATTTCGCGCTAGTCTATACGGCCGCTCCGGCCGTCTGTGCCGCGGCGTTCACGACCAACGTTGTCCAGGCCGCCCCGGTTCTTGTGGACAAGGAATTGTATGCGCGCGGAGGCCGGTTCAAAGCCCTTGCCGTGAACAGCGGCAATGCGAATGCGTGCACCGGCGAACGGGGCCTGCACGACGCATGGGAAATGGTCCGGCTGACCGCTGAAGCGCTGGACATTCATCAGGAAGAGGTCCTCGTGTCCTCCACCGGGGTGATCGGGCAGTATCTCTGTATGGAAAAGATTGCTGCGGGGATCACGCTCTCGGCTCAAGCGCTGGGTGCAGACGGTACCTCCGCCGCGGAAGCAATCCGGACCACCGACACATTCACCAAGGAAGCCGCAGTGCAATTCGTGCACGACGGAGTCACCATAACCCTTGGGGGCATGGCGAAGGGTTCGGGGATGATTGCCCCGAACATGGCAACCATGCTGGCATTCGTGAGCACCGATGTCCACATCGGTTCTGCTGCGCTCCAGAAAGCCACGCAACAGTCGGTGGTGCGATCGTTCAACAGGATTTCGGTCGACGGCGACATGAGTACCAATGACATGGTGATCGTGCTGGCCAACGGCCTGGCCGGGAATCCCGTGATCACGGAGCCTGCCGGCGAACGCTACACGCTCTTTGCGGCCGCACTCGAGCAGCTTCTCGTGACACTGTCCAAGATGATCGTGACGGACGGCGAGGGGGCCACGAAGTTCGTTGAAATCCGGATGCTCGGCGCAGCTTCGGAGCACGAGGCTGATCAGGCGGCGAGGGCGGTGGCGAATTCGAACCTTGTCAAAACCGCCATCCACGGCGAAGACGCGAATTGGGGGAGAATACTTGCGGCCATCGGCTATTCGGGCATCACGTTCGATCCGGCTCTTGTCACCATCCACTTTGGCGATGTGCCCATACTCGGCCAGCACTACGCCATCGACTTCTCGGAAGAGCGTGCACAACAGGTGCTTGCACAGCGAGAGATCGTTCTCACCATCGATCTGCATCGCGGTGCCGCCTCCGTCACGTTCTGGACGTGCGATCTGTCGAAAGAGTACGTCGCCATCAACGCCAACTACCGGACCTGACGCATGGTTCTCAGCACCGCGACAAAAACCGAAGTGCTCATCGAGGCGCTCCCATACATCCAGCAGTATGAGCAGAAGACCTTTGTCATCAAGTATGGCGGCGCCGCCATGGTGGATGACGAGCTGAAGGAAGCCTTTGCCCAGGACGTCACGATTCTCAAGAAGATCGGCATCCGCATCATCATCGTGCATGGCGGCGGGAAGGACATCACCGACATCGCCGGCAAGCTGGGGATACCTTCCCGTTTTGTCGATGGACAGCGGTACACGGATCCGGCGATGATGAACGTCGTCCAGATGGTACTCGGCGGCAAGACCAATAAAGACATTGTTGCGCGCATCAATCAGCACGACGGCGGGGCGGTGGGGATTTGCGGTATTGATGACGGTCTGCTCCGCGTCCGGAAACTGGAAGAAGGCGGAACCGACCTCGGTCTGGTGGGCGAGATCGTGCATGTCAACACGGCATTTCTGGATCTCCTCTTCACGCATGAAATCATGCCGGTGATTGCGCCGATCGGTGTGGATGACAGCGGTCAGGTCTACAACATCAACGCGGATATTGCTGCGGGCTGCATCGCGGAGGCATTGAAGGCCGAAAAGCTCGTCTATCTGAGCGACGTCGAAGGAGTGATGGCCAACGGCGTGTTGGTGCCCTCGGTGGATCGCGCGCACGCCGAGGTGCTGGTGAAAAACGGCGTGATCAGCAGCGGCATGTTGCCGAAGATCCGTTCCGCCTTTGCCGCGCTTGAGGCCGGTGTACGAAAAGTCCACATCATTGATGGGCGGGTTAAACATTCGCTGCTGCTGGAGATCTTCACTGACGAGGGTGTGGGGACGGAAGTGGTCCAGGAGCGCACGGAGGAATGACACCATGACCAAAGCCGCGCGGCAGTTTGCGATCAAGCAAATCATCAGTGCCCGGCCTATAAGCACGCAGGAAGATCTTCGCCGGGAAATCGGGAAACGCGGATTCCGGGTGACGCAGGCGACGCTGTCGCGCGACATGCATGAGTTGGGCGTAAGCCGGCTTTCGGAGGCCGGGATTCCCCGGTACACGATTCCTGCGGCTGCGGGCATGAGTGCACTGACGCCGCTGGTTGGCGCGGAGGTCGTGTCTATCGAATCCAATGAATCGGTCATTGTGGTTCACACACTCCCGGGATGTGCAAATACCGTAGGAGAATTCATTGATGTCCGGCGCTCTCCGGATATCATCGGGACGGTGGCGGGGGACAATACCCTTCTGGTGGTGCCGTCGTCAATGAAGAAGACAACACAGGTGATGCAATTTCTCAAACACACATTGATTGAAGGTGCAGCATGAGCAAGGAACGGATTGTCGTTGCGTATTCCGGCGGCCTCGACACGTCGGTGATGGTGCGTTGGCTGATCGAGAAGATGGATGCCGAGATCATCACGTTCACCGGTGATCTGGGGTACAGCCGGGAGCTGAACGGGGTGAAGGAGAAAGCGCTCAGGACAGGTGCACTCCGCGCGTACGTCAGCGACTTGAAAAAGGAGTTTGTTGAACACTACGTGTTTCCGGCGCTCAAAGCCGGTGCGTTGTACGAGAAGACCTACCCGATGGCCACTTCGCTGGGTCGCCCGTTGCTGGCGAAGGGGCTTGTGGACGTGGCGCGCAAGGAGAAGGCCACCGTGGTCGCCCATGGGTGCACGGGCAAAGGCAATGACCAGGTGCGTTTCGAAGTGTCCGTCTCGGCCCTCGCTCCTGATCTGAAGACCCTTGCCCCTCTGCGCGATTGGGAATTCAAGTCCCGCGAAGAGGAAATCGCGTACGCACAGAAGCATGGCATTCCCGTTTCTGTGACGGTGAACAAGCCCTATTCCATTGACGACAACCTCTGGGGTACGGCCGTGGAGTGCGGTGTGCTCGAGGACCCCATGGTGGAACCCCCGGCCGACGCATACCAGCGGACGGTGCCGCCTGAACTGGCGCCGGACGAGCCGGTATATGTGGACATCGAATTTGCAGCGGGTGTTCCCGTGGCCCTCAACGGCACCGCCATGGAGGCCGTTGCACTTGTACAGGCGTTAGGCGATATTGGCGGTGCGCACGGCATAGGCCGCATCGACCTTGTAGAGAACCGCCTGGTCGGCATCAAGTCGCGCGAGATCTACGAAGCGCCCGCCGCCACCATTCTGCACTTTGCCCACACGGAGCTGGAACGGCTTACGCTGGACAAGGCGGTGTTTCACATGAAGAACCAGCTTGCCGCCGAGTATGCAAACCTGGTGTACAACGGGCTCTGGTTCACGCCGCTCCGCCAGGCGCTGGATGCCTTTGTGAATGAAACGCAGCGCCACGTCAACGGATTTGTGCGGTTGAAGCTCTACAAAGGCAACGTCATCATTGCCGGCAGGAAGTCGGTGCATTCACTGTACAATACGAAGCTGGCAACGTACACCGAAGAAGACACGTTCGACCACAAAGCCTCGGAAGGATTCATCAAGATCTACGGACTGCCGGTGAAGACCTATCATCAGGTCGAGCTCCAGGCGGCCGGCATGGTGACACCATCCGAACTGATGGCAACAGCGGATCAGCACTCGTGAAAAGCTCGCGCGGGCGTTTCCGGGCCCCGTTGGACCCGGCAGCGCTCACCTATTCAACCTCTTTGCCGGTTGACCGGCAGCTGTACCGTGAGGATATTGCTGGCAGCGTCGCGCATGTGACGATGCTTGCACGGCAGAGAATTATCCCGGCGGCTGATGCACGCCGCATTGTTGCGGCGTTGCGCGAGATTGGGAAGGAGATTGCCACGGGGCGGTTGTCGCTGGAGGCCAGGCGGCGCGGCAGAAATCGGATGGGTGCGGATGACATCCACATGGCGATTGAGCAGCGCTTACGGGAGAAGCTCGGGCCGCGCGCGGGTGCCGTGCACACCGCCCGCAGCCGAAACGACCAGGTTGCGCTGGATGAACGCCTGTATCTCCGCCGCAAAGTCGCCGAAACGGTGAATGGGCTGCGGTCGTTGCAGCGGGCCTTTGTGACTCTTGCGCGCCGGTACGAGGATATCATCATGCCCGGCTACACGCATCTTCAACGAGCGCAACCTCTCCTTCTTGCCCACCACCTGCTTGCCTACGTCGAGATGTTGCAGCGTGATGTCGAACGTTTTCGGGGAATGCTGCCCCGTATCAGCCGCTCACCCCTGGGAGCGGCGGCCCTGGCCGGCACGTCCTTCCCGATTGACCGTAAGTGTGTTGCCGATCTTCTCGGACTGGACGGCATCGTTGAGAACAGCATCGACGCCGTGAGCGACCGTGATGCATTGATTGAGTTTGTGGGGGCGTGCGCGATCGTGATGATGCATTTGAGCCGTTGTGGGGAAGAGCTCGTGATCTGGTCGTCGCAGGAATGGCGGTTCGTCTCCATCGGCGATGCCTTCACGACGGGCAGCAGCATCATGCCGCAAAAGAAGAACCCTGATATCGCGGAGCTGGTGCGAGGCAAAACCGGAAGGGTGTACGGCGATTTGGTGGCACTGCTGACGGTGATGAAGGGGTTGCCCCTGGCATACAACCGGGATATGCAGGAGGACAAGGAGTTTCTGTTTGATGCCGCGGACACGGTGGTGTCGTCGTTGGGGGTGATGGCGAAGATGCTGCGGACTGTGAAATTCCGCCGGGATCGCTTCGACGCGGAACTGGAGGGAGATCCGCTGCTGGCCACGGAGATCGCGGACTATCTTGTACGAAAGGGGATGCCGTTCCGCACGGCGCATGGCATCACCGGGGACATCGTTCGCACGTGTGGGGACGCAGGCCGCGCTCTTTCCACATTGACACTGAAGGAATTTCGCCGCTACGCGAAAGAATTCGACCGCGGCGTTCTTGCGCTTCTCTCACCGCGTGCTTCCCTTGCGGCAAAACGATCGCGGGGTTCCACCTCCCCCGCGGAAGTGCGTTCCGCGTTGACCCGCTGGGAATCCCGGCTGCGCCGCTCCTGAGCACGTTCGCTGCTCAAGTCTCCCGAAGGTCTCCTGCGGAGTGCCCTTCCGAACGTCTTCCATTTTTTTCTTTGCCGAAAAGCCGTATCTTCTCCTGCCACACGTTCTCCATCACCTCAAAGCCGAAGACATGAATCCTCTTGTGATTGGCATTGCCGGAGGAACCGGTTCCGGGAAGACGACGGTCACGCAGGCAATTCTTGATCGTCTCGACACATCCCGTGTCGTTGTAATTCAGCATGATTCGTACTACAGAGATCTGAGCGCCTACGGCGGAATAACGCCGGACGCGATAAACTTCGACCATCCCGACTCCCTGGAGACTCCGCTGATGATACGGCACATCAGGGCGTTGAAGGCAGGGAACAGCATCGACGAACCCATCTACAATTTTACCACGCATCGCCGGCTGGATTCCACGCGTCGCCTCGAGCCCAGGGAAATTATCATTATCGACGGCATCCTGATCTTTGTCGACAAAGAACTGCGCGAACTGATGGATGTCAAAATCTTTGTGGATACGGACGCTGACGAACGCTTAATTCGCAGGATCCGCAGGGATATCCTGGAGCGGGGGCGATCGATGGAGTCAGTGATGCAGCAGTATATGGGCACCGTGAAGCCGATGCACCTCGAATTTGTGGAGCCGAGCAAACACTGGGCCGATGTGATCATCCCCCGGGGGGCGATGAACACGGTGGCGATCGACATGGTGGTGAGCAAGATATCGATGATGCTGCGGAACGGGAATTGAAGTCCACGACTATGCAGGAGCTGTCATGAACCTTGACCAATACATGCTGACCGCGGGTGCGACGGTGTCGTTGAAAGATCATGACCCGGGCGATACGGGAAACTACAAGAGCAAAGAGGACGCCGCGAAAGACCTGCAAGACGATGTCGACACGTTGGCGGAACTGCAGGATGTTCTCTATGCGGAGAACAGCCGGGCGCTCCTTTTGATCTTCCAGGCAATGGATGCGGCGGGCAAGGACGGTGTGATCAAGCATGTGATGTCGGGCGTGAATCCTCAGGGGTGCCAGGTGTTCAGCTTCAAGGCACCGTCGGCGGAAGAGCTTGATCACGACTATCTCTGGCGTTGTCTCAAGGCCTTGCCCGAGCGGGGGCGCATCGGCATTTTCAACAGATCCTACTACGAGGAAGTGCTCGTGGTGCGCGTGCACCCGGAATATCTCCAGAAGCAGAATATTCCCACCGAGGAGGTCAAAGGCGGTCTGTGGAAGAAGCGCTATGAAGACATCAACGCCGTCGAGAAGTACCTGTCACGGAATGGCACGGTGATCCTGAAGTTTTTCCTCAACGTGTCCAGGAAATTGCAAAAAGAACGGTTCCTCGATCGGATCAATACGCCCGAGAAGAACTGGAAGTTTTCGGCGGCAGATGTGAAAGAGCGTTCGTACTGGAAGGAGTACATGGGCGCGTACGAGGAGATGCTGGGAGGCACAAGCACGGCGTGGGCTCCCTGGCATGTCATTCCCGCGGATCACAAATGGTTCACGCGCGTGCTTGTCGCGCGGATCATCATTGACAAACTCCAGTCCCTCAAGCTTACCTATCCACGACTGACAGAGCAGCAGCAGGCGGACCTGCTCAAAGCGAAAGAATTGCTTCTTCGCGAGTGAGGCATCCATCACACAATCATCTCCGCCCTCGCGGGCAAAGATCCTTCTTGCATTTCTCGCGATCTACATTATCTGGGGATCGACCTACCTCTTCATCCGCTTCGGCGTAGCGACGCTGCCGCCATTCATGATGGCAGGGGCACGGTTCATGGTTGCGGGATCGGTACTCTACGGCTGGAACCGGTGGCGCGGCATGCCTGCGCCGACGATGCTGCAGTGGCGGTCGGCAACCTTCATTGGTGCACTGTTGCTGCTTGTCGGCAATGGAGGGCTGACCTGGGCAGAGCAGATAATCCCGTCAGGTGTCGCTGCGCTGCTTATCAGCACGGCGCCCATCTGGTTTGTCGTTCTGGATTGGGTCTGGTTCGGAGCGGCGAGGCCGGCGGGGAAGGTGGTGGCGGGGTTGGCATTGGGGCTGGCAGGTGTCGTCTGGCTGATCGGTCCCGACAAGATCGTGCACGGCGGCGGGTTTCCGCTCAACGGGATACTCGTCTTGATGCTGGCCACGTTCTCCTGGGCGGCCGGGTCACTCTATTCGCGCCGCGCATCTCTTCCGTCATCACCATTCATGGCGACAGCGATGGAGATGATTGCCGGGGGTGGATTGCTCCTTGCCGTGAGTGCGCTCACCGGAGAACCGTGGCGGCTTGACCCTTCGACGGTCACTCTCAAATCCCTGCTTGCCGTTGGGTATCTCACGATGATTGGCTCGCTCGTGGGGTTCACTGCGTACGTCTGGTTGCTGCGTGTTGTCTCCCCCGCGCGGGTGTCAACCTACGCGTTTGTCAACCCCGTGATTGCAATGTTTCTTGGCTGGACGCTGGGCGGGGAGGATTTCACAGCGCGCATGGGACTTGCTGCGTTGATCATCGTGGGAGGAGTGGTGCTGATTGTCATGAGACCGGCCGGCACATAGGAAGGATTCCTTACAGCTGCTCGATTGCCTTCATGAGCCGGGCCAGGTCGAGGGGTTTTTGCAGGAACGCATCCACGCCCGCAGCAAGGATCTCCGCGGGTGAGTAGAACTGTGAATAGGCGGTGACCATGATGACGGGAAGCTGCGGATAGCCGGCCTTCGCCCGCTGCGTAAACTGGAGTCCGTTCACGCGCGGCATATCGAGGTCCACGATGGCAAGATGAATAAGCGTGCGTTCGAGCACTTCGAGCGCTTCCTGTCCGTCCACCGCTTCAAACACGGCGTAGCCTTTCCCTTCCAGGATCTCCTTCAGCAGCAGCCGCGCCTCGGCATTGTCATCGATCACAAGGATGTGAGCTCCCGTCTTCATGCGGAGTTCTCTTTTGCTTTTCCATACGATGCAGAGAAACCTGCAGAGATTTCGCTCACCGCGGCCGCTATTGCGTGCATCTCGCCGGCGGTGTTGTAGAAATGCGGCGAGAAGCGCACGCACCCCTCGCGCACTGCAGCAGTGATGTGACGTCGCTGAAGCTCCTTGCTGAGCGTTTTCGACGCTTCCGGTTCGGAGGTGCGGATCGTCACGATGCCCGCGCGATGCCGGGCGGAGCGGGGAGTGATGGGTTCGATTCCCGGGATTGCGAGAAATGCCTCCAGCAACACGCCGGTAAGCGCCGTGAGATGCTGTTCGATGCGATCCAGGCCGAATTCAAGCAATGTGCCGAGTGAGGCGTGCATGGCATGGAGACAGGACATATAGAGGGATCCTCCCTCGTACCGCCGCGCACTCGCGGCAAGGGGCTGGTCGAGTACGCGGAATTCCCACGGATCGTGCACGGAGAGCCAGCCGAGATGCGCTTGCTGAACTTGTTCCTGCAAGGCGGCGGTGAGATAGAGAAACCCTGCTCCCTGCGTGGCCATTTGCCACTTCTGCGCGCCGGCAGCCAGTGCGTCAATGTGCATGGCCTGGACGTCGGTCTGTCCCGCGCCCACCGACTGGATGCCATCGACCACGAAAAGGACACCCCGTTCACGGCAGAGCCGGCCGATTGCGGCACAATCGGCCTTGTATCCCGACAGGAATTGCACCGCGCTCAAGCCGAGCACACGCGTACGCGGTGTGAGCGCGCGGGCAATATCCTCCACGGTCACCACGCCGGCCGCCGCGTGCAAGAAATCCAGTTCGACCCCAAGTCGTTTCAGATTGATGTACGGATAGAGGTTCGCCGGGAATTCTGCATCATTCAACAGCACACGATCGCCGGTACGCCATTGGAGGCCCGACGCGATCACGTTGAGCGCATCGGTGGTATTGCCCAGCAGTGCGATGCGGTCTCCCCCCTCCGCATTGATCATCTTCCGGACCGCTTCACGGAGCTCCTCCACCATCTTCACATCGGACCAGTACGTATCAATATCTCCGGTTGTTCGTCCATCCATGTACCGTTGGAGTGCGGCGACGACGCGGGTGGAATACGGGCTCGTGGCGGCATGATTCACATAGATGCGGCCGCCGGCGAGGTAGGGAAAGAGCGCCCGTGCGCGCGCAAGCGTCTCAGGATCAAACATGGTCATCAGAGGAAATCCGTGTTCAGTTGTATGACAAGCGTGCCACATGCGATGACAACGCTAAGAGCTTTAGAATTCCACCAGCACCGTCTGCACGCCGTGATGGGGAGTCGGGACGTGCACCTTGACTCCATCCACTGTCACCGGCGCACCCGGTTCTTCAAGGAAATTTGTCAGGCGCACACGTTTGGGTGGCACGGGAAGTTCAAGATCCGCGGTTGACTGGACACCCTCGCTCTCGTACCACTGGATGACCCAAGCATTGGAATCCTCCGCGCGCTTGACTGTGGTGAGCACGAGATTCGACGGCGACAACCGGACGAACGACTGACGGGCAGGGAGGGGTCCTGCATGCACATCGGCAAAGAGCGCTAGGAGTGGCGTATTGAACTCATATCCTCTCTCGACCACGCCGGCATCCCGCCATGATCCGGCGTGAGGCAGCAAGGCATACTGCATCGTGTGTTTTCCGCGATCGGCCAGGGGGTCGGGCCATTTCGGCGATCGCAAGAGGGAAAGGCGCATCGTATTGCCCTTGATGTCGTATCCGTACTTGGCATTGTTCAGCAACGCGACGCCATAGCCGGCGGTCGACACGTCAGCCCACCGGAGGGCGGGGACTTCGCGCTTTGCCGTTTCCCAGCTATTCCGGAGTTGCGTCGAGCGGGTGATTGTGCCGTACGGGATTTCGTAGGTGGCAACAGAATCCTGCACGGTAAGCGGGAAGGCGACCTTCAGCATAGTTTTCTCTTCCCACCAGTCGGCATTGGTGCAGAATTCAATCCGGTCAAGCCCGTTGTACACGATGATGTCCTGTGTGAAAAACGAGGAAGGGAAGTCCTCGGTGGGGAATTCTTTCTTCGTGCCGGGTTTCAGATAGGTATGTTCGACCCGCAACGTCGTCCGGACGGGTCCATGCTCAACGATGCGCGCACCGCGGTAGGTCATAGGGTACTTCGTCCCGGTCAGCCCGAGATTCCATGCGTCCCATGCCGTGGGTTTGTCTTCGAGAAGCTGAAGCTCGTTGCCGGGACCTGCGAGCAGTTCGCGGCCGCTTTTCTTCTCGAGGATGCTGTGCAGCCATCCGGTTGCCGGATCAATGCTCACGCGAAACAGGTCATTCTCGATCGTTCCGGCGGCATCGGATTCCGGAAGCGGCCCGGCTTCAGGCGCCGGGCGAACGGTGAAGACGGAATACCCCATCGAAGGCACGCGCGGTGCGATGAACAGCAGCTCGCGGGCGTACTTCGAGGTCCGGACTATTTGACTCGGCAGTGTGCTGCCGTCATGATTCAGTACGGTGTACGAGCCTGTCTCCTCCTCGGGCAGCGGAACGCGGACGAGGTCGGTCCGCTCCCAGGCAAGGGGATTGAACACGACC
>Ga0209048_10006357_pt1 | contig 11068 bp, 9 predicted proteins | sample FrelakmetCRP12CR_FD_187146 | JGI IMG/M metagenome (GOLD analysis project Ga0209048, IMG submission 187146) | Freshwater lake sediment microbial communities from the University of Notre Dame, USA, for methane emissions studies - CRP12 CR (SPAdes)... | ecosystem: Environmental > Aquatic >... | reverse complement strand
CTGCACGTGACGCGCCGCGCCGGAAGGCAGGCTGAGATCGGTTCCGGCAATCAGCGGTGGGTCGACGAAGAGGCGAGCGGCATGGGCGCGTATCACGGCGAGCACGGCTTCCGGACCTTCACCAACGAGAAGGCGGTGCTGCACCAGGCGACGCTCAACGGATTCGGGCTGTTCCGGCCCCCGTACGGGCGCCGGTTCGAGACGATCATCGCCCTGCTGAAACGCTTTTTCTGACCTTCCGAAGAATCGCTCCCGCCATGGCACCCGCGCTTCCAGGGTTGATGCAGGACCGCCCGCTGCTGATTTCGTCGCTGATCGAGCACGCCAACGCATGCCACCCCGGCGTCGAGATCGTGTCCCGCACGGTCGAAGGACCGATCCACCGCTGCACCTGGGGCGACGTTCATCGCCGCTCGAAACAGGTCGCGACGGCATTGCTGGCGAAGGGCGTCGTGCCCGGCGACCGGATCGCGACGCTCGCCTGGAACGGCTACCGGCACATGGAGCTCTATTACGGCGTGTCGGGGATGGGAGCCGTCCTGCACACGATCAATCCGCGGCTGTTCCCGGAACAGATCGAATACATCGCCAACCATGCCGAGGACAGATATCTCTTTTTCGACATCACGTTCGCGCCGCTGCTGGAGCGGCTCGCGCCGAAGATGCGCACGGTCAGGGCATTCGTCGCGATGACCGACCGGGCGCACATGCCGGCGCAGGACATTCCCAACCTGCTCTGCTACGAGGACCTCGTCGGCGCGCAGGACAGCGACTACGAATGGCCGGAGCTGGACGAGCGCACCGCGTCTTCGCTGTGCTACACCTCGGGAACGACGGGGCACCCGAAGGGGGTGCTCTACTCGCATCGGTCCACCGTGCTGCATTCCTACGGCGCCTGCGCCGTCGACAGCATCGGCATCTCGGCGGGCGACACGCTGCTGATGATCGTGCCGATGTTCCATGTCAACGCGTGGGGGACGCCGTACGCGGGCGCGATGGCGGGGACGAAGCTCGTCCTCCCCGGCCCCGCGCTCGACGGCAGGAGCGTCTACCTGCTGCTGCGCGACGAAAAGGTCACGCTGGCGCTCGGCGTCCCGACCGTCTGGCTCATGCTGCTCCAGCACGTCGAGGCGGCGGGCCTCGATCCGAAGACCGAGTGCTCGCTCCGGCGTGTCGTCATCGGTGGGTCGGCGGCGCCACGCGCGATGAGCGCGAAATTCGAGGCGATCTTCGGAGCCTTCGTGGTCCACGCGTGGGGGATGACCGAGATGTCCCCGCTCGGCACCGTGTGCAACCTGCTGCCCAAGCACCGGGATTTCACGCTCGACCAGCGGCTCGACCTCCAGACCAAGCAGGGGCGCAGCATCTGCGGCGTCGACCTCAAGATCTGCGACGACGAGGGCCGGCGGCTGCCGCACGACGGCAAGGCGTTCGGCCACCTGATGGTGCGCGGCCCCTGGATCACCAGCGGCTATTTCAAGGGCGAGGGCGGCACGATCCTCGATCGCGAAGGCTACTTCGACACCGGCGACGTCGCGACGATCGATGCGGACGGCTACATGCAGATCACCGACCGGTCGAAGGACGTGATCAAGTCGGGCGGCGAGTGGATCTCGTCGATCGATCTCGAGAACGCGGCGATCGGCCATCCGGGAATCGCCGAAGCGGCCGTCATCGGCGTCGCGCACCCGAAGTGGCAGGAGCGGCCGCTGCTCGTCGTCGTGAAGAAGGCCGGGCAGGACGTCACGCGCGAGCACGTCCTCGCGTTCCTCGAAGGCAAGGTGGCGAAGTGGTCGCTGCCCGACGATGTTGCCTTTGTCGACGAACTGCCGCACACCGCGACCGGCAAGCTGCTGAAGACCAAGCTGCGCGAGCGCTTTCGCGACTATCGGCTGCCGGACCTGCGTGACTGACGCGGGCGCGCGCCGCCGGCGCCGCGGTGACCGTCGTCCCGGAAATCATCCCTGTTGCGGGCCGGGACGAGCCGGCCGGCGTTCATTGCGTCGCCCGGGGCACGCCGGCCCGCCGTGGGCTCGATGCTAAAATTCGGTGTTCAGTGACGGGTCCGGGGCAAGGCGCAGACACATGGCGGTGGAGTCGGGCGGCCCGGATCGAGCGCGGCCCGGGATCCGGGCAGGAGGGCACCTGTTGAATCCGTTCGAGGGAAAGGTTGCGGTCGTCACGGGCGCCGGCGCGGGCATCGGGCGCGAGCTCGCGCGGCTGCTCGCGCTGCGCGGCGCGCACGTGGCGATTTCGGACGTCGACGCGGCCGGGCTCGAGGAAACGCGCGAGCTCTGCAGCGGCGCGGAGGTGCGGCATTACCTGGTTGACGTGTCTTCCCGGGAACAGGTGTTCGCGCATGCTGATGCCGTGAAGCGCGATTTCGGCACCGCGCACTACATCTTCAACAACGCGGGGGTGTCGCTCGCCGCCTCGTTCGAGCACAGCACGATCGAGGAGATCGAATGGCTGCTCGACATCAATCTCTGGGGCGTGATCTACGGCACCAAGGCGTTCCTGCCGCTGTTCCTCGCACAGCGCGAGGGACACATCGTAAACATGTCGAGCATCTTCGGGCTGGTCGGCGTGCCGGGCCAGTCGGCCTACAACATTTCCAAGTTCGGCGTGCGCGGACTGACGGAAAGCCTCTGGCGCGAATTGCGCGGCACCGGCGTCAATGCGACCACCGTGCACCCCGGCGGCATACGCACGAACATCGAGCACTCCTCTCCGCTCGGCAGGTTCGCCGACGACTACGAGAAGAAGATCGTCGCATCGAGCGCCCGTTTCTTCGTCACTCCGGCCGATGATTGCGCACGCGCGATTCTCGACGGCGTGGCGCGCGGACGGCGCCGGATCGTCACCGGCAAGAAGGCGTGGATCGCGGACGTTGTCGCGCGCCTGCTGCCGAGCGAATACGTCCGGATGTTCGGTTATTACGGGCTCTGACGGGCGGGCAGTTTCGCCGCGGGCTCACTTCGGGCGGGCGTGGCGGGCGAGCTCGAGGCGCGCGATCTGGTTGCGGTGCACTTCATCCGGGCCGTCCGCGAGGCGCAGCGTGCGCGCCTGCGCATAGAAGAACGCAAGCTGGAAATCGTCGCAGACGCCCGCCGCGCCGTGCGCCTGCATCGCCCAGTCGATGACCTGGCACGCCATGTTCGGGGCGGCCACCTTGATCATCGCGATCTCCTTCCTCGCCGCCTTGTTGCCGGCGGTGTCCATCTTCCACGCGGCGTGCAGCACCAGGAGGCGCGCCTGGTCGATCAGGATGCGCGCGTTCGCGATGCGCTCCTGCGTGACCGTCCGGTCGGCGAGCGCGCGGCCGAAGGCGACCCGCGTCGCCGCGCGCCGGCACATCGCCTCGAGCGAGCGCTCGGCCTGGCCGATGAGCCGCATGCAGTGATGGATTCGCCCGGGGCCCAGGCGTCCCTGCGCGATCTCGAAGCCGCGCCCCTCGCCAAGCAGCATGTTGTCCGCGGGAACGCGGACGTTTTCGAAATTGAATTCGGCGTGCCCGTGCGGCGCGTCGTCGTAGCCGAAAACCGGAAGGTGGCGCACCAGCGTGACACCCGGCGCGTCGACCGGGATCAGGATCATCGACTGCTGCCGGTGCCGGTCCGGATTCGGCGGATCCGACTTGCCCATGAAGATGAGGATCCGGCAGCGCGGGTCCGGGCCGCCGGTGGTCCACCACTTGCGGCCATTGACGACGTAGTGGTCGCCGTCGCGGACGATCGACGCCTCGATGTTCGTCGCGTCCGACGATGCCACGTCGGGCTCGGTCATCGCGAACGCCGAGCGGATCTCGCCGGCGAGCAGCGGCTGCAGCCACTGGCGCTTCTGCGCTTCGCTGCCGTAGCGCACCAGCACCTCCATGTTGCCGGTGTCCGGCGCATTGCAGTTGAACGCCTCGGGCGCGATCCACGACCGGCCCATGATCTCGCACAGTGGCGCGTACTCGAGATTCGAGAGGCCGGCGCCGTGGTCCGATTCCGGGAGGAAGAGGTTCCACAGGCCTTCCGCGCGTGCCTTCGCCTTGAGTCCCTCCATCACGCGCGTCGGCACCCACGCATTGCCGCGCCGCCGGTTCGCTTCGACTTCGGCGGCGAATTCGGGCTCGGCCGGATAGACGTTCGTTTCCATGAAACGCGAGAGCCGCGCCTCGAGGTCCTTCACCTTGTCCGGGTACGCGAAATCCATCACTTTCCTCCGTCGTCGATGCGCTGTGCCATGTCCCACGCGACGTCGGCGATCCGCTGCGCCCGGCCGCCGGTCTCCATCGCATTGCCGCTCGCCGCGTTGCCCTGCAATGCGCGCGACAGCACGCCGTGCAGGATCGCGGTGATGCGGAACATGTTGAAGATCAGGTAGAAATCCCAGTCGGCAATGCGCTCGCGGCCGGTCCGCCGGCAGTACGCGGCGACGTACTCGGCTTCGGCGGGAATGCCGAGCGCGGCGAAGTCGCAGTCGGCGAGCCCGCGGAATTCTCCCGCCTTGAGCCGCCACGCCATCACGTGGTAGGCGAAATCCGACAGCGGATGCCCGAGCGTCGAGAGTTCCCAGTCGAGCACCGCGAGAATGCGCGGCTCGGTCGGGTGGAAGATCACGTTGTCGATGCGGAAGTCGCCGTGGACGATCGCCGTCTCGTCACCGGCCGGCAGGTGCCGCGGCAACCATTCGATCAGGCGGTCCGTCGACGGAATCCGCGCGGCGGTTCCCGCCTCGTACTGCCGCGACCAGCGCGAGATCTGCCGCTCGACGTAGCCACCGACGCGGCCGAAATCGCCGAGGCCGACGCCGCGGTAATCGACGCCATGCAGCGCGGCGATCACGCGGTTGAGTTCGTCGTAGTGCGCGGCGCGCTCCGCCGGCGACAGGCCGGGCAGCGCCGGGTCCCACAGCACGCGGCCCTCGACGTGCTCCATGAGGTAGAACGGCGTGCCGATCACGCGCTCGTCCTCGCACAGGGCGATCATCCTCGGGACGGGAACGTCGGTCGCGGCGAGGGCCTTCATCACGCGATATTCGCGCTCGACCGCGTGCGCGGAGGGAAGCAGCGTGCCGGGCGGCTTGCGGCGAAGCACGAGGCTGCGCCCGCCCGCGGCGACGCGATAAGTGGGGTTGGACTGGCCGCCCTGGAACTGCATCACGTCGAGCCCGTCCGGGATGCCGATGCCGATCTCGCGCAGGTACGTGGCGAGCGCGGCGACGTCGAATGGATGCAACGGCGCGACCAGCCGCGGGGACGTGCTGCCGCGGGCCTCGGCCATCGTCGGCCCCGTCAGACTGCCGTGCAGCCGCCGTCCACCGCCAGCACCTGGCCGGTGACGTGACGCGACGCATCCGACGCGAAGTAGGCGACCGCGCCCTTCAGGTCCTCGTCGCCGCCGAGGCGTCCGAGCGGTGTGAGCTCGAGCACGCGCTCGTTGATGCGATCGAGCGTCGCCTTCGTCATCTTCGACGGGAAGAAGCCGGGGCAGATCGCGTTGACGTTGATGTTGTGCCGGCCCCATTCGGCGGCCAGCGCGCGCGTCAGGTTGACCAGCGCGCCCTTGCTCGCGTTGTACGCGGCGGTCTGCATTCCCCAGGAAGGAGGATTGCCGAACAGGCCCGCGATCGAGGCGATGTTGATGATCTTGCCGTACCGGCGCGGGATCATCGCGCGCGCGGCGACTTCGCGCGTGAGGAAGAACGGCGCGTCGATGTTGAGGTCCATCACCTTGCGCCAGCCGGCGTCGGGATACTCTTCCGCCGCGGCGGCCCAGTTGCAGCCCGCGTTGTTGACGAGCACGTCGATCGTTCCGAACCGCGCGAGGACGGCATCGACGGCAGCGGGAATCGCGCCCGCGTCCGCGAGATCCGCGGCGACGGTCATGCACTCGATCGACTGCCGCCCGAGGTGCGAGCGCGCCGCCTCGAGCTCGTCCTCCTTGCGCGCGGCGAGGGCGACCTTCGCGCCCATTTCGCCCAGCGCCTCGGCCATCTGCAGCCCGATCCCGCGCGAGCCTCCGGTGACGAGGGCGACCCTGCCGTCGAGGTCGAACAGCTTGGAGAGGCCCGTCATCGCCGCGTGCTCAGCGCGCCGTCACCGCGTAGAGCGTTCCGCCGGCGCTCTGCCAGACGGCGTTGGCGCCCGCGACCACCGGTTGCGACGTGGCCGGCGTGCCGTCGGTGGCGACGCGCCCGACGAGGCTGCCGTTGCTGCGGTCGAACAGATGCACGTAGCCCTCGATGTCGACGGCCATGAGGAAGTCGCCGGCGACCTGCGGGCCGCCCAACCGGCGCTTCGCGAGCTTGTCCTGCTTCCATGCCGACGCGCCGGTCGACCGGTCGAACGCATTCATGGCGCCCGCTTCGTCGCAGACGAAGATGTAGCGGCTGTCATCGGCGAGGCCGGTGAGGCTCGACACATCGCGGGACCAGTTGAGCGTCCCGCGCAGGATTTCGAAGCAGGCGACGCGGCCCTGGAACGCGACTGCGCAAGCCTGGCGCTCCTCGACGAGCGGCAGCGACGTGACGTCGGCGATCCGCTCGAGCTCGGTCGCGCCCTTCGGCGTCGCGACATTGCCTTCCCAGCCCACGTTCCCGGTGGCGAGATCCATCGCGAGCAGCTTGCCGCCCGCGGTTCCCGTGAACAGGCCGCCGCGGCTGATCACGCCGCCGGCATAGTTGCGGACCACGAGCGCCGGATTGACGCGCTGATACACCCATTTCGTCTTGCCGTCGGCGGCGGAGAGGCCGAAGGTGCGCCCGTCGCCCGACCAGACGACGACGGTGCCTTCGGAGACCCTGGGCGGCCCGACGACCTCGCTGCTGATCTTCGCCTGCCACGCCGGCTTGCCCGTCGTGTCGAACGCGAGCACCTCGCCCTTGTTGGTGCCGACGACGACGAGCGTCGCATCCGCGCCGACGCCGGCCGAGAGCTTCGCACCGGCTTCGATGCGCCACGCCGACGCTCCGGTCGCGGGATCGACGCGGACGATCGTGCCGCCAGGATCGGCCGCGTAGATCGCGTTGGGCGTGATCGCGGGCGTGAATCCCGGCGCCGCCTTGCCGACCGAGACCTGCCATACGACCTGCGGATTCGTGGTTGCATTGATCTCCGGGAGCGGCCCGGGCTTCTTCGAGCCATAGCCGAACAGCGACGTCAGCCAGTCGAACGACGGCGGCGGAATCTGCGGCATGTATTCCGCAAGGGTCGCGCATCCCCCCGCGGACAGGGCGGCGCAGGCGAGGACGACAATGCGCAGGCGCGTCTTCATTTCGGCTCGGCCGGCGTGCTTGCCGGGGTCGAGGCTGCCGGCGAGGGAGCGCCTGGCGCCGCACCGGGAATCGCCACCGGGGTCGCGGGGCCGCCGACGGCGTCGAGCTTCGCCTGCAGATAGGGGCGGTACTGCGAGTTGGCGTCGAACTTGCCGAGCGCGGTCTCGTAGGCGGCGCGGGCATCGGCGGTGCGGCCCGCGGCGACGAGGATGTCGCCGCGCAGGTCGGCGTAGACCGGCGCGAACGAATCGTCCGTCTTCGCGTCGAGCGTGCGCAGCGCGTCGTCGAATTGCCTGTCGTCGAGCTGGACCTCGGCGAGGCGCAGGCGCGCGATCTGCTTCAGCTCGTCCTCGCCGCTCCGATCGATGACGAAAGCGAGCTGCGCCTTCGCGCCGTCCTTGTCGCCGGCATCGAATAGCGTCTTCGCGACGAGCAGCGCGCCGCGCGGCGCGTACGCGGTGCCGCCGAAGCGGTCCGCGAGCTGCGCCATCGCGTCCTTGGCCTTCGCGATGTCGTTGGCGGAGACCGCCGACGTGACGCCGCTGTAGAGGACGGCCGCCTGCTCGGCCTGGCTCGTCTGCCACCAGCGCCAGCCCTGGACCGACGCGAGGCCGATGCACAGGGCGATGACGATGCCGAGCACCGTGTTGCCCCATTGCTTCCACCACGCCTTGAGGTCGTCCAGCTTTTCCTGCTCTTCGAGATCGTATACGGCCATCTTCAGTCCTTCGTTGCGATTGTGTTCATTGCGTTTTCAGGATGCCAGCGCCTCGAGCCGCGCCGCGACGTCGGCGGAGGCCACCGCGACCTGCTCGCCCGTGGCCCGCAGCGGCTTGACGGCCACCGTGCCCGCCGCGGCCTCCGCTTCGCCGATGATGAGCGCGAAACGCGCGCCGCTCGCATCGGCTTTTTTCATCTGCGACTTGAAGCTGCCGCCGCCCGCGTGGACGATCACCACATGGCCGCGGTCGCGCAGCGCCTCGCCGGCGCGGAACGCGGGCGCGGCCGCTGCCGGGCCGACGTGGACGATGTAGGCGACCGGCGCGCCGTCGCCGGCGGTGGCGGCGTTCTCCAGCAGGAGGACCATCCGCTCGATGCCGATGGCGAAGCCGCACGCGGGGGTCGGCTTGCCGCCGAGCTGCTCGAACAGACCATCGTACCGGCCGCCGCCGCAGACCGTGCCCTGCGCGCCGAGGCGGTCGGTCACCCACTCGAACACCGTCCGGTTGTAATAATCCAGCCCGCGCACTAGGCGCGCGTCGATCTCGAACGCGAGCCCGTTGTCCGCAAGCAGCTGCTGGAGCCCGTCGAAATGCGCGCGCGATTCGGCGCCCAGCAGGTCGACCAAGCGTGGCGCGGCGTGCAGCATCTCCTGCATCGCCGGATTCTTGCTGTCGAGGATGCGCAGCGGATTGGTGTGCAGCCGGCGCTTCGCGTCGTCGTCGAGAAGGCTCGCATGCCGCTCGAAATGCGCGATCAGCTGCACGCGGTGCGCGCGGCGCTCCGCGGGATCCCCGATCGAATTGATGGTGAGGCGGATGCCGTCGGCGACGCCCAGCGCCTTCCACAGCCGCGCGAGCATCACGATCTGCTCGGCGTCGACGTCGGGCCCCGCGAAACCGAGCGCCTCGCAGTCGACCTGGTGGAACTGCCGGTAGCGGCCCTTCTGCGGGCGCTCGTGGCGGAACATCGGGCCCGCCGTCCAGATTCGCTGCGGACCGCCGTCGTAGAGGAACTCCGGATGCTCGATGCAGGCACGGACGATGCCGGCGGTCGCCTCGGGACGCAGCGTGAGGCTCTCGCCGTTGAGCTTGTCCTCGAACGTATACATCTCATGCTCGACGACGTCGGTGACGGCGCCGATCGCGCGCACGAAGAGCGGCGTCGACTCGACGATGGGCACGCGCAGGTTGCGGTAGCCGTACTGCGCGAAGACGGCGCGCGCGGCGTCCTCGAAGCGCTCCCACAGCGGCGTTTCGCCGGGCAGCACGTCATTCATGCCGCGCACGGCCTTGATCGGGGCGACCATCGTCATCCCGCCTTGATCGCGATCGAGCGGCGTTCCGGCGTGAGGTGCGGCGCGCGCTCGGCGCCGCCGTACGTCGCCCGGACGTAGTCCTCGACGATCTGCTGGAATTCCTCGGCGATGCGCTCGCCCCTGAGCGTGACCGTCTTCTGCCCGTCCACGTAGACGGGGGCGACCGGGATCTCGCCGGTTCCCGGAAGCGAGATGCCGATGTCGGCGAGCTTCGATTCGCCGGGCCCGTTGACGACGCAGCCCATCACGGCGACCGTCAGGTCCGCGACGCCGGGGTAGCGCGACCGCCACGCGGGCATCTGCCGGCGCAGGTACGACTGGATCTTCTCGGCGAGTTCCTGGAACGTCGTGCTGGTCGTGCGTCCGCAGCCCGGGCATGCGGTGACCATCGGTGCGAACGAGCGCAGCCCCATCGTCTGCAGCAGCTCCTGCGCCACCAGCACTTCGCGCGTGCGGTCGCCGCCGGGCTCGGGCGTCAGCGAAACGCGGATCGTGTCGCCGATGCCCTGCTGCAGCAGCACCGCCATCGCCGCGGCCGACGCGACGATTCCCTTGCTGCCCATGCCGGCCTCGGTGAGCCCGAGGTGGAGCGGGTAGTCGCAGCGTCGCGCGAGCTCGCCGTAGACTGCGATCAGGTCCTGCACGTTCGACACCTTGCAGGAGAGCACGATGCGGTCGCCCGGCAGCCCGAGCGCCTCGGCGCGCGCGGCGCTTTCCAGCGCCGAGACGACCAGCGCCTCGCGGGTGACGGCGCCCGCGGCCTGCGGCGACGCGCGCGCTGCGTTGTCGTCCATCATGCGGGCCAGGAGGTCGGCATCGAGGCTGCCCCAGTTGACGCCGATGCGCACCGGCTTGCCGTGCTCGATGGCCTTCTCGATCATCACCGCGAACTGCGGGTCGCGCTTCGATCCCTTGCCGACGTTGCCGGGATTGATCCGGTATTTCGCGAGGGCGCGCGCGCAGTCGGCGTTATCGCCGAGTAGCTTGTGCCCGTTGAAATGGAAGTCGCCGACGAGCGGCACGCGGCAGCCCGCGGCATCGAGGCGTTCGCGGATCGCCGGAACGGCAGCGGCGGCGGCGGCGGTGTTGACCGTCACGCGGACGAGTTCGGATCCGGCGTCGGCGAGAGCCTTGACCTGCGCGACCGTTGCCGCGACGTCTGCCGTGTCGGTGTTGGTCATCGACTGCACGACGATCGGCGCGGCGCCGCCGATCGCGATGCCGGCGACGTCGACGGCGCGCGTCCGATGCCGTCCGATGCGTGCCGGTTCGCTCATCGCTACGCTTTCCGCGCCGCCGTCAGCGCAGCGTGAGCCGCGCCACGTTCTGCCGCGTGAACGGCACGAGGTCGACGCGGGCGCCGCGGAACGTCACCGTCACGTCGGCGGCATTGCCGATGACGAGCTCGATCGGCGCGTCGCCTGAAATCGTCTGCGTGGTGCCGCCGGGATTCATTCGCGACAGCAGGACGATGCCGTTGCGGTCCTTGATCTCGGTCCACGAGTAGTCGCGAAAGGCCAGGACCAGTGCGCCGTGGCCCGTCGACGCGAACGGCTTCGCGGCCGGCGCGGACTCCGCCGCAGGCGCTGCTGCGGGCGCTGTCGTGGGCGCCGTGGCCGGGGCGGCGGGTGGCGGTGGTGCCGTCGCCGTCGACGGCGGAACCGCTGCAGGCGCGCCCGGCGCCGGCGTGCCGACGCCCGTCGTCGTCGCGGAGGCGACCGGATTCGCGAGCGGCGTTCCGGCATTCGCCGAAACGGCGGCGGGGCC
>Ga0209048_10006356_pt1 | contig 11068 bp, 8 predicted proteins | sample FrelakmetCRP12CR_FD_187146 | JGI IMG/M metagenome (GOLD analysis project Ga0209048, IMG submission 187146) | Freshwater lake sediment microbial communities from the University of Notre Dame, USA, for methane emissions studies - CRP12 CR (SPAdes)... | ecosystem: Environmental > Aquatic >... | reverse complement strand
CGGCCACATCTCGAACCCGGTCGTTAAGCCCGTCAGCGCCGATGGTACTTGGGGGGCGACCCCCTGGGAGAGTAGGTCATTGCCAAGAGACTTTTTCTTTTTAACATTTTTCATCTTTAATTGACAATCCCTGTGATTTCCGTTATAATCATAGATGCGTCGCGGGCTTGCTCTTACACCGGTGCTTTTATTTCCATAGCGATAAGGAGAGAGCGTATTGAGGTTCTCTGAATGAGATTGAACAGAGAAAGAGCTTATCACCTAGCTCGGCTGAGTCCGCGAACCCCAGCCGGGTTTTTTTGTCAGACAGGCTTATCCCCAGCCTGGATCACGGACAGTGAAAGGAGGTGAGGAGGTTGGCTACAGTTGTTTTGCGCCCAAACGAGTCGCAGGATCAGCTACTTAAACGCTTCCGCAAGAAAGTTGCTAAGAGTGGGATCTTAAGCACGGTCCGTCGCAAGCGATGGTTCGTTTCCAAGAGCGAGCTGCGCCGGATTAATAAGAAAAAATCCATCCGTCGGCTTAAGCGCCGTCAGATGACGGATGTCGAGTAAATTATCCACACTCGACGCTGTTCGAAAACGTGTTCCTGGGCTTCGCCCAGGATCCGGAGGTGACAATGGCAAAAGACGAAGATAAAATTCAGGTTGAAGGTATGGTGATTGAGGCCTTGCCGGGCACTCAGTTCAAAGTGCGCCTGGATAATGGCCACGAAGTCCTGGCCTACTTATCCGGAAAAATGCGCAAATATTATATCCGCATCTTGTTGGGGGACCGGGTGCGAGTGGAGATGTCTCCTTACGATCTGACACGGGGAAGGATCGTATACCGGCACAAAAAGCACGCCGAAATGCCTGAGATGGAAGTCTGAACGCTGGCTGTCCTGGCGAAGACAACCGCCTTGCTTTGACAGCACGGCTGTAAAATTCGCTGAATTCTCCGGATTTATCCAGAATTATTTAATAATATGGGGCGCTCCATGAGCAGTTGGAGCGCCCCATTTTATTTTTAACCTGCAAAATAGGTTTGTCGGGCTTAGTAAGAACTGAGCACCTTCATATAATTCGCACGCTCAATGGTTGCCGGGTCGGCGACCGCCTGCTGGCTCATGCTGCCCTTCATCTGCACAACGGAAACATAGTCATGTTCCACCATCCAGTTCTGGAAGTCAGCCAGGATGGCAGAGACACGCCCCACCCCGTTGTGCAATAACTCGGAGGCGAGCATGTTTACACTGGCACCAGCCATAATAGCTTTGAGCATGTCTGCGGCGGTATGCACGCCACTGGTCAGGGCGAAATCGATCTGGATGCGCCCATACAAGATCGCGATCCAACGCAGGGGTAGGCGCAGCTCGTTGGAGTTGCTCAGTACCAGGTTGGGCACGACTTCCAGCTCTTCCAGATCAAAATCGGGCTGGTAAAAGCGGTTGAACAGCACCGCGCCTTTTGCCCCGGCCTCGGCCAGTCGTCGGACGAAATTGGGCAAGGCAGTGTAGAATGGGCTGAGCTTGACAGCCACCGGGATGCTCACCCGTCTGCACACATCGCTCACCAGGGTGATATACGTCTCTTCCAACTCGGCGCTGGTCAAGTTCGGGTCGGTTGCCAGGTAGTACATATTGAGCTCCAGGGCATCTGCACCGGCTTGCTCAATCTTTTTGGCATAATCGATCCAGCCACCTGTGGATATCCCGTTCAAGCTGCCGATCACAGGCACATGGACGGCTTGCTTGACTTTGCGCAGATGCTCTATGTATGAATCGGGTCCAATACTATACTGGCCATAATCAGGAAAGTAGGTCTGGGCTTCGGCGAACGCGTATGTCCCGCGCTCTAAATCCTCATGCAGCTTCAGGCTTTCACGCAGGATTTGCTCCTCGAACAGAGAGTACATGACGATGGCGCCAACGCCCGCTTCTTCTAACTGGCGGGCTGTCTCCAGCTTTTGAGACAGGGGCGAAGCAGATGCTACCAGGGGGTTCTTCAGGGGTAAACCAAGATAGGTTGTCGTCAGGTCGACCATAGGTATATTCCTTAATCGTTTTCTTTACGTGTTTAAGTGTTCCCTGTTTCCCCCTACGTGGGGAAACAGGGAACACATGAATTATTTCTGGCTGTCGCCGTTTCCGGCACCGACGCCTTTGTCGGCATCGCCTTCGTAATGCATGGCAGCCATCTGGCGGTACAGTTCCCAGCGCCCTTTGATATCTTTCTTGGCCAACTTTAGCAGGCTCTCGGCGCGCTGCTCATCGCTTTGCACTAACATCTTGTAGCGGGTTTCGTTGTAGGCATAGGTCTCGAATGGGACGGTGGGATCTTTAGAATCGATCGATAGCGGGTTCTTCCCTTCTGCGGCCAGCGCCGGGTTAAAGCGGTAAAGCGGCCAGGCCCCCGATTGCACGGCTAATTTCTGCTGGTTCAAGCCCATGCGCAGGTCATAACCGTGGGAAATACAGTGGCTGTAAGCGATGATCAGAGATGGCCCGTCGTAACTATCCGCTTCGATAAATGCGTTCAGCGTTTGCTGGTCGGCGGCGCCCATAGCCACCCGCGCCACGTACACATAGCCATACGCCATGGCGATCATGCCCAGGTCTTTCTTCGGCAATCCCTTGCCCTGTGCGGCAAAGCGGGCAACGGCTGCGCGCGGGGTAGACTTGGAAGCCTGCCCACCGGTGTTGGAGTAGACTTCGGTGTCCAACACCAGCAGGTTTACGTTGCGGCCCGAGGCTAACACGTGGTCTAAGCCACCATAGCCAATGTCGTATGCCCAGCCATCGCCGCCCAGGATCCACACGCTCTTGCGCACCAGGATATCGGCCAGGCTGAGCAAATCACGGGCGCGCGGGTCATTCAGGTCAGCTAGGCGCTTTTTGAGTAAGACCACCCGATCGCGCTGGTCGCGGATCCCGGCTTCGCTGGTCTGGTCGGCGTTGAGTAATTCGCTGACCAACTGCTCGCCAACCAGGCTGGCAAAATTCGGCAGCAGCTCGCGCGCAAATTCACCTTGCTTATCCAGGGTGAGGCGCATGCCCAGGCCGAATTCGGCGTTATCCTCGAACAACGAGTTAGACCAGGCTGGACCGCGGCCTTCGTGGTTCACCGCCCACGGCGTGGTGGGCAGGTTGCCGCCGTAGATCGAAGAGCAGCCGGTGGCATTGGCTACCAGGATGCGGTCGCCGAACAACTGGCTGAGCAGTTTTATGTAGGGGGTCTCGCCGCAGCCGCTGCACGCGCCAGAGAACTCGAACAGTGGCTGCAGGAGCTGCGAGTTTTTTAGCGCCCTGACGCTCATCTGGGTGCGATCCACTTCGGGCAGGGTGAGGAAGTACTCCCACTTGACTTTCTCGCTCTCGCGGATGGGCGGCTGGGAGGCCATGTTAATAGCTTTGCGGCCGACCGCGCTCTTATCTTTTGCCGGGCAGGCTTCAATGCACAGGCCGCAGCCGGTGCAGTCTTCAGGGGAGATTGCCAGAGTGTATTTCATGTCCGGGAATTCTTTCCAGCGAGCCTCCATGCCAACCCAGCCTGCGGGGGCTTTCTCCAGGTACGCCGGGTCATAGACCTTCTCGCGGATCACAGCGTGCGGGCATACAAAAACGCACTTTCCACATTGGATGCACAAATCGGGCACCCAGGTAGGCATTTCCAGAGAAATATTGCGCTTTTCCCATTGGGTAGTGGCAGACGGGAAAGTGCCATCTACGGGCATCGCGCTGACTGGCAGACTGTCGCCATCGCCGACGATCATCTTACCCAGCACCTCCCGTACAAATTCTGGTGCTTCAGCAGGCATTGCCGGGCGGCGGGTGAAGGTGCTGGTGACCTGAGCGGGCACTTTGACCTCGAACAGATTCGCAAGAGCCTGATCCACCGCTTCAAAGTTGGCGCGCACGACCGCTTCGCCGCGTTTTCCGTAAGTCTTTTCGATGGCACGCTTGATCTCGGCAATCGCCTGATCGCGCGGCAGGACCCCGCTGATGGCGAAAAAGCAAGTCTGCATAATGGTGTTGATGCGGCCGCCCATGCCGGTCTTTTGAGCCACTTCGTTTGCATCGATGATGTAGAAGTGCAGTTTTTTATCGATGATGCCCTGCTGTGTCTCGCGCGGCAGGTGGTCCCACACTTCATTGGGACCATAAATACTGTTCAAAAGGAAGACCGCGTTGGGCATTGCATACTTAAGCACGTCGAAGCGCTCCAGAAAGGAGAACTGGTGGCAGGCCACGAACTGCGCATGGCTGATCAGGTAAGGTGCGTGGATGGGTTTGGGGCCGAAACGCAGGTGCGAAATTGTCACTGCGCCGGATTTCTTGGAGTCATATACGAAATAACCCTGGGCAAAATTGTCCGTCTCTTCGCCGATGATGCGGATCGAGTTGTGGTTAGCGCCTACAGTACCATCGGCGCCCAATCCCCAAAATACGCAACGCACCGTCTCAGGCGCTTCGATGGAGAAGGATGGATCGAAGTCGATGCTGGTAAAGGTGACATCGTCGATTATCCCAACCGTGAAGTGGTTCTTTGGCTCGGGCCTGCTCATCTCATCGAAGACGCCCTTAGCCATCGCCGGGGTAAATTCCTTAGAGGCAAGTCCGTAACGCCCGCCAATCACCTTAGGAGCGGCTCCAGTCCAGCCCTCGCTGATGCCGGTCACCACATCCTGGTAGAGAGGTTCGCCAGCTCCACCGGGTTCTTTGCAACGGTCCAGGACGGCGATGACCTTAACTGTGGCAGGCAAGGCCTTAACCAGGTGTTCGACCGAAAAAGGCCGGAACAGGTGTACCTTGACCACGCCCACTTTCTGACCCTGGTTTACCAGGAAAGCCGCCGTCTCGCTGGCGGTTTCCGCGCCAGAGCCCATCATTACGAGCACGCGCTCGGCGTCGGGTGCGCCTGTGTAGTCGAATAGGTGGTAGCTGCGCCCGGTCAGGCTGGCAAACTTGTCCATAGCCTTCTGCACAATCCCAGGGCAGGCTAGGTAGTAAGGATTGACGGTCTCGCGTCCCTGGAAATAAACATCCGGGTTCTGCGCAGTTCCACGAATGAACGGGCGGTCAGACGAAAGGGCGCGCCCCCGGTGGGCCTGTATCAGGCTCTCGTCGATCATCGCGCGGAAATCGTCGTCGACCAGGCGCTCAATCTTGTTAATCTCGGCGGAGGTGCGGAAGCCATCGAAGAAATGTATAAACGGCACGCGCGCTTCCAGGGTGGCGGAGTGAGCGATTAAAGCCAGGTCCTGAGCTTCCTGGGCTGAGTTAGAGGCCAGCAGGGCGAAGCCGGTGCCGCGGGTAGCCATCACGTCTGAGTGGTCGCCGAAGATAGATAATCCTTGGGCAGCCAGGGCGCGAGCGGAGACGTGGAAAACGGTGGAGGTCAGCTCGCCGGCGATCTTGTACATGTTTGGGATCATCAGTAGCAGACCTTGGGAGGCAGTGAAAGTGGTGCTCAGGGCGCCAGCTTGCAACGCGCCGTGCACTGCGCCGGCTGCACCCCCCTCGGATTGCATTTCAATCACCAACGGCACACTGCCCCACAGGTTGGGCCGCTGGGTGGCTGACCAGTCATCGCTATGTTCGCCCATCGCTGAGGATGGAGTGATCGGGTAAATTGCAATCACTTCGCTGAGTTTGTGCGCAACTGTAGCGGTGGCTTCGTTGGCGTCGATTGTTACCATTGGTCTTTTCATTTTTTTGTTTACTCCAATTTGCCAGTTTTATTCTCCCTTGGGAGGGCTATTTAACATATATGGCTAGCAGGTAAGTTTAGCTTGCCATGCTCATAATCCATAGTAATATATGACACAAAAAATACCTGTTTACTGTCACATATCAGACAAAAGATGGTGAGATTGCAGGTAGCTTTTTGGGCGCTAGTCCGCTTACCCGCTGCAATTTGCGTCCAGAAATACCAATCTTGTAAGTTTTAGCCCTGTTATACACATACTTCCTTGACCGGCGCGCCATGCGGTTATAAAATCATACCAATCTGTAAGGAAATTTTCATCAACAATTCATTTTGTGCTATACTTTGATCATGGAAGCATACCGCCACATCTGGCAGTCCTGGGCAAATACCCTGCACCGCTGGGGGATGGGAGATTGGGTGGCCTCTTTCTTGGAAGCAGCCGGACCGTTGACCATCCTCGGGGCCCAGGCGGTTTACCTGGGCCAGCCGTTGTTAAAACTGGCTGTGCCGGATAACCACCTGGATGCACTGGCGCGCTTGTTAGAAGACGACGGACAAACCCGTGCTTTTGCAACCATGTTACGGGAGGTGCCTTCTCAATGAACCTGCCTTCGTTCCTCAACCCTGCCGGTCTGCTTGGGCTGGCTTTTATAGTCGTTTTTTTGGGTTTAATGATCTTTTTTGCAGCATCTGGTCGCAAGCAGCCGGGGCGCGCTTTACGCACCATCTCGGCCTTTGCGAGGCTGGGACGAGCGGTCGGGCTGGCCGTAGAGGCTGGGCGACGGTTGCACGTGTCGCTGGGGAGCGGCAGCTTGAATGGCCTGGAAAGCGGCTCAGCTCTGGTGGGGTTGACTGTCCTGCAGCGCATTGCCCGCGCCGCTTCTATCAGTGACCGGCCGCCAGTTGCTACCAGTGGCGATACCCCTGTAGCTTTGCTTTCCCAGGAGACCCTACGCAGCACCTATTCTGCGATTGGCGCCAGCGGGCAGTATAACCCATTGGCCGGCCAGGTCAGCGGCCTCACTCCATTCTCTTACGCCGCCGGCACCTTGCCGGTGATCTATGACCAGCAGGTTTCCGCCAACGTATTGGCTGGCCATTTCGGTAGCGAGGTGGGTTTGATCGCTGACGCCGGCGAGCGCAGCGGCAGTCTGGTGCTGGCCGGCAGCGATAACCTGCCTGCTCAAGCCGTCCTGTACGCGGCAGCCGAAGAGCCACTGATTGGAGAGGAGCTGTATGCCAGCGGCGCTTATTTGCAGGCTGGGCCTATGCACATTGCCAGTCTGCGCGCCCAAGATATTTTGCGCTGGGTGTTGGTAGGAGTGATCCTGGCTGGCGCAGCTTTAAAGCTTTTAGGGTTCCTATGAAAATTTCGGCCAGGCTGTTCCTTGCTGTTATCGTCATGGCCATCGGGCTGGTCGTTCTGTTGGGGTTCTTTATTGATCTTCCAGTCTTAAACGTCTTGCGTACAGTTTTCCTGCGCTGGGCTGTGATCCTGGCAGCCGTTGCGATTCTGGTAGGGCTTTTCAACCTGGCAGCGGTGCATTGGCGCAAAATGGGTAGCCGGCAGCCCGGCAGGTTTTACAGTGCAGTGTTGCTCATCTCAATGGTCGTCACCCTGGTGATTGGCCTGGCCTTTGGACCGACCTCCACCTGGTCGCTGTGGATTTTCAATTATATCCAGGTACCTGTCGAAAGTAGCTTGATGGCAGTCCTGGCGGTAGTCTTAGCGTATGCCAGTGCGCGCCTGCTTAACCGGCGAATCAATCTGTTTTCAATCGTGTTCCTGGGTACCGCTCTCCTGATCCTGATCGGTACTGCGACGATCCCTGGCTTGGTGGTACCCGGTTTGACCGGGCTGCGCGCCTGGATAACCCAGGTTCCAGCGGCCGGTGGAGCGCGCGGCATTCTGTTGGGTGTAGCTTTGGGCACGATCGCGACCGGCCTGCGCGTGCTGATTGGTTCTGACCGTCCATATGGGGGCTGAATAGATGGCTGACGTACGATGCCCTATGTGCGGAAAACTGAACCCGGCGGATCTGGATGTCTGCCAGTTCTGCCAGGCGCGCCTGAAACCTGTAATGGGTGGCTCTCCCACAGAGAGTGAGCTGCCTGCTTCCAGCCAACCCTCTTCTTCGAAAGTTGAGCCAGCAGGGGATGCAGCTCTGCCCGATTGGCTGCAATCTTTGCGCCAGCGCCAGGAAAGCCTGCCAGAAGCTGCCGAGCCGCAAGAAGATGTTCCTGATTGGCTTTCGAACTTGCGCGCACCGGCTGAGGAGACCCCCTCCGCTGCCGAAGACGCTGTCCCCGATTGGCTTTCCGGTGTGAGCCTTGACACTCCGCCGCAGGCTGAGGCCGCGCCTGCTGAACCGGAGCAAGTCTTTTTTAGTGGGGAAGAACCGGACTGGTTGAGCAAAATAGGCCCCAGCCAGCCTGATGAAACACCCGAAACCCTTGCTCAGGATTCGCCTGAAGGGGGAGAAAGCAATCTCACCGAACCGCCGCCAGAAGAAAGCCCCATTCAAAACGAAGAGGAAACGCCGGAATGGCTAAAAGGACTGGCGGAGCAACCAGGCGGGGCTGCCGACCAATCTGGTTTAACGGAATGGGAGCCGGAAGGGCAACTCGAAGCCCCGGGCGTTTCGGCAGAAACCCAAGATGAGCTCCCCGACTGGATGGCTGGCATCCTTGCCAGGCAAGCGACCGGTCCAGAGCCGGAACGCAGCAGGCCAGAAATCCCCCTGGCAGCCCTTGGGGCTGCTGCCCTGACCCAGTCTGCAGGCGAGTCGCCATCTCCGTTCCAAGAATCTCAGCCAAAAGGCGTGGAGCCGTTTTCTTCAAAAGAAGGCTTGCTGGCCGAGCTGGGCGCTTTGGATACGGGGGAGCTGCCGGCCTGGCTGGCAGGCATTGCCCCCTTAGAAGCCGAAAAACAAGAACCCGCGCCACAGGCTGCACCTGTTGAGTCTGGCCTGGCTCCGTCAGACGAGCTCCCGAGCTGGTTGGAGGCTATGCGTCCGGTGGAGAGCGCGGCTGTCCTGGCCGCTATGCCAGATTTAAGTCACGAAACGATCGAGAGCGCCGGGCCATTAAGCGGGTTGCGAGGTGTGCTGCCAGCCGAACCAGGTGTTGCTCAGGGACAGAAACCGCATGTTCATTCGATCAAGCTGCAAATCTCTGAGACCAACCAGGCTAACGCTGTATTAATTGAGCAGATGATTAAGACCGAAGGGCAAGCGCGACCGCTCCTGCGCCACTCTGTGATTACCACCCAACGCATATTGCGAATTGGGATAGCGGTGGTTCTCATCCTGGCGGTGTTGTGGCCGCTGGTGACCGGTAGCCCTCAGGCAAGTCTGCCAGGTTTTACTCCTGAAACCTATGCCGCCAACCAATTAATCGAAGGGTTAAGAACCGGCGCGCCGGTGCTGTTAGCATTTGATTATCAACCGGGCTTATCCGGCGAGATGGATGCGGCCGCGGCGGGTGTGATTGATCACTTGATGGTCAAAGGCGCTTATCTGGCAGTGGTCTCGACGGCCACTACCGGCTCTGCCCAGGCTGAGCGTTTGCTGGCGATGGTCAACCAGGCCGGGCAACACAATTACGCCTCGCCAGGTCAATATACCGACCTGGGATTTATTCCAGGTGGTCCAACCGGGTTGCTTAGTTTTGCACAATCGCCAAGCCAGGCAATGCCTCTGGCGCTTGATGGTAAAAGTCCCTGGCAGGGGAACCCCTTGCAGGATGTGACCGCCGTGAAAGACTTTGCACTCACGATTGTTATCACCGATAATCCTGATGATGCTCGCGCCTGGGTTGAACAGGTTGGTCCGGCGCTCGAGAATCAGCCTTTGACGATGGTGATCAGTGCCCAGGCTGAGCCAATGGTGCGGCCGTATGTTGAATCAAACCCTCCCCAGATTAGTGGGCTGGTAACCGGTTTGTCCGGAGGCGCCTCTTACGAGGACCTCAACGGTAGAGAGGAATTAGGACAGACATACTGGAATGCCTTCAGCCTTGGCCTGATTGCCGCGGTGCTGCTGATCCTTGTCTGTGGATTGGTCACGGCTGGTTCTGCCGTTTGGGCCCGTACAAAAGAAACAGAAGGGGAGAAGAAGGCATGAGTCTGGCGAATATGGGGCTGGTTGACCTGATTGGGGTATTGCTAGGTTTCGTTTTTACTCTTTTCATTTTTAGTTATATCCTGGGCGATAACCCCCTGTTCCGCCTGGCGTTGTATATCTTTATTGGAGTCGCAGCCGGCTATGCTGCGGTTATGGCCTGGTACAACGTAATATGGCCGCAATTGCTGCTCCCCTTAGTTACCGGTAGCATGAATGAGCGGCTTTTATTGCTCTTTCCTTTACTCTTGAGTGGGTTGCTATTGATGAGGATTTCACCACGCCTGGCTGGCTGGGGCACCCCTGTCATAGCCTATCTGTTGGGTGTGGGTGTGGCGACGGCTATCGGTGGGGCAGTGTTGGGTACCCTCTTCCCGCAAGTGCTGGCTTCAATCAACCTGTTCGATCTGAACGCTGCAAACCAGAACGGCAATAATCTCTTGCTTTACGTGATGGATGCCAGCGTAATCCTGGTGGCAACCATCACCACGTTGATTTTCTTCCATTTCGGAGTAAAATCTCGCACTGATCAAGGTTCCCAGGCCACGTCTGCAAACCGGGGGGTAGTAATAGAAAGTCTGGCCTGGGTAGGACAAATCTTTATTTCGATTACTTTTGGAGCGCTTTTTGCTGGAGTCTATACCGCCGCTTTGACTGCTCTTGTTGAACGCATGTATTCTGGGGTGAAGTTGGTACAATTCTTGCTGCCTCTGTTTACACCAAAATAACTTGCTATGCCGACTTCATTGATTGACGCTGATTCTTTGCTGGTGATTGATGTGGGGTCCGTAACCACCCGAGCCCTGCTTTTTGACGTGGTGGACAGCCGTTACCGCTTCCTGGCGACCGGCGTAGCACCCACCACTGCGGCTGCCCCTTATCACGATATCAGCGAAGGGGTGCGTCAGGCGATCGACCATCTGCAAACCCTGACTGGCCGGGCCCTGGTAGGCTCCGACGAACACTTAATTAAGCCAGCCACCGGATTTGGATCAGGCGTGGACACATTTGCTGCAACCATATCGGCTGGCCCACCGCTTAAAATATTGGCTGTTGGTCTGCTGGAAGATGTGTCCTTAGAGAGTGTGCGCCGTCTGGCAACCACCATTTATGGCAATCTGGTTGAAACGATCAGCTTGAACGACCGCCGAAGGAGCGAGGCGCGCATCGACGTTATTCTACGGCTGCGTCCAGATTTGATCGTTGTGGCGGGAGGCACGGACGGGGGCGCCTCGCAATCTATGCTTAAGCTCCTCG
>Ga0209048_10006355_pt1 | contig 11069 bp, 9 predicted proteins | sample FrelakmetCRP12CR_FD_187146 | JGI IMG/M metagenome (GOLD analysis project Ga0209048, IMG submission 187146) | Freshwater lake sediment microbial communities from the University of Notre Dame, USA, for methane emissions studies - CRP12 CR (SPAdes)... | ecosystem: Environmental > Aquatic >... | reverse complement strand
GAACGTCGAGTAATATCAGTGCCGGCCGCCCCAGAACTCAAGCGCGATCAACTTGGCGCCAATGTCGGGCGCCTGTATGTGGTGGCTGCGCCGTCGGGTGCGGGCAAAACCAGCCTGGTGAAGGCCCTCGTCGAGCGCGAGCCGCGGCTGCGCTTCTCCGTGTCCTACACCACGCGCAAGTCGCGCCCCAATGAAGTCGATGGGCGCGACTATCATTTCGTCACGCATGCGCGATTCAAGGAAATGGCCGATCGCGGCGAATTCCTCGAGCACGCCCAGGTGTTCGACAATTCCTACGGGACCAGCCTGCGCGCCGTAGAAGACGGGTTGCTCGCCGGCGAATTGCTGTTGCTCGAGATCGACTGGCAAGGGGCCCGTCAGGTGCGTGCCCGGCTGCCCGCGGCGCGCAGCATCTTCATTCTGCCGCCGACCCGCGAGGCGCTCGAGCTTAGGCTCAAGGCGCGCAGCACGGATTCCGCGGCGGTGATCGAACGCCGCCTTAAGGACGCGGGACGGGATATCGCGCATTGGACGGAATTCGACTACGTCGTGATCAATGACAAGTTCGAGACAGCAGTCGAGGATCTGCTGGCCATTATTCATGAGCGCGGCGAGGCATTGGCCGCGAACCGGCCGCAGGTGGCGCGCCTGGCTCGGGAATTGCTGGTTCAGTAATGCGTCGATTGGGGCGTCCCAGTCCCCGTCCCTGGTCCGGATGGGCCAGATTCTGCTATGCTGACAATCCCTTTAACGGAACCCCAATAGCCATGGCGCGAATTACGGTCGAAGACTGCTTACAGAATGAACCCAACCTATTCAATCTGGTGTTGCTGGCCGCCAAGCGGGCGCGGCGTCTGGCAAACGGCGCGGAAGCGACCGTCGAATGGGAAAACGATAAACCGACCGTAGTGGCGCTGCGCGAGATTGCTGCCGGAAACATCACTCTCGAAATGCTGGAAGAGCCCGACGAACCGGTTCAGCAGCCCGCGAGCGAGCTGGACATGCCGTCGGATTTCCGCGCACCGCAGCTCGGCTTGGGGGACTAAAACCCCTTACCCCAGAGTGGCGATGGACTATGCGTCTTCCATACTCGGTTTCTTACCCGGTGGAAGGCGCCCCACGGGGATCAGTCAGCTCCTAGATAAGCTCGAAGCCTATCTTTCCCCCGCGCAGGTTGAGCGCGTACGGGAAGCCTACGAATTCGGTGCGGAGCGCCACCGCGGCCAAACGCGCGTGTCGGGCGAGCCGTACATCACCCACCCGGTCGCCGTGGCCGACATTCTTGCCGACCTGCGGCTGGATGCCGACACCCTGGTCGCCGCCATTTTGCACGACGTAATCGAAGATACGCCGACCGCCAAGGCGGAAATTGCCGCGATCTTCGGGCAAATCGTCGCCGAACTGGTCGACGGGGTCAGCAAACTCGACCAGATTCAATTCAAGAATCGCCAGGAGGCGCAGGCCGAAAGCTTCCGCAAGATGCTGCTGGCGATGGTGCGCGACATCCGCGTCATCATGGTCAAGCTCGCCGACCGTATGCACAACATGCGCACCCTCGGCGCCATGCCGCCGGTCAAGCGGCGGCGCATTGCCCGTGAGACCTTGGATATCTACGCGCCGATCGCCGAGCGCCTCGGTCTGTACGCGGTCAAACTCGAACTCGAAGACCTGGGTTTCCGGGCGCTGTACCCCTACCGGTACAAGGTCCTCGAGCGCGAATTGAAGCGCGCCCGCGGCAATCAAAAGCAATTCATCGCGAAGATCGCCGAGACCTTCAAGGGCGCCCTCAAGAAGGCCGGGATCACCGGCGGCGTGGAGGGGCGCGAAAAGCACCTTTACAGCATTTACAAAAAGATGCAGAACAAAGGCATCTCGATCAACGAAATGGTCGATGTGTACGGGTTTCGAATCATCGTCGATAACGCGGACACCTGCTACCGCGCCTTGGGCTTGGTGCACAGCGTCTACAAACCGATGCCCGGGCGCTTCAAGGATTACATCGCCATACCGCGGGCCAACGGCTATCAATCCCTTCACACGACGCTGTTCGGGCCTAGCGGCGTACCGATCGAAGTGCAGATCCGCTCCGAGCAAATGCACCGCGTCGCCGAATCCGGCATTGCCGCGCATTGGAAGTACAAATCCGGCGGCGATACTTTCGGCGGGGTCGAGCACGACAGAGCGCGCGAATGGCTCGCGAGCTTGGTGCAGATTCACGAAGGGGGCAGTTCGGAGGAATTCCTCGAAAGCGTCAAGGTCGATCTGTTCCCGGACAAGGTGTACGTTTTCACGCCGAAAGGCAAAATCTTGCGTTTGCCGACCGGAGCCACGGCCGTCGACTTCGCCTATGCGATACATACCGACGTCGGCAATCGCTGCGTCGCCGCCAAAATCGACCGGCGGCTGGTGCCGTTGCGCACCCCGCTGCGCAACGGGCAGACGGTTGAGATCATCACCGCAAAGGGCGCGACCCCGAACCCATCCTGGTCGACATTTTTGGTGACGGCGAAGGCGCGCGCCGCGATCCGTCAATATCTGAAGAATCTTAAGCGCGGCGAAGCGCTCGAGTTGGGGCGGCGATTGCTCGGGCTCGCGCTCGAGGAGTTCTCGCTCAGTCTGAAGAAGATTCCGGCGGCGGAAATCGCCGCCGTCGTGAAGGAGCTGCGCCTTAAGAATGCCGACGAGCTGTTCGAAAAGATCGGCTTGGGCGAGCGGCTGGCGCCGTTGGTCGCCCGGCGATTGCAGCCGGCGCAGGACAGCGCCGAGCACAGCACCTCGAGCAGAAGTCCTCTGATGATAGCCGGCACCGAAGGCTTGTTGGTCAGCTACGCGCGCTGCTGTTTTCCGATCCCGAACGACCCCATCATGGCCTATTTGAGCGCGGGTCGCGGCGTGGTGATCCACCGGCAGAATTGCGGTAATCTCGCCGAATATCGCAAACAGCCGGAAAAATGGCTCTCGGTCGCCTGGGAAGAGACGCACGGCCGGTTGTTCAGTTCCGAGATACAACTCGAGATCAACAACCGGGTCGGCGTGCTGGCGGCGGTGGCCTCCGGAATCGCAGGCACCGAAACCAATATCGATCAAGTTTCGCTGCAGGAGCGCGACGAGAGCAGTTCCTCTCTGAAATTCCAGCTCCAAGTGCGCGACCGAAAGCACCTCGCGCTTGTAATGCGCACCATTCGCCGGATGCCGGACGTGCAGCGGGTATTTCGCACGTTGGCCTGACGTCGAACGATTCGCTCCGAGGATAATTCAACCATGGGATACGCATAAAGCATGAGCAAGCAAATTATTTCCACGGCAAACGCGCCGGCCGCCATCGGCGTCTATTCGCAAGCTGTTCGCGTCGGCAATACCATCTGGGTATCCGGGCAAATACCCTTGGACCCGGCGACCAAGGAACTGGTGACGGGCGGCATCGACGCGCAAGTTCGCCGCGTGCTGGAGAACCTCAAGGCGATCGTGGCGGCGGCGGGCGCGAGCCTCGATGATGTGGTGAAGGCCACCGTCTTCTTGACCGATCTTTCTCACTTCGCGCTCGTCAACAAGATCATGGCCGAATACTTTCGCGAGCCCTACCCGGCGCGCGCCGCGGTCGGCGTTGCCGCCCTGCCGCGCGGTGCGGAGATCGAGGTGGAGTGCATCGTCGCCTTGTGATCGACTTGAAACCGGTGACCGTGCTGCGAGGAGTGGGCCACGGCCTAGCGGCGCGGCTGCAGGCGTTGGGCGTGGAAACCACCCAGGACTTGCTGTTCCTGCTGCCCGTGCGCTACGAGGATCGCACCCGTGTTGCCCCCTTGGGAGAACTCAAGCCCGGCCAGCGCGCGGCGGTGGAAGGCGAGGTATTGCTCACGGAGATTGCGTTTCGCGGCCGGCGCCAAATGCTTTGCAGAATCGGCGACGGTTCCGGCTTCCTGACGCTGCGGTTTTTTTATTTCACTTCGCAACAACACAACGGTCTGGCGCGCGGCGTACGAGTGCGCTGCTTCGGCGAAGCGCGCCGCGGCCCCAATGGCTTGGAAATGGTGCATCCGGAATATCGGCGCATCGGTCCCGAGTCCGTGAATGTCGCCGAAGAACACCTCACGCCGATCTATCCCCTTACCGAGGGCATTACCCAGGGACGACTGCGCCAACTGGTCGCGATGGCGCTGGATCAAACCGCCGCGGGCGATCTGACCGATTGGGTGCCCGCCTCGGTGCTTGCTGATTCGCGCCTGCCCACGTTGCGCCAAGCGGTGCAGTACGTGCACCGGCCGCCGGCGGACGCACCGGTCGATTTGCTGCTCGAATGGCGGCATCCGGCACAGCGGCGCCTCGCGTTCGAGGAACTGCTGGCCCACCAGCTTTCTCTCAAGTTGCTGCGGCAGCGAATACAGAGCGACCCGGGCTGGCCGCTGGCGAGCGATGGCGCGCTCAAAGCGAGGCTGCTGTCCGCGCTGCCGTTTCAAACAACCCAGGCGCAACGGCGCGTGTTGCGGGAGATCGAGGGGGATCTCGCGCTTCCCAAGCCGATGCTGCGCCTGGTGCAAGGCGATGTGGGCTGCGGAAAGACGGTGGTCGCGGCGCTGGCCGCGACCCGGGCCGTTGAGCTCGGCCGGCAAGTCGCGCTAATGGCGCCGACCGAGCTGCTCGCCGACCAGCATTGGCAGAATTTCCAGCGCTGGTTCGAGCCGCTGGGGATCCCCGTGGCGCTGCTGACAGGCCGGTTGACCGGCAAATCGCGCAGCGCCGTGCTCGAGAGGATTCGCGGCGGATTGGCTCCCTTGGTCATCGGGACGCACGCGCTGTTCCAAGAAGGCGTCGAGTTCGCGGCGCTTGCCCTGGTGATCGTCGACGAGCAACACCGGTTTGGCGTGCACCAACGCCTGTCGTTGCGCGAAAAAGGCACGCAGGACGGCCATCAGCCGCATCAATTGATCATGACCGCGACCCCGATACCGCGCACGCTCGCGATGACCGCCTATGCAGATCTCGACGTGTCGATCATCGATGAACTGCCTCCCGGGCGCACGCCGGTAAAGACCGTGGTGCTCGCCGACTCGCGGCGCAACGAGGTGGTCATGCGCATCCGCACGGCTTGCCTCGAGGGCAGGCAGGCATACTGGGTATGTCCGTTGATCGACGAATCGGAGGAAATGCCCTATCAGGCGGCGGAGGAAACCGCCGCCGCCCTGGCCCAGGCGCTGCCCGAGCTCACCGTCGCCGTGGTGCACGGGCGCATGCCGGCGGCCGCCAAAGAGCGCACCATGCGCCGCTTCAAGGACGGGGACATCCGATTGTTGGTGGCCACCACGGTCATCGAGGTGGGGGTGGATGTGCCCAACGCCACCGTCATGGTCATCGAGAATGCGGAGCGCATGGGGCTTGCGCAATTGCATCAACTGCGCGGACGCGTGGGTCGCGGACAGCACGCGAGCACTTGCGCGTTGCTCTATAGGGCGCCGCTATCGCCGCTGGCCCGCGAGCGCCTCTCGGTCATGCGCCGGACCAACGACGGCTTCGAGGTGGCGCGCCGCGATCTCGAACTGCGCGGACCCGGCGAGTTGCTCGGTACGCGCCAGACGGGGCTGGCGCAAATGCGAGTGGCCGATTTGCTGCGCGACGCGGATTTGCTGCCGCGAGTGCAAATCGCGGCCGAAGCGCTCCTGCGCGATTGGCCCGCGCATGTGGCGCCCCTGATGCGGCGATGGGTTGGACATGCAGAGCAATACGGCCGGGTCGGTTAGAATGGCCGCCATGATTCCGAACAAAACAGACCGCATCGATTCCATTCCCTGGCTGCCGGCGGAACGGTTGGGCGAATTCAGCGTGGACGCCCCGCTGCGCTCCTTGCTCATCGGCAAGGGGCTCATCACGCTGCGCATGAGGGCCGCCTGCGGCGAACGCTTTGGTCTGCGGCTGGTCGAGCAATGGACAGGGCTGCTCGGCGCCGCCCATAAATCCGGCCTGCGCGCACACGACAACGCCGGATTGTTCCGCGAGACCGAGTTGCGCTGCGGCGATCAGGTTTGGGTGTTTGCGCAGACGGTGATTCCGGACTCCACTCTGTGCATGCATCCGTGGCTGGCCGAGCTCGGCGATTCCTCGCTCGGCGAGACGCTGAACGAGCTTTCAGGCGTCCAGCGCAGCGCCTACGAGTATGCGTGGCTGCCGGCGGCCGACGCGCTGTGCGCGCGTGCGCTGCGCGCGGCGGACCTCAGGCCCGCCGGCTTGTGGGCCAGGCGCTCGCGACTACAGTTGCGCGCCGCGCCGTTGCTCGCCCACGAAGTGTTTCTGCCCGCCGCGGGCCGCTCCTAGAGGCTATTGGGGCGTGCAGTTACCGCGCTCAGGCGTCGAGTTGGGCGAGATGATAGCCCAGCGCTGGCGATGGTTTTCCTTTCGCGTGCGCTTTCATCCGTGGACCACGAACGAATTGCCCAGAATCGCAGGCACGCTGCAGGATTATATAGAACTCACGCGCTTGAACCGCCCCATCGGCATTTGGCTGCTGCTTTGGCCGACATTATGGGCCGTGTGGATCGCCGGTCGCGGCAAACCGGACCCGCATCTGTTCGTGATCTTCGTGGCCGGTACGGTGCTCATGAGATCGGCCGGCTGCGCGATCAATGATTACGCCGATCGCAGTTTTGATCCGCACGTCGACCGCACCAAGCAGCGGCCGCTCGCGGCCGGACGCATATCGACCGTGGAGGCGCTGATCCTGTTCGCCGTTTTATCGTTGATGGCGCTGGTCTTGGCGCTGCAATTGAACAAAATGACGCTGCTGCTGGCGGTGGTCGGCGCCTTCCTCGCGGTGAGCTACCCGTTCGTCAAGCGCTTCTTGTCGGTGCCGCAGCTTTACTTGGGCGTGACATTCGGCTGGGGTATACCGATGGCGTTCGCGGCGCAACTCGAGCGTGTGCCTCGAGTAGCGTGGCTGCTGGTGATCGCCAACATGCTGTGGGTCACCGTTTACGACACGATCTACGCCATGGTCGATCGCGACGATGACGTCAAGATCGGCGTACGCTCCACCGCCATTCTGTTCGGCGATTCGGATCGACACGTCATTGCGGCGCTGCAAGGGATGACCTTGCTGTCGCTGTATCTCGCGGGACGCATGCTGCGCATGGGCGACTGGTACTATGCGGGATTGATCGCGGGAGCGATTTTCTTCGTTCACCACCTGTGGCTGATTCGCGCGCGCGACCGTGCGGCTTGCTTTCGGGCATTTCTCAACAATCACTATTTCGGAATGTCGGTGTTCATTGGAATTCTCCTCAATTACCAATTCTCCAGATGACCGGGTACGCGCTCGATACCGCGTGGGCGCGCCGTTCATTCGATCGCGCCTGCAAGACCTACGATGCCTCCGCCGTGCTGCAGGGCGAGGTGCGCGAGCGCTTGCTCGAACGCCTGGATTTGGTCGCGGTGTCGCCGCGCGTGGTGCTCGATGCGGGCGCAGGTACCGGCCATGCGAGCCGTGCGCTGAAGCGCCGCTATCCCGCCGCTCGCGTGCTCGCGGTGGACTCGGCTCTCGGCATGCTGCGCGCCGCCGCCCGTCAGAAAACGTGGTTTCGACCCTTTTCGCGGATCTGTGCGGACGCGGCCCGGCTGCCGTTGGCAGAAGGCAGCGTCGATCTCATCGTCAGCAATTTTCTGCTGCCGTGGATCGATCCGGACGCCGCATTCGCCGAATTTCGCCGCGTGCTCGGGCCGCGGGGCTTATTGAGCTTTACGAGCCTGGGTCCCGACACCTTGCGGGAGCTGCGGTCGGCTTGGGCACAGGTGGATTCATTTAGCCATGTCCATGCATTCATCGACATGCACGATCTCGGCGACGCGCTGGTGCGCGCCGGATTCGCCGCGCCGGTACTCGATGTGGAGCGTTATACCTTGACGTACACCGACGTGCGCCGTCTGGCTTCGGACCTCAAGGCCGTCGGGGCGCGCAATGCCGCCTCCGGCAGGCTCAAGGGCCTCACCGGACCGCGAAAGTTTACCGCCATGCAAGGGGCCTATGAGAGCTACCGCCAAGACGGCCGGCTGCCCGCCACCTATGAAGTGGTGTTCGGGCACGCGTGGGCTCCGGCCGCGGCGCGCCGGGTTGGCGGCGAAGACCGCATCGCGCTGTCGGAGATGCAGCGCCAACTGAAAACGCGGCGGCGTTCATGAGTGCGCGCATCCAACCGCACGGCCGACGCCGCCAGAGGCGATTTCTTGTCGCCGTGGGGCTGCTGTTGATTGCGGCGACCGGTATTGGGCTCTACCTGCACTATGGTCGCGCAACCTGGCACCCTCGGGACGTGGTGAAACATGGCGAGCTCATTGATCCGCCCGTTCCGCTGCCCAACTTGTCGCTGCGGTTGCTGGACGGCGGCGGCACCGGTGCCGCCGCGGCCAAGGCGGCCGAATATACCGATCATGATTTCTTCAGACGCAAGTGGACGCTCCTGTATTGGGGCCTGGGCGTCTGCCCCGAGCGTTGCCAGGCGAGCCTCGACGTCACCCGGCAGGTGCAAATCGCGCTCAATCGGGACATGGATCGTGTGCAGCGCGTATTCGTTGCCGATGGGGCGTGCTGCGAGATGGATTTTCTTCGTGCGCAGCAGGATTTGGTCACAGTCCGGGCGGACTCCGATGCCTCACCCCTGCTCGCTCTATTGTCTCGCATCGATCGCATGAACGCCTCCGCCGCCGACCGCATTTATCTCGTTGACCCGGCGGGCAATCTCCTGGTCTCGTATGCCCCCGACGCCAAGCCCCAGGCGGTGCTCGAAGACCTGAAGCAATTGATGGACTCGTTCCGCGTCGACTCTCGTCCCGATACGCCTGCGGCCAAGACGCCTGCCGCCGCCGTTCCGCAAGTCACCGACGATTAAGCAGCGTCTACTTGGTCGCAATCACCATCGATTCGACTGCGGTCAGGGGCACCACCGAGGTCTTACGGAACCCCGTCGCCTTCATCCAGCTGCGACAGTCGGCCGGCGTGTAATCGAACCCGCCGGGCGTTTCGATCAGCATATTGAGACTCATCAACAGCCCCATCACATTGCGGCAGCGAGCATCGTCGATCATCGCATCGTAAACGATAAGCGTCCCGTGCTTCGGCAGCGCCGCGAATGCCTTCTGCAACAGCAGATGTTTCTCCTGAAGATTCCAGCCGTGCAGGATGTGCCCCATGATCAGCACATCGGCTTGCGGCAGTGGGTCACGGAAGAAATTGCCGGCATGAAACTTCAAGCGCGCATCGAACCCGAAGGAGGTCACGTATTCCTCGTAGATCGGTCCCACCAGCGGGAGATCGAATCCCGTGCCCGTCACGTGCTTGTGCGCCAAAGCCACTTGCACCGACACACAACCTTGAGCAGTGCCCACGTCCACGAAGGTCTTGCATGACTTCCAAGGAAACTTGGTCGCAATGGCGCGCGCCGAGGCCATGCTGACCCCGGTCATCGCGGCGAGAAAGCCGCGCAGCCGCTCCGGATCGGCATACACTGCACTAAACATGTCGCCGCCGTGCTTGGCTTCGTTCTGAGGCGCGCCGGTACGCAGCGCCTCGGTTAGCGAACCCCAAAACGGATATAGGCGAGCGGCGGCCATTTCCAATATTCCGCCGACGTACGCGGCCTTGGCACGATCGAGAAATGCGTCCACGTCGGGAGCGTTGCGGTATTTGCCCGCCTTGCGCTCAAGGAGCCCAAGAGCGACCAGCGCATCGAAAAAATCGCGCGCCGACCGCGGATGCAGCGCGAGCCGCTCGCGTAGCTGACCCTCATCCAGCGGCCCCTTGGCGAGCACCGAGAACAGCCCAAGTTCCGTCGCACTCAAAAACGCGCGCGGTCCCCAGAAGCCGAGACCCAGCTGAATCAGCCGCGCGGGTGTCAACCTGGCGTTTGCCTTGCGTGGCCTGGATCGAGTCGCTGCGCCGCCGCCGGTAGAACGAATGCCCCGGGTTGTTTTCTTTGCCATGCCCCCCCCTTCAATCGAACCTTAAACCGTTCGGTAAACCGGCGTTGCCTCGGCAGGCCGCGACTCAGGCGAGCGCGTACGCCGAGATCGGCAGGCTTCGCAGCCGCCTGCCCGTTGCCGCAAAAATCGCATTGCAAATCGCCGGCGCCACCAGCGGCACCGCGGCTTCGCCGATCCCGCCGGGCGTTTCCTCGCTTGGCAGCAGATGCACGTCGAGTTCCGGCGTTTCGTTGATGCGCAGCAGCCGGTAGCTGTTGAAGTTCGTCTGCTGCACCCGGCCTGCGGTGACCGTCACGTCTCCCCACAGCGCTGCCGACAAGCCGAACACGATGCCGCTTTCGATTTGCGATTCGATGATGCGCGGATTGATCATTTGACCGCAGTCCACGGCGCAAGTGATCTTGTGCACCTTGAGTTCGCCGCCCACGACGGAAATCTCCGCCACTTGCGCCAGTACGGTTGTGTAGCCCTCCATCAAGGCGAGTCCCTGAAAGCGGCCAGGCGGCGCATGTCCCCACCCGGCGCGCTCGGCGGCCGACCGGAGCGCGCGGGTGTGTCGGGGTTTGGCCGCGAGCAGTCCCAGGCGGAAGTCCAAAGGACTCTTGCCGACGGCCGCCGCCAGCTCATCCATGAAACTCTCGATCACGAAGCAATTGGGCGCGTGGCTGACCGAGCGCAGGTAGCCCACATCGATGCCGATTTCCTGGCGTGAGAAGCTCAGCGCGAAATTCGGCACGGCGTAGGGATAGTTCTGCGCATATTCGATCACGGAATCGAAGGGATCCTTCGCATATGTCTCCGGCGACGCACGCGCGGTGATCGATGGGCCGGTGATGTGCATGTTCCACGCGACCAGGTTGCCGCCCGCGTCGAAACCGGCGCTCATTTCCTCGCGGGCCGGCGGCCGGTAGGTGTCATGCGTCATGTCGTCTTCGCGCGTCCAGATGAGTTTCACCGGCGCACTGACCGCCTTCGATGCCTCGACCGCCGCGGGGATGAAATCGACATCCAACCGCCGGCCGAATCCGCCGCCGATCAAGGTGGTCACGACGTTGACCTGGTCGGGCTTAAGACCCGCGGCGGCGGCGGCGGCGGCTTGCGCGTCGTGTTGG
>Ga0209048_10006354_pt1 | contig 11070 bp, 7 predicted proteins | sample FrelakmetCRP12CR_FD_187146 | JGI IMG/M metagenome (GOLD analysis project Ga0209048, IMG submission 187146) | Freshwater lake sediment microbial communities from the University of Notre Dame, USA, for methane emissions studies - CRP12 CR (SPAdes)... | ecosystem: Environmental > Aquatic >... | reverse complement strand
GGCGGCCTGCCACGCCTCACCATCGGGGCTCCACGCGGCCAGGGCTGCCTCCACGGCCAGGACGCCGACACCGGACCGGCTCGTCTCGGGGAGGGCGAGCAGGGCCCGGTGGAGCTCCGGGCTGCCGCTGACGGCCAGCGCCAGGCGCAGGCCGGCGACGTTGAAGGCCTTCGAGGGCGAGGTGAGCGTGACCGTCCGGGCGGCGACGTCGGGTCCGAGCGCAGCCAGGGGCAGGTGGGCCCGACCCGGGTAGGTGAGGTCGGCGTGGATCTCGTCGCTCACGACCGTGACGTGGGCCGCGGCCGTCACCTCGGCCAGCGCGACCAGCTCGTCACGGTCGTAGACGTGGCCGGTCGGGTTGTGGGGGTGGCACCACAGCAGCAGCCGCGCCGGGGCGTTGCGGAGCCGCTCCGCCAAGAGGACCGGATCGAGGGTCCCGCCGGGGCCGAGCTCGAAGGTGACCAGTTCCCGCCTCGTCGCCTCGACGACCTTCAGGAACGGCGGGTACACCGGGACCGGGACGGCGACGCCGTCACCGGGGGACGTGAAGGCCTCGATGGCGTTGGCCACGCCGCGCATCACGTCGGGCAGCAGGTGCACGAGGGCGGGGTCGGGCTCCCACCCCCACCGCCGCTGCGCCCAGGCGACGAAGGCGTCCTGGACGCCGCCGGCGCGGCCGACGACCGGATAGCCGAGGTCCCCGCGCCCGATCGCCGCCCGCAGCGCCTCGGCGATCGGGGGTGCAGGGGCGAAGTCCATGTCGGCCACCCAGGCCGGCACCACGTCGGGGCCGTAGCGGCGCCACTTGACGGTGCGCCTGGCGCGCAGATCCTCCCATGCCGGTTCGAACACGGGTTCGAGCCTAGGCATCGCGGCTCGGGTCACGGGCCCTGCCCGCCGGTAGGCTCTGATCCGTGCTCGACGACGACCAGGTGGAACGGGTGCTGGTCGTGGTCGCCCACCCCGACGACGTCGACTTCGGGGCGGCCGGCACGGTGGCGCGCTTCACCGACGGGGGCGTGCAGGTCCACTACTGCATCGTCACCGACGGCGACGCCGGCGGCTTCGACGCGCGGATCGCCCGCTCGTCGATCGGTCCGATGCGGCGGGCCGAGCAGACCGCGGCGGCCAAGGAGGTCGGCGTGTCCGACCTGCACTTCCTGGGCTACCCCGACGGCCGGCTGGAGCCGACCCTGGCCCTGCGACGGGACCTGTCCCGGGTGATCCGCCAGGTGCGACCCCAGCGCGTGCTGTGCCAGTGCCCGGAGCGGAACTTCAACCGCATCTACGCCAGCCACCCCGACCACCTCGCGGCGGGGGAGGCCACGCTGTGCGCGGTCTACCCCGACGCCCGCAACGAGTTCACCTTCACCGAGCTGCTCGACGAGGGTCACGGTCCCTGGACGGTCCCCGAGGTCTGGATGATGACCGGGACGGCATCGAACCACGCCGTCGACATCACCGAGCAGTTCGAGCGCAAGATGGCGGCGCTGCTGCGCCACGAGAGCCAGCTGCCCGATCCCGACGGGACGCGCTCGCGCGTGCGGTCCTGGGTCGAGGCGACCGCTGCGCAGTTCGGCCTCGCCGACGGCCGGCTGGCCGAGGCCTTCCAGGTCGTCGACACCCGTTGACGAAGCCGGGCGGCGCGACGGGTAGCGTGCCCGCCGACACCGAGCCCTCCTGGAGGTCGCCATGCCCGAGGCCGTGATCGTTGCCACCGCCCGCAGCCCGATCGGGCGTGCGTTCAAGGGCTCGCTCACCTCGATCCGGCCCGACGACCTGACGGCCCAGATGGTCAGGGCGGTCCTGGCCAAGGTGCCCGCGCTCGACCCGGTCGAGATCGAAGATCTCATGCTCGGCGCCGGGGACCACTCCGGGGAGCAGGGCTTCAACATGGCCCGGGTCGTGGCCCTCCTGGCCGGGTTGCCCGAGGTCCCCGGCACCAGCGTGAACCGCTACTGCTCGTCGTCGCTGCAGACGATCCGCATGGCCGCCCACGCCATCAAGGCCGGCGAGGGTGACGTCTTCGTCGCCGCCGGGGTGGAGTGCGTCAGCCGCTACGCCGGCGGTGGTGGTGATCACCGCAACGAGCGCTTCGGGGTGGCGATGGCCCGCTCGGCGGTGCGGGCCGAGGCCGGGGCCGCGCCCTGGACGGCCCCCGAGGGCCTCCCCGACATCTACATCGCCATGGGCCAGACGGCCGAGAACGTCCGCCAGATCGAGAACGTGAGCCGGGCCGACATGGACGAGTTCGCCGCCCGCTCCCAGCAACTGGCCTGCGCCAGCATCGCCAACGGCTTCTTCGAGCGCGAGATCGTGCCGGTGACCCTGCCCGACGGCTCGGTGGTGACCAGGGACGACGGTCCCCGCGAGGGCACGACGGTCGACAAGCTCGCCCAGCTGAAGCCGGTGTTCCGGCCCGACGGCGAGATCACGGCCGGCAACAGCTGCCCGCTCAACGACGGCGCGTCCGCCGTCGTGGTCATGAGCGACACCCGCGCCCGCGAGCTCGGCATCACGCCGTTGGCCCGCGTCGTGTCGAGCGCCGTCACCGGTCTCAACCCCGAGATCATGGGGCTGGGTCCGGTGGAGGCCTGCCGCAAGGCGCTGCAGCGGGCCGGGATGACCATCGACGACGTCGACCTCGTGGAGATCAACGAGGCCTTCGCCGCGCAGGTGCTGCCCTCGGCCCGTCACCTCGGCATCGGCTGGGAGAAGCTCAACGTCCACGGCGGGGCCATCGCCCTGGGTCATCCCTTCGGCATGACCGGCGCCCGCATCATGGCCACCTTGCTCAACGGTCTGGAGCACACCGGCGGCACGATCGGCCTCGAGTCGATGTGCGTGGGCGGCGGCCAGGGGATGGCGATGGTCGTGGAGCGCCTCGCCTAGGCGACGAGCCGACCGGCGCGACGGTCAGCGGGTGCTGCCGACCAGCTCGGCCTCGTCGATGTCGTCGGGGTCGCCGAAGACCTCGAGGTCGTGGCCCTCGACGTCGATCTTCGGCAGGATCCGGTCCAACCACTTCGGCAGCCACCAGTTGCGGTCGCCGAGCAGCTCCATCGTGGCCGGCACGAGCACGAGGCGAACGAGCGTCGCGTCGATCAGGACGGCGGCCGCCAGCCCGAGGCCGAACAGCTTGATCTGGCGCTGGTCGCCGAGCACGAAGCTGGCGAACACGAACACCATGATCGCCGCGGCGGCGGTGATGACCCGGGCCGTGGCCGCCAGGCCGTCGGCCACGGCGAGGCCGTTGTCGCCGGTGCGGTCGTACTCCTCGCGCATGCGCGACAGCAGGAAGACCTCGTAGTCCATCGACAGCCCGAACACGATGGCGAACAGCATCATCGGGGCGAAGGCGTCGATCGGGCCCGGCTTGCCCAGGCCGATCAGGCTGGCACCCCAGCCCCACTGGAACACGGCCACCACGACGCCGTAGGCCGCCCCGATCGACAGCAGGTTCATGATCACGGCCTTCAGCGGCACCAGCAGCGAGCGGAACACCGCCATGAGCAGCAGGAACGACAACAGGAGCACGGCACCGATGAACCAGGGGAGACGGCGGGCCAGGTAGTCGGCGAAGTCGTTCGAGGTCGCGGTGGTGCCACCGACGAGCACCTTCACGCCGGTACCCGCGGTGGCGGCGGGAAGGGTCGAGGACCGCAGCGAGTGGATCAGCTCGCTGGTGCGGGCGTCCTGGGGCGAGGTCGTCGGATAGGCGTAGACGACGGCGGTGTCACCCTGGGCGTTGAGCACCGGCGGCGAGGCGAACGCCACGCCGGGGGTGGAGGCGACGGTCGTCGACACGGCCCGCATCGTGGCCGCGTCGGCCGGTCCGTGGAGCTCGGCGGCGAGCACGAGCGGTCCGTTGAAGCCGGGCCCGAACCCCTCGGAGAGCAGGTCGTAGGCCCGCCTGGTCGTGTCGGTCGTGGGGAGGTTGCCGGCGTCGGAGGTGCCGAGGCGGATCGAGAACAGCGGGATCGCCAGCGCCACGAGGATCACGAGGCCCGAGACCAGTGCCGGCCACGGGCGGTGCTGGATCACCCGGCTCCACCGGTACCAGAAGCTGGCCCGGTGGGAGTGCTTGGCCCGGCGGTGCGGCAGGCCGAACTTGTCGATGTTGCGCCCGGCGAAGCCGAGCAGGGCCGGCAGCAGCGTGATCGACGCGATCATCGTGAGGAGCACCCCGGTGGATGCGCCGACCGCCAGCCCGCGCACGAACGACAGCCCCATGAGCAGCATGCCGAGCAGGGAGATGACGACGGTCGTGCCGGCGAACAGCACCGCCCGCCCGGCCGTCGTGATCGCCTTCACGACGGCCTCGTTCGGCTCGAGACCGTCGTGGAGCGCGCTGCGGTAGCGGGTGACGATGAACAGGGCGTAGTCGATCCCGACGCCCAGCCCGATCATGGCCGCGAGCTGGGTCGTGAAGTCAGGGACGGCGAGCAGGCGGGACCAGAGCTCGATGACCGCCGCCCCGCAGCCGATCCCGAACAGCGCGATGAGGATGGGCAGCCCCATCGCCAGGACCGAGCCGAAGGCCACGAGCAGGATCACGATCGCCGCCAGCAGGCCGATGGCCTCGCTGGCCGGCGGGCGGATCCTCTCCTGGAAGACCTGCCCGCTCAGCTCGATCTGGAGCCCGGGGGTGCTGGGCACCGCCGCGACGTCGGCGCGGATGCGGTCGACTTCCGGGCTGCGCTGACCAGGGGAGTAGTAGGGGAGCAGCACCCGGGCGTAGGCGATCGTGGCGTCGCGCGAGATCTGCTGGGCGCCCTCAGGGCTGTAGGGGCTGACGATGCCGACCGACGGCGTCGCGGCGATGGTGCGCAGGAGTCCGCTCATCGTGGTCCGCACGGCCGGATCCTGGACCCCTGGGGCAGCCTTGAACACCACGGAGGCGTCGCCGCCGGAGCGCTGCGGGAAGTTCGTCTGGAGCAGGCTCAGGGCCTCGCGCGACTCCGACGACGGGAGGCGGAAGTCCGAGCGGAACTCGCCCCCGAAGGTGCGGCCCAGCAGGGTCAAGCCGACCAGAGCGACCAACCACGAGAGCACGACGAGACGTCGCCTGCCGTAGCAGACCCGGGCGAGGCGAGCGAGCACAAGGTTCTCCGTGGCGGTCGGTGCCGACGGCCTTGTGTGCCGACGACAAAGGGCAAGGGGGGTGTCGCCCGTCGAGAGTTTCGCGGGCCGGCGAGGGCGGCGCAACGCACCCTCACCGTGTCTTTCGGCACCTGGCGTGCCCGATCGAGGGGGGCGCGGCCGCCTAGCCTGGTGGCCATGGCCACCTGGTACTACGACGACGGCAACGGCAACGCGGTCGGTCCGTTCGACGACGACCAGCTCCGGGGCCTCGTCGGGCAGGGTCGGGTCGGCCCCGCCACGCAGGTGTTCCGCCAGGGCGACACCCGCTGGGTGGCCTTCGCCGCCGTCGCCGGCGAGCTCCGGGTGGCGCTCCCCGCCGTCCCGCCCCCACCTCCGCTGATGGCCCCGGCCGCAGGCCTGGTCCCGCCCCCGCCGCCGGGCTTCGCGGTGCGCCACGGGGGTGCCTTCCCCGGAGCCGGGTCACCGACCGGACGGCCCCTGGCCTCGTGGGGCCGCCGACTCGGGGCGTTCCTGCTCGACCTCCTCATCGTCCAGGTACCCCTCAGCATCATCCTGCGGGCGCTGAACGTGAACTCCGTCACCATCGACAAGGCCGCCGATGGTTCCTCCCAGATCCACTGGTCCGGGGCCGGGCTCGTGCTCGGGCTCGTCGTCCCGATCCTCTACTTCGGCCTCCTGAACGGCGCCGGCCAGACGCTGGGCAAGCGGGTGGCACGATGCCGCGTGGTCGACGCCGACACCGGAGCGCCGATCGGGCCCGGCCGCGGCTTGGGGCGCCAGGCCTTCACCTACCTGCTGTGGTTCGCCTGCTTCATCCCAGGCCTGCTCGACCACCTCGCTCCGCTGTGGGACCAGCGCCGCCAGTGCTGGCACGACAAGGTCGTGCGCTCGCTGGTCGAAGAGGTCTGACCCGGCCCGCCGCCAGGGGGACCGCCGACACGTCCGGGTGACTACGACGGATCCGGGGTGCCGGCCCGCTCGCGGCTCTCGTGCTCGGCCCAGGCGAAGATCCCCCGCGCCATCGTCGAGCGCTCGGAGGCGGCCCGAGCTCCGAAGACCTCGGCCCGGGCGGCCTGGATGCCCGCGTCGCCCGGCGCCGCCAGGGCGGCCAGCTCGACCAGGTGACCGGCCAGGCGCAGCTCGCCCGACCCGGCGAGCTGCTGGGCCCGGGCCGCCAGCCGCGCCGCCCCGCCGGCGAGCTCGGCGACCTCTCGGGCCAGCTCGGCCTCGGGCGCCGGTTTCAGGTTGGCCGGGTTGCCGTCGTACCAGCCGCCGTAGAGCCGCCAGATGTTGCGCACGATGAACTCCGGCTCGTCGTAGACGGGCTGCAGGAACGGTCGGTCCGCCAGGTGCCCGGGCGGGCGCACGCCACGGAGCAGGTCGTCGAGCCGGGCACCGTCGTTCATGAGCGCCAGGGCCTGCTCGACCAGCGATTCGAGGTACTCGGCCGTCTCGGACAGGGCCTGTCGGACCCGGTCCCCGCCGATCACCGGCAGCCCGTGGCCCGGGAGCAGCATCTCGGCGCCGAGGGCGGCCATCTGGCGCAGCGCCATCGCCCACTCGCGTGGGTAGCGCTGGACCTTCTGCGGGTTCCCGGCGTTGGGCGAGGACCAGATGAACAGGTCACCGGGGCACAGCACGCGGCGCTGCGGCGCCCACAGCCACGTCGCGTCGTCGGTCTCTCCCTTCGCGTGGTGCAGCTCGAAGCGCTCGCCGGCGACCTCGACGACGTGGTGGTCGTGGTAGGTGCGGTCCGGGTAGCGGTACTCGGTCGGCCAGCGCAGGTTCGGGGCCTTGAACTGGCGCTGGTTGACGATCGCGTTGTAGCCGTTCGTGAGGAGGTAGCGGTCGAAGCGTGCCGGGAGGTGCTCGTGGGCGACCACGGTCGGCGCCGCCCAGCCCCGCTCGGCCGCCTCGGCTTCGAACACGGGCACCCCGAAGACGTGGTCGATGTGGCCGTGGGAGTACACGGCGGTGTTGAGCCGGTTCGCCGTCCAGGACCGCAGGGTCTCGTGGACGGCCCGGGCGAAGAACTGCGAGCCGGTGTCCATGAGCACCAGCCCGTCGTCGGTGTCGAAGGCGCTGACGTTGGCGAAGCTCGCCACGAAGGCGCTGCCTCCTCCGAGATCGGCGAACCCACCGTGGTGGGTGACCGGGTGGTGGGCGTCGATGCCGGCCTCGCCCCGCCAGAGCCGGTCGGCCAGAGCGAGCACGTCGTCGGTCATCGGGCCGGACGCTACTGCGCCCCCCGCCGGCCCTCGTCGCCGGGCCTCGACGCCGGCGGGCGCGTCCTAACCTGACCCCGGTGGAGACCCTGCCTGCGTCCTGGTACCGCGATCCCGAGGCCTACGGGCGCGAGCGGGAGGCCGTCTTCTCGCGGGCCTGGGTCTACCTCGGCCACCGCCAGCACCTGCGCCGGACCGGCGACTACGTGGCCGACGAGGTGGCGGGCTGGCCGGTCTTCGTGGTCGTCGACGACGACGGCGCGCTGCGCGGCTACCACAACGTCTGTGCCCATCGGGCCGGGCCCATCGTGTGGGACGGCACCGGCTCGTGCGCCATGACGTGTCGCTACCACGGGTGGACCTACCGCTTCGACGGCGGGCTCCTGGCCGCCCGGGACTTCGGCGGCGACGAGTCGGCGCTGCGTGACGCCGGCCTGACGACCGTGGCGGTGGCCGAGTGGCGGGGCCTGGTGTTCGTGAACCTGTCCGAGAACGCCGCGCCCCTCGCCGAGTGGCTGGGGTCGTTCCCCGAGGTGTGCGCCCGCTTCCCCATGGAGGACTACGTGCACCACCACCGGGCCGGCCATCCGGTTCGGGCGAACTGGAAGACCTACGCCGACAACTACCTCGAGGGCTACCACATCCCGCTCGTGCACCCGACCCTGAACCGGGCGGTGGACGCCCGCGCCTACGAGGTCACCGTGCACGACGGCGGGCGCCTCCACCGCCACCGGGCCCCGGCCCGCGACGGCGCCCCCACCCTGGGCGAGTGGGCCTACCTGTGGCCGAACCTGGCCCTGAACCTCTACCCGGACGGGATGAGCATCGAGCGGTTCGTGCCCCGGGGGCCGGCGCGGGTGGATGTCACCCTCGACTACTTCTTCGTGGACGGCGTGAGCGAACGCGAGGCGCAGGCGTCCGTCGCGTCCTCGAACGTCGTCATCGCCGAGGACGTCGCCATCTGCGAGGCGGTGCAGCGCAACCTCGACGCCGGCCGCTACCGGGCCGGGAGGCTCAGCCCGAAGCACGAGTTGGGGCTGGGAGCCTTCCAGCGCCTGATCCGCGAGGCCCTCGGGGCGCCGACCGCCGGTTGACGACCGCGGCGGCGACGGCCAGGACCGCGATGGTCACCGACGCGCCGCCGAACACCACCGCCGCACCCCACCGGCCGTACACCGGCGCGGCCACGAGGGCGGTGCAGCCCGCCGCCAGCTGGGCCGACGCGCCGGCCAGTCCCTGGCCGGCCCCGATCCGCCCGGGTGGGCAGGCCTCCACCATCGCCGCCTGCGACGCAGGGATGGCGATGGCCTGGAAGACGGCGTCCACGAAGGCCATGGTGATGATCAGCCCCGGGCGGGGCAGCAGGCCGTAGACGAACACGACGGGCACGATCACCCAGAACGTGGCCAGACACGACCGCACCGGCCCGAACCGGTCGGCCACCCGGCCGCCGAGGGCGGCCAGGACGACGAACGGGATGCCGTAGCCCGTGAGGCTCAGCCCGGTGAACAGCGCCGACGCGCCGCGATCCTCGAGGTAGCGGGACCAGAGCGAGTCGTAGACCCCCACCGGGAGGAACAGCGCCACCGACAGCAGCACCGCGACCCGGACCGATCCGTGGCGCAGGAGGTCGACGCTCGTGCGCTGACCGGCAGGCCTCGTTCGCAACGGGCCCGCAGCCGGGAACGGCGATGCCGCCAGGGCCACGAGCGTGGCCGCGACGAGCGCGGCGAAGATCCAGAACGGGGTCTTGAGCGAGGTGACCTGGACGATCGTCACCCCGATCACCGGGCCGGCGATGAACCCTCCGAGGTCGGCGCTGGCCAGGCGACCGAGGCGCTGGCCGACGCGCGCCGGGTCCGACATGGCCACGATGGCCCGGGCCGCCGGCGTGAACATCCCGATGGCGACGCCGGAGAGGGCGCGGGCGCCGGTGAAGGCGAGCAGCGTCGTGCCGAAGCCGAACCAGACCAGCGCCACGGTGGAGAGCCCCAGTGCGCCGAGCACCATGAGGCGGGCCCGTCCCCGGTCGGCCTGGCCGCCCAGGACCAGCTGCGTGGTCACGTTCGTGAAGAAGGTGGCCGCCGACATCACCCCGAGGCTCCACGTGGGGAGGTGGTAGGCCTTCTGCAGCTCGGGCAGCAGGGGGAAGACCAGGCCCGCCGACGCGCCGAGGACGACCGAGGCCACGAGGAGCAGGGCGAGCGGTGGCCGTCGGGGCATGACCGGCGACGCTACCGAAGCGGTGTCTGGCAGGGTGGGTGGGATGCTGCTGGTCGACGTGGAAGGGATCGGGGCGCAACGGCCCGGGCGGCCGCTCTACGCCGACCTGTCGCTCACCGTGCACGACGGGGATCGGATCGGGGTCGTGGGCGTCAACGGCTCCGGCAAGTCCACCCTGCTGCGGGTCCTGGCCGGCCGGGCCGAGCCCGAGACCGGGGTCGTGCGGCGCGGCCGCGACGTCCGCACCGCCTTCCTCGACCAGGACGCGGTGCTGGTCGGCGCGACGGTCCGGGAGGCGGTCGGCACCGGCTGGGAGGCCGCCGCCATCCTCGACCACCTCGGGATGGGCGGGCTGGACGCCGTCACGCTCGCCGAGCTGTCCGGTGGCCAGCGCAAGCGCGTCGCCCTCGCCCGAGTCCTCCTCGAGGACTCGAACCTGCTCGTGCTCGACGAGCCGACCAACCACCTCGACCTCGATGCCGTGGCCTGGTTGGAGGTGCGCCTGAGCGCCTATCGGGGCGGCGTCGTGCTCGTGACCCACGACCGCCACCTCCTCGACCGCGTCGCGACGCGGGTGCTCGAGCTCGACCGGGGACGGGCCCACCTCCACGTGCCCCAACCGGTCCACGGCGGTTCGGCCTACGCCGCGTACCTGGAGGCCCGGGCCCGGCGCGAGGAGCAGGCCGTGGCCGCCGAACGCACCCGGCGCAACCTCGCCCGGGCCGAGCTGGCCTGGCTGCGCCGGGGGGCGCCGGCCCGGTCCCGCAAGCCCCGGTCGCGCGTCGAGGCGGCCACCAGCCTCGTGGCGTCGCGCCCCGAGGGGCCGGCCCGCAGCGGCGAGCTGGCGCTGGGCACGTTCGGGAGCAGCCGCCTCGGGTCCAAGGTCGTGGAGCTGCACGGCGTCGGTCACCGCTTCGGCGACGGCCCCTGGCTGTTCTCCGGGTTGGACCTGGCGCTCGAGCCCGGCGCCCGGCTGGCGATCGTGGGACCGAACGGCGCCGGCAAGTCCACCCTGCTCGACGTCGTCGCCGGGCGGCTGGACCCGGCCGCGGGGACCGTGGAGCGGGGCGCGACGGTCCGGATCGGCTACTACGACCAGCTCGGGCGCGAGCTCGACCCGGCGATGACGGTCCGGGCCGCGGTGGCCGGTCCCCACCGCGTCGCCGACCACCGCGACGCCGCCCTGATGGAGCGGTTCTGGTTCGACGGTGACGCCCAGCGCGCCCCGATCGCCACGCTGTCGGGCGGTGAGCGCCGGAGGCTGCAGCTCCTGCTCGTGCTGGCCGAGCAGCCCAACGTTCTGCTCCTCGACGAGCCGACCAACGACTTGGACCTGGACACGCTGCGGGTCCTGGAGGACTTCCTCGACGACTGGCCCGGGGCCCTGCTGGCGGTGAGCCACGACCGGGTCTTCCTCGACAAGGCGACCGAGCACGTCCTGGCCGTCGAGGGGGGCCGAGCCGAGCTCGTGCGCGGCGGGGTCGAGGGCTGGTTGGCCCGCCGGGCCGCCGCCGCC
>Ga0209048_10006353_pt1 | contig 11070 bp, 9 predicted proteins | sample FrelakmetCRP12CR_FD_187146 | JGI IMG/M metagenome (GOLD analysis project Ga0209048, IMG submission 187146) | Freshwater lake sediment microbial communities from the University of Notre Dame, USA, for methane emissions studies - CRP12 CR (SPAdes)... | ecosystem: Environmental > Aquatic >... | reverse complement strand
GCTGGTTTCCGGCAGAAGAACGACGAATTCCTCGCCACCCCAGCGGGCAAGGATGTCACCGCTGCGACAAACGTCGGTGAGCAGCCGGGAAACCGCCTGCAGCACCTCATCGCCCATAGCATGGCCATGGGTGTCGTTGATCGCCTTGAAGAAATCGATGTCGACCATGATCGCGGCCAGCGGGCGCTGGCTGCGCCGGGCGGTGCTCCAGATCGGGCCGGCGTGTTCGAGGAAGGCGCGCCGGTTGAGCAGCCCGGTCAGCGAGTCGGTGCGGGCGAGCGACTCGGTCTGCAGGCGGGCTTGCTGATTCTGGCGCATCCGGTAGGCGAGGGCGAGGGCCAGCAGGATACCCTCGGCGACCACGCCCCAGCCGGCGGCATGGAAGGAGAATGGCGAATAAGCCAGGCCGAACCATACGGTTAGCGTGGTCGTCGAGATTCCCGCCATGGAAGTCAGCGCGGCGGCGAGGAAATAGCGGCCGGGAACACGATCGTGGCGGATGGCGACGAACCCGATCCAGACCATGACGACGGAAAACACCAGGGCAAAGACGAAGGCGAAGGTCGCCGTATCCTGTTGCCGCATCAGGAAGATCGTCAGCAGGAGCAGTGGCAGCCCGGACAGGTAGAGCACGCGCACCAGTCGATGAAGTTCGGGCTCATGCTCGCTGAGATTCAGGAAGCCGTCGGCGAAACGCAAGCCCAGACAACTGAAAACGACCATCAGCAACAGAATGACGTACTGCTGAAAGGCCGCCAGATGAGGCCAGATCCAAGTGTAGCCATGGCCGGTGTAGCTCAGGTTGAGCAGTACGAAGCTGCCGAGGTAGAGCGTGTAGTCGAGATAGCTGCGTTCGCGCAGGCCGACGAAGAGCATGGCGTTGTAGGCGATCAGCGCCAGCAGGAAACCCTAGAGCAGGCCGTAGCCATAGTTGTACTGGCGCTGGAGCGCATCGATCTGGGCGGTATCGAGGAGGCGGACCGGGACCAGCAGCGGGTCAGGTGTCGCGACGCGCAACAGGATGTCGGTCTGGCCGGGCGGGAATGTCAGATCGAAAACATAGCCGAGGCCGGGCAACGGGTGCTGCCCGCTTGCGTCAGCGTCGCCGGCAGTCTTGTGCGCCAGGACCCTCCCGTCGTGCACGAGAAAGACATCGATGCGGTCGAGCCAGGAGATCTCGAGCTGCAGACGGCGTTCGCTATCGCGGCGCCCGCCGTTGTTGACGGCGAGATGGAGCCAGACCGGACGCGCGCCGATGCCGAATTTTGGCACCTCGGCGTCGCTGCGCGTGAAGGCGCCCAGTTGCAGTTGCCCGTAGGCCTCGTCGAATGCCAGAGGGTTGTCTTTTTCGCTCAGGACGCCCATCCAGAGACCGAGCGGCTCCGCCGGCAAGGATTCGAGCGCGGCGACCTGGCCGTGTGCCGCCGGCATGACAGCCAGCCACAGCAGTACGACCAAAGTCAGCCAGGACAAGCCAGGCAGAGGCATAGAGGGGTGGCGACGCGAGGGAAAGTTGATGGCGGCAGGCATGTCCGGAAGCATATCAGCGTCTTTTGCCACCCGGCATGAACTATTCCACGTTCAGTGCGTAACGGGGCGCGCAGTAGAACAAATATTTGATCTGGATTAGCGCCCAAGCCGGTAGCTTTCGTTATTCTTTCCCTTTCCTGCCCGATCTCCTTCGCAATGAATATTCAGCCTTTCACGTTTGCCTCTTTGCGCAGCGCTCTCGGCGAAGGCTGGCGACTGGCCAATGCCACGCGCGGGGTCAGCATCGCCTATTCGCTGTTGTTCGTGCTGGGCGGCGTGGCGATCATGGGCGTGTTGCTGGCGCAAGGATGGACGCCGTTCGTGATCGCGGCGGCGGGCGCCTTCATGCTGATCGGGCCGGTGATTCTGGCTGGATATTTCGGCATCGCCCAGGCGCAAGAGGCTGGCGAGGTGGTCGGCTTCGGCGCGGTGGTGCGCGGCTTTACTGCGGCGGCTGGCGCCTTGTGGGCGCTCGCACTGGTCTGCGGGCTGTTGTTCATGATCTTCCTTACCGACGCAGCAATCCTCTATGCCTATATGGTGGGCAGGGAAGCGGTATGGCTGACCGACCTGTTACCGGCGGCAACTGGCGTCGCCAGCTTCGTAAAATGGGCAGCGCTTTCCGGACTAGTCGTGGCGTTGCTGCTGTTCTGCATCTCGGCATTTTCCGTGCCGCTGCTGTGCGAGCGGCGTGCAGACCTGGTCGAAGCGGTGGCGATCAGTGTGCGCGTTGTGTTCGGCAACTTCGGGTCGGCCATTTTGTGGGCTTTTTTGCTGTCGACCGCAACCATTGTCAGCATCCTGCTCCTGCCGCTTCTACCATTGACCCTGCCATGGCTTGCCTACGCCAGCCGCGCACTGTATCGCCAGGTTTTGCCGGTGCGCTGAGTCATTGGTGCATTGCGGCAAAGGTATAATCGCGAACTTTCCGTCTTTAGCCGCCTGCCGTGACTGCACTCGACACTGAAATCTCCCGCCGCCGTACCTTTGCCATCATTTCCCACCCCGACGCGGGTAAAACCACGCTGACCGAAAAACTGCTGTGGTTTGGCGGTGCCATCCAGGTCGCCGGCGAAGTGCGGGCACGCAAGGCCAGCCGGCATGCGACCTCGGACTGGATGGAACTGGAAAAGCAGCGCGGCATCTCGGTGACTTCGTCGGTCATGCAGTTCCCCTACCGCGAGTGCATGGTCAACCTGCTCGACACGCCGGGTCACGAGGACTTCTCGGAAGATACCTATCGCACGCTGACGGCCGTCGACTCGGCGGTCATGGTCATCGACTCGGTCAACGGCGTCGAAGCGCAGACCATCAAGCTGCTAAACGTCTGCCGGATGCGCGACACGCCGATCCTGACCTTCATCAACAAGCTCGACCGCGAGGGCAAGGAGCCGATCGACCTGCTCGACGAAATCGAGTCGGTGCTTGGCATCCAGTGCGCCCCGATGACCTGGCCGATTGGCATGGGCAAGCGTTTCCGCGGCGTCTATCACCTCTACGACGACGCCATCGCCTTCTTCGATCCACAGGCCGAGAAGGGCACGGCCGAGATCATCAAGGGCCTCGACAACCCGCGTCTGGACGAACTGATCGGTAGCCAGGCCGATGAACTGCGTACCGACATCGAACTGGTGCGCGGCGCTTCGCATGCCTTCGATGCCGAGGCCTACCTGTCGGGCAGGCAGTCGCCGGTGTTCTTCGGTTCCGCGGTCAACAACTTCGGCGTGCAAAGTTTGCTCGATGCGGTGGTTGAACTGTCGCCGCCACCGATTGCGCGGCCGGCCGTGACGCGGACGGTGGCGCCGAACGAGCCGAAGTTCTCCGGCTTCGTGTTCAAGATCCAGGCCAACATGGACCCCAAGCACCGCGACCGCATTGCCTTCCTGCGCGTTTGTTCAGGTCGCTTCGAGCGTGGCATGAAGGTTAAGCAGGGTGCCGGCGGCAAGTCGCTGGCGGTCAACAACGCCATCACCTTCATGGCGCGCGACCGCAGCACGACCGACGAAGCCTATCCGGGCGACATCATCGGTATCCCGAACCACGGCACCATCCGGCTCGGCGAAACCTTCACCGAAGGCGAAGACCTGCGCTTCACTGGCATTCCATCTTTCGCCCCCGAACACTTCCGTCTTGCGAGAATTGCAAATCCACTTAAAATCAAACAATTGCAGAAGGGTCTTCAACAGCTTGCTGAAGAAGGGGCCACCCAGCTTTTCCGGCCGCTGTCGGGCACCGACCTGATTCTCGGCGCGGTTGGCACGCTGCAGTTCGACGTGGTGGCCAGCCGGCTCGAGCACGAATACGGTGTCCAGGTCATCTTCGAGAACTACAACTGTTCGACGGCGCGCTGGATTCACGGCGACCCGGCCGAACTGCGCCAACTCTCCGATCGCTACAGCGCCAATGTGGCGCTCGACGGCGCCGACGATCCGGTCTATCTTGCGCCGAACAATGTTTACCTGAACATGGTCAAAGAAAAATATCCGAATCTGCGCTTCGACGAGGCGCGTGAGGTGATTTAGCTGGTTCGCCGTCCGGCCAACCAACCTCTTCATGGTTTCCAACTCGACAATCGTGTCAGCAGCGCTATTTCCCAGAACCCCGCCACTCGCCGATTGCGACCTGGCGAGAAGCCGTGCCCGGATCCTCGACTATTTTCACCGGACATTTGACCGCTACGAGCAGTTGTTCGAGGTTCTGACCTGCGACGAAGCGTATTTCGAAAAGCCAATTGCGCTGCGCCACCCGCTGATTTTTTACTTTGGCCATACGGCGACTTTTTTCATCAACAAGCTGATCCTGGCCGGGCTGCTCAAGGAACGGATCAATCCCCGTTTTGAGTCGATGTTTGCCATCGGGGTCGATGAAATGAGCTGGGACGACCTCGACGAAGCGCATTACGACTGGCCGACGGTTGCCGAGGTCAAGGCCTATCGCGAACAGGTGCGTGCCGCGGTCGACGCGATCATCCGCAACGCGCCGCTGACTCTGCCAATCGACTGGGAGAACCCGTGGTGGGTGATCGTGATGAGCATCGAACACGAACGGATTCACCTCGAAACCTCGTCGGTGCTGATCCGTCAGCACCGCCTTGACTATGTGCGCCCGCATCCGGCCTGGCTGCCGTGCAGCCTGACCGGGCCGGCGCCGGACAACCGGCTGGTCGACATTGCGGCCGGCGAAGTGCGTCTCGGCAAGGCGTTTGCGGACCCCAGCTATGGCTGGGACAACGAATACGGGGAACACCACGCTACCGTGCCGGCCTTCAAGGCGGCGCGCCATCTGGTTTCCAACGGCGAGTTCCTGGCCTTCGTCGAAGCCGGGGGTTACGAGGATGACAGTCTGTGGCAGGAAGAAGGCAAGGCGTGGAAAGTCTTCGCCCAAGCACACCATCCGACATTCTGGCGTCTTGAGCCCGACGGCTGGCGGTTGCGTTTGCTGATGCAGATCGTCGACATGCCCTGGGACTGGCCGGTCGAAACAAATTGTCACGAGGCCGCCGCCTTCTGCCGGTGGAAGGCGCGGACCAGCGGCGCGGCAGTCCGCCTGCCGAGCGAGGACGAGTGGTATCGCCTGCTTGCGGTGTCCGGGTTGGACGAGTTGCCCGATGAAGCGCCGGCGGCCGCCAATATCCACCTTGACCATTGGGCGTCGTCGTGCCCGGTCAATACCTTTGCCCACGGGCCCTTGTTCGATGTGGTCGGCAACGTCTGGCAATGGACCGAAACGCCAATCCATCCGTTCGACGGTTTCCGGGTGCACCCGATCTACGACGATTTCACGACGCCAACCTTCGACGATCGCCACAACCTGATCAAGGGCGGTTCCTGGATATCCTGCGGTAACGAGGCCCGGCACGCCGCGCGCTATGCTTTCCGCCGGCATTTTTTCCAGCATGCCGGTTTCCGCTACGTGGTGGGTGAGCCATTGCCGGCGCGGCCGGTATCACATTACGAAACCGACCGTCTAGTCTCGGAATACGCCGAGTTCCATTACGGTGACGAATACTTCGGTGTCACCAATTTTCCCCGTGCCGTCGCGGAACTGGTGATTGCGGCCATGGCCGGACGGCCGGCGCACAAGGCCCTTGATCTCGGATGCGCCACCGGCCGGGCAAGCTTCGAACTGGCCCGGCATTTCGACAAGGTGACCGGGCTCGATTTTTCGGCGCGCTTCATCAGGGTCGGCGCGCAACTCGCAGCGCAAGGTAGCCTGCGTTTCACGCTGGTCGACGAGGGTGAGCTGGTTTCCTATCGCGAGCGGCGCCTGTCAGACCTCGGCCTGGAAGCGGTGCGTGACAAGGTCGAATTCGTCCAGGGTGACGCCTGCAACCTGAAGGCGGTCCATACCGACTATGACCTGATCGTGGCGGCCAACCTGATCGACCGCCTGCACAGCCCGCGCAAATTGCTCGAAAGCATCCACAGCCGGATCAAGCCCGGTGGCCTGCTGGTCATCACCTCGCCCTATACCTGGCTGGAGGACCACACGGCCCGCGCGGAATGGATCGGCGGCTTCAAGCAGGACGGCGAAAACTTCACCACGCTCGATGGCCTGAAGGAGATCCTCGGCAAGCACTTTCGCCTGCTCGGCGAACCGCGTGCGGTGCCCTTCGTGATCCGCGAAACGCGCCGAAAATTCCAGCACACCCTGGCCGAAGCAACGATCTGGGAGCGGACGGATCGCGGGTAAGCGCGCAATGTGGCAGCGCGGTTAGCTGGTTCGGCGGCTGGCCAGCAGGCGGTCGAGCTGATTGGCGAAGGACTGGCGGTCGGCCTGGCTGAAAGCCGGCGGCCCGCCGGTTTCGACGCCGCTGCTGCGCAGTACGTCCATGAAATTACGCATGTCCAGCGTCTGCCGGATGTTTTCCTTGCTGTAGAGTTCGCCGCGCGGGTTAAGCGCCAGCGCGCCCTTGTCGATGACCGCCGCCGCCAGCGGGATGTCGGCGGTGATGACCAGATCGCCGACCTGTACCTGTTCGACGATGTGGTTGTCGGCCACATCGAAGCCCTTGGGTACCTGAATCGACCGAATACTCGGGTAGGGCGGGGTCTTCAGCCACTGGTTGGCGACCAGCGTCAGCGGCAGGCGGGTACGTTCGGCGACGCGGTAGAGAATTTCCTTGATGACGCCGGGGCAGGCGTCGGCATCGACCCAGATATGCATGGGGAGTCCGGTTGTGGCTGACCCCCGATGATACCTCCTGGCTGGCCTAGTGCAGCGGGATGACGATCGGTGAAATGCCGATGGTTACCGCCGGCGCCGGGCGCGGGACGTAATAGTTGGGTTGATAGACCGCCGCGGGCGCGCCGTAGTACACCGGCGCCGGCGCGTAATAGCGAGCGGGCGCATAGACGACCGGCGGCCCCCGATGATAGTGGTGGTGCCTGTGCTCCCAGCCGCGGTCATCGTAGTAGCGGCGGTCGTAGTCACGGTCATGGCCACGGCCATCGGCGAAGGCGGCCGAGGCCGAGAGGGTCAGGAAGGCGCCGGTCAGGGTGGCGGCAACGATTTTCATCAAGGTTTTCATGTATGTTCTCCTGCGGTTCAAGGTGCCGGCCACGCTGGGCCGGACTGCATGAACCAAGGATAGCGGGTGCGCGCCGGCCAAGCTGTAAAGGTTTGTAACAAAATGTAGGCCGGCGCTAATCCGCCGGATTTGGGATAATGCCCACCTTTCCCGCAACGACGACGCACCTGCCCATGTCCATCCAATGGTTCCCCGGTCACATGACCTCCGCCCGCAAGAAGGCGGCCGAAACGCTGGCCATGGCCGATGTCGTCGTCGAGGTACTTGACGCCCGCCTGCCGGTGGCCTCGAGCAACCCGATGATTCACGAGTTGCGCGCCTTTCGCCAGCGGCCCTGCCTCAAGCTGCTGAACAAGGCTGATCTCGCCGATCCGGCGGCGACCAAGGCCTGGCTGGAATACTTTGCCCAGCAGCCGGACGTCAAGGCAGTGGCGATTTCCTGCAAGAAAGCCAGCGACGTCGCGCGCGTTCCGGCGCTGGCCCAGCAACTCGCACCGCATCGCAACGACGCCGTCAAGCCGCTGCGCCTGATGATCATGGGCATTCCCAACGTCGGCAAATCGACGCTGCTCAACGCAATGGTCAGGAAGCGCGTGGCCGCCGTCGGCGACCAGCCGGCGGTGACCAAGAGCCAGCAGCGCATCGACATCAGTTCACGCCTGACCCTCTACGATACCCCCGGCATGCTGTGGCCGAAGATCGCCCATCCGGTCGATGGGCTGATGCTGGCGGCCAGCCACGCGATCGGCGTCAACGCCTACATCGACATCGAGGTCGCGACCTTTCTTGCCGGCTTTCTCCTTATGCATTACCCGGCTCTGCTTACCGCCCGCTATGGCTTCAAGACGGACGGCGTCGACGCAGTCGCGGTAATCGAGGCGATTGCCCGGAAGCGTGGCTGCATCATCAAGGGCCGCGGTGGCGAACTCGATCTCGAAAAAGCGTCGCTGATCCTGTTGATCGACTACCGCACCGGCGCGCTCGGCCGGATCAGCCTCGAAACCCCGGCATTGCGAGCGGCGCGGGCGCGCGAGTTGAAGCAGTCTGCTACCCCCCTGGTGGACTCCGGGCTGGGTACGGTCGACGGTGAAAAAGACTGAAAAACATGGATAGCGGAACCGTCGTTCGCGACGGCTTCAGGGAAACGACTTTCCGTTCCATTTGTCGCGCGAAACCGTCGCGCCATCGCTGACCTGGAGATTCCTGTCAGCGCGGGCACATCTGTTGGCAGGCCTGGCCAAACAAATGCCCCGGCCACAGGTTGTTGCGGGCGGGGCAATTCTCTTTGACGGCTCAAGCCGCCATCGACAACGCCGGGCTTAGCCCATATGGTTGCCGCCGTTCAGCGAAAAGTCGGCGCCCGTCGCAAAGCCGCTCTCGCCCGAAGCTAGCCAGGCCACCATTGAAGCGATTTCGTCCGGTGTGCCAAGGCGTTTGACCGGGATGGTGGCAACAATCTTTGCCAGAACATCTTCGCGGATGGCTCTGACCATATCCGTCCCGATGTAACCCGGCGAAACGGTATTGACAGTGACGCCCTTGCCGGCGACTTCCTGAGCCAGGGACATGGTGAAGCCATGCATGCCGGCCTTGGCGGTAGAGTAATTGGTTTGGCCGAACTGACCTTTCTGACCGTTCATGGAGGAAATATTGATGATCCGGCCCCAGCCACGGTCGAGCATGCCATCGAGCACCTGACGGGTGACGAAGAAAAGCGAATTCAGGTTGGTGTCGATGACGGCCTTCCAGTCTTCCGGCGTCATTTTGCGGAAAACCCCATCGCGGGTAATGCCTGCATTGTTGACCAGCACATCAACTTCGCCCACTTCGGCGCGGACCTTGGCGAACGCCGCAACGGTGCTGTCCCAGTCGCCGACATTGCCTTCCGAAGCCACGAAGTCAAAATCCAGCGCTTTCTGTTCGGCCAGCCAGGTGTCCTTGCGCGGCGAATTCGGGCCACAGCCAGCGACAACCTGAAAACCATCCCTGGCAAGGCGCTGGCAAATCGAGGTCCCGATTCCGCCCATGCCACCGGTTACATATGCAATTTTTTTAGTCATGTCTCAGCCCCAGTCGTCGATCAAATTCATGTTTTTTCAACCTGTCTCGATGAGCATTCCTGCCCATGCCACAACCCTAACGGAATGCGGATGAATTCGCCACATCCCCGTAATACATAATTACAAATTTTTTCGCGCTTGCCGGTGAGCGTTCAGTCGAACGTGTTCGACTGTTTATGGTTTCACATAACTTGAATTCAGAATATCGAGAAGCGAAGCAACCCGGGTAATCAGACCCCGAGCAGGTTTGACTGCCATGCACGCATCGCCAGGATCAGTCTGCCGGACAAGGTGATGTATTCACCGTAAAGCAGCGTATAGGCCTCGGCCACTTGGCCGGCGGCCGCCAGTTCGACGATCCGTCCGGCAAGCTCATGAAACTCGGCGTGCAGGCGTCGAACCTCGAGATAGTGATCCGTCAGCCGCTCATCTGGTGAAAGGCTGGGGCCATGCAGCCAATTGCCGAATTCGCAGTGGTTGTCGGCGCGAATACGCTGCACGTCGATCCCTGACAGCGCGTCGACCACCGCCTGTCTGAGCTGCGCCATCCACTGCGCGTGCGCCCTGATAGCCTGTTCAATGTCTGTCACCTTGTCCATTTTCTTCTCCCCATCGCACAATGCAGCAATACCGCATTATTCTACATCCGACGCCGCTGCTGTCTGGTGGCATCAGGGCCGCCGCATCGGGAACTGCTGATTTTGCGAAAGCCCCGGTCATCCGGTTTTCTGCTCGACCATTACCCGGCCCTGCTCACCGCACCCTACTGGTTTGCGACGAAAGGCATCGACGCATTCGCGGTAATCGAAGCCATCGCCAGAAAATGCGGCTGCATTCCCAAGGGTCGCGGCGGCAAACCGGATATCGGAAAGGCAGCGTCGATCTTGCTGATCGATTGCCGCAATGGCGCGCTCGGGCGGATTGCCTCGAAATACCGGAATTGCGTACGGCGCGGGCGCGTGAGTTGACACAACCTGGCGCGGTCGACGGCGAAAAAGACTGAAAAACCAAAGTATCCGCTGTGGTTGAGTTGTCGTTGAACGCAGCAACAGAGCGTAAAGCCTCGATTCTTGGATGCATTATGAGCCTGGAATCGGCCAAGTGCCGCCGGTCGAGGCGACCATCCAATTTAGGTAGTAAAGGCATCAGTTGACCCCACAGGATGACTGCTATTCGGCTACAGAACAGGGCTCCGTACTTTAATCTCTCCATTCGAGTGCGTTGGCTACCGTACAGACATTACTGCGCAGAAGAGGAAGATTCCCCGTTTGAACGAGTGCAATAACGTTTCCAACTCCAGCAGCGACATCGCTCGCTTCTCCGAAGCGTTTGCCGGTGAGCAGTTAAGCCTTACTTAAGCAGGGAAGCGCACTATCGATGAACAAAATATCCAAGGTAGGCAACGTGTCATTGCAAACAGCCCCCTGCTCAGCCCGTAAAGATGTCCCAGACAAAGCTGCCAACTTTCTGGGCGAAAGCATCACTGCATGACCGCTTTGTCATTGTTTCTCTGGATTTGTGCTGGAATTCTGTTCCAGGTTGCCATCTTTCTTGGAATTGGCTTCTGGCGCCATTGGCAGAAGTTCCTCGCTTTATCCAGCGGCACAGTGGGAGCCTCCCAAGTGGATGCTGTTGCTGGTCAGGCAGATGTCGAAGATTTGTACGTTGCCGCCTGGCAAGGCTACCGCGCATTCAGAGTTGATCATCGCGTGATTGAAGATGCAGCGCAGTCAGTTTGCTCCTTTTATCTCGTACCAGAAGATGGACAGGCTTTGCCCAGCTTTCTTCCTGGGCAGTTCCTGACCTTTCGCCTTGATCTGCCGACGCAGGCAGGCGGTAGCGAACAAATCATTGGCGGATTCAACTCTGAAGTGCAACGACGTTATGACGCGAGTGTAACTGCTCCATAAACACCTCGTGAGGCGTTCTGAAGCCAAGGCATTTCCGTGG
>Ga0209048_10006352_pt1 | contig 11074 bp, 14 predicted proteins | sample FrelakmetCRP12CR_FD_187146 | JGI IMG/M metagenome (GOLD analysis project Ga0209048, IMG submission 187146) | Freshwater lake sediment microbial communities from the University of Notre Dame, USA, for methane emissions studies - CRP12 CR (SPAdes)... | ecosystem: Environmental > Aquatic >... | reverse complement strand
AGGTGCTGATCCCTCGCGCCGCGATCGATCGCCTCGTTCGTGAGTCGAAATGCGATGCCGCCGGCGACACCGCGCCCGCTGCTATCGCCGCGCCGCTCAGCTCGCCACCCCGCCCAGAGGCGCGCCGTCGAGCATCCGGTCCATGAGCTCCGCCGCCGACCGGTCCGATCCCGGAATGAAGTGACGGTACGTCCGCAAGATGTTGGCTTCGGTGCAACCGAGGCGCTCGGCCACGATCGAGATCGGCACTCCAGCCATGAGCATTTGGCTGGCCGCGGTATGCCGGAGGTCGTGAAGCCGAATGCCGTCGAGCCCGGCCTTCCCGGAGTAGAGCTTCCACGCGTGCGTCGGCCACGACAGGTCCCAGTAGTTCACTCCGCCGTCGTCGGAAAACACGAACGACCGCGGTCCGAACTCGACGCCCACCCGCAACGCATTCTCGATCGAGCGCGTGCGGTGCTCGGTGAGCGCGGCAACCGACGACGGGCCGAGCGACACCACATACGGACGGTCGCCTTTCGTGCCCTTCTCGATCAGCCCGTTCTGCGACTCGGCAATCGCCCGCTCGAAAGTGATCTGGGCCCCGTCGAGGTCGATGTTGCCCCAGCGCAGTGCGACCATCGTCCCGCGCCGACTACCGACAGTCGCGGCGATCTGGATGTAGACGGCGAAGCCGGGCTTTGCCAACGCCATGACACCGCGTATCTCGGCCATCGACGGCACCCGCAATTGTCCGGGCTTCACCTTCGGCGGATCGGCCGCGAGGGCGGGGTTCGCGGTGACGAGCTTCTTGCGAACGGCCCAGTTGTACATCGCTCGGATCTGGCTGTGGCACCGGGCGGCCACCGAGGGCGCCAGTCCTCGATCGTCCTCGAGGTGGATGTAGAGGTCGTCGAGCTGGATCCCGCTCACTGCGATTGCGTCTCGGTGCCCGAGCTTCGGAAGGATGTAGAGCCGCATATTGTCGGCGGTCGTCTTGGCTGTCTTGGGTGACCAGCCGATCCACTCTCCAGTACGTGAGTTCTGCCGCGGCCGGTTCGCTTGCTGCCATCGCTCGGCAAGCTCGGCAACGTTGAGGCCGGCCCGCTTCGGCCCGCGGCGATCGAGATCCTGGCCCGATTCGACCGCCGCGATGATCTCGGCCAGGCGCGCGTCGGCCAACTTTGACCCGGCCCGGTTGTCGGGCGCGTGCACCGTCTCATGGATGTCGATGCGCTTGCCGGTAACCGGTTCCCATCCCGCAAAGACGGTCAGCCGCCAGGCGCCGGAGCGGTATCGCTTGTGACCCTTCACGGCCATCTATGTTGGCAGACTTGTTGGCAAGCCGAACGCCCTCGCGAGTCAGGGGCCCTCGAAAGGCCCCTGACCTGGTGTTTCGTGGAGCGGACGACGGGATTCGAACCCGCGACCCTCACCTTGGCAAGGTGATGCTCTACCAGCTGAGCCACGTCCGCGTGCGAGCAGAGAATAGCGCGCCGCCGGCCCCGAACTCACGCTTACCCAAATAGGACGCATCACCTCAAGAACGGCGGCGCGCCCGCCGATAGAGAACGCAGTGCGCATGGACGCGCACGCCGAAAGGCGACTGACATGGATGTAGGCAACCTCGGCTCCCTCGGGGCCTCGCGCAACGCCGCGCTCGTGCGGCTGCTGGGCACCGACGACGGGAACAGCGACGACATCATCAAGGCGCTCACCGCCCAACCGCGGTTCGACGCCCAGATGCAAGTCGCCGCTCTGGCGCTGCAGATGATGAACGAACCCGGCGTTCCGGTGACCGTCCCGACGAGCATCGACCTCACCAACCCGAACGTCGGCGCGCCGGCGACCGACACGGCGGTGATGGCGCGGGCGAACCTCTCGGCTCGCGTCGCCGACATCTACCGGATGTACGGGTCGCCCGGCGGCTGAGAACCGCGCCGCACTAGCCTCCTTCGCGACGACGGGAGCAGCGCATGCGCATCGGCATCTTCGGTGGCGACACCGCGGGGAAGTCACTCGACGCGGTGATCGCCGAGGCGCGCGCCGTCGAGGCGCAGGGATTCGCCTCGTATTGCCTCCCGCAGATCTTCGCGGCCGACGCCCTGACCACGCTCGCGCTGATCGGTCGCGAGGTCCCTCGCATCGAGCTCGCGACCGGGGTTGTCCCGACCTATCCGCGGCACCCGATGATGCTCGCCCAGCAGGCGCTCACCGTGCAGGCCGCGACGGGCGGCCGGTTGTCGCTCGGAATCGGTCTCTCGCATCAGATCGTCATCGAGGGAATGTTCGGGTATTCGTTCGACAGGCCGGCCCGGCACATGCGCGAATACCTCTCGATCCTCGGGCCACTCGTTCGTGACGGAGGGGTGTCGTTCGCCGGGGAGACGCTCACCGCGCACGGCAACATCGCCATTGACGGCGCGTCGCCCTTCCCGATCCTGGTCGCCGCGCTCGGCCCGAAGATGCTCGAGCTCGCGGCCACGCTCGCCGACGGAACCGTCACGTGGATGACCGGCCCGGCGACGCTCGAGTCGTACACGATTCCTACCATCAGTGCCGCGGCGTCACGCGCCGGCCGGCCGGCGCCTCGCGTGGCGTGTTCCCTGCCCGTCTGCGTGACCGACGACGAGGCGGGGGCTCGTGTGCGCGCGGCGAAGGATTTCGCTGTTTACAACCAGCTCCCGTCGTACCGCGCGATGCTCGACCGCGAAGGGGCCTCCGGTCCGGCCGACGTTGCGATCGTCGGCAACGCGGAAACGGTCGCCGGAGCGATCCGGCACCTCGCCGACATCGGCGTCACCGACTTCGTGGCGGCCGAGTTCGGTTCCCGCGACGACCGCCCCCGCACGCGCGAGCTCCTGCAAACGCTGGTGTAGATGCTGTCGTCGAACGAGCTCGTCGCGTTCGTCGGCACGACGAACCTGCCTCGGGCGCACCTCTTCTACGCCGAGATCCTCGGACTGCAGACCGTCGAGGTCGACGAGTACGCGTGCGTCTTCGATGCGAACGGCACCGTGCTGCGAGTCGCGCTCGTCGGCGAGGTGGTCGCCGCCCCCTACACCGTGCTCGGATGGAACGTCTCCGACATCATGGCCACGGTCCGCGACCTCTCGGAGCGGGGCGTCGGTTGCGAACGCTTCCCGGGAATGGAACAGGACGCGCTCGGAGTCTGGGCGAGCCCCGGCGGCGATCGCGTCGCGTGGTTCCGCGATCCCGACGCCAACCTCCTTTCCGTCACGCAACCCCGATGATGCGTAGATCGAGTGCCGTCGTGGTACTTCACCAACGCATCGGCCTGGCTGTTACCTGCCGCTGAGCTTGGAGACGACCGGCGCGAACTGCTCCATCGCCTCCTGCGGGATCACGTGGTAGCTCATGTGCCATCGTTCGCGACGGGCGTGCAGCAACTCGATCATCTGGCTCTCGGTGCCGACGAGCGTGACCGGCGCGAGCAGTGCGTCGTCGGGGCTCACGCCGAACCCGCCCCCGATCGCCTCCGCGATTCCCTGTCGATCCTCGGTGAAGTGCACGAAGCCCACCAACGACTGGATCTCGAGATCGTCGAAGTGATCGCCCGCTGCATCGCGGATCCACTGCACCTTTTCATCCGTCGGATTCGGCGCCAATGAGTTCGCCGCGTCGGACGAGTTGGCATCACCGGAACGGAGATTGGCGTTGATCCCGATGATCTGCGCCTCACGCGCGGCCAGCCCGAGCATCTTCGGCGCTCCCCCGCCGACGATGAACGGCGGATGCGGCCGCTGCACCGGCTTCGGTCGGCCGTCGAGCTCCGTCACGGTGTAGTGCTCGCCACGGAACGAGCACTCGCCATCGGCGAACAACCCCTTGAGGATCGCGATCGACTCGGCGAGGCGCGCGATGCGAACACCCGGCCGATCGAGGGTCATACCGGCCTTCTCGTAGTCGACCGTCATCCAGCCCGCGCCGATCCCGAGCTCGAGACGGCCGTTCGAGAGCATGTCGAGCGTTGCCGCCTCGCGCGCCAACACCACCGGGTGCTTGTAGTCGTTGCCGAGCACGAGCGGGCCGACCCGCAGCGTCGTCGTCACACCGGCGGCAACCGCCAGCGCGGGCATCGGCGCCAATGGATGGTCGACGAAGTGATCGGGCACGAACAGCGTCGAGTACCCGAGCGCCTCGGCCTTGCGGGCCGTTTCCCGGAACGCATCGCCCGACCCGGTGCTCGGAACCATCACGCCGAAGCGGAACCTACGATCGTGCGCCATCCGCGCAGGCTAACGCGACACGCCTCGAACGACTACCGGCCGGTGGAACCGAAGCCGCCCGTGTGGCGCTCGCTCGTGCCCAATGCTTCGACCGCGATCCACTCCACCAGCTCGACCCGCTGGATCACCAGTTGTGCGATCCGGTCGCCGCGGTGCACCTCGTACTCGTCGGTTGGGTCGGTGTTCACGAGCAACACCTTGATCTCGTCGCGATATCCGGCGTCGATGAGTCCGGGCGTGTTCAGACACGTGACGCCGTGGCGCATCGCCAGCCCCGAGCGCGGTTGCACGAAGCCCGCGAACCCCGAGGGGATGGCGACGGCGACGCCGCTCGGGACGAGCGCCCGACCACCACCGGCCGCCAGCACGACGCCCTCACGCGCGTAGAGGTCGTAGCCGGCGTCATCGGGATGCTGAGCGTCGGGAAGCGGAAGCTCGGGGTCGAGGCGGCGGAGCTCGATGTGCATGGAAGGCAGGCTACCGCCGCCGACGGCGACGACCCTGTCCCGTGAGCCTCGCGGTCCCTAGGATGCGGGCCAATCGACCGCGCCACCCGGGAGCGTTACCACATGGGCATCGACGGCACCCTCTTCAAGATCATCAAGCTGTTGCACGTCCTCACGGCCATCATCGGGTTCGGGGCGATACTGCTCAACGGCCTCTACGCCGCGGAGGCGCGCCGGCGCAAGGGCGCCGAGGGACTCGCCATCTCCGAGGCGAACTTCAAGGTGGCGAAGGTCGCCAACTACTCCATCTACGCCGTGTTCGTGCTCGGTTTCGCGCTGGTCGGCACGAGCGACGGCTTCTACAAGGTCTCCCAGACGTTCGTATGGTTGAGCGCCGTGCTCTTCGTGGCCATGATCGGACTGTCGCACAGCGTGTTGCAGCCGACCATCGCGAAGATGATCGGCCTCCAACGCGAGCTCGTCGCCGGGGGACCACCGCCGGCCGGCTCTCCCCCGGGTCCGCCACCCCAGGTCGTGCAGATGGAGGAGCTCGCCAAGAAGCTCCCGCCGGTCGTCATGGCGCTCGACCTCATGCTGGTCGTCGTGCTCGGTCTCATGGTCTGGAGACCGGGCGTCTGATCGCCGGCCGGCGACAACACTCACTCAGACCTCGGCGAGATCGCCGGCCAGCTCCCGCCGCTGTTCGTCGGTGAGCACCGCCACCGCTTCGTAGCCCGGATGGTCGACGACCAGATGCCCGCCGCCGGCCGTCAACGACGCGGCCTGCGCGACCGAGAAACGGAACTTCAGGTAGTGCACCGTCGTCGTGGTGTCCTCACGAGTGAGGCGTTCCTCATCCTGAGGTTGCGCGGCCACGGTCGAACCGTCGGGGAGCGCGAACGAGATGGCACGCTGGACGCCGACGAACTTCGGGAGCCACTCACGGAGCAGCGCGTCGTCGGTGAGCTCGACGAACAGCGTTGCCGAGAGCTCACCCTGCTCGGGGATCAACTCGTTGTACACATCGAGCTCGTGCAGGATCTGCTCGTCGGTGAGCATGCGCTCGGCCCGGGCCATCTCCTGCACCTGGAACCGCATCGTGTCCGCGTTCTCGAACGTGAGCGTGAGCAGCCGGCCGAGCTGGATTCGGCGCCGTTTCTTCATGGCGATGATCCGGGCGCGGAAGCCTTCGCGCTCGCGTTCGTAGGCGCGCAGGTCGCTGATGTCGTCGAGCGTGAGCTTGCGCATCAGCCGTTCCCACCCTCGATGCCGTACGCACGGCCGAGCACCTGAAGCGGGTGGATCGGGCGCTTCCCAGTTCCCTCGCGGATCGACGTGTTCGCGAGATGGCAGTCGCCGGTCACGAGTTGCGCGTCGGACTCGGAGATCTTCTCGACGAGCGGCGCCGCGATCTTCCTGGCCATCTCCACGTTCTCGGCCCGCAGGCCCCACGTGCCGTCGATCGCCGAGCACCGTTCGATCATCGTCACCTTCGCGCCGGTGAGCTCCATCAGCTGTTTGCTCTTCGGGCCGACCTGTTGCGCGCGGGAGTGACAGGCGGCATGCCACACGATCGTTTCGTAGGTCTCACCCGGGAACTCGCGATCGAGCGGCTGCTCGCGATGACGGTTCATCAGGTACTCGGATGCATCGAACGTGTGCTCGGCGACGAGTCGAGCGTCGTCCGTGCCTAGGTAGTCGGGATATTCCTTCTTCAACACGTACGCGCACGTCGGCTGCGGCACCACCACGTCGTGACCCGCCTTGACGGCGGGCGCGAGCGCGGCGACATTCGTTCGCGCGTGGTGCTCGAACTTCTCGACGTCGCCCGCGTCGAGCCATGGCATCCCGCAGCAGACCTGGCCGTCGGGCAGCGCGCAACTGACCCCGTTGCGTTCGTACACGCCTACCAGCGCTTGGCCGATGGCCGGCTCCTGGTATTCGACCAGGCACGTCGGGAACACGGCGACCGGGCTCCGTATCACCGACGGTGGCGTCGTCGGCGTTCGCCGCGCGAACCACTTCGAGAACCGCACCCGCGCGAAGGTGGGCAGCATGCGGACCTTGGCGATGCCGGTGGCCTTCTCCATCAACGCGCGCGCCGGGCGAACGGTGCTCATCGTGTTGACGACGGGCGCGAGCGCGGTTGCCACCTTGCCCTGGAGATCGGTGCGGGCCAACAACTTCGCCGAGCGCGACACCTTGCCCGCACGCTCGTTGATCGCGAGTGACCGCAGCATCAGGCGGGGGAAATCGATCGTCCACTCCGCTTCGGGATGCTCGACCGTGTACGGGCAGTTGATGTAGCAGAGCTTGCACTGGAAGCACTCGTCGACGATGCGTTCGTGATCCGCGCCGGTGAGGTGCAACGTGGCTTCGTGATGATCGGCTTCCGGACCCAGGCTCTCCTGCGCGGCGTCGACCAACGCGAAGAGCGACTTGAAGCTGAAGCAGTACTTCACGCACAGCCGACAATCCGCACAGACCTGGAACGTACGGTCACGCTCCGCCCGCGCGACACCGGCGTCGAAGTAGTCGGATCCTCTCGGGTCGTACAACGAGGTCGTCACGGCCTCCACCTCTCGATGACGCGACGGAAGAACGGCGTCGGCCCCGGGAACGCGCCCGGGGCCGACGTGCTCACGTGATGGGTCCGCCGAAGATCAGCTGATGCTTTCGAGGGCCTGCGTGAACCGTCCGGCGTGGCTCTTCTCGGCCCGGGCCAGCGTTTCGAGCCATTCGGCGACCTCGTCGAGCCCTTCGTCGCGGGCCGTACGCGCGAAGCCCGGGTACATCTCCGTGTACTCATAGGTCTCGCCCTCGACCGCCGACTTCAGGTTGTCGGCCGTCGCGCCCACCGGAACACCTGTCGCCGGGTCGCCGACCTCGGCGAGGAAGTCGAAGTGGCCGAACGCGTGACCCGTCTCGCCCTCGGCGACCGAGCGGAACAGCGCGGCGACGTCGGGGTAGCCCTCGACGTCGGCCTTCTGCGCGAAGTAGAGGTACCGGCGGTTGGCCTGGCTCTCTCCCGCGAAGGCGTCCTTCAGGTTGTCGTGGGTCTTGGTGCCTTTCAGTGAGGGCATTCGTAGCTCCTTGTCGGTTGTCTCGCGAACAGGACTCTCAGGATTGTCAGGTTGATCAGGTCGATCAGGTTGATCAGTGTCGGGAACACTCACCGCACACGCCGCGGAAGATCACCTCGACGCTGTCGACGGAGAAGTCGCGCCGGAACTTCGCCGGGACGCCGAGCCCCGCGAACTCGACCGGCACGTCGCGCACGAGCCCGCAGCGCGTGCAGACGAGATGGTGATGCGGCGCTTCGACGTTGGGGTCGACACGCACGCTGCCGGTGCCGATGTCCAGGACGTCGACCTCGCCCAACGATTCGAGATCGTGCACGGTTTGGTACACGGTCTTGAGCGAGATCGTCGGCATCTCCGCGCTCACGACCTCGTGCAGCGACTCGACCGTCGGGTGCGAGAGGTTCCCTTCGAGGAGCCGGAAGATCGCCTGGCGCTGCGGAGTGACCCGCAGCCCCTGGTCCCGGAACATCGTCGTCAGCTCGTCGACCGTCTTCATGACAGCCGAACACTAACAACAACGTTTGTCGATAAACAACTCGGGGATAACGACGCCGGCCGACTTCTCCGTTCGTCGTCACTTCAGGGAGCCTCACGCTCCCGGAAATGACGAGGAACGCGTGATCGCCGCTCGGACCGCTCGTACGACGGTCGGTACGCCATCTCGGATTTCTGAGCTCGTGACGTGGAGAACGAGCCATCCGAGCGCCGCGAGCGCGTGGTCACGCCGGAGGTCTCGTTGGCGCGCAACGCGCCCGCTGTGCCACCGCTCGCCGTCGTACTCGATGCCGATCATCAGTTCCGGGTAGGCCAGATCCAGGAACGCAGTGAAAGTCCCCGCCCTGACCGCGTGTTGACCAACCGGCTCCGGAAGCCCGGCCCGAATCAAGAGCCGGCGGAGCTCGATCTCGGGGGGACTCCCGGAGGGCCGGCCGGCATCCTCCCCGGACCCGAGCAACGACCGAAGTCGGCCACCGCCGACGCGTCCCGAACCACCCAACGCGTCGACTCGGGCAAGGATCTCGTCGCGAGTCGTCAGCTTCCGACGCAATGCATCTTCGAGAGGGAACTCGAGCGAGTTGGTTTCCAACACACCCGCGAGGTCGACGAGCGTGCGAGCGACGGACGTGACTCGGATCCCATCCTCGACGGCGCGGTCGAGGCGCGGGAGCTCCCCGGTTCGGTGAACGATCACGGCATCATGTTGAAGACGTCTCGGCGCCTCGATCGTTATCTCGAGACGCGGCGCGCGCACCCGGTCGAGCCCCCACAGAACCCCGGCCGCACGAAAGGAGAGCACCGACCGACGTCCACCCCAGAGCGTGGCGGCAAGCATTCCTTGTCGGCCGGTCGCCGGCGCGCCCGCTATCCGGTAGACGCCCGGCAACAACCGCTCCCAACGCCCTCGCGCGACTCTCGACTTCACCTCGGAAGGGGTGAGCCCCGCCTGAATCGCCTGCGCGCGTGTCACCAACCCTCGTTGCCCGGCGGCAATCGCGGACACGCCGCGTTCCGCGTCATTCCTGGTCGCCTGATCCTCCCTCATGTGACACAGAATCGTGGGTGGATACGACAGGAATGCCGGACGCCGGTGAACGGCCGACCCGCACCCGACGCCCATTCCTGTCACAGGTGACGGGCAAGCTGTTGTCCACCGGATTCGAGCGAAACACACACGTCGTCCACAGGAAGATCACAGGGTTTCGCGTCTATCGATCCACAACGCACCCGTCGTACCGTGAAGACCCCTGAGGAGGTGGACCCATGAGCTTCGAGATCACCATGGTCGACGCCACGGTCGAGACCATCGAGACCGCCGACGCCTACGAGATGGAAGGCCCGATGACCACGTTCTTCGTGTCGAACGGCCGCCATCAACGCCTGTCGAGCTTCTCGACCCGTGTCGCCAGCTACCGGACCGACCGGGTCACGAGGATCCGCCGGGTCGAAGAGCCCGCGGCGAGCCCGCGAGCCTGGCTCGAAGTGGTCTGAGCCGGGCGGCTGCTCGGACGGGGCCCACTCGGCCCCAACAATCAAGATCTGCCCCGTTTCGACCGATCGGGTAAACGTCTCGAACGGGAGCAGCGAGTCAGTGCGTGAGGACAATGAGATGCTGAGCGCACCGACCACCACGCTTCCCGTGGCGACTCCGCTCCCGGAGCCGTTCGAGGACTTCTACCGCCGGGAATACCGGTCGGTCGTGGCGTTGGCGATCAGCCTCTCGGGCAACCGGGGCGCCGCGGAGGATCTCGCCCAGGAAGCCTTCCTCGCCGCCCACCGCCACTGGGCCAAGGTCTCGGGATACGACGCCCCCGGCGCCTGGGTTCGCAAAGTGGTGGTGAACAAGTCCCGTAGCGCGTTCCGCCGCACGGTCACCGAAGCGAAGGCGATGGTGAAGCTGCGCGGCGGTCAGCAGATCACGAGCGTCGACAAGCTGCCGCACGAGACCGACGCGTTCTGGCAGGCGGTTCGCAAGCTCCCCAAGCGCCAGGCGCAATGCGTCGCCCTGCGCTACCTCGAGGACCTCCCGATCGAAGAGATCGCGCGGATCCTCGAATGCTCCAATCCCACGGTACGGGTCCACCTCCACCGCGCCCGCGCCGCGCTCGCCGAGCAACTCGGCATCGACGTGGAGGACTACTCATGACGTTCGACAACGACGCCCGACGCGCCGCCGGCGACCTGCACCGGTCCGTCGACGCGATCGACATCCCCGAGTTCGACGGCCTGCTGCGCCGGGACCGCGCGCGGCGAGCGCGCAACGCGACCATTGCCGGCGTGATGTCGGTCATCCTGGTCGTCAGCCTCGCGGTGGCCAACTGGCCGTCGAACGGATCGAGCCGCCGCGTCGTCAGCGCGTCGCAGTTCAGTACACCCGAAGAGATCCAATCCGGTTGGACGCATCTCTCGGGCGACGCCGCCGGATTCGGGCCCGGCGGACGGCGCATCATGTCGACGTCATCGTGGAGTGGCGGCATCGTCGCCGCCGGCTATACGACCGACGCTTCGAAACTCGACGGCACGCACGCGACCGTATGGACATCACGTGACGGCAAGCGTTGGGTTGCCGCGACACTGTCGACCGAACGTCGGAGCCTCGTCAACGCCGTCAGCGAACGCGGAGCAGGCCTCGTCGCCATCGGCAAGATCGACTCGACCGACGTGGTGTGGAGTTCGGTCGACGGGACGGAGTGGAACGAGACGGCACGCGGTCGCGATCTGTTTGCGACCTCCGGGTCGAGCAGCAGCGAGTTCGTCGTCCGGTCGGTGGCCAATATCGGGTCGCGTGTGCTCGTCGCGGGCAACGGCGGGACGGGCG
>Ga0209048_10006351_pt1 | contig 11074 bp, 11 predicted proteins | sample FrelakmetCRP12CR_FD_187146 | JGI IMG/M metagenome (GOLD analysis project Ga0209048, IMG submission 187146) | Freshwater lake sediment microbial communities from the University of Notre Dame, USA, for methane emissions studies - CRP12 CR (SPAdes)... | ecosystem: Environmental > Aquatic >... | reverse complement strand
GGCCGGCACGTCATTGCGTTCCAGTTGCAGTTCCTGGTATGTCGGCGCGAACATCCCAGGCAAGCCGCGCGTGTTCATGCCGTACATCGGCGGATTTCCGGCTTATGTCGCCAAGTGCGAAGAAGTTGCCGCCAATGCATACGAGGGCTTCGCTCTGAGCTAGATTTGTCTCGCGCGTCCATCGCAGCCTTTCCTTCATTTGTAACAACGCCTGCAATCCCGCAGTAACCAGCGCGCCTCATCGTCGGCCTGGGTAGGAACAATTCCTTCCCGCCATGACGACTCTCTTTTAAAAACAACGCGCGATGTCACCGCCAGATCCATTATCGACAGTCGCGGGCATCGGACCTGAGCCGCAGGTGGTGGTACGGGCGCGCCCCATACCCCGACCCCGTCGACGTCATGCGGACCATGCGGAACTGCTGAAAGAGATTATCGGGGAGCGCCTGCTCGAGGCTCATTTTCAGCCCATCGTCGAGTTGCAGACGGGAAAGATCCTCGGTTATGAAGGTCTCATTCGAGGTCCCGCCGGCACGCCGCTGCGTGCCCCCGTAGAGTTGTTCAGGATCGCTGCCAATCAGGGGCAACTCCTTCGGCTGGAACGATTGTGCCGGCAAACGGTGCTTGAAAGCTACGCTGCGCTGGCGCTGCCCCACAAGCTGTTCCTCAATGTGCGACCGCATTGCCTTGCGCTGCCCACCATGGGTGCAGCGGGCACTGTCGATCTTTTGAACCGACTGGGGCTGCGGCCCGAAAGCATTGTCATCGAACTGACCGAGAACCAGCCGTTCTCGGATTACTTCGCCACCCGCGAAGTGCTGTGTGTCTATCGCAAGCTGGGTTTCAATATTGCGATCGACGATCTAGGCGAGGGGTTCGCCAGCTTCCGCCTGTGGTCGGAGCTGCGGCCGGAGTATGTCAAAGCCGACATGCACTTCGTCCAGGGCATCGATTCGGACCCCTTCAAGCTCGAATTCCTCAAGGCAGTCCAGCGGATGGCGAACACTTGCGGAGCCCTGATCGTAGCCGAAGGCGTCGAAAACCTGGCCGAGCTGTCGGTGGTCCGTGATCTCGGTATCGCTTTCGGCCAAGGCAACCTGATCGCGGCACCGGCGGCGTTGCCGCCGAATAGGATTCCTGAGCAGGTGCGCGGGTTGCTGTCGCGTCCACGCGAGGCTGATACCGCCAGGAACTGATATCCGAGACATTCCGCTCCCCATCCTACATTGGAAGGAGTACGATTGTTTTACATAGATTTTGCAGTTATGGACGAGATATAAGCCTGTTGCGTAGGCTAGTCTCCAGTAGAGCCGCTCCTGAGAAAAGGGCACGGGTGGTGGTATAAGGACATAAAGAAGCTAAGAAAAAATTGAGAAAGGCTTGTGCTTGGCAGGGCCGATGTAGTCGTCACTGAAATGTAACTTGAGACCACAGAAATGAGAAAGCTAATCGCCGCCGTAGTCATGTGTCTGAGCGCCCAGCTGTGTTTTGCAAATGGCCTCTTTCCTCACAAGAGCAATAAGAACAATAACTCGCAGTCCACCGCACCGCAGATGAGCGTGGTCTCGCCGACCCCGGAGCCGGAGACTTACGTACTGCTGTTGGTCGGAATCGGCGCGATTGCGTGGGCGATCAGGAATCGGAAGAAGTAGCCGCTCCGATTAGCTAGAGGTGCGCCGCCCGGCGCACCTGAAAGAATGTGCATTAGGTACGTCTGCGCGCTACGCCGGCAGGCAGGTCGCTGGCGCGTTTCATCTCATGCGAATTGAACACCGGATCTTCTGCCAGATAATCCAGCAGCATTTCGGTTGCGTCAGCCCCCCAGAACAGTTCGTCGTCGACCAGCATGGTCGGTACACCAAATACGCCGCGCGCGACCGCCTCTTCGGTATTAAGCCTTAGGCGCTCCTTTACCGCGGGGTCGGCAATGCGTTCGTCGGCGTCCGGCAGCCCCAGACTATCTATCAGCTCACGCCAAGCGTTGGGATCGTCCGATAACTTGCCCTCGGACCATACGAATCGGAACAACTTCTGGACGATCTCCTGCTGTCCGCCGACCAGCACGGCCAGCCGCAGCAGCTTCAGCGGATTGAATGGATGCGACGCTGGGAGGCTCACCGGCAGCCCGAGCTTGCGTGCGCGCCAGACGATATAGCGGTAGGTGAAACGCCGCTTGGGTACGATTTCGGCAGGGCCCAACTGCCCCCAATGCTGGAGCAAGCCCGCAAACAGCACCGGTTTGCACGTCAGCACGACGTTGCTCGGTAGGAGATGAAAGCTCTCGGCTTGCAACCACGCGTACGGTGAGATGAAGTCGAAGTACCAGTCCACTTGTCGTACATTCTCTCTTGGCATAAGCCCTACTTCGAGGCTGCTGATGCTGGCTGTGGGGCGAGCGCCGCGCGTAGCCGCTCTTCGCGCGCGGCCAGCTTTCTGCGCAATTCGGGCATAGCCGCTAACCCCGCCCGCTCACCCTCGAGGATTGCCAGGTGCCGACTCTGGAAGTCGGTCGATGAAAGCTTGGAGATGTCCGGCTTTACCACCACATCGGCCTGGGGTAATTCGGAGGCCGCGAGAGCGTTGCCCATGATCGCGAAGGTCTGCAGCAGCACGTCGATCATGCCGTCGACCTTTTGGCTTGCGGGCCTGGTGGAGATATCCACGGCGATCACGATGTCTGCGCCGAGGTTGCGCGCGGCCCTGACCGGAACGGGACTCACCAGACCACCATCCACATAGTCGCGTCCGGAGATCCGCACCGGCTGGAACACGCCGGGGACGCTGCTGGACGCACGCACCGCGATGCCGGTGTCGCCACGCTCGAACACGATGGGTTCTCCGCTCTGCAGGTCTGTGGCCACCACGCCGATCTTGCGATTGAGCTGCTCCAAAGGACGATTCTGCACGGCTTTGTCGATGAATGCTTGTAGCGCCTCCCCCTTCCATATCCCACGATCGGGTAAGGACCAGTCGCTCAGGGTGGACTCTTTCATGTCCATTGCTATGCGTTGAAGCGCGAAGCCGTCGTAGCCGCCGGCGTAGAGTGCCCCAACGACACTTCCGGCGCTGGTGCCAACGATGATGTCGAGCTGCACACCTTGGGATTCGAGCGCCTTGATCACACCAATGTGCGCAAACCCCTTGGCGGCACCACCTCCGAGAACGAGTGCGATACGCGGTGGAGGAATGACTACGGGAGGTGGTGGCCGCCCAATTTCCGGTGCCGGCGGCGCGACATCAGGCGTAGTCAGGATCATCTCCGGCGCCGGCTGCACTGCGACCGTAGCCTCCTCGCGCGCAGCGCTCGACTTGGTGACAGCTGGCGTCGTCGCGCAGCCCAAGAGCGATATCACGAGCAGAGGTGCGGCCCACGACCACCACGATTCAGACGTGCGAAGCTCAGGATACACGCAAGGGATCCCTGCGGGCCGAAGAAGGAAGACTCTACATCTGCGACTGGAGGTAATTCTGTAGGCCGACCTTCTGAATCAACGCCAGCTGCGTCTCGAGCCAGTCCACGTGTTCTTCCTCGCTCTCGAGAATGTCTTCGAACAGCTCCCGGCTGATGTAGTCGCCGCTTGATTCGCAGTAGGCAATCGCCTCGCGCAGCACAGGCAACGCCGCAAGCTCCAGCTGCAGGTCGCAACTGAGCGCTTCGGGACCATCCTCGCCAATCAACAGTTTTCCGAGCTGCTGAAGATTCGGCAGGCCCTCCAGGAAAAGGATGCGATTTATCAGTTTGTCGGCATGCTTCATCTCGTCGAGCGACTCATGGTACTCATACTCGTCGAGCTTCTTGAGCCCCCAATTGCGGAACATGCGTGCATGCAGGAAGTACTGATTGATCGCAGTCAATTCGTTCATCAGCACTTTGTTCAAATACTCGATGACTTTGGCGTCGCCCTTCATCGTAGCTCCGATCCGCGGGGAATTTTTGGAAAACAGGCGAACGCATTATAGCCCCGAGACGGGGCTATGAAGACACGGCAGGGCCGGGAAGTCAGGCGGGCAGGAGGGCTCGCGGCGGTCTATCGATTTGGAGAGTCTCGTGCAGCACGGATTCGGCGAATTCCGCGCAAGTGCCACACCCGGCGCCCACCCCGAGACGGGTGCGTAATTCCGTCATCGAGTAGACCCCCTCACATGCAGCCTCGCGGATTTGGCGCTCGGTGACGCCATTACACACACAAACGAACATGCTTTGTTCTCTCCTCTCGAAATGACAGTCTAGATCATAATGAGAATGAGTGTCAATAAAGATTGGCCAGAAAATGCAGCATTGGCCGTGAGGCTGCGGAACCCTTCCCTCACATGTTCGAATGCGTATAATTCGCATTCAAAATATACCCTTTAAATTCCATGGTCCGAGACGAATGCGCCCAAGACTGCTCGCCGTAGTTCTCGCAACTCTCGTTGCAGTCTGCGCCCACGCCGCGGAAACGCGCCCTGCTGCCGACCCGCAGGCAATCCTGCATCTTCTGGACTATGTATCTGTCGAATATCCACAATTCGTCCAATCCGGCAAGGTTGTGAATCAGGCAGAGTATGCCGAGCAAGAGGAGTTTTCCAGCCAGGTTGCGCAGCTGATCCTGGAGCTGCCGGCGAACCCGAAGCGTGAAGCCTTGGCCAAACGCGCGGCCGACCTGGCCAGCATGATTCGCGGAAAGGATGATGGCGCCAATGTCTCGGGATTGGCGAATGAAATCCAACGCGAATTGATCCAGGCCTATAGCGTTGCCGTCACACCCAAACAGGTGCCAGACCTTAGCCAAGCGCAGGCCCTGTACGCCACAAACTGTGCGGCCTGCCACGGAGTGGAGGGGAATGGCGAAGGACCGCTGGCGGCCGGCCTCGATCCAAAGCCAACCAATTTCCGCGATCCAGTCAGGCAGTCGGCACGCAGCGTATACGCCCTGTTCAATACCATCAGCCTTGGCGTCGCTGGCACTCCCATGGTGAGCTTCCAGCAATTACCTGCAGAGGATCGCTGGAAGCTCGCCTTCTACGTCAGTCAGTTCATCGCGAGTGATGAACTGCGGCATCAGGGCGCCAGTGCGTGGGAAAAAGGCGAAGGCCGGACATTGTTCACTGGTCTGGCGCCGCTGGTCACGATGACCCCCGCCGAGGCGCGTGCCCAGGGAAACGGTGCCGAGGGAATTCTTGCGTGGCTACGCACGAAACCGGGTGCAGTGGCCGGAAAAACTTCGCCGGTCGGCTTCAGCATCCAGACCATGGAGCGAAGTCTCACTGCCTGGAAGGAAGGACATGCCGAGGAGGCCTATCAACTCGCGGTGACTGCTTATCTCGAGGGGTTCGAGCTCGCCGAAGGCTCGATTGACGATGTCGATCGTGATCTGCGAACACGAACCGAACAGGCCATGATGGCATACCGTAACGCCGTTAGAGATCCGGCCGTCGCCTCGAGCGTGCCTGCTCAATACGAAACGGCGGTACACCTGCTCAACGAATGTCAGGAGCGCTTGGATGCGCGCGGCGTTTCGCCTGCCGCCAACTTCGTCAGCTCCCTGATAATCATTTTGCGCGAGGGCCTGGAAGCGATCCTCGTGCTCGCGGCCATGGCCGCGTTCCTGACGAAGACTGGGCGGCGCGAGGGGTTACGGTGGCTGCATGGCGGCTGGATCATAGCGCTGCTACTTGGCGCGCTCACTTGGATTGTGTCGAGCAAGCTCATCAGCATCAGCGGGGCGCAGCGCGAAGTGACCGAGGGGTTGACCGCCCTGCTCTCATCCGCTGTGCTGCTGTATGTTGGTTTCTGGCTGCACGGTAAATCCAGCACCGCCAAGTGGAATACCTTCATTCGAACGCAGATGACCGGCGTCACCAAGGAAGGCTCTTGGCTGGGTGTTGGACTAGTCTCTTTCCTGGCGGTGTACCGAGAAGTGTTCGAGACCGTGCTGTTCTATGAAGCTCTGTGGGTCCAATCGGATGCGGCCGGGAAAAGCGCGATCCTTGCAGGCCTGGGCACCGGCGTAGTCGCCCTCGTAATTCTGTCCTGGCTGATCATCCGCTTTTCCGTGCGTTTGCCGCTCGGAATATTCTTCGGTGCCAGTTCGGTGCTGCTGGCGGCGATGTCAGTGATCTTCGCCGGCCAGGGCGTCGCGGCGCTTCAGGCGGCAGGCAAGCTGCCGGCCAACGCGATCAATTTCCCCACGGTGCCATTGCTGGGGATCTATCCCAACATGCAAGGCGTGGTGCTGCAGGTATTACTGCTTGCACTGATCATCGGTGGATGGCTTTACATGCGCAGCCAGGACCGCCGCGTTTGACTTTCAGTAAGTCACTTCCCCGAATACATGCGTTGAAATACCCCGTCCTTGTCGACTAACAGGTGTTTCAGGGCTGCAGCAATATGTATGACTACCAGCGCCACTAACACGTAGGACGTAATCTCATGCACCTGCTGGATGCTGTCGCGCAAGGGCTTGTTCTCCTCGAAAAACGGCCCGATCGAGAATAGCCCGAAATACTTGACGCCGTATTTGGTGAACTGCGAGGCGATAAAGCCTGTCAGCGGCATCAGGATCACGCAAACATAGAGGAGCACGTGACTGATCCTGGCGGCAGTCACCTCCCACGCAGGCATCGAGGCGGGCAGCACAGGCGGCTTGTGATTAAGACGCCACCATAGGCGGATAAGCACGAGCACACCGACTGTAGTGCCGATCGATTTGTGCAGGTTGAACCAGAACGACCGCTCTGGCGCACCCTTCGGAATGCCGATCATGTACCAGGCGACGCCAACCAGCGCAAATACGCCCAGGGCGATCAGCCAATGCAGAGCAATCGCGACGTTGGAATAGCGCTTGTCCGCGCTGTGATCGGGCGCTACGGCAGATTGTGCGCTCATTATTGTATTTCCCCCTGATGGTCGAAGGGCCTCATCCTACAGACCGCCGCATGCTCATGACAACCCCCGGCATGACGCGGCAGCTCCGGAACTTCGCCAAATGACCAAAATGCATTCGCCAAATAAAAAAGGCTGCCCGAAGGCAGCCCTTTTCATAAGTACAGTGCTATTAGCGGTTGGCAATGTACATCGTTACTTCAAAGCCAAAACGCATTTCGGTGAATTCGGGTTTGGTCCACATAATGTAGCTCCTCAAAGTTAGTGGTTGATACTGCTGTTAACGACTATGGAAAACACCCCAACCTACGCTTTGCATTCTCCCCACATCCGCCACTTCGGGCCAGCGTAATACGCTGAATACGGGCTCATGATTTTCATTAGATTTCACAGAACACCACCGCCGATGGCACGATGCACAATCAAGGTTCCAGGAGCCCAGCCCGCATCGCGATGATGGCGAGTTCGGCTGAATTCGAGGCCCCGAGCTTCTGCTTGATATTGTAGAGATGAGTGCCGATCGTCCGTGGACTCAGCGATAGGATCTCGGCGATTTCGGCGACGGACTCCCCTTTCGCCAGCGCCAGAAAGACCTTGAATTCCTTCTCGCTGAGCATGTCCACCGGACTCTTCTCACCGCTCAATTGCTGCATCGCAAGCTGCTGAGCGATCGAGGGCTCCAGGAATGTTTTTCCCTGGTTAACCTGGCGGATGGCCTGGATCAATTCCTCTGCCGCACTACGCTTGGTCAAGTAGCCGACGGCGCCCGCTTTGAGGACACGGCGCGCGTGCATCGCATCCTCATGCCCGGACAGTACCAGGACTTTGGCGCCGGGCTCCCGCGCGAGAATCCGGCCAACGGCCTCCAAGCCGCCGATCCCCGGCATCGAGATGTCCATCACGACAACATCAGGACGCACCTCCGGGAACAGCCGCACGGCCTCCTCGCCGCTCTCGGCCTCTGCCACCACCTTGATGTCCGTAGTGCCCTCGAGCAGTAACCTGAAGCCCATGCGCACGACCGCGTGGTCGTCCGCCAACATCGTTCGGATCGTACGTTCCGTCATCTAGGAAGAGCCACACTTGCATCCACAAAAGCCTGCCGCGATCCGTTCATGCCGCGGTTCGCGCGACCTGCTGCACCGGGATCGAGGCGCCTACTCTGACGCCGCCACCCGGCCGGCTGTCCAGTTGAAACCGGCCGCCCAACGCCTGAACTCGTTCGCGCATCCCCATAAGGCCGAAGCGCGCAGCTTCCGTCTCGTTGCGCTCCCCGAGGCCTTTGCCGTTATCGCGCACCATGACCTCGACGCGATCGCCATTGCGCACGACCTCGATCTGCGCCTTGGTAGCGGCCGCATGTCGTACCACGTTGGTGATGCACTCCTGAATGATCCGATAGATCGTGATGTTCACCGTCTCGCCAAGGTCGTTGAGATCGCCCGACAGAGCCAGATGCAATTCGATCTCGGGATGACGCGCACGCCAGGTGGCTACCCAATCTTCCAGGGCCTCGCGCAACCCCAGATTATCCAGGGCGCTGGGGCGAAGCTGTCGGATGATGCCATGAACGACATCGTAGATGTGGCCGGCGACCTGCACGATCGTCTGCGCATTGGTATGGATGTCGGGCATGCTCGAGTGTGTGCGGTTTGCGATCACCGCCCCGATCGTCTTGATGGCGGTGACGCACTGGCCCAGCTCATCGTGCAGTTCACGCGCGATGGAGCGCCGTTCCTCCTCCAGTCGCGTCTGAATCAATTGCGTGAGGCGCCGGTTCTGCTCCAGCTCGGCCTCGGCCTGCTGCGCACGCTTGTGCTCGGTAATGTCGCGCATGCTGCAGATTTCGCCGATGACTTCGCCGCTGGCCGGATCCACCAGCGGTGCGGCAGATAAGGCCACTTCCACGATGCGCCCGTCACGAGTAAGCCGTCGCGTTTCCAGGTTTTCAATCCAGCGCCGCTCACCGATGCTGCGCAGATTCTCCGAGACTTCCGACTCCAGTCCGGGAGGCGTCAGCAAAGTCGCGGAGCGTCCGACGATCTCATCCGAACGGAATCCGAACAATCGCTCGGCCGCAGGATTCCAGAAGGAAACGTTGCCCTGCAGGTCGTGAATCATGATGGCGTCGCTGGACTGTTTGGCTACCAGCGCCAATCGTCGGTTCTCCGCATGGCTCTCCTCCAGCGCGTCGGCCATGCGATTGAAGGTGTGTCCGATCGCATCGAACTCCGGAAGCGGAAATGCTGGCAGACGCACGTCGAACTTGCCTTGCTCCATCTGGGAGAGGCCGGCCAGGATTTTGTGCACCGGACGAAGTGAGCGGCCAAGCAGGAAGAACACCGTGATATTGACCACCACCAGAAACCCGAGCAGCAACCATATGAGCTTCTTCAGGTCGTCCCAGGCATCCAGGATGGAACGCGAGGCATCTGGCGTCACCACCACTCGGCCAATGCTGCTTCTCAGTTCGAGCTCCGGCAGCGCTGGCGCAACCAGCCGGGCGAACCAGTCCGGAGCTGCCCGACCGGTCTTGTATGCCGAAGGCGGCGAGGTATACACCAACGCTCCGGACGAGTCGTAGAAGCGGATTTCATGCGCACGCACGCGTCCCAGGTTCTGTAGAAACGACAGCAACATCGCGCTGGGCCTTCCGCCATCGCGCGCCAGATCGCTGTTGTAGAGCACCGTGTTCAAATGCTGCAGGGTGACCTTGGTGCCCGCCTCCATCTCCTCGCGAATGGACCGGCGCGTGTCGTCGACAACGATCTCAGCGGTCACCAGCGTGAACAGCACGATCAGCGCCGTGATGATTAGATTGATGCGGAAACGTAAGCTCACAGTATCGGCTTCATATCCTGAGTAGCCTGGACCAGCGCTGCGCTCATTGCGGGATGCATGGCGGAATGTCCTCCATCTTCCACCATTCGCAACTGCAGCGCAGGCCATGCCTGCTTCAGCGCGTGCGCGGTGACAGGCGGGCAAGCCAGATCGCGCCGGCCTTGCACCAGGATGGCGGGCAAATGCGTGATCCGTCCTACTCTATCGAGCAATGCGCCTGGCTCCAGAAAGCATTCATTCACCAGGTAATGCAATTGCACTCGCATACGCGCTAACAGCGCGTTATTGTCCGCACTCGGGCTCGCGCTCGGCGCGGTGCCAGCCGCCTCGCCCACAGCCATCGTCGCATTCTCATAGGCGGCCCAGCGCCGCGCCGCGTCGTGATCGCCGGCGCCGATGCGCGTGCCGTAGTAGGCAAGCAGATTTGCGCTGGTTGGCTGTACGACCGCCTCAGCCAACTGTTGCCAGGCCTCGGGAAGAAAGTGGTGCAGGCCCTCGAGATACCACTGCAACTCGGCCTTCGAGGCCAGGAACAATCCGCGCAGCACCAACCCGGTGACACGCTGGGGATGTGCTTGCGCATAGGCCAACGCGAGCGTACTGCCCCATGAGCCTCCAAAGACGAGCCAGCGCTCGATCCCCAGATGCTGGCGCAGCCGTTCCAGATCATCGACCAGATCCAGTGTGGTATTGAAAGTGGTTTCACCGGAAGGCGTCGAGCGGCCACAGCCGCGCTGATCGTACAACACGATCGAGTAGAAGGCCGGGTCGAAGAAGCGCCGGTGGCCAGGATTGCAACTGCTGCCTGGTCCACCGTGCAAGAACACGACGGCAACACCATCGCTGCGGCCGGATACTTCGTAATACATGCTGTGTCCCGCGCCTACATCGAGCATGCCTGTCTCGCACGGCTCTATTGGCGGGAACAAGTTACTCATCGCAATACCAGAATACCGGAACACACCGCGCCGGCCATTTAGGGCTTGACCTTGCGCTTAAACACGATGGGAACTTGCACAGTGAACTCTTGCGAGCGCAGGGCGTCGGGAATCGGCGGCATCTGGATGCGACTGATGATCTCAATGGCCTTCTCGTCCAGCATCTCATAGCCGCTACTGCCCCCGACAGTGAAGGACTTAACTTTGCCGTCGGCGCCGAAAAGTAGCCTGACCTGCGTTGTTCCTTCGTAGCCCTTTTGACGGGCAAGGCGCGGATAATCCAGATCTTCGCGAACCTGCGACCGAACACGCTTCGAGATTTCGAGCCCGAATTTCTCCCGTGCACCGTCGTCACCCTTACCCGTAGACGCGCGTGGCTTCGACATTAAGGGCGGTGGAGGCGCTGCTACTGCTGGTCCAGGCTTAGCTT
>Ga0209048_10006350_pt1 | contig 11076 bp, 11 predicted proteins | sample FrelakmetCRP12CR_FD_187146 | JGI IMG/M metagenome (GOLD analysis project Ga0209048, IMG submission 187146) | Freshwater lake sediment microbial communities from the University of Notre Dame, USA, for methane emissions studies - CRP12 CR (SPAdes)... | ecosystem: Environmental > Aquatic >... | reverse complement strand
GTCGACGGCCTTCGATGACGGCTCGAAGAGCCCAAGCGACACGCCCTTGGCATACGCATTGAGGCCAGCCACTGCGCGTCCCGACATCTTCCGGCATTCAGCCGGCGAAAGAATCTCCCGCGCTCGAGAAGCGGCCGACAAGGAAAAAGAAGAAGCCGACAGAGAAGCGCTCACCGAGCGTGCCGACCGCTCCTCCTGCAATAGAAATGCGACAGGAGCGGCCTGGCGCCGTCACGAAAAGCTCCGGGACTCGAACGGTGCCGGACAAGATTGAACCGACCGATAAGACTGTTCGCACACTCGCGAAGCGATCAAGAAAACATTTTCTTCAATCGAATTATCCGAACGGCAAACGGAAACGAAATCACGTCGCCAAGACCGCACGAAGGCCGCAAGGTGGATAAATCCGCGAGAGCAGAAAAGGCGTTGATAGTCAAGACATATATATTCGTCAGCCGCTGCAGCGGCGACCAATCTCCGGCTTGTCCAGTGTTCAACATGCTCGACGAAACATTCAGGTCGAGTAGCTCGGCTCATCGAACCTCTTGACCAGGCTATATGATAACCGTTCGGAGCATCTTATTTCGAAGTTCGGGTCGGAGCCTGAGCGGCCCTCGCGTCATTGGCGTCGGCGCAATCTTTGGGAGGACGCTCCCATCCGAAAACGCTCCGACCGCCATAGGAATGGGAGAGCCGTTGCTCTTGTGCGATCAACCTCTCTATAGGAGGGTCCGAGGCATGGCGCTCGACATGTCGAGCCTGCTCATCGAGTCGCTTCAGCACGGCCAGCTCTTCTTCACGTCCGAGCTTTGCGCTTTGGACCGCCGACTTGAGCACCTGAATCGTCTGATCATAGACCCGAAGTGGCACAGGAAACGGATGCCGGTCCTTGCCTCCGTGCGCAAACGAAAAGCGCGCTGGGTCGGTGAAGCGGCAGGGTGCGCCGTGCACGACCTCGGCGACCATCGCCAGCGCGCGAACGGTTCGCGCTCCCACGCCTGGAACGAGGAGCAGCTCGGCGAAGTCGGAAGGGCCCCGATCCGCCGCGGCAGTCAGGTTAGCGTAAAGGCGCGACGCCAGCACGTCGCTTGGGCGGACGTCGTGATGGGTCGGCATGATCAAATGCGGCAGAAAGAGCTGCCTCGGAACCGTCGGTGTGGCAAGCTTTCCAGCCCGCGCATCTAAGGCCGACAATTCGCGCGCGATCCCGTCCGGACCCAATGATTGCAGAACGTCGAGTTGACTGCGGCGGGACGTTTCGGCACGGCGATCAGTGAGGTTGATGATCTCACCCTGCCCTGCTCCGTCAATGGCGGAGTGCGGCTCTTCGACAAAACTTTTCAGGCCTTCCGAAAGCCAATGGTAACGGCGAGCTTGCTTGCGGTCTCCGTTCATTCCCTGCTGGATGACGACCCACCGGCCATCGTTAGTCACGATGAAGCCGTGAAGATAAAGGTCGAAGCCGTCCTGCACGGCGGCGCTGTCCACCTTGGCGACGAGTCGACTGGCGTTCGCCAGCGCCGACCCGTCAAATCCCACCTGTTCCCCGATTGACACGAGCTCCTGGGGAGTTTGCCGCGAATGGTTCCCACGGCCGCCACAGACGTGGATTCCCAGCTCGTTCGAGAGCGGCGCTAAGCCGCGCTTCAACGCGCCGATCACGCTCGTGGTGATGCCCGACGAGTGCCAGTCCATGCCCATCACCGCCCCGAAGGACTGGAACCAGAAGGGGTGGGCGAGGCGACGCAGCAGCTCGTCGCGGCCATAATGATGGACGATTGCTTCGCTCATCACCGCGCCGAGGCGAGTCATTCGATTCGCCAGCCACTTTGGCACCCGCCCGCCGTGCAAGGGAAGATCGGCGCTTCCAGATCTCCGTGCCATTGGTCGTCCTGTGCATCGCTTGCGACGTGACTGGGAATCACCCTGCCGCCACGCGGTCGCCGATGGAGTCGCATAGCTCCGCACCGGTGACAAGGACGGACTGAACGGCCGCGGAAGTGTTGCAATCCGCCAACAAGAGACATTCAAATGCTTTGGCGATTTTGGCGGCATTCGGTATGCAACTACAAAGTGGAGCGCTAGGCGCCCATGCTGCCTTTCAGCCGCGAGGTGAAACGGCTGGAACGGCCGAAACGCAGCCTGACTGCCTATCGACCCGCCCTCCTGACGAAGTGATGTAGCCGTCAACCATGGAGCACGCTCGTGTCCATGATGGAGCAAAAGTTAGCTATTGGCGCAACCACGTCGTTCGAGCCGACCAGATGAAGTCGCGGGTCATGACCTGAGGTGGACGTTCCGGGCGGCGAAAGCCGTCATTTGTCCAATGTCCGCTCTCGAATTTTCGTTCGGGGAACGACTGTGACTAGGCGTCACGTTGACCTTGCGCCCCCGATCGGCGCAGGGTTTCTAGGTCATAGACCCGATACTTCAGCAAAGTAGGGTTGGCTTTGTGGAAAATAAAAGTGGTCCACAGGGATAGTCAGAACAATAATGGAGCGCACCAATGAAACTACCGAGTTTATGGTCTGGCAACCAGGACCTAGTGACCGATCCATTCAGATCATTCCGGCGCGAAATGGAAAACATGTTCCACGCGTTCGATCGGAACTTGCCTTCGTTGAACGTTGGGGCGGGCATGCCGGCCATCGATGTGGCGGAAACCAAGGACGCATTAGAGGTTACAGTCGAACTTCCGGGGGTAGAGGAGAAAGACATTAAAGTGAGCCTGGACGGCAACCAGCTTGTCATCTCTGGTGAGAAAAAGGAGGAGACCAAGAAGGACGAAAAGGATTGGCACGTGGAGGAGCGCAGCTACGGCTCGTTCTACCGGTCGATGTCCCTGCCTTTCAAGCCGGAAGACGGAGCTGTCGAAGCTCACTTTGACAAGGGAGTTCTCCACCTCAACATAAAGAAGCCCGGTGAAGTCGTGAAAAGCGCCAAGACTATAGAGATCAAGCCGGGGGCACCTCCGACGGCAGCTGGATAAAGATGCATTTCTATCGCCGATGACATCGGGCCGGCGTGCCTGGGGCGCTGTCGGCCCCAACACGATGCCCTCGCGTTTGCAAACCGACTATTGATCGATGAACCCGGTTCGCGCGTTTCGACGTTGTCGTAGAATTGCAGAAAAAGGGAGCGAAGCCTTCGTCGGCGAGCTGGCGAAGAATGGCGTTTTTATCATCTTGGACAACAATGGCCCCGCCTAAAATATAAGTTGTCAGAGCCGCGAGAAAGCACTTTTCGAAGAGAGGCCGTATGACCGCATCGAAAGTTTTGATCGTCTACTATTCTCGCACGGGCGCCACACGCAGACTGGCCGAGGCCCTCGCGAAAGCGCTTCAGGCCGACATCGAGCCGATCATCGACAGGAAGAATCGTTCAGGAATTTTCGGATACCTGCGCTCAGTCGCCGAGTCGTTTGAAAGGCGTGGTGCAGCCATCGAGCCCATGAAGACTGATGCGAGTTCCTATAACTTGGTTGTCATCGGGACGCCGGTCTGGGCTTGGTCGGTTTCGTCGCCAGTCAGATCGTACTTGGCGGCTAACAGAGGCCGTCTGCCCGACGTCGCTTTCTTTTGCACGATGGGCAGCCGAGGCAGCGAGCGGGCATTCGAGAGGATGCAGGCCATCGCTGGCAAGGCGCCCCGAGCCGGTTGTGCTGTGACCGCGCGCGAGGTGGCGTCAGAGGCCTACGGGACGCACATCGCGCGATTCGTGGAGCAGCTCAAAACACTGCGACCAGCGTGATTTCATCGCTGGCTATCAGCGCGTGGACCGCGACATCGGACCGCGTGTACAGGAAGGTCGATGTCTCCAAGACCGTCGCTGGCGAGCTCCGCGAGGAGTGTTGATGTCAGCCGCCGACCTCTATTGAATTAAGATCGCACCAGATCCTCAATGCTTTTTCTTCGGCTTTCGCTTCAAAATCGTACCATTGATCGAGTGCGCCCCTTCGATCCAGCAGATCCTTGAATCTGGCGTAGGCGCCCCTTCTATTGAAAATTTGTCGAACTTCGTCGAAGTCGGCGGGCAAGAATTGGCGGGCGAAGTCTAATACGAGCGGCTTGCCTAGATCGAGTTCTCTCTTGTCAGGGATTGGGACGTATTTCTCGCTGTCGTCGATGTCATCCGGCAATTCCTCCAAGTCATCAGAGAGTTCGGAATGCCAATAGACCTTGCCTGACTGCCTACACAGAAAGGCCTGATGTTCGCCCAGGCCGCCAGCGCTGACGAATTCGAAGGCTTCCAATATGTCCTTCAAGCTCACAGACATTTGCTCGGACGCCGATTCACAGCTTGAGGTGGATGCATCATAAGCCGAAGGGATAGGTGTCTGGCGCGCCCTCTGGCTGACCGCTGGCGAGCGGCGTCACCGCGCTCGTTTCCGCAAACCAGACATAGGCGTCGAACTGATCGGAGAGGATCGCCTCGAAATAATGGCTCAGCAATTCTGTATCCGGTCGGTAGACGACCCCGATTGCGCGCTCCAACCGCGGCTTCGACAAGGCGTCGCGCAATTCGCTTTTGGCGCCCGAGCGCCAGTCGGTCAAGGAACGTTCGACGAGGGCCAACCGGAAGACACGCTCATAACTGTCGAGGCGCGCGGGGATGACCGTCATGATTTCCATGGGCCAGCCCCAATCGCTCGCGGCCGCCACCGTCCCCCGATCCGTGCCGAAGCCGATCAGCACCGCTGAGTCCCCAAATGCCGCACGACAGAACTCGCCAATATTGAATTCGCCTTGCCAGCCCATGGCGGTCGCCGCGGCGTTGCCGATGTGCGAATTATGCGCCCACACGACTGCTTTCGCATCGTCGCCACGCGCATCAAGCAGCCGCACCAGCGTATCGAACATATGGCGATCGCGCAGATTCCACGATTCTGTTGAGCTGCGATACATGAGCCGATAGTAATGTTCCGCGGCCCGCACCACTCTTGCGTTCTGCGTCGCGTCGAAAAAAGATTCGCCGTCGCTACGAACATATTCGAGCCGCTTATCGAGTAGTGCGCGCAGTTCCGCCAGCACCCCGTCCTCGCATGGCGACTTGTCGAGATACAACGCGGCGCGACCATAGCGAGCAGGCTCGTCCTGCCAAGGGGTGAGGCAGCCATAACGGCGGCGCGCCGTTTTGGCTTCCTGCGGGTCAACCCGATCAAGATAGGAGAGAACTGCGGTGATCGAAGTTCCTAAACTGTAGATATCGAGTCCGCAAAACCGGGTGCGTGCGTGTGCGGGTAGCTTCTCATTATGCGCGCGCAGCCATTCGACGAAATCGTGCATTTCGACATTGCGCCACATCCAAGTGGGGAAGCGGGCGAAAGCTTCTTTGGGCGATGGTTCATGCGCCTTGTGGCGCACGTGGCGATCGATCCGCGCGGCGTCAGGCCAATCCGCCTCGACGGCGACGATGTTGAATCCGTGCTTTTCGATCAGGCGCCGCGTGATCATTGCGCGGGCTCGGTAGAATTGCGACGTGCCGTGAGTCGCTTCTCCGAGTAGGATGACCTTCGCATCCGCAAAACGGTCGAAAAACGCGCCGAAATTCTCGGCGTCATCCGGTGATGGCAGGGGCTCGCAAGAAGCGCGAACGATCGCGGCCGTCTCATCGGCTTCCTGGGCGCGAAAGGCCTCGCTAACGAGCATGTCGACCATGGCTCACCTTGACCTGCACATTATTTCCGAAAAGGGTCGCCGGTTTCAGGATTTTTAGCCGCTTTTCAAGAGTTCGAAGTCAAATGGTAGTGATCGAAGCCGTTTGCCGGTCGCAGCGAAGATTGCATTCGAGACCGCCGGAGCAATAGGAGGAACGCCAGGTTCGCCGACGCCCGTCGGCGACTGGTTCGATTTTACGATATGGACGTCCACGGCTGGCATGTCGGATAAGCGCAGTGGTTCATAAGTATCAAAATTGGCTTGATCGACCAGACCATCGCTCAATGTGATCTTGCCGCGCAACGCGGCCCCAAGGCCAAAGCCGACGCCGCTTTCGATTTGCGCCTTGATCACATCGGGATTGACCGCAATCCCGCAGTCGAGGGCAGCTACGACGCGATCGACTTTAACCGTCGAACCCGTCACCGAAACATCGACGACCATCGCCACAATCGTGTGGAAACTCTCATGGAGCGCCAAGCCGCGCCCTTTTCCGCGAGGCAATTTCGTTCCGTAGCCCGCCTTCTCAGCGGCGAGCTTCAAAACGGCCGCGTGGCGTGGATGCTCCTCAAGCAAAGCGAGCCGGAATGACAGAGGATCCTTGTTCGCGGCCTGAGCGAGTTCGTCGATCATGACCTCGACGGCATGCGCGGTGTGGGTATGCCCCACGGACCGCCACCACAACGTCGTGACCGGCGACGTCGCATTGCGCCAATCGACCTGCATGTTGGGGATCGCATAAGGCATGTCGACAATGCCTTGGACCGCCGTCAGATCGACGCCGTCCTTGGCCAACCCGCCCTCCATCGGCGTTCCGATGATGAAAGACTGGCCAACGAGACGATGACGCCACGCCAGGAGCTTCCCGCTGGAGTCGAGGCCCGCGCGGACGGAATGGTAGAACATGGGCCGATACCGGCCGCCCGTGATGTCATCCTCTCGTGTCCAGACGAGATGGATGGGCCGCTTGCCGCCGCTCGCCTTAAGGATTGTCGCCGCCTCAGCGATATAGTCGGCGTTCGGCGTGGAGCGACGGCCGAATGAACCCCCGGCCCAAAGCGTGTGAATTTGCACCTGATCGGGGCGTAGGCGGAGGATTGCGGCGGCTATGGATTGTTCGACTGTTTGAGACTGCGATCCGGCCCAAATGTCGCAGCCCTCTACTGTTCTTTCGACCGTGCAGTTCAAAGGCTCCATCGGAGCGTGAGCCAGATAGGGAAAGGTGAACTCTGCTTCGATCGTCTTCGCGCATTTCGCGAGAACCGCATCAGCGTCGCCTTTTTTCATTGCAGGCGCGCCCGGCGTCGCGGCGAGGTTCTTGTATTCATCGAGCATGGCGGCGGTCGAGCGACGCTCGGCCTTGGATTCGTCCCACTGGACTTTCAGCGCGTCGCGAGCCTGGATGGCGGCCCATGTGTTTTCGGCCAGGACCGCGACGCCCTGAGGGATTGCGATCGCGTCGACGAAGCCCTTGACGGCCTTCGCGCCGTCCGCATCGAAGGATTTGACGATTCCTCCAAAGCGCGGCGGACGGGCGATGACCGCGGTCAGCATGCCCGGTCGGCGAATATCTTGCGCATAGATCGCCTTGCCGGTCGTCTTTTCGTTGGAATCGATCCGAGGCGTTTTTGCGCCGATCAGTTCGAACTTGTCGGGATCCTTCAATGTAACGTCGGCGGGCAGAGGCATATGCGTCGCTTTCTCCGCGAATTGGCCGAAACTGCCCGACTTGCCTGATCGATGAGAGAGCCGGCCCTTGTGAACCGCAATCTCGGAAGCGGAAACTTTCCACTCCTCCGCCGCGGCGGCGACGAGCATGGCGCGCGCCGCGGCCGCCGCCGATCGCAACTGATCCCACGAATTTGCAACGGACGTCGATCCGCCAGTCCCTTGCATCGGACCGAAAGCGAGATTGTTGTAAAGCTTCGCGTTAGCCGGCGCGAATTCCGCGCGCATTTGCGACCAGTCTGCGTCCAACTCCTCGGCGACGATCGTCGTAAGCCCAGTGGTGACGCCCTGCCCCATGTCGAGGTGCTTGATCAGCACGGTCACGCTGTCGTCCGGCGCGATGTGGATGAAGGCGTCCGGCATGGGAGGAGCTTTGGGTCCGGCGCCGGCTTTGCTCCCATTCGCCGCCTCTTCGGCGTGCGCTTCCTCGCCGAGGGCGAAGCCGATGACGAGCGCGCCCGCTCCCGCGGCGGAGACGACTAGGAAATTGCGACGCGAAGACGAGGGCGTAAGTCTTTTCGAGAGCATCGCCGCGTACATGAGACATTCTCCTCAACCGAGCACACGCGAGGCTTCGTGGATGGCCGCTCGAATCCTGACATAGGTCGCGCATCGACAGAGATTGCCGTCCATCACATTCTCGATGTCGGCGTCCGTCGGCTTGGACTTTCCATTCAATAGAGCGATCGCGCTCATGATCTGGCCTGACTGGCAATAGCCGCATTGCACAACGTCGAGCCGCCGCCAAGCCGTTTGCACCGCGTCGGCCACCTTGCCTGAGACGCCCTCGATCGTGGAGATTCTCTTCCCCGAGACGCTGGAGACCGGCATCAGACAAGACCGCACAGCCTTTCCATCGATATGCACGACACAGGCGCCGCAGACCCCCTTCCCGCAACCGAACTTGGTTCCGGTCAGGCCGACAAAATCGCGAAGAGCCCAAAGCAAAGGCATGTCTGGCGCGACGTCGAGATCGTGCTCTGTCTCGTTCACCAGCAGTTTCATTGTGCTCTCCTGGCCCGTGCGACGATCCGCCGCCCCAGAGCGTCGCGCCGCTCCTGAGAAAATAGCCGCGCGCCGGGATTTCCCAAGGGACAGCGCGGCCCGGGCTCGATCGGCGGGACTTCTACGCTAAATTATATCGCATCGGCCTTCTCGGATCGAGTGGGCTTCAAATGCGCTGGACCGCGGTCACGCTGAAGGTGTCGGCGCGCCGGCATTCAGCGGAGGCCGCGGGGTCATCCGCCGACACCAAGAACCAACGCCGGCGCGACTCTTGGAGAAGATCGGCATGGCTGAAATAGCCGCAATCATTCTTGCGGCCGGAAAATCTTCGCGCTTCTCGCGGGGCGGCGCGAAATTGATCGCCGATTTCGCCGGCAAGCCGCTCGTTCGGTGGGCCGTCGACGCCGCGATGGCGTCTCGCGCCAATCCCATCATCGTGGTCACTGGCTACGCTCGGGAACAGATCCAAGCGGCGATTGGCGACCCAAGAGTGGTTTTCGTCCACAACGAGGACTATGCGACGGGACTCGCATCTTCCTTGCGCGCCGGATTGGCCGCGCTGCCCCGCGAGGCCGCCGGCGTCGTGATATGCCTTGGGGACATGCCAAAGGTTACGTCTTCGCTGATTGACCGTCTGATCGCGCGCTTTGCTCGCGCATGCGGAGAGGCGCATGCGATCGTCCCGGTTCATGAAGGCCTATGGGGCAACCCAGCGCTGATCGCACGCGGCCTGTTTGAGCGCATCGCAACGCTCGAAGGCGACGAGGGAGCCAAACGTATTCTTAAAGAACCGACCACGAAGGTCATCGAATTGCCTGTCGAGGACGCCGGCGCCCTCGTCGATATCGACGCCCCGGAAGACCTGCGTGACTTTTTGCGCCAGAACCGCATCGATCCGAGCCGATTGAAGAACGAAAGCGGCTCCGACTGAGCTCTGTGGTCGCGGATCTCGCTTCAGAGAGTGCAAGAGCTTTCAATCGATAGGAGGCGCTTTTCTCGATGTCCTCGCTATATTCTCTATCTCCTGCGCAGTGATGATTCGTCGACTGACCCTTTCCGATTGCGACCTCCGGAACGAAGACATGTCGATCACAGACGCCGAAATTTTGGCGAAAGCCGAGGAATGGAAGCGAAGCGGAAGAAAAGTCGCGCTGGCGACGGTCGTCGAGACATGGGGTTCGGCGCCGCGTGAAGCGGGCGCGCATCTCGTGATCGATGCGGATGGCAATTTCTTTGGTTCGGTCTCAGGCGGATGCGTCGAAGGCGACGTCGTCGCCGAGAGCTCGGAGATAATCGAAAGCGGCGTCGCCAGAGTGCTCGAGTTCGGAGTGGCCGACGAAACCGCTTGGCGCGCAGGTCTCTCATGCGGCGGGCGGATAAGAGTCTATGTCGAAAGAATCGACGACTGAAGAACAATCGACCAGCACTCATCTGACCCTCGGCCCAGCGGGCGCTTCCCGCACCCGGAAAATGTCATGCGTCTCGAACTTCTGAGCCTCGTCAATCGCGAGCGCGGAGCGCGCCGAGCGGTCGTTCTCGTCAGCAATCTCCAAAGCCATGAGCAGAGGGTGGTCCTCGAAGCCAATGTCTCGCACGACGATATGGCTGAACAAATCGCGTTACGATTGCAGTTCAAAAAGAGCGGGCTGATCGAATTCAAAGGAAAAAGCTTTTTTCTGACAGTCATGACGCCTTCTCCGCGTCTCGTCATGATCGGCGCGGTGCACATTTCTCAAGCATTGGCGAGCATGGCGACGCTTGCGGGATTCGATACGATAATCGTTGATCCTCGCGCCGCATTTGCGACGGTCGAGAGGTTTCCCGGCGTGCATCTCATGGTCGAATGGCCCGACACGGCGCTCGCAAAGATCGGCCTCGACGCTTATACGGCGGTAGCCTGTCTGACTCATGATGCCAAAATCGATGATGTCGCGCTCGCATTGGCGCTTCGCGCCCAGTGCGCCTATATCGGCGCGCTTGGCTCCAGCAACACACATACGAAACGCCTCGAACGGCTTGCCCAGACAGGCTTTGACAAAGAGACGCTCGGACAAATACATGCGCCGATCGGCCTCGACATCGGCGCCGCAAGCCCCGCGGAAATCGCCGTCTCGGTTCTCGCCGAAATCATCTTGACGTCACGCCGCAAGCCGTTGCGACGCGAGAAATTCGCGACGGACGGAAAAAAATGACGTCCGCCTGAACGTGCCCCCTTGGCGTCCTGCGCGCTTTTCGACAATGTCTCGCTTCATAGCCACTCTCCATGGGCGAATGGACGAATGGTTTTGGTTGCCGAACTGGCGGCTGCCAATTTCGAACAAGACATGAACCTGTTTTTCTGCGAGCCAAGGTCAAAAGCGCCACATTGCGCGAAAGCTGTCGAGGTCGTCTCGCGAGCCCGCCTGATTCAAGCCGTCACCCAAAATCATGCATATCTCGAAGGGAGAGCCAATCCTCGTGAAAGCGGAAACGATACCCCAAGAGAGCTTACATGATTACGTGGTCGCCATTTGCACGCACGACTACCCCAACCTGCGAATTGTGGTAGCGGGATTGTTTGCGGAAACAACCTTTTTTGGGCGCGTAATATATACCCTGCTCACGGCAGAACCCGAAAATCCTTTGGGTTGATGACGCGGAAGTTGTCGGTGACCGAATCACAAAATTCTGGCCAGTCTTCGGGGAC
>Ga0209048_10006349_pt1 | contig 11076 bp, 8 predicted proteins | sample FrelakmetCRP12CR_FD_187146 | JGI IMG/M metagenome (GOLD analysis project Ga0209048, IMG submission 187146) | Freshwater lake sediment microbial communities from the University of Notre Dame, USA, for methane emissions studies - CRP12 CR (SPAdes)... | ecosystem: Environmental > Aquatic >... | reverse complement strand
AAGTCCGATATTGAACATAAATCCTCCTGTGAAGTTTTATATCATAATTTTTCTCTTTATTGCAATGGGGGACAGACCTTTTGACTTGTGTGAAATCTGAAGAGGTCACTTAAATGTCCTTGTCGTTTCATCATATAGTCCTTATAATAATTTTTAAAGGATAAACCCTGGAACTTGAATTTCTAAAAACCTTGGTCCTTTACATTGTTGGAGTCTTGAATCCTAAAACAGAGTCGCACCCTACCCTGATAGAGAGGGAATTGAGTTTTGAAAGGTTGCATGATATAAATTGGTAACCCAAAAAACTGGAGAAACCAACGATGACTGTCATCCACATCAATGTCCCCTATTCCATGCTTCTTCATCGTATCGATTTTGCGATCGAGAACCGAATCCATCCTGAAATCTATTTCAGTGCAGAGGATTTGGATGCCTGCCACGAAAAGGATGTTCAACATTTGTCTAAGAGGCTCCGAGAAAACCAATTGGAAATTACCCTCCATGGTCCATTCATGGATTTAAGTCCTGGGGGAGTGGATCGAAGGATTAAAGAGGTGACCTTTGACCGATTCTTGAAGACGATCGAATTGGCACAATTCTTCAGACCCAAGATGATCGTCTTTCATCCAGGGTACGAGAGATGGAAATTTGATGGAAATGTCAAGCTTTGGCTCGAGAGCAGTCTTCAAACCTGGAGGCCTTTGGTCAAGGAGGCAGAGGAGATGGGGCTGACCCTTGCGGTTGAAAATGTTTTTGAAGAGTCTCCCGACTCTATCAAAAATCTTTTAGAGGAAATCCATTCACCCCATTTTCGATTCTGTTTCGACACAGGCCACCATCACGTCTTCAGCAAGACCCCTCTCCCCATTTGGATAGAAACATTGGGAGGATTTCTGAGTGAGGTTCATCTCCACGATAATCACAAAGAGATGGATGAACATCTCCCTGTGGGGGAAGGAGGATTCGATTTTAATCAATTCTTTATTCTTCTTTCACAACTGGAACTGAACCCCCTTTACACCATCGAACCCCATGAAGAAGCCCATCTCTGGAGGGGATTGGAGGCCGTAAAGAAATACATTTAAGATTTCAGACTGTAGATTACAAATTGAAAAATCTGAAATCTCAAATTTTGGGAGGAGATTGTGCCACACCGCGTTGAGATTGGATTGAAGAAAGGGATTCGAGATCCCTTGGGTGAAAAAGTCAGTAGAAGAGTTCAAAATGACCTCGGTTTGCCTGTGAAATCGGTCAGAACCATCTCTGTCTTCACGCTCGATATGAAACTTACAAAAGAAGAACTGGAGAGGGTCGCTACGGGCCCCCTCGTCGATCCGATCATACAAGAATATCGGATCGATCAACCTCTGGCCCAAGATTTCGACTGGTTGGCTGAGGTGGGATTCAAGCCCGGTGTCACGGATAATGTAGGAAAAACAGCCAAAGAAGCGATTGAATGGAGGCTCGGAAGAAAATTAAAGGAAGAAGAAAAAGTTTACACTTCCACCCAATATCTCTTTTGGGGACATCTGAAACAAGAAGATGTGGAAAGAATATGTACCGACCTTTTGGGAAATTCTCTTATTCAGAGATTTGAAGTCTGGAAGGCTGATGAATGGGTTGGAAAAGTTGAACCCAAGGTTCCAAAAGTAAGAGGAGATGAAGAGGGAAGAGTCGAAGAAATCGATTTGGAGGTCACGGATCAAGCCCTTCTTCAGTTGAGCCAAGAGCGGCTTCTCGCTCTCGATCTCAGAGAGATGAAGACCATTCAAAATTATTTAAAGAACACCAACGTTATTGAGGGCCGTAAGAAATTGGGTTTGGGGAAGAGGGTTACGGATGTTGAATTGGAGGCGATTGCTCAGACCTGGTCTGAGCATTGCAAACATAAGATCTTTAATGCCCGAATTGATTATCTGGATGAACCAGGAGACCAAAAGCTAATTGACAGCCTTTTTAAGACCTATATCAAGAAAGCCACCGAAGAAATTCGAACCATCCTTAGAAATGAAGACTTTTGTGTTTCGGTTTTTGATGACAATGCAGGGGTTATTCGATTCAATGAAAATTATCATTTAGTCTTCAAAGTAGAGACACACAATACCCCTTCTGCCTTGGATCCGTATGGAGGAGCACTCACTGGAATTGTTGGAGTGAATCGCGATCCCTTGGGAACAGGAAAAGGCGCAAAACTGATCTTTAACGTGGACGTCTTCTGCTTTGCCTCTCCTTTTTACTCCAAACCCCTTCCCTCGCGTCTCTTTCATCCAAAACGGATCTATGATGGAGTGAGGGAAGGTGTGGAGCATGGAGGAAACAAAAGTGGAATCCCCACTATTAATGGAGGAGTGGTCTTTGATGACCGGTACCTCGGAAAACCTTTGGTCTATTGCGGAACAGCCGGAATCATGCCCAGGGAGATATTGGGCGAACCCTCCCATTCGAAAAAGGCAGAACCCGGCGACTTCATTGTGATGACCGGAGGTCGAATCGGCAAGGATGGAATTCACGGTGCGACCTTTTCCTCGGAAGAGCTCCGCGAAGATTCTCCGGTCACAGCCGTTCAAATTGGCGACCCTATCACTCAGAAGAAGATGACCGATTTTCTGCTTCTGGCTCGAGACCAGGGGCTTTATAAATCAATCACGGATAATGGGGCGGGGGGTCTCTCCTCTTCCGTGGGCGAAATGGCAAGAGAGATCGGTTGTGAGCTTCATCTCGATCAAGCTCCCCTCAAGTATCATGGCCTTCATCCCTGGGAGATCCTTCTCTCAGAGGCCCAAGAAAGAATGACACTGGCCGTCTCGCCCTCGAAGATCGATGCCTTTCTTCAATTAGCTAAAAAGATGGATGTGGAAGCAACGGCCTTGGGCACCTTTACCCATACGAAAAAATTTAATGTGCTCTATCAGGGGAAAACAGTGGCCTATCTGGATATGGATTTTCTCCATTCCGGCCTCCCCAAGATGGAACTTCGGGCGAAATGGAAGAGGCCCGTTCATGAAGAACCAAGTTTTCCAGAGCCCAAGGATTTGATCTCCACCCTGAAGGAGATGCTCTCTCGTCTCAATATCTGCAGTAAAGAATCGATGATCCGACAATACGACCATGAGGTTCAGGGAGGCAGCGTGATCAAACCCTTAGTGGGTCGCTTCAATGACGGGCCGAGTGATGCAGGGGTATGGAGACCGATTCTCAACTCCTTCGAAGGAATCGTTGTCTCCAATGGAATTTGCCCCCGATACAGTGACATTGACACTTATCACATGGTGGCCTGCGCCATGGATGAAGCGATCCGAAATAATATCGCGGTCGGTGGAAACCCTGATCGGATTGCAGGGTTGGATAACTTCTGCTGGCCGGATCCGGTCCAATCCGAGAAGACACCCGATGGAGAATATAAACTTGCCCAGCTCGTCCGTGCCAACCAAGCACTCTATGATTATTGTAAAGCCTTTGGTGTCCCACTTATCTCAGGTAAAGACAGTATGAAAAACGATACCCTCATCGGTGGGACGAAAATCTCCATTCCTCCCACGGTTCTTATCTCAGCATTGGGCAAAATGGATGATGTGAGGAAAGCGATCACCATGGATGCCAAAAGAGCCGGCGACCTGGTCTATATCCTAGGGAAGACACTTGAAGAGTTAGGAGGATCGGAGTATTATGCCTCGAAAAGTTTCATAGGAAATCGGGTCCCCAGGGTTGATGCGGAGAAAGCCCGATCTCTTTATAGAAAATTATACGAAGCGATACAGAGAGGATTGATTCGATCCTGTCATGACTGTTCGGATGGAGGGTTAGGGGTGGCTCTGGCAGAGACCGCATTCGCAGGCGGCTTAGGAATGGAAATTAATCTCAAGAACGTCCCTTATTCTGGATTGAATCGAAACGACCTCCTCCTCTTCTCTGAATCCCAGAGCCGTTTTGTGGTGACCCTGGATCCATCAAAGAAGAAAGCCTTTGAAGCACTTCTCGGCGATGCCATTTATGGAGAGATCGGCGTGGTTTCAGATGATGAAATCTTCCGGATCATTGGTCTTCATGGAAAGACGATCATTGAGGCCAATATTTATGATCTCAAAGAGGCCTGGCAAAAACCATTAAGATTCTGAAATCCAAAAATCAAAATCTAAAATGAATTTAAAAATTTTACGAAGTTTTAAAGTTTGACATTTGGATTTTAGATTCCATAATTTTGGGATTTATTTGAAGTTTGGGTTTTGAAGTTCGGATTTCCAATTGAAGAGGAAGGAGGTCCTTATGAAACGCCTACCCATCTTATTATTCGTTCTTATCATAGCGAATGGTCTTATCGTAATGACTGGATCAATGGTTTCAGCGCAGCAGACAAAACCGACTTTCAAATATGAAGACCCGATGGGTGTGGTGAAGATCAAGCCCGGCGAACCTGTTCACATTGCTTGCTGGTTTGTTGTTGCAGGTCCGGACGCCTCGTTGGGAACAGATACCAAACGGGGTGTGGAAATTGCCATTGATGACAAGGGCGGCAAAATTCTTGGGTTCCCTATTAAAATAACCGTTCAGGACACAGGTTGTAACGCCGAAGGCGGCCTGGCGGCTGCCACCAAACTTGCTGCCGACCCGACGATTGTAGCGGCAATCGGCTCGAGCTGCTCAAGCGAGGCCCGGCCTGGAGTACCGATCCTCTGGAAAGCTGGTATAGCAACGGTTTCACCATCGGCTACCGCGCCGGATTTGACAGACCCGAAGCGTGGGCCCGAATATGACGGTTATCTCCGTACTGCTCATAACGATAAAGTTCAAGGCGCCGTGACAGCCGAGTTTGCATGGAATCAATTGAAAGTTAAGAGGGCAGCAACCATTCACGATGGAAGCATTTATGCCGAAAAACTACAGGCTATTTTTGCAGATACCTTTAAAAAACTGGGTGGGACCATCACTTCTCAAGAAGCGGTTGCCCCTACGGATACAGATATGCGGCCCGTTCTCACAAAGATCGCCACAGGCAAACCTGAATTTATCTACTACCCCGTCTTTATCGCAGCAGGCGGTCACATCACGCGCCAGGTGAAGGAGGTAAAGGGATTGGAGAAGGTTGCCATGATGGGTGCTGATGGTATTTTCTCCACCGATTTTTATAAGGCAGCAGGGGAGACTGCTGTTGGCATGTATCATTCCAGTCCTGACAAATCCGCTTTTGCCGCCGGCTATAAGACCTTCTTGGAGAAGCATCAAAAGAAATATGGCGAAAAACCAATCGCACCCTTCCATGCCCACGCCTATGATGCGGCAATGATGATCTTTGCTGCCATCGAAAAGGTGGCCCAAAAAGCTCCAGACGGGACCCTCTACATTGGCCGAAAGGCTTTAAGGGATGCCCTTTACGCCACGAAGAATTTCAAAGGCTTAACTGGAAATCTTACCTGCGACAAATATGGCGACTGTGCAGACCCGAGGATCGCCATCTATAAGACGAGCGCTGATAATGTCAAGAACTTGGTGATGCCTGACAAACCATTCTGGACACCTTATTCGGCTCCAGCCGGACAAACACCACCCAAGAAGTAATTCGGTATTCTAAAAAAACCGAGTTACTTATAAATAGAAACAATGGACCAGAGATAAGAATTGTTCCTGGCTCATCTTCAATTTAGAACTTGTACCCATGAACTCAATCTGCTCTTGACCGCTTCATAAAAGCGAGGGCGAAATTCGATTGGCTAAACGATCCCAAAGGATGGAAATCCTTATGTTGAAACGTTGGAGAGAAAGGATGACTCCTACCGATGTCGTCATGTGGTCCATCGGAGGGACCATTTTGGCGTTAATGATCTGGGGTTCTGCCGCCACATTAACCGAAGGCCGATACACCTCTCACCACTGGTTTGATTTCATCATCTTTGGTCTGGCTCAAGGAAGCATCTATGCCCTCATCGCTATGGGTTATACCATGGTCTATGGAATTCTTCGGATGATCAATTTTGCTCATAGCGAAGTTTTTATGAGCGGTCCTTACACTGCCTACTTTGTCGCAGCTGCCTTTTATTCATCCGGTTTTCTGGATAGTCAGCCGATTATTAGCTTAATCATCATCTTCATTGTCTCCATGGCGACCTCAACCCTGATCGCTGTTCTATTAGAGCGGATTGCTTATCGCCCCTTACGAACTGCACCACGCCTGGTTCCCCTCATCACTTCCATCGGAGCCTCCTTCTTTCTGCAATATACTTTTCGAGGACTCTATGGTTCTGGTTTCCAGGCCTATCCAGTGGTGAAGATCCTCGAAGGTGAATGGATGCTCGGAGAATTCCGGATTCTAAAGTTTCAAGCGGTGGTGATTGTGGCTGCCGCCCTGTTGATGGCTGCTCTCTACTCCTTCGTCCAACGCACCCGCATTGGCAAAGCGATCCGCGCCGTCTCTGAAGATAAGGAAATCTCTTCGTTGATGGGGATTGACATTGACAGGATGATTGTCACCACATTCGTCATCGGTGGAATGGCCGCTGGAGCAGCGGGTGTCCTGTATGCGGTGATGTTCAAGCAGGTTCACTTTTCCATGGGTTTTATTCCAGGGATTAAGGCCTTTACCGCAGCGGTATTGGGCGGCATCGGGAATATTCCAGGAGCCATGTTGGGTGGAATTTTTCTCGGCCTTGTTGAATCGGTAGGACCCAGCCTTGTCCTGGACGGTCTGGGAATTGTAGCGCCCTACCAACTGAAAGATGCCATAGCTTTTATCATGCTCGTCCTCGTGCTGATCTTTCGCCCCACAGGCATTTTGGGAGAGCGTTTGGCTGGAAAGAAAGCTTAAACAGTCAGTGAGTCGTATAGTCATATAGTCTGGTAGTAATGAACCCAAAATAAAATATCTAACGACCATGAGACTATAAGGCACCAAGACCAGAGGACTACAGGACTATGAGACAATCTGTCTGGCAACAGGGATTGAAAATCGGACTGATTGGCGGCATCGTCGAAGTACTCCTTGCACTCGTCGGAATGATTGAGGCTTTCAGCCAACGCGATATTATTAGCCACATCATCTCAATGGGCCACACCCTGTTGCTTCTGGTCGTCCTGTTTATGGCCTATCTGGCAGCAAAACGGACACCCAGGACTGAGCCGTTATGGATTCTAATAAGTAGCTTTATATCGGGGTTGATAGTAGGAGGCGTCCTCGCTCTACTGGTCATTGTGGGAGGTCTGATAAATTTACGGAAAGTCTTTATCAATGCTTCTCCTCTCCTCTACAAATTACTCACTTTTGATCAGGGAATAAAGGCAGGCATTCCTCTGCTCCTGGGTGGTGGTGCTCTGAGTGGTCTTCTCGCAGGCCTTCTCTATCTCGGACCAAGCCTCCTCCGTCGGGTGTTGATCGTCTCGCTAGGCAGCGTTGTTGGGGCGGGTGTTCTACAGGATTTGCTGCGTCCCACCTTCGCCCTCTGGGGACCCCTTGCCGTCATGAACGAGTGGCTCTTCACCGCCAACGGACTTACATTCCATGGCGCCATAGGATTGTTTGTTTTGATTGCCGCTTTGTTCTACTTTTGGGCTCAAAAAGGGAATGCAATTCGAACTGACTTGAAACGTCTGTCTCCTACCAGTCAACGAGCGCTGAGGATAACGAGCCTCCTTCTTCTCATCATGATCTTGCTCGCTCTGCCACAGATTCTTGGCCTCTTCCTCAGCGAAGTGCTCACAATTGTGGGCTTATATGTTCTCTTAGGCTTAGGGCTTAATATCGTGGTTGGATTTGCCGGCCTCTTGGATCTTGGTTATGTAGCCTTCTTCGCCATCGGTGCCTATACCGTTGCTGTATTAACCTCACCCGAGTTGGGTTTCTTTAGTCTATCATTTTGGGAAGCACTGCCCTTCGCGGTCTTCATGGGAGTCCTATCGGGTGTTCTTCTGGGCATCCCTGTTCTCAAGATGCGTGGCGATTATCTTGCTATTGCCACCCTTGGCTTCGGTGAGATTATCCGCATTCTTGTCCTCTCCGATTTTTTACGACCATGGTTGGGTGGAGCACAGGGTATCGGTAAAATTCCTAAAGCATCTCTCGGCAGTATTGAATTCGCGACCCCCCAACAGATCTATTATCTTATTCTCGCTGGTTGTCTGCTTGTTGGCTTTATCTCGTGGCGGCTAAGAGATTCTCGGCTGGGACGCGCCTGGATGGCAGTGCGTGAGGATGAAGACGTGGCCCAGGCGATGGGAATCAATCTTGTCTCTACGAAGTTACTGGCCTTCGCCACCGGAGCTGCCTTCTCTGCTTTGAGCGGAGCGATCTTTGCCAGCAAACTTGGCTCGGTCTATCCCCACAGTTTCAACGTGATGATTTCTATCAACATCCTCTGCTTAATTATCGTGGGAGGGATGGGAAGCATTCCAGGCGTGCTCGTGGGAGCGATCGCCCTGGTTGGCCTGCCTGAGTTGCTGCGGGAGTTTGCCGAGTACCGGCTCCTGGTTTATGGTGCTGCTCTCGTAGTCATGATGCTTCTTCGGCCAGAAGGTCTTTGGCCGGAGGCCTTGCGCCGTCGCGAATTACACGGAGGGGAATCTGCTGAAACAGAATCACCATCAGGCTCTGGACCTAATAAGTAGAAAGGCCTTATGACCATTCTTTCTGCAAAAAAAGTTACGAAACGCTTTGGTGGGTTGGTAGCGGTGGGTGACTTGAACATAGAGTTCAAAGAACATAGCATCCACAGTATCATCGGACCCAACGGTGCTGGTAAGACAACCTTCTTCAACTGCATCACCGGCTTTTACCGGCCTGAAGCTGGAGAGATTCTTTTTAAAAACCACTCGCTCGTTGGTTTGTTGCCTGACCGAATCGTCCGATTGGGAATTTCTCGCACCTATCAAAACATTCGTCTCTTCCCGAACCTCACAGCCATGGAGAATATTCTCGTGGGTCTCCATGGCCACTTGAAAGCGGGGTTCTTTGGCATTGTGGTCGGGTTACCTGCTACTCAACAGGAAGAAAAAGAGGCGGCAGAAGAGGCGCGGCGCCTCCTCAAGTTCGTCAACCTGACTGGGAAGGGCGATTTGGGGGCAAAGAATCTTCCTTATGGCGACCAGCGGCGGCTGGAAATCGCTCGAGCTTTGGCTGCTCGTCCCAAACTCTTACTCCTCGACGAACCCACAGCAGGCATGAATCCACGGGAGACGCAGGATATGATGGATTTTATTCAGCACCTTCGTGATGAACTGGGGATCACGATCCTTCTCATCGAGCATCAGATGAAGGTCGTGATGGGTATCTCTGAAACTGTCACCGTATTAGATTATGGAGAAAAAATCGCGGAGGGTCCCCCGGCTGAAATTCAGAAGAACCCAAAGGTCATCGAGGCCTACCTTGGCCGGGGGAGCGCCGCTGAAGTAAGTCAAGCTATGTAATTTTAGATTTCAGATTTTAGATTTAAGATTTTCAATCCGAAATCTTCAATCATAAATCTACAATTGAGTAAACATTATGGCTATGCTCGAAGTCGAAAATGTGCATACCTATTATGGACAAATCCATGCCCTCAAAGATGTCTCTCTAACCGTTGATAAAGGAGAGATTGTCACCCTGATCGGAGCCAATGGGGCGGGCAAGAGCACTTTGCTTAAGACCACCAGCGGTTTGTTGCGGCCACGCCAGGGGTCTATCCGCCTCAATGGGGAAGATCTTACTCACTATCCTCCACACGAAATCGTGGCGAAAGGGGTGGTGCAAGTTCCTGAGGGGCGCCGCGTCTTTGGTCGGCTAACGGTTACAGAAAATCTGGAAATGGGTGCCTTTGCTTGTACCGATCAACGGCTCATCAACGAAAACCTGGAGCGAGTCTTTACACTCTTTCCAAGGCTGAAGGAACGCCGCAAACAGGTGTCGGGTACGCTCAGTGGTGGAGAGCAACAGATGCTGGCGATGGGTCGAGCCCTGATGGCTAATCCGCGTGTTCTTTTAATGGATGAACCTTCAATGGGTTTGGCACCGGTATTGGTTGACAGTATCTTTGAAACCATCCGACAGCTCCACGCAGATGGCACAACCATCCTCCTGGTTGAACAGAACGCCCGCATGGCCCTTCAAGTGGCCAGCCGAGGATACGTGCTGCAATCGGGTGCTGTGGTACTCAGCGATTCAGCGGAGAATTTGCGTCAAAATGAAATGGTTCGCAAAGCCTATCTCGGTGAGACATGACCGTTACCCATTCCCAACCACCAAAAATCAAATAATAAACAAACCTAAATGTTTAAAATCACAAAAAAGGTTATTCGTATATGTTTCGGTCATTCTAATTTTTTGGTTATTGGAATTTGTTTGAAATTTGGCCTGCCTGCCCTGCCTACCGCAGGCAGGGAGTTCGGAGTCTCCGTAATTAGCAACTCTCAAAGAAGTCTTTCACCCTTTTGATGGCGCAGAATTCTCCACACATGGTGCAGACATCCTTTTCACCCGATTTCCCCTCTTCGTGGTAACGCCTCGCCTTCTCCGGATCAAGCGAAAGTTCTATTTGTTTCTCCCAGTCAAAAGCCTTTCGAGCCTTCGACATTTCGATGTCCCTTTGAAAAGCTTTCTTGCTTCCTCGTGCAATGTCAGCAGCATGGCCTGCAATCCTTGTGGCAATCACCCCTTCCCGGACATCCTCGACAGAGGGCAACTTCAGATGCTCTGATGGTGTCACATAACACAAAAAGTCCGCTCCTGCCTTGCCTGCAATGGCGCCGCCAATGGCACAGGTAATGTGGTCATATCCTGGAGAAACATCGGTCACCAACGGCCCCAGCACATAAAAGGGAGCACCCTTGCACAGTCTCTTTTCTAAAAGGACGTTTGCTTCAATCTGATCGAGCGGGACATGGCCTGGTCCTTCGACTATTACTTGAACCCCCTTTGCCCATGCTCTTTCTGTCAATTCTCCGAGAATAATCGTCTCTTCCACTTGAGGTCGATCTGTGGCATCCGCCAGACAGCCTGGTCTCAATCCATCTCCTAAGCTTAAAGTCACATCATACTTTTTTGAAATTTCTAAGAGCCGGTCGTAATGTTCATAGAGTGGATTTTCTCGGCCATTATAAATCATCCATTCAATGAGAAAA